>JAABUX010000011.1_pt1 | contig 304952 bp, 301 predicted proteins | sample 5561851 | NCBI WGS metagenome assembly JAABUX01 (sample SAMN10711883, study PRJNA513361) | rock metagenome | isolation source: Antarctica rocks | place: Antarctica: Victoria Land, Richard Nunatak red sandstone | collected 2016-01-03 | reverse complement strand
GCCAAGCGTTTAAGCTCGACGGCCTCCGCTTCGGTTGCCTTTAGTTCATGCAGAGGACGGCCAGCCATGAGTCACGATAGCATGTCGCAGTCAGTTAATCAACGGACTCCTGACTCACGACACTAGAAACGATGCGTCAGCCGCTCGAGGACGGAACCGTTACCGTCGCTCGGGCAGCGGGAACCTGCGTGTTTCCGGCGCGCTTTACGCTCATAACCTCGATGAATCCATGCCCGTGCGGATTCCGCGGCGTGCGCGCCGGCGATTGCCGCTGCGACGATGCCGCGGTCGCCCGTTACGTCGCAAAACTGTCGGGACCGCTGCTCGACCGCATCGATCTTCACGTCGAGGTCGCGCGCGTCGCGTTCGACGACATCGTCGCCAAACGACGCAGCGAAGGTTCCGAGGCGATTCGCGCGCGCGTAGAAGCGGCGCGGGCGCTACAAGACGCGCGCTTTGCGACGTGCGCCTATCGAACGAACGCGGAGATGTCCGCAACCCATACGCGACGCTTCGCCGCTCTCGGCGACGTCGCGACGAGCTTGTTACGCGCGGCCTGCGCCAGCGGCCGCCTTTCGGCCCGCGCGGTCGACCGCATCGTACGCGTCGCGCGAACGATCGCCGACCTCGGGGGCACGGCTGACGTCGAGGCGGCTCACGTTGCCGAGGCGATCGGCTACCGCTCGCTGGAGCGTATCGGCCGTGCCGCCTGAAGAAGCGCCGCCTTAACGAAGCATTAATCGCGCTGACCTATGCTGCGGAAGGCGCTCGTTTGAGCGCAGTCATCCGGAGGTACATCTTGCAGCATCTGCTCACCCGATCGCTCGCCGTATCCGCAGCGGCGCTATCGATCGCTTCGCTAACGCCAACGGCATTCGCGCACACCGTACGTTCTGCTTCGGCCGGTCATGCCGCCGCGGCGACGCAATATCCAGGCTTCGTCGTCAACGTCTTTGCGAACGGCACGTCGAAGCTGTTCAATCCCGACGGCATCGTCGTTACCAAGGATGCAGTGTTCGTCGACTACCAGAACGCTTCCGATACGCAGTCCGTACCGAGCACGATCGTAAAATACGGCCGCGACGGTCACTTGCTCGGATCCGTCGAGATCTTGGGCCGTTGCGATGGATTGCGGCTCAACCCGTATACGCACAAACTATGGGCGCTCGTCAATAACGACGGCCTCAACGGATCGCCGCCGCGGCAACCGGCGCTTTTCGTCATCGACCCGGGTACGCTCGCCGCGCAACGCTACGCGTTCGCGACGGCGAAACAGCCCCACGGCGGCGGCTACGACGATATGGCGTTCCTGCACGGCCGCGCCTTCTTTTCCGCTTCCTCGCCGACGCTAAACGGCAAGATCAACGATAAGCCGATCGTCGTGGAAGCGACGTTGCAGACGAGCGTCGTCACGATTCGTCCCATCTTGTACGGCAACGCCGGAGGCGCAAACGTGACGGATCCAGATTCGATGGCCGTTGTGGGCGACCAGCTCGTCGTGGTGAGTGAAGGCGACTCGCAGATCGTCTTCGTCAATCAACCAGGCAACGGCGGGCAGACGTCTCGCGTCGTACCGACGGGTACGAACCTCGACGACGTCGCCGAAGCGACCGGCACGTCCGGCACCATGTACGTCGCGGATTCTGCACTGAATCGCGTGTACGCCATCCGTGCGACCGTGCCGGCTGGCAGAGTGTTTGCCGAGGCGCCCGCCAGTTCCGGCGTCCGGAGCTTCATCGGTTCGTTGAACCTATCGACGGGCACGCTGACCCCCTATCTAACCGTGCGTGACGGAATCGTCGATCCGACGGCGCTTATCTTCGTCCGTTCCGGAAACTAGCGCCACCTTTTCCACGGCGCCGCCGGAGCGTCGCGACGATAAACGGCTACGTAGCTTGACTGCTACGTAGCCGTTTTGCCGGTCCCGGCGCAGCGCGGAACGCGCATTGCCGACGATACGAGTGACGACCACTCCGAGCTCTCGTTCGTACTGCACGCGGTCGACGGCGGTGCGTCGCTGCTGTTGACGCATGGGCTGCTAAGGCCGGGCGAGTCGATGCATTCGTTCGGCGCGGGCTCGCACGTCCACATGGACGAATTCGCAGCGGCGCTGGTCGGCTCGGCGTCTACCGAACGCAAAGCCGCGTACGATCGCCTGTATCCGAGCTACGTCTCAGTGTTGTATGGCCCGCTCGCATAAACGCTGCGCGCACTACCCCCCGAGCAGCGACCGGTCGGCCTCCGCGACGGATCCGGCGCCGGCCAGTACGAGCGATGCATCGAAGTCGGCCAGCAGGCAGCGAAAAACGTGTGCGACGCCCTCTTCGCCGCCGAGCGCCAAACCGTACGCGTAGGGGCGCCCGATAAGCACGGCATGCGCCCCGAGTGCGATCGCGACGACCGCATCGGCGCCGCAGCGGACCCCCGAATCGAACAACACGCCGGCGCACTCGCGCACGAGCGGCGCGATGATCGCCAGCGCGTCGAGGGCGGCGGTCGCCCGATCGACCTGCCTGCCGCCGTGATTCGAGACGACGATCGCATCGACGCCGGCCGCGAGCGCCGCCCGCGCGTCGTCGGGATGCAGGATGCCCTTAACGACGACCGGCAGGCTCGTCCAGTCGCGCACGCGTGCCACGTCGTCCCACGAGAGCGCCGGATGGCCGAAGATTCCGGCCCAGCGTACGACGGCTTCGGCGAGCGCCTCGTGCGATTCTTCGGGCGGGCGGCGCAGACGCGCGCGAAACGTCGCATCTGTTAAATAATTAGCGATGCCGCTACCGCGTAAGAATGGCAGATGCGCGTGGGCGAGGTCGCGCGGCCGCCAGCCGAGGGTCCAAGTATCGAGCGTCACCACGATCGCGCCGTAACCAGCAGCTTCGGCGCGGCGCACGAGCGACTCGGCGAGTTCGAGATCGTTCGGCCAATAGAGCTGGAACCAGCGCGCTCCGCGGGGCGCCGCTTGGGCGATTTCCTCCATCGTATGCGACGCGGCCGTCGACACCACGTTGATTACGCCGAGGGAGGCGGTGGCGCGCGCCACGGCCAGTTCGGCGTCGGGGTGCACGAGACCTAAGACGCCGAGCGGTGCTGCGAACAGCGGAGACGGCACGCGCCGGCCGATAACGGTCGTCGACCAGTCGCGAGCGAGCGAACCGCGGAGCATCCGCGGGACGATGCGGTACGCGTCGAACGCGGCGCGATTCGCACGCATCGTATGTTCGCCGCCGGCGCCGCCGGCGATATAGGCAAAAGCTTCGGGTGTCAGACGTTCGCGCGCAGCCGTCTCCCAGCCCTCGAACGTCATGGGAAACGCCGGCACCTCACCGCTTAGGCCGCGGTAATAGATCGCGCGCCCGGCGTCGGCAGGACGGAAGCTCGGCATCCCCCGCGCTTCCCGCTCCGCGCCTGGCTGCCTGCGTTAGCGGTCGGCGGGAGTCGAGGCGTTCACGCGTGGGACGCGCGTGATGGTTTCGGCGTGAAGCACGTGCTTCGCGTCGTACGCACCCGTTATGTCGACGAGCTTGCCGACGTAGAGGGGTGCCGAGAAGCGACCCGACGCGATCGCGTCCGTGGCATCGACCGGCACGATGCGACCGCTGCGCAATTTGAGCGCGATGACGTTCGAGCGCAATGTGACGATGGCGCCGGAAACGTCGTGAGGCGAGCGCGGTGCCGGTACGGTCTTCGCATGTGTTACCGCGCCGCGCGAGATGACGTATTGCGGAAGCGGACGGACCGGTGCGGCCCCCATGACGCCGGACGGGCTCGCGACGGCGAGTGCCGCCGCGAACGTCGTGATCAGTGATGTATGCATCCTTATCGTCTCCTTTAACGACGCCGGAGCTTCGTCATCGTCCCGGCCTTGAGGCCGAAGACTGCGACCTAACCATCGGTTGGAACGTAGACCTTGCCGCCAGTTTCCGGCGTCGCGCCTTAGCGTTTCAGTCCGTAGATGGCGACATGACCGTCGGTCGGAACGTACACGCGCCCGTTCGCGACGAGCGGAGAGACGAGCGCAGAGCCGATCTTATTGAGCCCGGGGCCCGGCATCCACGTTCCGGCCGTACTGGAGAACAGCGTCCGCATCGTCAACGCGTCGAAGGCGAACAGGTTCAGCGGACCGCCGGCGCCGGATTGCCGATCCTGCACGACCCAGGCAATCGCGGTACCCGCGGCGATGCCGTTCGACGAGACGATCGGCAGCGAGCCGGCGACGCGGCATTGGAAACACGCAACGCCGGTCGTCGACGCAACGGCGCGTAGCGCCGGCCGCGCGCCCGACGTGTCGAGCCGGTATGTCGTAAGCGGACCGCTGCCATACAACACGTACGAACGGCCCGCCGCATCGGCAAAGTACGCAGGACCGCCCCATTCGAGGCCGCCCGTGCTCGCATACCAGATCGCACCGGCATCGCCCGGCTGTTGGCCACCCAGCTTGTCTGCGTTCAACAAATACTTGCGCCCGGTCTTACCGCCTTGGACGACCATGTGCGGATACGCGGCGCTGATGCCGTCGGGCAGTAACATGACTCCGCCGGAACCGACGTCGGCATCACCCTGCGATGCCCTGGCCGCATCGGCGATCGTAAAATACGAAGCGGCGGTTACATCGAGCGTTCCCGGGACTTTGAGGACCGACATCGCGAAATCGGAGCGGTCGTTGACCGGTCCGTTGCCGGTGGCGAAATACACGTTCCCGGCGGCGTCGGCGGCCGGCCCAAAACCCGACATCCACACGGATCCTAAGAAATAGCCCGTCCCGTCGTCAGCATCGGTGATGTCGATCGTTCCACCCGCCGGGGCGAGCGTCGAAGCCGCGTAGGCAAGCATCCAGCCGTGCGTCGCCTTTGCATTAAAATCGCAGTGATCGCTCAAGCCGACGTAGACGTTCCCGTTGGCCGCGAGCAGCGCGGCGCGAGCGTAGTTCCATTTCGCATCGGTACTCGCGACGCCGCCGGTCGAGAGCGCCACCGTCGCGCTCACTTCCACCGGCGTTACCCCATCGGCGCCCGTCTGCAGCGAGATCGCATGCAGGCGCTGATGGAACGCACCGTTTTCTTTCGTGGCTGCAACCACGAAGACGCGATCGAGGCGACGGTCGATCACGGGGGTTGCGGTGATCCCGATGTCCGGATTGACGTCGCGGCACCCGGTGTCGGCCCAACTCTGCTGCGTTATGCCGGCCGCGGCATTGGTGAAGTCGCGATGCCAAACGAGCGCTCGCGTGGCCTCGTCGTACGCGTACACGCGATCGGTCGCCGTCGCGACGACGACGAGATTGTGCTTGACGCCCGCAATCGTTTCACCGGACACGAATAACGGCTGCGCGAACACTTTGCCGAAAATGCTCGCGCCCGCCGGATCCGTCAACGTAGCGACGAGTCCGAACGCGCTCGACGCGACGTTCGCCGTCGTCAACGCCGTCTCGTTCGCATACCAGCCCTGACGCGCGTTATTGCGATGATACGTTAGGTTATCGGCGGCGCTGCCGGTCGTAACGCCGTTGACCGTGACGGACAACGACGCGGAATGTTTCGCCGCGTCGGCTGCGACGACGACGCATGCACCCGTCGCGAGTGGCGAAACCGTTATGGTCGAGGCGCTCACGCGAACCGAAGCGACGCCGGAGCAGCCGCTCGCGACATAGGGCAGCGTGCCGCCCGCAAGCGATGCAGTCGCCGAGTGCGCGTTCGGTCCGTTGAAGGCAAGCGATTTCGGCGTAACGACGAGCGGCGATGCCGCGCCGTCCACGGCGATCGATACGGTGGCACTGAGACCGCTCGCATCCGATACGACGAGGACGCATTGGCCGGCGGCGGCCGGCGTAACCGTCACGACGTTGCCGGCAATGCGGGCGTTCGCAACGCCGGCGCAACCGGCCACCGAATACGGGCTCTTCCCGCCGATGACCGTGACGTTTTGCGCCCCAGACGTGGCCGTGGCGAAATGCAGCGCGCTGACGCTCGTCGTCATGGGCGGTGCGGTGCCGACGCGAATCTTTGCCATCATGCCCTGATCTTCGTGCGAGAGGATATGGCAATGCAGCAGAAACGTGCCGACGATCGCGGGATCGCGGAAGTCCATCGTCAGCGTCACCGAGCCCGCACCGTTGGCACTCGCAGCCGGGACGTTGATGTTGTCGATGACCTGGCCGACCTCGCTCTGTTCGATCGCCGTTCCACCGACGACCGCATCGACCAAGAAGTGGATCTGATGGATGTGGAACGTGTGAACTTGGCTCGAGTTGTTGACGATCTGCCACTTCTCCATCGTACCGCTCTGAACGTAGAATTGCGGCGGCGCTCCGGGGTCGTACGATTGACCGTTCACCGTATTTTGATCGCTGTAGATCAACGTTTGTTGGCGAAGCGCCGCGTCGCCGTTCCGGCGGCGTCGCAGGGATGCCGCGAAGGCGACGGGCGAGCGGGCGGCGCTCTTCGTGCGGGCGACGCGCTCGCGGCCTCGCCGGGCAGCGTCGGTCGGCGAGCGCGTCGCGTCGAGCGTCGCTAGCGTGGCGGCCGGCATCGCCAAGCCGCCCGAACCCGAGTCGAAGCAGTTCGTGCGCAGGTATGCCGTCGTTCCCGCCACCGGACCCTTCACCACGAATTCGATCCGGCTCGAGGGCGGCACCACATAATGCGATACCGTTAGCGCCGGGCTGCCGCCAAGCGCCAGCGGCACGCCGTCGAGCGCGACGACTTGCATCTGCGCGTTGTCGACTTGCAGATCCAGATACGTATCGGAGCCCGCATTGACCAAGCGCCAGAATTGCTGCTCGCCCGGACGGATTCCAATGCTGGGAGCCGTCTGACCGTTAAGCGTCCAGACGCGCGACGGCGATTCGGGACTGCCTGCGATGCAATGCGTACTCGCCGCCGGACGCACGAAGCGCCGGAAACTGCGGTCGTACGTCACGTATGGATTGCGAGTGCTCGCGGTCGAGCGTCCACGCACCGCGACGTTCATCGTCATGCCGTACGTCTTCATGCTCGGCGTCGCTACGCCGCGCTCGTTCGTCGCGTGCGCCATCGCCCAGCCCATCGCGTGCAGCTGATCCACGTTGGCGGCCGGCAACGGCCGGCCCGCAGGCATCGCGTCGCGCGCGATCAGGATGCGCTCTGGAAGATTGGCGATCTGCGGTGCATACCGAGAGATGCCGTCGACGATCAGCGCACCCGACATGCCGGACAGGTTCTGACGTTCGGCTTCGCCGTGCGCGTGCGAATGATACCAGTACAACCCCGGCGGATGGTTCGCCGGAATCGGGATCCGGTAGTGCAGCGATTGGCCCGGTAGCGCGAGCATGTCGATCGAATCGTCGGCGGGGGCATTGGGATTGACGTGCAAGCCGTGATAGTGCAGATTCGTGTCGTTGACGTAACCCGATCCCGCCGGCGGAACGGGCAGGTTATTGGTGAGGTTGACGATCAGCGTATCGCCCGGCAACACGCGCAAGGTCGGCGGTACGGGCGAGCCGTTATAGGTCAGCTGCGGTGCGCCCGAGCCGTTCTGCGCGGCGACGACGTTAAAGACGAGCTGGCCGTTCTGGCTGCGCAGTTGCGGCGGGTCGGCAAGCGCCCCGGCTCCCCCGCCGACAAGCGGTGCCGACGGGTACGAGCCGCCCTGCGGACAGACGAAGCGGTACGGATGGTTCGCCGGTAAACGATTTTGCAATCCCCACTTACAGGCGAGGTAGCCTTCCACTTGCGCCGCCTCGCTCGCCGCTACATAACGATTGAAGAACAGCATCTCCCCGAGCTGGCCCCGAAAGCCCGGCGCGCTGCCTCCCGGCTGCGCCACGCCGACCGCGAGCGGGAACGAACCGCTCGCAGCCGTCGACGGAGCAGTGCCTGCCGCGACGAGCGCCCCGTCCTTGCGCAGCGATTGAGCCCGATGGGACACGCTTCCGAGCGCAGTCCAAAGCGCAGGCCCTGTGGCCCGAACGTTAGCCGCAAGCCGTCCCGTGCCGGCGTCGCCGAAGTCGTATGTAACGCCGCTGCCGCCGGCGTCGACCGCAAAGTTCCATGCGGGCGTTCCGCCGGCCGCCGCGCCGCTCCATAACGGCGAGGTGGCGAGCGTGCTTGCCGACGCATCGGTCACGGCGAATACGCTCGACTCGCCGAACAAGTATTGCGAAAATCCGTTGGCTCCGGTCAGATAGCGGTTACCGAGAAACGTCAGCGTGCGCAATCCATTGAAGCCCGATGCAGCAAACGACGGCGCCGAGCGATAGTCGCTCTGCGCGACCGCATTTCCGTTGCCGCTCAAATCGCTAACGGACGTGATCGCACCATAGACGTTCGTCATTCCGGCTGGAAGCGATGGATCGTACCACGCTTGCAGTCCCGCGATCTGCGACGGATCGAAGGCGGCCGCCGGCGGCGCGGTAGTAACGGTAAGATCGCGAACTTGATGACGCTCGGAGAACGACCACGTTGCGGACGTAAACCCGACGTACACCCGTGCCGGTACGCGCGGCTCTCCACGCGTGCCGGCAACCTGCTGCGAATAATACGCGACGAACCCCTTGCCGTCATGACGATCGATGCGGACGTCGAGAAGCCCCGTAAGCCTAAGCGTTACCGCGACCGACGGAGCGGCGGCCGGACGCGTCTTCGCGCCCGGCGCATCCAGCGCGAACGGCAAGGATGCGGGGTCGCCGCTCAGCGCGTCGCGCACGCCGCCGAGATACGCATAGCCGCTAACGACGCCGCCACGCGCCGATACCGTTTGCGATACGCGGGTCAGCGTGCCGCCGATGCGCCCGTCCGCAGCCATGCCGAATGCGCCGTACTCATCGAGTGCGACGCCGAGATAGGCGCCGGCGAGTCCGGGAAATGAGACGCCGTGCGCCGACCACGGCGCGTAGCCGAGCGAGCCATGCGGGGCGGAAACCGTCGTCGGCAGCGGTTGACTCGCATCGGCGAAAAAGAGTAAGGCACCCTGACCGCCCGGGTTGGTTCCATCGAAGGTTGCGGCCGTGAACGTGACGCGCAGTCCGTTTTGGGTCGAGAACGGCGTTCGTGCCACCGCGAGCCCCAGACGTTCGCCGGCACCATCGGTCAGTTGCAACGCCCCGCCTCCGGATGCGTCGAGCGTCGTCCCGGCGGCACACGCGCCGATCGACGTGGGCGGCGTCGTACGGTCGGCTGCGGTCAAACATGCGCCACCCGAGGTGGCCCACAGGTTCGGCTGCGTCGTTTTCCCCGCGAACGATTCGCTCAGCAGAACGGCGCCCGCGCCGGCCAGTCGCGACGTTTGCGGCGCGGCCGCAGACGGCGACGACTGCAGCGCGGCCAGCGCCGCGATAACCATTACGAAGGGTGCGAACGCACCTGGTAGCGGGCGGCGGAACACGAAGAACCTCACTAACTTCCGGCGGAACGACCCACTCTCATGCGAGGGCGTCCGATCAGCGCACGCCATCTGTTACCGCTCGTAATCGTGCCGTATGTCGTTTTCGTTTTATTCGTACCTGCGATGCAGAGCATCTTCGGCTACGGCTTCGGCACGCTGCTGGCGATCATCATCTTGGGGTACGTTTTCGCGGGGCCGCCGATTGTAAGACCCAAAGTTTACCGTGAGTTAACGCCGGCACGACGTAAGGTCGTTTCGCCGGGCTAACCGCTAGGTTATAGTCCTGGCAGCATTGTCGCAAGGGGACGCTCCGGTGTGTTTTCGGGTCTTCGGATGTACGGTTTGTTTCGGCATCCCGCAGTGGTGGTCGCGATGGCTCGACGACGGGCAACGCGTCGGGCTCCCGCCTAGCGCTCCGGACGCGCTGCGCACGGTGGATAACGGAACGCTGACCGAAATCTTCGTGCTCGGCGGCATTAAAACGGCGGTCGCGCGGTTGCGTCCGGCGCTAGCCGCGAAGCTCGCTCCCGCGCTCGAAGAATGTTTGCGTCAAATACAGAGTGACTTGCCTGCCGGAATCGAAGTGGAATTCGACGTCGAACGACGCGCTCCGGCGCTTGCCCGCACTGCGTAGGAGGTCCATCCCGGCGCAAGCGGATATCCGTAGCGACTGACGCCAGGCCGCCGGAGGAAGAACGATGTTGGAGTATCTGCAGGGACTCATACAGGCCCTCAATCGAGGCGTGCTCGACGGCTTCCAACGTGAGCCGGCACGCTATGACGGTACGAGCGAACGGTTGGCGCTATACAACGCTGCCTCGACTGCCGTTCGGGCCATCGTGTACGGACCGCGCCACTAGAGCGGACGCTAGCCGCCCAGTTCGACCGGACCCTGCGCGCCGCCGGGCCGGCGCATCAGCAAAATGAGCGGCAGAAAGACGAACGCCACGACGCCGATCGCAATCGTGGCGTCGGCATACGAAAGAATCGCCGCTTGACCGTTGACCAGTTGTGCTAGTTGAGCCGGCGTCCCGCGTGCGAGGAACTGCCGCACCGCCGGCGCCGCGTTCGTCGCCATGCCTCCGAGCACCGCAGAATGGAACGCCCACCGGCGATCCAACAGCACCTCGAGTCCTGCGACCGCGATCGACCCTCCGAGCTGAGTCGCCAGGTTCACGAACGCACCCGCCTTTGGCCCTTCGGCCGGAGTGGTCGATCCGAGCACGGCGATCGTCAACGGAACGAATAGCATCGCCGTACCCGCCCCCACAACTACCAGCGCCGCGACGAACGTGAGGAAACCGGCTTGTCCTACCGTAACGGAGGCCTGCACGAGCGAGCCGGCACCGACCAGAACGAAGCCGGTAGCGATGAAATATCGCGCGTCGTACCGTGCCACGAGTCGAACGATAACGGGCGTCAACAGCGCGACTGGAAGCGCGCGAAAGAGAAAGAGTTCGCCGCTGAGCGTCGGCGTAAAGCCGAGCAGCCCTTGCGTGAATTGCGGTAGCGTATAGCTCGAACCGAAGAGCGCGGCGCCGAGCGCGAGGGCGAGCAGCGACCCGGCCGACACGCTGCGGTTACGCAACACGCGAAGATCGACGATTGGGTGATCCGTTCCGTATAGTTCCCATACGATGAAGGCGATGAGGCTCCCAACGCACGCGATCGTAGCGATCGAGATCGCCGGCGCCGCAAACCAGTAATTGCGTTCGCCTTCCGTGAGGACGTATTGCATCGTACCGAGCCCGACCGCGAGCAGCGCGAGCCCAACGCCGTCGACGCTGGACTTCTGCGGCACGACCGGATCGCGCAAGAGCGCGAGAATCAATAACGACGATGCGACGCCGGGAACGATGTTGATATCGAAGACAAAGTTCCACGAAGCGTTGTCGACGAGGATGCCGCCCAGGGGCGGTCCGAGCGCCGGTCCGACGATCACGCCGAGAGCGAAGATGCCTTGACTGGCACCGAGCTTGTCGGGCGGAAAACTATCGCGTAGAATCGATTGCCCCGTCGCCAGCAGGCCTCCACCGAACAAGCCTGCACGGCTCGCCACACGACGAGCGGAACCAGCTTATCGGATGCACCACACATAATCGAGGCGAGCGTAAAGCCGACGATCGAGGCGACGTAATACCTCTTGCGTCCGAAGCGGTTCTGCAGCCAGGGCGTGATCGGAATGACGACGATAGCGGCGATCGTGTAGGCGGTGACGATCCAGGTCCCCTCGTCCTGGCTGGCACCGAGATTGCCCTGAATGTTCGGCAGCGCGACGTTGGTGATCGTAGTATCGAGCGTCTGCATGAGCGACGCGGCCATAACGCCGAGCACGATCAGCACGAGGCGCGAGCCGCGTTCTGAAACGTCGCCGTAAAGGGGCGCCGCCGAAACGGCTGCATTCGTTGCAGAGGCCACGCTGCTCACAACGCCGGATAGGGTCCGGTGGTGTCGCGACCGGGACGTCGTTTCGATGCCGACTACGGCGTGTCGACCGAGGCCCTCGTTTTTCTGGGCGATCTGGATCCCGAGGCGATCGGGCCGAACATCGCGCATGCGACGCACTACGAACCGACGCCCGTCGGCGACCTCGAGCGGCTCCTCGCACACGTGCCGTTCGAGATCGAAGATGCGACGTTCGTCGATATCGGCAGTGGCATGGGGCGCGCCGTTATTGCCGCCGCGTTACGGCCGTTCCGCCAGGTCGTCGGCATCGAGATATCGCCCGCACTCCACGCAATCGCGCGCGACAATCTACGCGGGCTCGAGCGACCGCGCTTACGATGCCGCGACGTACGCCTGTTCCGTCGCGATGCGGCGTCGTTTGCTTTTCCAGCCGGCGACTTCGTCGCGTACCTGTATAACCCGTTCGACGAAACCGTGCTGCGGCACGTGGTCGCGTCACTTGCGCTCGCCACGCCTGGTAGCCGGCGGGCGCTTCTCTATCATACGCCCGCCGCGCGCAGCGCGATCGAGGAGGACGGCCGGTTCGCCGTGATCGCCGAGGAGCCGTTCGGGGTCGCTTATGTGCTCACCGACCGCGTGCAGGACCACCTCGTTCGCGACGAGCAGAGGAACGCTTCTTGACCGTCCGAGGGTGGCATGTCGCGCAGACCAGTAATGATCGCCGTCGGCGGCGATTCCGGTAGCGGAAAAGCGACGCTGTGTCGCGGTTTGGAACTCGTCTTCGGTAGCGAGCGCTTCGCCACGGTGTGTCTGGACGATTATCACTCGCTCGACCGCCGCCAGCGTCAAGCGGTGGGCCTAACGGCGGTCGATCCGCGCGCCAACAACTTTGCGGCGATGGAAGAGGATCTCTGGGCGCTGCGCGAGGGACGTTCCATCGACAAGCCGGCATACGACCATCGCAGTGGAACCTTCGCGCCAGCGACGCCCTTGCAACCGAAAAGCGTGATCGTCGTGTACGGACTGTTCCCGCTCTATACGCGCGCGCTGCGAAGTCTGTTCGACGTGACCGTGTGGCTCGATCCGGAAGCCGAACTTCGGGAAGCGTGGAAGGTCGGGCGCGATACGATTAGCCGGGGATACACGAAGGACGAGGTGCTCGCCGAGATGCAGCGCCGCGCGCCCGACGTCGCGCGCTACGTCGCACCGCAAGCGTCGTTCGCCGATCTCACCGTCTCGTTCTACCGCTCGCGGGGGTGGACGCACGAAGAAGGCAGCGCGCGACTCTCCGCGCGCATCCGGAAAGGCGGACGGTTCCGCGCGCTCGACTACGCCGAATTCGAAAGTCCCTCGACGTCGATCCGGCTCCTCGACGGCACGGGAACGCACGGCTATCCGGAAACGGTGATCGAGCTCGACGGACACATCGAACCACACGTCGCCGAACTGGTCGAAGAGCGGCTTTGGCTGCACATCGACGCGCACGTGCATCGCCGCCCGCAGGGCCTGGGTGAATTTTCGGACGAGCTCGGTCATACCGAAAAAAGTCACTCGCTCGCCCTCGCGCAGCTGCTAATAGCGCGGCGGGTCGTACTCATCGAAGAAGAGTTACTGCTCAGCACGTAGCCGCGCCATCCATCACCCCAATAACGGCGGGTTCGTGCGGGCGTTAAGCGAGGATTCGGAAGGGCGACTGGCGCGGTGGACGGCCGGCGAAGACGAGGTCCACCTCCCAGTGCGCGAGGCGATCCCACGCGTTCGTGATTGCCGACCTCGAGTTCGATCTCGACGTCCGGCGCGGATTCGCGAAAACGCCGCAACAGCTCGGGCACGAGGTGTTCGGCCACGGTCGTCACCTCGCCGACCGCAGCCGCCCGAGCGTGAAAGCGGCGGCTTGCGTCTGCTCGCGCGTTCGGGCAACGCGAAGACACGCCGTGCGTGGGCCGCGAGCGTGCGTGCCGCCGCCGCCGTCAAGCGGAGGCCGCGGCCGCTCCGCTCGACGAGCGCGACCCCCGCCTCCCGCTGAATGCGGAGAGGGCCGCGGAGGCCGCCGGCTGGATACGACCAGACGATCTACGGTTTCCCGAATGGATTCAGCCTCGCGATCTCGAGGAACGGTCGGAGCTGCGAGAGCGAGATCGTAAGCTGTGATTTACCATACGTCGGGCAAACGATATTTGACGCAAATGGCCGGGCGTGCCATGCTTGCGCGATGGCACAAGCGACGACCAACGGCAAGCAACCCGGCGATCGCCTTACGGCGGGCGTGACGCCCTACGCCGAGATGGGATATTGGCAGCCGGATTACGAGCCGAAGGACACGGACGTCCTCTGCGCCTTTCGCATCACGCCGCAGCCGGGCGTCGAACCGATCGAAGCGGCTGCCGCCGTCGCCGGCGAATCGTCGACCGCCACTTGGACCGTCGTGTGGACCGACCGGCTAACCGCCTACGATCACTATCAGGCCCGCGCGTACCGTGTCGAGCAAGTACCATCGAGCCCCGACCAGTATGTGGCGTACATCGCTTACGATATCGATCTCTTCGAAGAAGGGTCGATTGCCAACCTCACCTCGTCGATCATCGGTAACGTCTTCGGCTTCAAAGCGCTCAAGGCGCTGCGCTTGGAAGACATGCGCATTCCCGTAGCCTACATCAAGACGTTCCCGGGGCCGCCGCACGGCATCGTCATGGAGCGCGAATATCTCAATAAATTCGGCCGGCCGTTACTCGGCGCGACGGTCAAGCCGAAGCTCGGCCTGTCTGCCAAGAACTACGGCCGGGTCGTGTACGAGGCGTTACGCGGCGGTCTCGACTTCACGAAAGACGACGAGAACATCAATTCGCAGCCGTTCATGCGCTGGCGCGATCGTTATCTTTTTTGCATGGAGGCCGTCAATCGCGCGGAAGGCTCGTCTGGCGAAATCAAGGGCCACTACCTCAACGTCACCGCCGCGACGATGGAACAGATGTACGAACGCGCGGAGTTCGCTAAGGAAATCGGCTCGATCATCGTCATGGAAGATCTGACGATCGGCTACACCGCGATGGCGTCGATGTCGAACTGGGCGCGCAGGAACGGCATGCTGCTCCACTTGCATCGCGCGGGCCACGGCACGTACACGCGTCAAAAGACCCACGGCGTCAGCTTCCGCGTTATCGCGAAATGGTGTCGGCTACTCGGCGTCGATCACATCCACGCGGGGACGGTCGTTGGAAAGCTCGAGGGCGATCCCAACACGACCAAAGGCTTCTACGACATACTGCGCGAGGATTTTATTCCCGCCAATCCCGCGCACGGCGTCTTTTTCGATCAACATTGGTGTTCGCTCGCTCCGGTGATGCCGGTGGCGTCGGGCGGCATCCACGCGGGCCAGATGCATCAATTACTAGACTTGCTCGGCGAAGACGTCGTCCTGCAGTTCGGCGGCGGCACGATCGGCCATCCCGACGGCATCGCGGCCGGCGCACAAGCCAATCGCGTCGCGCTCGAAGCGATGGTTCTGGCTCGCAACGAAGGACGGGACTATGTGAACGAGGGCGAGACGATTCTGGAAGACGCCGCAAAAACATGCGCTCCGCTCGCACGCGCGCTCGGCATCTGGAAAGACATCACCTTCGATTACGAGTCGACCGACACGCCCGACGTCGTCGCGACGCCGTCCCGCTAAGCGCGAAAGGTTCTCCAATGAAAGTTACGCAAGGCGCGTTCTCCTATCTTCCCGAGCTTAGCGACGAACAGATTCGTAAGCAGATTCAATACGCGATCGATCACGAGTGGCCGGTCGCGATCGAATATACGGACGATCCCCATCCGCGCAACGCGTATTGGGAGATGTACGGTTTGCCGATGTTCGATATCAAAGATGCGGCCGGCATCTTGGACGATGTGAAGCGGGCCGTCGCCGAACATCCCCACGAGTACGTCAAGGTCAACGCTTACGACGCACGACTCGGCCGTCAAACGACGGCTCTTTCGTTCATCGTCGGCCGGCCGCAGAACGAAGAAGGCTTCCGTTTGGAGCGCACCACGCATCGCGATCGCACGATGCTCTATAAGATTCATCCCTACAGCGCGGATAAGCCGGCCGGAAAGCGCTACGGAGGCTGACCGCGGTTAACGGGCCTGTTAAGCTGCGATGACGGACGCCGCGCTTTCCATAGACCTCGATGCCGCGTACCGCGATTCGAACGTGGGCGAGGTTATCGACCAGCTCGATCGAGAGCTGGTCGGGCTCGTTCCGGTGAAGACGCGCATCCGGCAGATCGCGCATTTGCTGCTCATCGACAAGATGCGTGCCAGCGTGGGACTGGCGGCCGAACCTCCGCCGCTGCATATGTCGTTCACCGGGCGCCCGGGAACGGGGAAGACCACCGTGGCCAATCGCATGGCCGAGATCCTGCACCGGCTCGGATACGTGCGTAAAGGCCATCTGGTGGTCGCAACGCGCGACGATCTCGTCGGTCAGTACATCGGGCACACGGCGCCCAAAACGAAAGACGTAATCAAGCGCGCGATGGGTGGCGTGCTGTTCATCGATGAAGCGTACTATCTCTACCGGCCGGAGAACGAACGCGACTACGGCGCCGAGGCGATCGAAATTTTACTGCAAGTGATGGAGAACAAGCGCGACGACCTCGTCGTCATCTTCGCTGGTTACAAAGACCGCATGGATACGTTCTTCACGAGCAATCCCGGCTTGAGTTCCCGGGTGGCCAATCATATCGATTTCCCCGATTATAGTCCCGAAGAGCTAATGCAGATCGCCGGGCTCATGCTCGAACGATTGAATTACGAGTTCACGCCAGGCGCGACCGAGGCATTCGAGGAGTACCTCGCATTGCGCATGAGGCAGCCGCAGTTCTCCAACGCGCGCAGCGTCCGCAATGCCATCGACCGCGCCCGCCTTCGTCAGGCGACGCGTCTGTTCGAACGGGGCGGCACCGTGGACGCCCGAGCGCTCAAGCGCATCGAGGAAAGCGACATCCGCGCGAGCCGCGTCTTCGCGGCGCCACAGCCCGAATGAAATGGTGTTGCTAGCACCTCGAACGATCGCTTCACGACGCTCATCCCGGTCCTGCTATTCGCCGCGACGGCGCTCTTGATCGCGGGTCCCCGGCTCACGCGCGCGGCACTCGCCGTCCACCGGCGGCCCCGGGTCTACTCGCCGCTCGGGATCGCGGCGGTGATCGCCATCTCGGTCTACGGCAGATTTCGGGCTCGCGCTCTCGGTAGTCGTACACGACGTGGCCGTCGTGCCGTTCGTTCTGGCTCGCTTCGTAGCGCCGCGCGAAGCGACGTTCGCGAGCGTTTGCGCGATGACCGCCTACTTCACCTGGAAGACCTACGTCGCCCGCGCTTGACCGCCGTCGGCAGTATCCGCGGCTTGCACCGGGCGCAGCAGTCCTGCGAATTGCTCCCGCGCCACGTCGTAGCACTCGCAGGACGATCCCTCGAGCCCCAGCCGGTCGAGGATCGTGATGTTACCGTGACCGTACCGGATGAAGCCCGCCTGTTGCAACATCCCGGCAGCGATCGTCACGCCGGAGCGACCCGTTCCGAGCATCATCGCGAGGTATTCGTGGGTTAGCGGAATCGTGTCGCGGTGCACGCGGTCGTGCGAGAGCAACAACCAGCGCGCGCACCGCTCCTGCACGCTGTGCAGGCGATTGCACGCAGCAAGTTGTCCGAGCATATTTACGTACGCTTGCAGATATCGGTCGAGCAACCGGCGGAAGCCCTCGTTCGCCGCATGAAGTTCGTGGAAATGGTCCGTCTCGATCGCGACCGCTGAACCCGGTACCTGACAGTAGCAGTCGTTCGCAGTGCTCGTCGCTCCAAACACGAGCGGAAACGCCGACATGCCCTCGCGACCGATCGTTCCAACCTCGATTTGATCCCCGTTGCGGAGCTGCGTAACGATCGACAGTACGCAATCAAGGGGAAAATACACATGCCGGATCGGCCGTTCTGGCTCGTAAATGCACTCGCGAACACTCAATTGCACCGGCCGGGCATGGCGCCGGAACGACGACAGAGCCATCGGGTCGAGTCCGCGCAGGATCACATTCTCGTCTAGCGACGATGCGGTGAGAATGCTGTCCGCGGCACGCGTAGCGCTCTTCATAACCGGACGACGCTCCAACGCTGGAAATCCGTACTGACACGGTCGCTAGGCGCCCGCTCGATGATTGTACACGCACGGCAACCGGCTGTCAAACGCCCGATCTGCCAAGCGGATTGTGCGATTCTATACAGAGCGAATCTTCGAGAAGCGGTACGCTGCGTTCTGCGGCTCACACGGCAAATCGGCCCGAGGGCAGCCGTAGATTGCTGGACGGCACGTTCGCTCTGAAGGAACCTCTCGTGAACGATAGTTATGAAGAACTTCCCTGACGGCGGCGAAAAGACTGCTGAGCACCTGATGCGTCTGTATCAGGAAGCGCTTTACGACCTCGCGACGCCGGCCCAAAAGCTGCTGGCGGCGCGAAACGCGTCGGAGCGGGCCGTCACTGACCTGGCCCTCCAGTTCGAGGGCGGTAAACCCATTCGCTCGTAAGGCGCGATGCGGGCGCGGATAGCGGGTTCCGGCGCCGGACGCCGTTTCATCGTTCTCGGCGGCCGAAAGCGCGGACAAGCGGCGCTACCGCACCCCGCAAGACCGGCGGAATGGCTACCGACAACTGCCACGTCGGCACGCCCGACGTCGAACGAAGGTACGTTGCCGGAGCGGGCAGGCGCGCACATCATAGGTGATCTCGACGGGTTCCTATGGAGTTTTGGAACCTACGGGCCGTCTGCGCTACCGGCGGCGACCGGATGCGTCCGCCGCGAGACATCGGCGGCGACTATACGCTCGCGCCGAACGTCTACGTCTTGAACGCAGACGCAGCATATTGCAGAGCCGTGGACGCGCGGCCGACGGTTCGCGTGGTTTCACGGTGCGCGATCCCGAAGGCCATGGCTGGGAGGCTACGACGTATCGTCCGAGCGACGCGCCGATGGTCGAGAGCGGAGCGGCTGCCGTTCATCGCGCGTAGGCCATTTCGTTCAGCGAGCCGCAAGCGCCGATTCGTGCGGCGCGCGCAGCTGCGGCACGCCATCGCCCTCCAAGTAGCGGTCGAGCTCGGCGATCGAAAACTGCATGCCCGTGTAGAACGGCCCGAACGCCGCGTAACGCGCGCTCGCTTCGTCGAAGCGCATCTCGTAGATCAATTTCTTGAAAACGAGCGGATCGTCGGCATACAGATCGACGCCCCATTCCCAGTCGTCGAAGCCGATCGAGCCGGAGATGACCTGCGTCACGAGCCCGTGAAACGAGCGGCCGATCTTACCGTGGTCGAGCATTATGCGCGCGCGTTCGGCGTACGGCAACTGGTACCAGTTGATCGCTTCGCCGCGCTTCTTATCCATCGGATAAAAGCACACGTAGCGCCGCGGCGGTATTTTCGCCCAGAGCCGGCCGGCGTTGCGCGGCTGACGCGCCTGATCGTCGAGCGCCGCGTCGAAGGCGGCGATCCAATCGGCAGAATTCGGCTTGAGCGCACGCTGCGCGAGGTCGGCGTGAATCTTAGCGGTCGCCTCGTAAAGGCCGAGCTCGAGGACCGATACGTACGACGTCGCGGGCTCCAGGTAGTCGGCAACGGCGAGTTTATCGAACGCGATTTGCACGGCACCGAGTTCGTCGAACGTTTTCGCATAATGCGTTAACATCAGGTCGCTCTTGTGACCGAGTAATTGCGCGGCCGAGACGTCGCCTTCTTGCGATCCCGCCAGCATTTCGAGGTATTCTCGTGCTTCGCGCGCGACGTCCGCTCGCGAGGCAGCGCTCAACGCGTCGAAAGCTCGGCGCTTGAACCGAAAGGCTCGGTGGAGGATCGCCCAACTGTCGAGCGATTCGGGAACGTCGGGATTGCGCATCGAGCCGTCGTTAGGCATCCAACGGCAAAAATCGTGCCGCTCACGCCGGTCGCGCGCCGAAGGCGATGCGACGTTCTTCCGCCGCAACTTCGGCTAAAAGCGCGGCGGGGCGTTCGCGGTATTTCGCCCACAGCTGCGGCATGTGCGCGATATCTCCGAGAACCCGCGCGAAGACGGCGTTTACCGGCGTCGCGACGCCACTCGCAGATCCGGCTGCGACGACGGCTCCGTTGAGGACCCCGACTTCGGTACGGTTTTCGCCGTCGCGTAAATCGAGCAAGAGCGAGGGAGCCTTGCGCCCGCGCGCCCCGACGATGCGCCGCGCGAGCGCGAGCCGCGCGAGCGGCAGCGGCAAGCGTGCGGCGGCGTGCAACGCGCGGACGGGGTAACGCGGAAGATCGATTGCTGCGATTCCCATCGCCGCCATGACCGCGTGCGTTTCGCGGATGGCGCGCACTTCGAGGGCGAACATGTGCTCCAGGCGCATCAAGCGCTCGGGCAGCACGCCCAGAATTGCGCACGAAGCGTTGGCGACGGCGTTGAGCACGAGCTTCGACCACTTGAGCGAGCGGTAATCCGATTTGACGTCGACGGAAACCGGCGTTGCTTCGAATGCGGCGACGAGCCAGTTATGCGCCACGTTGCCGACCGGAGCCAAGGCGATTCCACCGCGATTGGCCGGTACGACGACGCCTCGCTCGTCGCGTTCGAGCGGCACCGTCAGCGCGCACGCGACTACGCGATCGGCGCCGAAGGCGGCGGCCAGCCGCTCCTCATTGCCGACGCCATTTTGCGGGGTGACGATCGTCGTTTCGCCCCCATCGCCGATCGCGCGCCTTAGCGTCTCGATGGCGCCCGCCGTATCGTACGACTTCACGGCGACGATCGCGAGATCGACGCGTTGCGGCACCGCGTCACCGCCGTGCCGCGGTGCATAGGCGACGTTCGCTCCGGTGGCTAGCAACGTCTCGCCGAGATACGTGCCGACCGCGCCCGCACCCACGACGTAGACGTTCATGCCGCCCCGGTGCTGCCGAAGCCGCCGCCGCCCCGCTCCGTCGCATCGTGCGGCGCATCGTCGAAAGCGGCGCGCGCGACGGGCGCCACGACCAGCTGCGCGATGCGATCGCCCGGGCGCACGACGTGCGTTTCGTCGCCGAGATTGACGAGTACCACGCCGACGGGTCCCCGATAGTCCGAGTCGATCGTGCCGGGCGCATTGAGCACGGTGACGCCGTGCTCGAGCGCGAGCCCGCTGCGCGGGCGAATTTGAACTTCGTAGCCGGCCGGTATGGCGAGTCGCAAGCCGGTCGGAACGAGCGTTCTCGCGCCGGGTGCGAGCACGACGTCGCCGTCGATTGCCGCACGCACGTCGGCGCCGGCGGCTCCGGGGGTCATGTAGGCCGGGAGCGATACGTCCCCCCCCGGCGCGCGGACGACGCCGATGCGCACCAGCGCATCACTTGGCAAGCTCGGCCAATTCCGCTTGAAAGCTCGTGATGTCGTCGAACGACCGGTAGACGCTGGCAAAGCGGATATAGGCCACCTTATCGATCGCCTTGAGCGCTTCCATCAACTTCTCGCCGACCATCGCGGTCGGGACCTCGTTCTCACCGCGCGAGAAGAGTTCGCGTTCGAGCGCAGCGACGATATCTTCCATCTGCGCTTCGGACACCGGCCGCTTTTCGCAGGAGCGTCGCAGCCCGGTCAGGACCTTGTCGCGGTTATATTGCTCGCGGCGCCCGTCTTTCTTGACGACGAAGAGCCGAGGCGCTTCCATCCGTTCGTAGGTGGTGAAGCGCTGGCGACAGTCCAAGCATTCACGGCGACGCCGCACGACGCTCTCGTCGTCGCGCGAATCGACGACGCGGGTTTCGCTCTTGCGACAACTCGGACAGATCAGTTGAGAGTCGAGCCTCCACGCGAGGCCCAAGATGTAGGGCCCGCGGAAAGTATAAGCCACAAGCCTTCGCGCCGCAAACGCGACGCATCACGAAGATGCGCCGGGCGCTACGCTGCCCCGATCTTAAACATCTTGGTGCCGCACACCGGACACTTCCCCTCGGTTGCCGGGCGGCCGTTTTTCATCTCGATCTTCGTAGCGTCTTGCATTTCACGTTTGGTCTTGCATTTGACGCAGTATGCCTGCGGTGTCGCCATTCGTTCTCATCTCCTGGTGCCCGGCTACGGACATCCCCTCCACAATTCTAAGGGGTAGCGGTCGCCGCAATCCCGCCGTCCATTCTGAAACGAGGGGTGGTTTCCTCGCGCTCTTGGCGCACGAGCCCCTCGTCGCGACGGGAAGACGATGGCGCTGGAACGACCCTTCGTCGTCTCGCGCGAAGCGCTCGGGGCCATGCTGACCCGTACGAGCGGCGCGTTACGGTGCGAACGGCTCTGGGTCGCGGGGACGCTTCGGCCGCTGAAGGGGCCAGCCGTTGCAATCGTCGGCAGCCGGGCCCCTTCCGACGGCGCTCGTTCGCGCAGTCACGAGCTGGCACGGCGGTTGGCGCAGGCCGGTGTATGCGTCGTCTCCGGCCTCGCGCTCGGAATCGACGGCGCCGCGCACGCGGGGGCGCTGACCGGTGGCGGGGCGACCGTGGGGGTGTTGGGGGGAGGGCACGATCGGTTCTTTCCGGCTCGTAACCGCGCGCTTGCGGAAGCCATGATCGCCGGCGGCGGCGCGGTCGTTTCCCCGTACGAGCCGGGCACGCCGCCGCGGCCGTTTCAGTTTCTGCAGCGTAACGGCATCGTCGCCGCGCTCGTCGACGCCATCGTCATCGTAGAAGCCGCGGCTCGCAGCGGTGCGCTCAATACCGCCGGCTGGGGCGCGGATCTGGGCGTCGACGTGCTAGCGTTTCCGGGCGACGTGGATCGGCCCAAAGCGGCCGGCTGCAACGCGCTTATTCGCGACGGAGCGACGCTCGTTCGCCATGCCGGCGACGTGCTGGAAGCGCTGGGCCGCGCGGCGCCGGCAGCCGCCGCGGCATCGGCCGCGCCCGAGACGACGCTCGGCGAGGCCGACGACGCCGTCGCCCGCCTCGTAGCGCGCACGCTCCACGCTCGCGGACCGCTCGAGCTCGAGGCGATCGTCGCCCTGGCGAACGTGCCCGCGGGCGACGTGCTCGCCACGCTGGTGCGCATGGAACTGGGCGGAACGATCGAGCACCGGCCGGGCGGCATCTACGCTCGCGCCGAACGCACGCATGCGTGAGGATCCGGCTGATCGCGGTCGGCAAGATCCGCGAACGCTATGTGGCGCAGGCGGTGGACGACTTCGCGATGCGGTTGCGCCGCTATGCGCCGCTCGAGATCGTCGAGGTACCGGCATCGCCGGGAAGCGATCCGCTGCGCGCCATGCATGAAGAAGGCGAACGGATCTTGCGCGCGGCGGAGGGCGCCGAACTGCTTTGGCTGCTCGAACGCGGCGGCACGCAGTTGTCGAGCCAGGAACTCGCGGCTCGGCTCGCCGCTCAAGCCGACGCCGGTATGATGCGCATCACGTTCGCGATATGCGGTACGTTCGGAGCGAGCGCAGCGCTGCTGGAACGCGCGCATTTTTGCTGGTCGCTTTCGCGCCTGACGCTGTTGCACGAATGGACCCGCGCGCTCGTGCTCGAGCAGTTGTATCGCGCCGCAAAGATCGCGCGCAACGAGCCGTACCATCACTGACGACGCGGGCGGCACCCAACGCTTCGGCGAACGCGGGCGTCGATGATCCGTATCGACGTCGATGCGAGCAGCGAGCTCGCACGCATCGCGGCTTCTTTCGAACGTGCCGCGGCGGAAATCGTTCCGGAGGATGCGGTGCCGCACGCGGATTTCGAGGCGCCCCGCAATGCGGACTTCGGCGATTTCGCGTCCAATCTCGCGCTGCGACTCGCAAAACGCGCGCGGCGCGCTCCGCAAGCACTGGCCGAGGCGCTCGTGGCGCAGGCCTTCGCCAGCGACCCGGACCTCTCGCAGCTAGTCGCATCGGCGACGCCCGCCGGCGGCTTTATCAACATTCGCTTGGCGCCCGCTTATTGGCAGCGCGTCGTGGCGACGATCGTGCGCGAGGGTCCCTCGTTCGGCCGCGCCGCCGCGCCGACGGGCGAACGCGTCTCGCTCGAATTCGGCAGCGCAAATCCGACCGGTCCGCTCGTCGTCGTGCAGGGGCGCACGCTCTCGCTCGGGGACGCCATCACACGTGCGATGCGCTCTTGCGGCATCGCGGTCGAAACCGAGTGGATCATTAACGACGCGGGTTCGCAGATGGAGCGGCTCGGACGTTCGCTGTACGCACGTTACCGGCAAATAACGGATCCCGGCTACCCGTTTCCGGGCGACGGCTATCCCGGCGATTACGTGTTGCCGCTCGCCGCGAAGCTGCGCACGCGCGACGGCGACCGTTACGAGCGCGCCGACGAAGCGGAGTGGCTTCCGATCTTCGCGGACTTCGGACGCGACGAACTCGTCGCCGGACAACGCGCCACGGCGGCGCGTTTCGGCGTGCACTACGACCGCTGGCAGAGCGAACGGGAACTGCACGCTTCGGGCGCCGTGACTGCCGGCATCGCGACGCTACGCGAGCGCGGCCACACCTACGACGCGGATGGTGCCATCTGGATGCGCACGACAACTTTCGGCGACGACAAAGACCGTGTGCTCGTGCGTCAGGACGGCCGTCCGACGTATTACGCCCCCGATGTGGCGTACCATCATGAGAAACTCACGCGCAACGACCGCGCCGTCCTCATTTTGGGTCCCGATCATCACGGTTATATAACGCGGCTGCAGACGATCGCCGCGGCCTTCGGCCGCGCCGGTGCGATCGAGGTGCTGATCGCCCAGCAGATGACCACGATGCGCGACGGCGCGGTGGTGAGTCTGAGCAAGCGGGCGGGCGACGTGCTGACGCTCGACGATGTCATCGACGAAGTCGGGGTCGACGCTGCGCGCTTCTTTTTCGTGATGTCGAACGCCGATTCGCTGATGACCTTCGACTTGACGCTCGCCAAAGAAAAGACGAACGACAATCCCGTGTACTACGTACAATACGGCCACGCACGGATCGCATCCATCGAACGCAACGCGCCGCCGGAGGTACTGGCGCGCGCGCGTCGCGGCGAAGCGCTGGAGCGGCTCGTCGAGCCGGAGGAGCTCGCACTCGCGCGGCGCCTGTCCGAATTTCCGGCCGTGGTACGCGGCGTCGCGACCGCCCTAGCGCCGAGCCGTCTCGCGCGTTACGTGCAGAACGTCGCCGCCGACTTCACCCAATTCTATGTCGCATGCCGCATTCTCGGCAACGAAGGGGATCTCTCCGTTGGGAGACTCGCGCTAGCGCTAGCGACTAAGACCGTACTCGGCGAATCGCTCCGGCTACTCGGTGTCTCCGCGCCCGAATCGATGTAGGCAGCGCGCTAGTGTTCCGAGTCGGAACACCAGCAGGTCTGCTAGAGCCGCGCGGCGGGAATCTCGAGTGCGAGCTCGGGCGCGGCGGCGGCGCTCGGCGCATCGGACGGCACCGCCTCTTCGGGGAGGGGCGTTTCGTACGGATCGTTGCGCCGGTAGAAACTCCAGGCAACTTTGGTGAGCGCGGCGATCGGGATGCCGAGCAATAATCCCGGGAGACCGAAAAGTTCGCCGCCGGCGAACACGGCAAACATCACCACGACGGGCGAAACGCCGACGCTATCGGCCATTACTTTTGGCACGAAGACGTTGTCGACGACGCGCGCGACGACGAAGACGATCGCTTGCACCCACAACACCATCTGCGTCCCCTCGGGAGCCGCGAGCACGAGTGCGACGACGTGCGCCACGATCATGCCGACGAAGGGCACCGCGTAGGCGAGCCCCGCCACGATCGCCAGCAGCAGCGCGAACTTGAATCCGGTTGCTGCGGTCAGGCCGAAGATGAGGGCGCCCGTAATCGCGCAGAGCGCGACTTGGCCCGAGACGAACGAGCCGAAGACCTCCGCCAATTCGATGACGAGCGCGCGCGCCGTCGCTCGTCGTTTCTCCGGTAAGAACTGATAGACGCCGTCGACGAGCCGCTCCCCGCGGTACACGAAAAACGCCGAAAGCACGAGCGCGGAGATACCGACGAAAGCAGCCGTAAAGGCCCGCACGAGAATGTCGGTCAGCGAAGCCAGCACCGTCGTTACCGCAAGCGACGTGCGTGAGGCCACGATCGAGTGCAAATCGCCCGCACCGGGCGCGAAGCTGCCCCGCAAGAAATGCAGCCGCAGGAAGCGCTGCGCCGCGTCGATGCGCTGCTGCAGACCGTCGACCGACGACGGTGCGGCCGTCGCGAGAATCTGCACCTGCGCGAGCAGCGCCGGGACGACCAGGAACGCGAGCAGCACGCCGACCGCGAGCAAGCCCGCGTACACGACCGCGATCGCGCCGGCGCGCGGCAGGAAGCGCTCGAGCCGCACCACGACGGGCGAGACGCCGGCCGCCACGAATGCGGCCACCACGAATACCGATAGCGTGTGCGGAATGTGGGTCGCGAGCCAAAGCGCCGCGAGCGCCAGAATGACGGCGAGCAGCGTTAGCGCTGCCCGGCGCCGCAGGCGCGGCGACGTCAGAGCGGCTTGCATAGTAACCGCCGCTCCGTTTGGTAGCCGGCGCCGGCGTAAAGCTCGCGCGCCGCTTCGTTTTCTTCCGTCACCATCAAGGCCATATAGGGTAAGCCTCGGACGCGCGCCGCATCTTCTGCAGCGCCGAGCAGCCGCGCGGCGATTCCTCGATGGCGGGCTTCGGGTTCGACGGCCATGTACGCGACGAATCCCTGTATCTCTCCGGTCATTTCATCCGGGAGATCGTCGAGAAGAAGAATGAAGCCGAGCAGTCCGTCGAGCTCCGTTTCGGCAATCAGCAGCACGTACGAGCGCTCGAACGCAAAGTCGAGCAGCCGCTCGAAGCTCGCCTCGAGCGCGACACGCGGCGCCCGGCGCAAGGCCGAGACGCTATCGTCGAGCGTGCGGCGGCCCAGGTCGGCGACGAACGCCCGGTCGCCCATCGAACCGCGTCGTACGGCCGGCAGCAAGCTCATCCCGCGACACGGACCGTCGCCGGACGCAACGTAGCCAACGCCTCTTCGAGCGCCGCGACGAAGGCCGAATTCTCATCGTGCGTCCCGATCGTGACGCGCAGCCGTCCCGGCATGCCGAGTCCGTCGCCGGAACGGACGATGACCCCTCTCGCGAGCAACGCGTCGTACATCTCGGTCGCCGTCGTCGGCACGCCGACGGCGATGAAATTGGCGGCCGACTCGTACGTATGCAATCCGAGTCGCGCGAAGGCGTCCAAAAGTTGCCGCTTCCCAGCGGCGTTACTCGCGCGGCTGCGCGCGACGAACGCATCGTCGTCGAGCGCAGCCAGTGCCGCTTCGGCGGCCGGACGCGACACGTTGAACGGAAGCCGCACGCGATCGACGTACGAGACGATCTCGGGCGACGAATATCCGTAGCCGAAGCGCACGGCGGCCAACCCGTATATCTTCGATACCGTGCGCAAGACGAGCGTCGCCGGACGTTCGCGAAGAATGTCGACGCCATCGCAGCCGCCGTCATCCATGTATTCACGATAAGCTTGATCGATAACGAGTAAGACGTCGGGTGGCAACGCACGCGCGAACGCATGCAGCCTTTCCCGCCGCACGCGCGTCCCGGTCGGGTTATTGGGATCGCACACGAAGATGACTTTGGTGCGCGGACCGATGGCGCGCAGCATTGCATCGAGATCGTGAACGCCGGCGTCGTCGAGCGGTACGGCGTCGATGCGCGCTTGCGCGATCTCGGCGTCCTTGCGAAATAAGGAGAACGTCGGCCGCGCGATGACGACCCCATCCCCCGGATCGACGAATGCGGTGAACACCAGTTGCACGAGCTCGTTGCTGCCGTGCCCGAGGACGACGCAGTCTGGCGGCAAGGCGTACGCGCGCGCGAGACGAGCTCGCAGCGCGACGTGTTCGTCTTCGGCATACGCATTAAGCGACGAAAGCTCTCGCAACGCCGCGATCGCTCGCGGCGACGTGCCGAGCGGATTTTCGTTTTGCGATAGCTTAACGGGGCACGCGATGCCGTAACGCCGCGCGACGTCTTCGGCGGAAGTCCCGGGCAGATATGGGGCGAAAGTCGTAAGGTGCTGCCGGAGGAGCCGCTCGAGCGAAGGCGACATGTAGATCGCGGAACTTCGACATTCTCACCTGGAGGCCATGCGCCGTCATGCTCGTCTCGCCGCCGCCGGCGCTGGTCGCACTCGCGAAACCATTTTCGAAACGCGGCGCTCTTTGCCCCGAAGCTCCTGCCGCAAGTTATCCGTCGCTCGCCGCCTGCTCTGCGATCGAAGTGAGCGGACACATCGCACCAGGTGCCGTTAGGCTCGATCCGGCGTTCGACGTTATCGTGGCTTCATCGTCACTCGTCCGCGTTGCAACCGGCGCCTCGCTTGCGGCGGGCACGTTGACGGGCTACACCGCCGACGGCGCGGTCGCATTTAGCGTACCGGTCGGCTCCGAAGAGTTTCGGATCGACGTGCCGCTCGCACCGCCAACGGCTGCCTCCATCCGGCGCATTCGCTTAACCGGCGTCGATGGGGTAGCGGAACGCGTGGCGACGGTTCATGCGGAACCGAGCGCAGAACTCGTCGACGCCGGCGACGGCGCCTTCGTTTTCGTCTGGAATGCGAGCGCATTTCCGGCGGCGCATTTGACGACCGGACTCGGCGCGCCCATCGCGCTCTCCGGCACCGGAACGTTCGAGCAGGTCCGCGTCGAGAATCGCGCACGCTTCGTCGCGGTCGACTTTTCGGACGGGACGCGCAGTTTGCGCAAAACGTACCGCGTCTTCGGACGCTAGTAGGCTAGCGCAAAAAACGCGAACCGGGTTCGACCAGCGATTCCCCGGCAGCGCATTGCGGACACGCCGCCGGCTCGTAAGAAACCGTCGGTACGTCGAGTAGCGTCTCGGTCGCAACGCCGAACGTTTGCGGCTCGCGCCGAACCACGATCGCCGCTGCCACCGCCGTAGCGCCTGCGGCCGTAACGACGGCGAGTACTTCGCGCAGCGACTTGCCGGTCGTCACGACGTCTTCGACGGCTACGACGCGATCGCTGGAAGTAAGCGTGAAGCCACGCCGTAATAGCGGAACGCCGTTGTCTTTCTCGACGAAGATGGCCTTTGTGCCGAGTTGTCGTCCGAGTTCGTAGCCGAGCACGATCCCGCCGACGGCCGCACTAACGACGACCGTCGGTTCGAGGGAACGCACCCGCGCGGCCAGTTCTTGCGCGATGCGTTCGACTAATACCGGATCTTCGAGGAGACGAAATTTGGCAACGAAGCGGTCGCTATGGCGTCCGGACGACAGGCGGAAATGCCCGCGTTGCATCGCACCGCGCTCGGCGAGAACGCGCGCCAGTTCCTCAGCCTGCACGTGCCGTCTCGAGTTCGATCAAAATCGCTCGCGCGGCCGCTAACGGATCGGAAGCGGCGACGATCGGACGGCCAACCACGACGTAATCGGCTCCGGCACGCGCCGCTTCGGCCGGCGTGGCGACGCGCTTCTGGTCGTCGGCAGCTTTACCGGACGGACGAATTCCGGGACAGAGCGTTGCGAAGTCCGAGCCGAAATACGACTTGAGGTCGGATACCTCCCGAACGCTACAGACGACACCCGCGCAGCGTGCGTCGCGCGCTAACGCCGCAAGACGCATCACGTTTTCACCAAGCCCGCCTTGCAGACCGAGCTCGCCGAGCTCTTCTGGACTGTGACTCGTTAGCACGCTTACCGCAAAGATGGCGGGCGGTGCAATCCCGAGTTCGTCCGCGCGTTCGTGCGCAGCGTCGATCGCCGCCAGCATCATATCGTTCCCGCCAAGCGCGTGCACGCTGACGATGGCGGTATGCGGACGGACGAGCGCGCGCATTGCAGCCGCAGCGGTACGTGGAATATCGTGAAGTTTGGCATCGACGAAATACGGCGCGCCCGACCGTTCGAGCGCTTGCAGCAGTGCTTCGCCATACCCGTACAGTGCTTCGTATCCGACTTTGAACACTACGTCGAGCGATGCGAGCGATGCGATAAGGCCGTCGGCGGCGTCGAACGAGGGTACGTCGAGCGCGACGATCAGCTTCGTCGGCGTAAGCGGCGTCATGCAGGCTGATTCTTGCGGGTAGCCGGCGGCTCCTGAATTTTAAGTTTTCCGTTCGAAGATGTAAAACGTTTGCGTTCGTCGACCGTTATATCAGTAGGGACATCTCGGAGAGGAGGATCCCAACTATGGCCGGACTCATGGTTTTCAAATCGCTAGCCGACGCGCTCAGAGCGGGCTTCCAGATTTATGACCGCACCCAAGACGGATACCTCGTCCGCACGCGCACCGAGAACGGATGGGCGATGGCGGTCGTCAACTGCAAACCGTAAAACACATCGGCAGATGAAAAGAGGGGGCGCCTAGGCGCCCCCTCTTTTCATCTGCCGATGTGTTACTCCAACAGTCCGCCTCACTTCAACGCCACGGAAGCCAAGCGGCCGCCTATTCCCCCGGTTTCCTTTCCACCGGCGGGCGCAGTTCTTGGGTGATGTGTCACTCCAACAGTCCGCCTCACTTCAACGCCACGGAAGCCAAGCGGCCGCCTATCCCCCGGGTTTCCTTTCCACGGGCGGGCGCAGTTCTTGGGTTTGGTCGGGGCGATAGGTGTACGGCACCCCATCGAAGGGCGGCGGTGACGGACGCGATCCTGACGGCGGGAGGGGGCCGGTCCATCCCGATCGTTCCGCCCGCGTGAAAGGACGCAGGAGCGTGGGATCGCTGAAGATTGCGAGTGTGATTTGAGCGAGTCCGATGAAGAGTGGAATCAGACCGCCCAGCACCGCCGGCCCGAAGTGCTGGAAACCGGACGACAGGCCGAGCGTCAGCGCCATCCCGATAAATGCGAGCACGACCCCCTTGCGAAACTGCGCCCGGACTGCCAAAGCGTCGGGGGCCAGCCCGGCTACGGGCGGCGACATTGCAAACGATGGCTCCCAGCCACGATCGGGAGGCGGCGTGCCGTATCGGATCGCAGCCATTCGCTCGCGATGCTTCAGCACGCGAAACAAGACGAACGCGCCGATCGGCAGGCCGAAGACGATGAACGTCGTGAGGATGGCTACTTCTGCGGTGTTGTCGTCCACGGACGACCTCCAGGTAGAAAAAGGTGCGAGACCTCGAACATACGGTCCGATGGACGGCGGAGTTTCGCCGAAACTCCATCGTGCCGCGCGGCGTACGTGATCGCGTGGTTAGCGCGTATCTGCCGGAACCGCCACGCGTGACGCCGGCCGTCGCAGCGCCTAGCGACGAAGCGGCCTTGATTGCAAGCGCCCTGGCGGGCCGGGCCGAGTCCTTCGGGACGCTCGTCGAGCGGTACGACGGTGCCGTCTTTCATCTCTGCCTTAAGACGGTGCGCGATCCCGACGAAGCGCGGGATTGCACGCAAGAAGCATTTTTCAAAGCCTTCCGCAGCCTGCATACGTTTAAGCCCGAGGCGAAATTCTCGACCTGGATCTTTTCGATCGCGTATCACGCCTGCTGTGACCGGCTCAAGCGCCGTAAGCGGTATAGCGATGCCGAATTGCCGGAACGGGCCGATGCGTCCCCCGGGCCTGCCGCAATCGCCGAAGGGCAAGACACCGCGCGGCGACTGCGGGAAGCGATCGACGGGCTGCCCGATAAGTACCGGACCGTCATCACGCTCTATCACCTACAGGGGAAACAATACGAGGACATCGCCAAAGTCCTCGATCTGCCGATGGGTACGGTGAAGACGCATCTCTTTCGGGCGAAAGACTTGTTACGTAAGCGACTGGTGGACGAATGAACGACGATTTCGACGACCTCGACCGCGCACTCTTCGCGCTGCCGCTCGAACAGCCGCCGCCGGAGCTGCGCGCAGCGATCTTGCGCGCGACGGTCGGCGCCGCGCTTACCGCGAAGCCGGCTTTTCGGCCATGGGAGGTCGTCCTCGTCGGGCTCGACCTCGCCGTCATGGTATGGCTCGCGTCGGCGTTCATGACCGATCACGCGTTCGCGACGGCCGTGCGCGGCCAAATCGTCTCGGGCCTCGTGATGCTGGCCGAACCGGCGACGGCTGCCTGGCTCGTCGCGGGCGGCGCGATCGCGCTCTTTCTGTCGCCCGGAACGCTTGGAACGTTGCGAGTGCCCGACTCGGATCGCGCGTGACGCTGGCCGACGACCGGCCGTATCACATCCTCGTCGTCGAAGACGACGCTGCGATCGCTCGCGTTTTGCGGCTCGAACTCGAACACGAAGGGTATCGTGTCGAGACCGCACCGGACGGCTTGTCCGGGCTCGAGAAAGCGCTCAAGGAGCCCGATCTCGTCGTACTCGACGTCATGCTGCCGAAAATGGACGGCTTCGAAGTCTGCCGCCGGGTCCGTGCAAAGAGCCGCGTGCCGATCATCATGCTCACCGCCAAAGACGGCATCAAGGATCGCGTCGGCGGCCTCGATGTCGGGGCCGACGACTACGTCGTGAAGCCGTTTTCCGTCGAAGAGTTACTCGCGCGCATCCGCGCGCGTTTGCGCGAGCGTCACCCGCAGACGAGCGTGCTCGCCGCAAAAGACCTCACGATGGACCGCGACCGCCACGAGGTGCTCCGCGGCGGACGCACGATACCGCTCACCGCTAAAGAATATGCCCTTCTAGAATACCTACTGTTGCACCGCAATAAAGTGCACACGCGCGACGAACTCTTTAACGGCGTATGGGGCAGCGATTTCTTGGGCGACTCGAATCTCATCGACGTGTACATCCGCTACCTGCGCGGCAAGATCGACGACGGCTTCGACGATAAACTCATCGGCACCGTGCGCGGTGTCGGATACACGCTGCGCGAGTGACGTTCCGCTCGCTGCGATGGCGCATCGCGAGCTATTATGCTGGAGCCCTGGTCCTCGTGATCGTCATCGTCGGCGTCGTGCTGAGCCTCGCCTTAAGAACGATTTTGCTCGACGAAGCGCACGCCAAGGTCGAGCGGGTGGGGCAAGACATCGCGCAACTCGTGAGCGGCGAGACGGCCCTGTCTGCCATGGGCGCGGTCAACTCGGCCGCGCTGGAACTGACCGCAACGGGCGCGCTCGATCACTGGGCCGGTCCGACGACCTTCGTCGAGATCGACTCGGCGGCGGGCGATCCGATCGGCAAGAGCACGAATATGGGCAGCTCGTCCCTGGGACCAGCGGTCTACGATGCACCCGCAGTCGTCTACGCCTCTCAGAACGTCGCGTCGCTCGGGCGCGTCCTCGTGCGCGACGAAGCGATCCGGTATCCCGGCGTCGCATTGACCATCCGGGTCGCCGAGTCGCTCGCAAGCTTCGACGATACGCTCGCGCGAGCGCGCACGACGATCGCGCTCGTCGTCGCCGTGGCGGGCATAGCCGTCGTGACGGGGTCGTTTCTCATCGCCTCGAGCGCCCTCGAACCGATTGCGCGCCTGGGCGCTGCCATGGGCGAAATTAGCGCCGATCGCCTGGGCCGCCGGCTCGGTTGGGCGAAGCGGCGCGACGAACTCGGCGCGCTCGCCGCGAGCTTCGACGCAATGCTCGAGCGCTTGGAAGAGGGATTCGCGCGCGAGCGTCAATTCGTCTCCGACGCTTCGCACGAACTCAAGACGCCGCTCACGATCATCAACGCCAACGCGCAGTTACTCGAACGCTGGGGCGATGGCGATCCTGCTGTGCGCAGCGATAGCCTGCACGCCATTCGCAGCGAAAGTTCGTCGCTCGCACAAACCGTCAACAACATGTTGCTTTTAGCCCGCGCGTCATCCGGCGATGCCATCCCGCGCGAAACGGTCTCGCTCGCGGCGATCGTCGGGGAAGCCGTCGAGACGGCGTCTGCCCGCGCGCGCGACAGAGGGCTCGATCTCGCCTACGACGCGCCGGAGGACGTCGCGGTCTCGGGCGACGCCGGGCTCTTGCGGCAATTGTTCGCGAATCTGATCGATAACGCCGTGAAATTCACCGAACGCGGCGGCGTTCGGGTTACCACCACGCGCGAAGGCGACCGAGCCGTCGTACGCATCGTCGACACCGGCATCGGAATCGAGGAAGCAGCGCTCGACCGCGTGTTCGACCGCTTCTATCGCACCGACGCTTCACGCGACCGGACGATGCCCGGGACGGGTCTGGGGCTTGCGATCGTACGCAGCATCGCCCGCGTTCACGCGGGAACCGTTGGCGCCACGCGCCGCCCGCAGGGCGGAACCGAATTTCGGGTCGACCTCCCGGCGCTCACGCGGCTCCAATGACGTGCGAGCCCCTGCGGCGTACGCTGCCTTCAATGGATCGTCGTCCGCGGCCGGCGTCCGTAGCCGTACGTGTCCTCGCCTTGGCCTCGCTCTCGCTCGCCGCGTTCGCCCGTCCCGCGCGGGCCACCGTTACGACGCTCGAAAGCGTCGAGCGGCCGCTCGTCCGTATCAACGTGCGAGCCGGAAACGTCGTGATCCGCACCTGGTCACGCGGGAGCGTGCTCGTCGTTGCCGGGTCGAACGTGACGGTCCAACGCCAAGAAGCGGACCCGGATGCCGATGACGCGTCGTTATTCATTCCCGAGGCGCACGACGGCTCGCGCCGCCGTTCGGCGAGCTTGCCCGCGGAGACCTTCGTGGTCGCGCCCATGCCGCCGGGGCGCAGAGAACTCGTCCTCATCCGCGCGACGGCTCGCGAGGACGTCGGCATCGTGACCGTCACGATACCTGCCGACACGCCGTTTCTTTTCGCCCACACCGCGAGCGGCGATCTGCGGCTCAGCGATTACCACGAAGGGACGTTCGTGGGATTCGCAGGCCGCGGCCGTTTAGCGTTGCACGACGTCGGCGGTACCGCGTTCCTACAAACGATGCGCGGCACGATCCTGGTTAGCGATTCGCATCTCGATCGGGTGCGGGCGCGCTCGCTCTTCGGCAACGTCCGCTTCCTGCGCTGCGACGTGCGGCAGATCGAGACGACGACGGTCGGCGGATCGATCGCCTACGATGCGGGAACGTTTTCGCCCGGCCTCGCTCGCTTCGAGTCGGCCTCGGGCGACGTCGCGATCGGCGTCTCGGAAGACGTGCGCTTAGGCGCGCACGCCGCAGGCGGTCGCGTCTTCACGAATTTCGGTTCCAACGCCAGGGTCGATGCGCACGATCGTGACGCGGAGGCGGTTATCGGCAGTGGCGGTCCGCTCGTTACCGCGACGAGCGCGTCGGGAAACGTGTATCTTTACGATGCGTCGCTGCGACGCAAGCGCGCGCTCGCGCCCGAATGGCCCGAAGCGACGGTGCTACGTCCCGCCCCGCCGGCGCGCGAAGGCCTCGTACCTGTGCTCGCGCCGGTAGAACGGCCCACGCGCCGCCCGGACGCGCCGCACCACCGGCACGAGCGGCACTGACGCGCCCGCCTACAGTAAGAACTTCCGCATGACTGCTACGTCGCGTTTCCAAGTGTGTTGGGGCAGGACGGCCTCCAGCTTGTAGCCGCACGCTTCGAAAAAGGCCAACGCCTCGGAGGCAACCGGCGCTTCGAGCGTGATCTTGTGGCAGTTGTAGTAATTAGCGAGCGTCTCCGCGCGTTCGAGCAGACGGCGGCCGACGCCGCGGCGCCGAAGCTCCGGCACGACGGCGAGCGATTCGAGGCGTCCGAGCGAGGCGGCAACGCGTAAGGCGAGCGCGCCGACGATGCGCTCGTCCGCGAACGCGGCGAGATCGTAGGTGCGCTCGTGCCATACCACGGGAAAGTTCCACTCGGTCGAAAGCGCTTCGCGTTCGTGCTGCCGGCGAAACGCGGCCGCGCGCTCGGGTGCGACGACGTCGATTTCGACGGCGGATTCAGACTCCGGCGACAGCGGCGATCTCCGTGGTCGCATCCAGCGTCCAGCCGTCGCGCGCGGCATAGATCCGCAAGCCCAGTTCGTCTTCGAGTTCGCGGGCGAGCGATTCGGGACCACGCTCCAACATTCTGGTGCTAAAATGGGTCATCACGCCGACTTTCGGGCGCACGACCGAAAAGATGCTCCGCGCCTCGTCGAAGGTGAGATGATCGACGCGCATGTCGTCGCGGTAACGCAGGACGTTAACGATCAGCACGTCGGGACGGTGCTCGGCGTAGTCCTCCGCCAGCCCGTCGAAATAGCGGCCGCAGGGCAGATACGACACCGTCGTCTCGCGGTAGCGAAAATGCGAACCGTACGTCTCGACGCCGTGGCGGTGACGCACCGAGGTGCGAACCTCCACGTCGTTGATGGCGAAGGGTCCGCTTCGTTCTTCGAGCACGTGGTGCACGGGCACGAACTTTGCCGCATAGGGAAAGATCACGGCTTCGCCTTCGAAGGCGTCGCGCGGCGCCAGGAGCGCGCCGCGGCGCCGGAAGCCCCCCGTCGTCATCGCCTCGATCATCACGTTGATGTCACCCGCGTGGTCGAGATGTTTGTGCGAGAGCAGCAGCGCGTCGAGTTCGGTCGGATCGCAGGGCGGCACGGCCGACGTCGCGCGCACGAGCGCGCCCGGGCCCGGATCGACGTGGATCTGGGTGACGGGTCCGCCGCCGCCCGGGCCAGGTTCGAAGCGCAGCCACATCCCGCCCGAAGCGCGAATCTGTTTCGCGACCACGAAGCGTGCGCCGCCCGTTCCCAGAAAACGAATCGAGATCAAGCGTTGCGGTTCGCACCTCCGCGCGACCACGTGCCGGCGTACGAGCTGAAGAACGCGTCGAGATTCGCGCGGTACTGCATCAGCGCGCCGCTCCATAGTCCGAGCGCGGGACGGCCTACTTCGGTAAGCGTACAGGCGATCAAGTAATTCTTCGGCGTTCCGCGCGGCGGTAAGCCCGCGTCGCCGAGCAACGATCGCTCGAGAGCGGCATAGAACTTCATCGCTTCTCGTCCGCTCGGCTCATCAATGCGTTCCCCCGCTTCGTGCGACTCGACCGCTTGCCGTTCGGTATGCGCCGAACGGGACCCGCCCATGCGACGGCGTCGGGGTTCGCCGTGCCGCGGCGCGAAGGGTGCGTTCATGAGACGACTGGAAACGCGCGTCGATCGTTCCGACGCGACGTTCGCGCGCAATGCCGCTGCCATGCGCGAGCTCTCCGACGATTTGCGCCAGCGCCTGCAGCGCGTACAGCGCGGCGGCGGCGCGGAAGCGTTACGACGCCACAAAAGCCGCGGCAAGCTTACCGCTCGAGAACGAATCAACACGCTGGCGGATCCGTTGACGCCGTTCCTCGAATTTTCCGCGCTCGCTGCCGACGGCGTGTACGAAGACGACGTTCCCGCCGCCGGAATGGTGACCGGCATCGTCCGGGTCGCAGACCGGCCCTGCGTCGTCGTCGCCAACGATGCGACCGTTAAAGGCGGCTCCTACTATCCGCTTACCGTGAAGAAGCATTTGCGCGCGCAGGCGATAGCCGCGGAGAACGAGTTACCGTGCATCTATCTCGTCGATTCCGGCGGCGCGTTTCTGCCTAAGCAAGACGACGTGTTCCCCGATCGCGAGCACTTCGGCCGCATCTTCTATAATCAGGCGCGGATGTCGGCGCACGGCATCGCCCAGATTGCGAGCGTGATGGGTTCGTGCACGGCGGGCGGAGCGTACGTGCCGGCGATGTCGGACGAGACGATTATCGTCGCCGGCTACGGAACGATCTTTCTCGGCGGTCCGCCGCTCGTAAAAGCGGCGACGGGTGAAGTCGTAACTGCGGAAGATCTCGGCGGCGCCGACGTTCATACGCGCATTTCCGGCGTCGCGGACTACTACGCGCACGACGATGCGGAAGCGCTCGAAACGGTGCGCACGATCGTCGGTCATCTCGCGCCGGCGCGACGCGCGCGCGAACCCGTCGCTTCCGAGCCGCCCGCCTACGATCCGCAAGATTTGTACGGCATCGTCTCGCGCGACGCGCGCACCGGCTACGACGTACGCGAAGTCGTCGCCCGCATCGTCGACGGATCCCGTTTCGATGAATTCAAGGCGCGCTACGGCACGACGCTCGTGTGCGGTTTCGCGCGCATCGAAGGTCACGCCGTAGGCATCCTCGCCAACAACGGCATTCTGTTCTCGGAAAGCGCGCTGAAAGGCGCGCACTTCATCGAACTGTGCACGAAGCGCAGCACGCCGCTCGTGTTCTTACAAAACATCACCGGCTTCATGATCGGCCGCGAGTACGAAAATCGCGGCATCGCTAAAGACGGCGCCAAGCTCGTCACGGCCGTAGCTTGCGCCGACGTGCCGAAGTTTACGGTGGTGATCGGGGGCAGCTTCGGCGCCGGCAATTACGGCATGTGCGGCCGTGCCTACGACCCGCGGCAGTTGTGGATGTGGCCGAACGCCCGCATCTCGGTCATGGGGGGTGCGCAGGCCGCCTCCACGCTGCTGACCGTGCGGGTCGATGCCGAACGCGCACGCGGGCGCGAACTCGACGAGGCGGAGCGCGAGCGTTTTACCGCGCCGATCCTCGAAAAGTACGAGCGCGAGGGCAGCGCGTACTATTCGACCGCTCGCCTTTGGGACGACGGCGTCATCGATCCGCTCGACACGCGCCGGGTTCTCGGGCTCGGACTCGACGCCGCCTCGTATGCGACCCAGCGTCCGACGACGTTCGGCGTCTTCCGAATGTAACGCAACCGTCGGTGACGACGGACGAGTCATACGACGGGTGAAGAAGGAGTCGACGCTCGTCGTACTGGCGTACGTCGGCATTTGCGCGATCTGGGGAACGACGTGGCTCGCCATTAAAGGCTCGCTGCTCGGCATGCCGCCACTCGCCGGCGCCGGCGTTCGCTTCGTCATCGCGGGTCTCGTGTTATATGCCTGCGCGCTCGCGTTTCGTTTCGATTTGCGCCGCCAAGCTCCACCGCTTCATCTCGTGCTGGTGCTGGCCGCGACGATGTTCGGCTTGAACTACGCGCTGACGTACACGGCGGAGACCGGCTTGTCGTCGGGCTTGGTCGCCGTGCTCTTCGGCATGACGCCCTTCTTCGTATTTGCCTTCGCGCACTTCATGACGTCCGAACGAATGGACGCACGGACGATGTCCGGCGCGGCGCTCGCGCTGGCGGGAGTCGCGCTTATCTCGCTCGTGGGCAACGTGCACGGCGGCCTCTGGTTCGTCGTTGCGGCGGTCGGCGGTGCGGCATCGTCGGGTTATGCGACCGTCTACCTCAAACAGCATTCGGCCGCGGAACCGCTGGTAACGCTTCCTCCGGCGATGCTTCTGGCCGGAGCGTCGCTATTCGCGATCGGTCTCGCGGTCGAGCCGATCCACTGGCATCGCGCGATCGCGCCGGCCACGCTTTCGGCGATCGCATATCTCGCGGTATGCGGCAGTGCCATTGCCTTCTATTTGAATCACTGGCTGCTGCAACGCGTGTCGAGCGGCGTCGTCGGACTCTCCGCGCTCATCATTCCGGTCGTCGCGGTTTTCGTCGGCGTGGCGTTCGGCGGTGAAGCATTCGAAGCGCGCGACATCGCCGGCGGTCTGCTCGTGCTGGCCGGTGTGGCGCTTGCGATCGTGCGCCGCGATCAACGGGTTCCGCTGCTGTCCCGCCCGCAGCTGGCCGAATGAGAAGCGACTTCGCGTTTCTCTTCCTGCGGCTCGTGATGGGAAGCGCCTTCGTGTTGCACGGTCTGCCCAAGATGCAGCATCCTACCACGTGGGCCGCAGGTGCGTTACCGGGCGCTCCGCCCTGGCTGCAGCTGATCGCCGCGCTGGCCGAGTTCCTGGGCGGCGCTATGCTCGCGATCGGTTTCCTCACGCCGCTGTTCGCACTGCTCATCGCCTGCAACATGCTCGTCGCGATCTTCGTCGTACTGGTACCGCACGGCGCGACGTTCGTAGCGAGCGGCACGGCGGAATCCTTCGAGCTTCCGCTCACCTACCTGGCGCTAGCGTTTTTGTTCGTCGCCTGCGGTCCCGGCCGCTTCTCCGTCGACGCGCTCGTGCGACGTCCGCGTACCACGCGTAACCGCCGTTAATCCAGGCTAAACGCCCGCGTACCAGTCGTAGCCGTTGTCTTCCCAATAACCGCCGCGGCCGCCGCCGATGCGCGCGAACGAGTCCACCAGTTCGATACGCCGCACCCACTTCGTACTCTTATAGGCGAGTTGCGTCGGAATGCGCAGACGCACCGGCGCCCCGTGATCGGCATCGAGCGGCGCGCCGTTGAGCGCGAGCGTTAATTGGGTTTGCGGATGCGCCGCTTGCGCGAGATCGAGGCTGCCGTAGAACGGCGTTCCGTCGCCGTCGTGGTCGAACGACTGGAATACGACGTAGCGCGCTTGGCGCCGCGGCCGCACGAGCGCGAGTAACGCCTCGAGCGGCACGCCCGTATACTTACCGACGACGCTCCAGCCTTCGACGCAATCGTGGCGCGTAATCTGCGTGAGCGTGGCGAGTTCGCGCAGGCGCCGCAGCGTGAACCCCTGCGGCCGCTCGACGAGCCCTGCGACCGGAAGGATGTAACCGGCGAATCCGGCGCTGCGCAGACGCCGGTACGCGTCGTCGTCGGGCGTCGGGTTACCGTTGGTCGGGAAGTCGCGCGTGATGTCCGTTTCGCCGTAGAGTTTGGCGGAGCCGCGCGAACCGATGACCGCGCGATCGAGTGCGGATGCGGCGTCGAGCACGCGCCGCACCTGCGGCGCACCGTTGAGTGCGTTCGTCGTCTTGGCGCAGCCCGCGAGCGCTGCCGTCAGGCTCGTCGCGACGAATAACGAGCGTTTCATACGCCCGTGCCTTCGTGTTTCCCGAGCCGATAGGTGCCGAGCGTCATCGACCGCATGTTATTGAGGAAGCCGGTCGCGACCACCAGCCCCACGTGACCGAGCACGAACCCGAAGAGGACGATCATCGAAACGAAGTGCCACGTCCGCGCGAACTGGCGACCGCCCAGTAACGACGTTAGCGGTCCCGCGATCGCGTCGATGCCGGGCGACAGCGCGAGACCGGTGAGAATCGTGAACGGCACGAGCGCGAACAGCACGAACGTGTACCCGGCTTTCTGCAATGGATTGTACTTGCCGTGTTCCGGCGGCTCGCGCCGCAGGCGCAAGTAGTATGCCTGCATCGGCCAGAGTTTCGGCAGGTCGGAAGGTCGTAAGACGATGAGCCGCAGATCGCGCCGCACGATGCCGTCGACCAGATAGGCGGCGCCGGCAAGCAAGAGCACCCAAGCGAAGAAGAAATGCCACTCGCGGCCGCCCGCCAGATCTTGTTCGCCCGGAAAGGTGGCCCAACCGGGGAAACCGCGCGCCGTCTCGCCGCCGCGCCCGTCGTCCGTGACGCCGAGAATATGCGTCGTCGTAAAGGAACGACCGAAGATTCGAACCACGCCGGCCGGTGCGGCTTCCGTGCCGCTCGAAGCGATCTCGAATACGCGATGGTGCGGATCGCTTAGGTCGGAGGCGTCGAGATAGGGCGCCGCATTGAAGATTTGCAGACCGCTCATCGTCAGCACCAGCAGCGCGAGCGCCGAGAGCCAATGCGTCGCGCGCGTGACGAGCGAATGACGCCGCACGAGCGTGCCGCCGGGTGGAGCGGCGACTCGTGCTCCGCGCGTGGCGATGACGTCCATGCAGCGCATCGTACCATGCCGCACGGTTGGCTGCCCGTAAGGACACCCACACCCGCCCGCGGAACGGCCGCGATATGACGGAGACGACGGGCACGGGAACGATCCGCCGCCTGCTGATCGCCAATCGCGGCGAGATCGCGATCCGCATCGCCCGCGCGGCTCGTGCGGCCGGCATAGCGGCGCTCGGCATCTACTCCGACGCCGATGCCGCCGCGCCGCACGTCGAAGCGATGGACGATGCGGTGCGCATCGGACCCGGTCCCGCAACGGAATCCTATCTCGATCCCGAGCGCGTGCTTGATGCGGCGCGCACGCTCGGCGCCGACGCGCTGCATCCGGGATACGGCTTTCTCTCCGAGCGCGCGTCCTTCGCGCGCGCGGTCATCGACGCCGGGTTAATCTTCATTGGACCCGCGCCCGAGGCGATCGCGGCGCTAGGCGATAAGCGCGCGGCAAAACGCCATGCGCGCGCGATCGGCGTCCCCGTCGTCCCCGGTTACGACGGGGAAGATCAAAGCGACGGCGCGCTCCACGCTGCGGCCCAGGACGTCGGCGTTCCGCTGCTCGTAAAAGCGAGCGCCGGTGGCGGCGGCCGCGGGATACGGGTGGTAACGGATCTCGCCGATTTCGACGAAGCGCTCGCTGCCGCGCGACGCGAAGCGCGCGGCGCGTTCGGTGACGACGCGATGCTGCTCGAACGCTACGTCGAGCGGCCGCGACACGTGGAGTTCCAGATTTTAGCCGACCGTTTCGGCACGACGATACATCTCGGCGAGCGCGACTGTTCGGTTCAACGCCGCCGCCAGAAGCTGGTCGAAGAAGCGCCCTCTCCGGCGCTTGGTCCCGAGCTACGCGAGCGCATGGGCGAGGCGGCGGTTGCGATCGCGCGGTCGGTCGGCTATACCAACGCCGGCACGGTCGAATTTCTGCTCGACCCGAGCGGCGCGTTCTATTTCCTCGAACTCAACGCGCGACTGCAAGTGGAGCATCCCGTTACCGAGCTTGCCTTCGGCGTCGATTTGGTTGCGCTGCAGCTCGCGATCGCTCGCGGTGAAGCACTGCCGCTCGAACAACGCGACGTCGTTCCGCGCGGTTGGGCCGTGGAAGCACGCATAAACGCCGAAGACCCGGAGAGCGGACTTCCGGCGAACGGGACGATCGAACGCTGGGAACCGCCGGCGGGCGAGGGCTTGCGGCTGGATACGGGTTTTCGCGCCGGAAGCGAAATCTCGATATATTACGATTCGCTGCTTGCCAAGCTGATCGTCACGGCACCGAATCGTGTCGGCGCGGTCGAGCGGGCGACGCGAGCGCTCGAAGCATTCGTCATTACGGGCGTAACGACGAACGTACCGTTGCTCGCCGCGATCGTGCGCGACGACACGTTTCGCGCGGGCGCCGCCACGACGGCGTTTCTGGAAGAACGCGGCGCCATGCTCGCGGCCGACGCCGGCGACGAACCGGAAGACGCCTTCGCACTGGCTGCCGGCGCGCTGCTCGCGGCTTCGACCGCCTGGCGCTTATCGGGCGCAGGCGTTCCCCTGCGCTTACGCGGCGCCCGCCGCACGGTTACCGCCACGGCGACGCGCGGACACGATGCCGGAACGTGGAGCTTCGACGGGGATTTGACGGGAACGATCGCTTACGAGGTCGCCCGCGACCGGATTACGGCGGTCCGGAGCGGTACGCGAGTCGCCGGACACGTGACGGTGTCCGCGCGTGACGTTACGGTTACGATGGACGGCCGCACGTACCGTTTTGCATTGGACGCAGAACGCGCGCAGGGTGCCGCGCACGGCGACGCCGGCGGCGGCGATACGATCGTGTCGCCGATGCCCGGAACCGTGCTCAGCGTTCGCGTGCGGCCGGGGGATGCCGTGGCGGCCCGCGATCTGCTCGTCGTGCTCGAAGCGATGAAGATGGAACACCGCATCGAAGCGACGCGCGAAGGCGTCGTTTCGATCGTGAACGTCGCACCTGGCGCCGTCGTTCGCGGCGGCGCGACGCTCGTGGAGTTGGAAGTATGAACACGTCGCTCGGTCCGTTACCGTCGCGCGTCAAAGTCTGCGAAATGGGTCCGCGCGACGGGCTCCAGAACGAGGCGGCCATCGTCCCGACCGCCGACAAGATCCGCTATATCGACATGCTTTCCGCGAGCGGCTTGCCGCTCGTCGAAACGACGTCGTTCGTGCGCCCGAGCGCCATCCCGCAACTCACCGATGCCGAAGCCGTGATGGCCGGAATCACCCGAGCACCGGGCGTCGCGTACGTTTGTTTGGTGCCGAACCTTCGCGGACTCGAGCGCGCACGGGCCGCCGGCGTACGGGCGATTGCGGTCTTTACCGCAGCATCCGAGTCGTTCGCCAAACGCAATATCAATATGTCGATCGACGCGTCGCTCGCCACGTTCGCCGAAGTGGTGGCTGCGGCGCGAGCCGCCGACATCTGGGTGCGCGGCTACGTGTCCACCGCGTTCGGCTGCCCGTACGAGGGCAGCGTGCCGGTCGCCGCGGTGGTGCGCGTCGCAGGAGCGCTCGCCGAGATGGGCGTCGACGAAATCTCGATTGGCGACACGATCGGCGTCGCGACGCCGAACCAGGTCGCCGACGTGGCCGGAGCCTTACAGAGCGAGATGCCCGTCGAACGTTTAGCCATGCATTTCCACGATACGCGCGGCACCGCTCTCGCTAACGTCGTCGCCGCGCTGCAGATGCAGGTGTCCGTCTTCGACAGTTCCAGCGGCGGAACCGGCGGTTGTCCCTACGCACCGGGCGCCACCGGAAATCTCGCGACCGAAGACTTGCTCTATCTCTTACACGGCATGAACGTCGAGACGGGCGTGGATCTGGGCAAAGTGCGCGACGCGACGCGCTTCATCGCGACGGTGCTGAACGCGCCCGTCGCGTCGCGCGCGTACCGCGCGCTCGAAGCAGCGGGCGCGCCCGCGGCGGCGAGTGCCTCGTGAACGGCGATCGCTTTCCGGCGGTCATGTCGGCTGCAGCGCACGGCCGCATCCTCGCCGACAATGCGGCGGGAACGCAATTGCCGGACTCCGCGCTCGAGCGCATGCAACGCTACCTCGCGTACGACAACGCGCAGCGCGGCACGATCTTCGCGCGCACGCTCGCCACGTCGGATCTCGTGCAGGAAGCCAAGGTCGAACTCGCCGCGCTGCTGGCAACGGGCGTCGAGCGCGTGGGTATCGGGCAGAACGCGACGGCGATCGCCTTTAGCCTGGCGCGCTTGCTCGCGGCTTCCATCGCACGCGGCGACAGGATTGTGGTGACGGCCGCCGATCACGAGGCAAACGTCGCGCCGTGGCTGTGGCTGCGACGCTTCGGCGCCCAGATCGACGTCGTGCCGCTCGATGCGCGCGGCGACCTCGACGAAGCGAAATATCGCGCGTACTTACAGCGCGGTCCCCGTCTTGTCGCGTTGCCGTGGGCGTCGAACGCGACGGGCTCGGTCTTCGACGTGCCGCGTTTAGCGCGTGCGGCCAAGGACGCGGGCGCCCTCGTCGTCGTCGACGGCGTGCAGGCGTTTCCCCACTTCGCGCTCGATCTCGTGCCGGCGATCGACTTCGCATTACTATCTGCCTATAAGATCTACGGCCCGCACGTCGGCTTCTGGTATGCCAGTGCGGGCATCGTCGAACGGTACGTCCGCACGGACGACGCCTTCGTTCCAGGTGGCGACGCACGGTATTGGACGCTCGAATGCGGAACGCAAAGCCACGAATCCCTGGCCGGATGGCTCGGAACGATCGCATACTTGCGCGAGATCGCGCCGACCGCTCGTGAGGCGATCGAACGCATGGCGGATTACGAGGAACGGCTGTCGGCGTACGCCTGCGAAGGGTTTGCCGCGCGCGGCGGCCGGGTGCGGTTATACGGACGCCCGCCAGGCTCGGCGCGCCTGCCCGTGTTCGCCTTCAACGTCGACGGCGTGCCGGGTGAAGAACTCGCCGAGCGCTTCGAAGTCGCTAAGATCGAGGCGCGGTACGGCGACTACTACGCGCATCGCACGATGCAAGCGCTCGCGCCCGACCGGGGCGGTCAGGCAGTACGGCTCAGCTTCGCCCACTATAACACCACGGAAGAGGTGGACCGCTGCTTCGACGTGATCGACGCCGCGATCGGCAGCGACGCGGCGCTCGAGGTCGCGCGGCCTTGAGCTCGTCGCTCGCCGGCCTGCGCCTCGCCGTGCTCGCGCCGATCGCCCGAGCCCTGCCCCCGCCGGGCTACGGTCCTTGGGAGCAGGTTGCGTACGACGTTGCCGAGGGCATGCGTTCGCGCGGGCTCGACGTGACGCTGTTCGCCTCCGGCGACTCGCTTACGTCGTGCAAACTGGCTTCCGTCGTGCCGTACGGGCTCGACGCCGATCCTCATCGCGATGGCGACGTTGCCACCGCACTTCACGTCGCCCACGTTTTCCGACGTGCGAACGAATTCGATCTCATCCACAATCATCTGGACTGGAAGCCGTTAACGTACGCGCTTGCAACGAGCGGCCCGCCGCTTCTCACGACCGTGCACGGGTTCTCGACGCCGCACGTTCTCGACGCCTATTACGCCGGAGCCGATCGCAGCTTTTACTGCTCGATCAGCGACGCGGACCGCGATCCGGGCCTCGACTACGTCGCCACGACCTATAACGGCGTCGACCCGGAAGCCTTCACGTTCGTCGAGCGCCCGGGCTCGTATCTGCTCTTCCTGGCGCGGTTTCACCCGGAGAAAGGCGCCCATCTGGCAATCGAGATCGCGCGACGCGCAAAAGTTCCGCTCGTCGTCGCAGGCATTCCGCACGACCGCGCGTATTTCGAGCGTGAGATGGCGCCGCATTTCGACGGCGAGCGCGTACGCTTCGTGGGTGCTGTCGAGCGCGCCGAGCGCGACGTGCTGCTGCGTGGGGCACTCGCGCTCGTGCACATGACCACGCGGCCGGAACGTTTCGGCCTCACGCTCGTGGAAGCGATGGCCTGCGGCACGCCCGTACTCGGCGCACGCATGGGCTCCGTGCCGGAGATCGTCGTCGACGGCCGCACTGGGTTCGTGTGCGGCACGGTCGACGAGGCCGTCGCGCGCGTAGCCGATCTCGCCGGGCTCGACCGGCGCGCCTGCCGTACGCACGTCGAGACGACGTTTTCGACTGCCCGCATGATCGACCGCTATCTCGCCGCCTACGGTGTCGCGCTCGAGCGGCGAACGCCTGCGCCGCCGAGCGCTTTGCGCTTACATGAGCGGGCACGCGATCATTGGGATCGGCCGATGGCCTTCACCGATTTGCGGCCGCGCGATGCGATGCCGCTTGCGAGCGCCGTCTCATGACGCGGCGCGCATGGGCCACGCTCGCGGCCGTAGCGCTGTTCTCAGCAGCGCTCGGCCTCGTGCGCTACGCGCGCCGTCGCGCCCGCGTGCGTGTCGCCGTTCCCGCACACGACGATTCGTTCGTCGCACTACGCTCGCTGCAAGAGGCGCGCGAATTGACGCACACCGCGGTAATCATGCAGGGCGGCGATGGCGACCAGATTTATTTGACCGTGCCGACGGCCCATGTGCGCTGCGACGAAACGGCGCTACGGCAATTACTCGCGCTGTTCGATCGCTTCGGCCGGCGCAGACCGGCCTCGGCTGCGCTGTCGTTCGAACTCGCTCCGGTCGGAAGCGGTGTGTACGGCGGCGATGGCGGGCTCGTCGTCGACGGCATCTGGCTGCATCCCGAGCTCGAGGCGGCGGGACTGCGCGACGCGGCCGCCGCCGTCATCGTGGGCGAGCGCAGCGTCGCGGACGTTCGTCGCGAGTTACGCGCTCCAACATAACTTCGCCGCACCGGATTCAGCTCGCGCGAGCGCGTCGCTCGCCGTCGGCGCGAGCACCGTGAAGTGCGCCATCTTGCGGCGTAGCGCGGCGTGGACCTTGCCGTAGACGTGCAACTTGAGCCCTGGATCGCGCAGCAAGTCCTCCACGCCCGTTAGCGTGTCGCCGCGGCCCGCGCCGAGCACGTTCATCATGACCGCAGGCTCGAAGAGCTGCGGCGCCACCAGCGGCAAGTCGCAGATCGCGCGCACGTGCGCTTCGTACTGAGAGATCTGAGTCGCGTCGAGCGAGTAATGGCCGCTATTGTGAACGCGCGGCGCGATCTCGTTTACCAGCACGTCGTCGCCCGCGACGAAAAATTCGACGCAGTATGCCCCGACGAGACCCAGCCGCTCGCCGATCCGTAGCGCCGCCTCTCGCACGCGCGCCGCAACCCGCGGCGAGACGCGCGCGGGGACGATCGTCGTGACGAGCACGCCGCGGTCGTGGCGGTTTTCCGTTACCGGGAACGCGACGGCCGTCCCGTCGGCGCCGCGCGCGCAAATGATCGATACTTCCACGTCGAACGGCACGAAACGCTCGTAGATGAGCGCCGCGCCGGCCGCTTCGCCAAGCGCACGCGAAACGTCGTCCCCATCGCCGACGCGCCACTGGCCTTTGCCGTCGTAGCCGCCCCGGGCGGTTTTCACGACGGCGGGAAAACCGATCGCCGCGATCGCCGCTTGCGCCGTCGCCTCGTCATACACGGCGCGAAACGGCGCGACGGCCGCGCCGCTTTCGACGACGAACGCTTTTTCGAGCAGACGGTCCTGTGCGATGCGCAACACCGCAGCGCTCGGGCGGACGCGACGCCCGTGCGCTTCCAGTAATTCGACCGAACCCAGCGGGATGTTTTCGAACTCGTAGGTGACGACGTCGGTGCGCGCCCCGAGTTCGCCGAGCGCGCGTTCGTCGTCGTAGGCGGCCACCAGTTGCTCGTCGGCGACCTGTCCGCAGGGCGAGTCGGGGAGCGGTTCGAGCGTCACCACGCGATAGCCCATGCGTTTAGCTTCGAGCGTCAACATGCGGCCGAGCTGTCCGCCGCCGAGGATGCCGATCGAGCGAATCATAGGCGCGTGGCCTCGACCGAAGCCGCCGCGGCGGCGGAGCGCTCGTGCAGGCGCCGCAGCAACGCCGGATCGTCGAGTGCGAGAATGCGCGCTGCGAATAATGCGGCGTTGGCCGCATTGCCGATCGCCATCGTCGCGACCGGGACGCCCGCCGGCATCTGCACGATCGAGAGCAATGCATCGACGCCCGCGAGCGATGCGCCGCGCACCGGGACGCCGATGACCGGCAGTTGCGTCTTCGCGGCGGTCATACCGGGCAGATGCGCGGCGCCGCCCGCGCCCGCGATGATGGCCCGCAACCCGCGCGCCGCCGCGGTCGACGCATAGTCGAAGAGCAGGTCCGGCGTGCGGTGCGCGGAGACGACGCGCATCTCGTGCGCGACGCCGAGTTCGTCGAGCGTCGTGGAAGCCGCACGCATCGTTTCCAGATCCGACAGGCTGCCCATAATGATGCCGACGCGCGCTTCGTCCATGCGCGACGCGCTTCGCGCGGGCGCCGAGGGCGACCTCGACGGCGCGGCAAAGGCGACGGCATGTCGGCTTTTCGGCTCGGCGTCAATTATTGGCCACGCGAAACCGCAATGGCGATGTGGTCGCGGCTCGACTTCGGCGCCATCGACGACGACTTCGCACACATCCACGCACTCGGTCTGCGCGCCGTGCGCTTCTTCTTACGCTGGTCGGACTTCGCGCCTCGCCCGGGCGACGTCGCTCGCGATGCGCTGGCCGATTTCGTGCGGCTGCTCGACGTTGCGGATCGCCACGGCCTCGTTACCATGCCGACGCTGTTTTGCGGCCACATGAGCGGCGTCAATTGGCTGCCGTCGTGGACGCTGGACGAACGCACGCCTGCCGGCCGCTTCCGTACGATGACCGAACGCGGCGAATCGCCGTACGGCGCCGGCGACTTCTACACGGGCGAGTTACTCGACGCCGAGCGTATGCTCGCGCGCGAGCTCGGCGTGCGCGCGCGCGAGCACCGCGCGCTCGCCGTGTGGGACCTGGGCAACGAGTTCTCCAACGTGCGCGAGCCGGCGTCGCCGCGCGATGCGGCGCACTGGAGCGCGGCGCTGACGCACGATTTGTTCGAGACGTCGAACGTCGCGGCAACGGGCGGCTTGCACGGCGAAGACCTCGAGCAAGACCGCCGCATCCGGCCGTCGTCGATCGCCGCGCCGTGGCCCTACGCGACGATGCACGGCTATTCCGTCTACAGCCGCTTCGCGCGCGGGCGGCTCGATCCCGACGTCGTGCCATTCTTATGCGAACTTACGTCGTCATGCGCGCGCAAACGCGTGCTCTTTAGCGAATTCGGTAACCCCGCCTGTCCGCGCGAGGGCGAGCCGGCGGGCGACGTCGCGTGCTTGAGCGAGTTCGAGATGGCGGAGTACGCGAGCCGCGTGCTCGACCGGTTGCAGCGGCGCGGCGCGCTCGGGGCCTACTGGTGGTGCTGGACGGACTATGCGCCGGCGCTCGCTGCAACGCCGCCCTTCGACCGCGCCGCACACGAATTGCGCTTCGGCCTGGTGCGCGCCGACGGAAGCGAGAAACCCGTGGCGCATGCGCTCGCAGCCTTTGCCCGAGAAGGCCGCGCCGTGGCCGACGTCCGACCCCCGATCGTCGAGGAAGCGCCATACTTTGCGGGCTTGCCCGCGACGCTCGACCGCGCGTATGCGGCGTATTGCGAAGAGCACGGCTTAGCGGAGGAAGTGTCGTGAGAAACCGGCGGGCGGCGATCGTCACAGGTGCGTCGTCGGGAATCGGACGTGCGCTCGCGCTGCGCGCGGCTCGGAGGGGCTACGACGTACTGGCCGTCGGGCGCCGCGCGCAGCGGCTCGAAGAGCTCGAATTCGAACTCGAAGGCGCGCGCGGCCGGCTCGTGCGGCTCGCGCTCGATTTGCGCGAACCGGGCGCGCCCGCACGCATCGTGCGAACCGCACTGGATGCCTTCGGCCGGATCGACGTCTTGGTCAATAACGCCGGCGGGGTGGCGACGGGACCCATCGCCGAGCAGAGCGACGAGGCGCTCGACGAGCAAGTGCGCACCCACGTGACGGTTCCGCTCGCGCTCTTGCGCGAAGCGCTGCCGGCGCTCCGCCGGACGCGCGGACAGGTGTTCTTCGTCGGCAGCGGTGTCGCACGGGTGCCGGTCGGCGGGCTCGGCGCGTATCCGCCGGTGAAGGCCGCCGTCCGCAACCTGACGCGCATCGCGCGTAACGAATTGCGCCGCGACGGCATTGCGGTCACCTACGTCGATCCCGGTGCCGTGGCGAGCGAGTTCATGACGCGCGCCGGATTTGCCGGACCGCCGCGTCTCGTCGCCGCTTCGCCCGACTCGGTTGCTCGCGTGATCTTCGATGCGTTCCGCACGCGACGTCGCGTCGTCAATGCAGTGCCTTGGCAGACGTTCGCGGTCGCGCTCGGCGAGGCGTTGCCCGGACTCGCCGACTTCATCACGTCGCGCGCGGGAAGCATCGTCGGGACGCAAGGCGGCGCCGCTCGCGCGCCGGAGCCGGCCGCGCCGGCGGCCTTCGCGCCGGAATCCGCGGCGCCTTCAGCCGAGGACGCGGCGACGCCGCAGGCGTCGCCGGCAACGCCTGCGGCGTCGGTCTTCGAAGCAGCACTGGAGCCACTAGCCGCGCAGATGAAGCGTAGTAAGTTTCGCGACGACTTCGTGCGCGCGCTCCTGGTTCCGGGAGCCGAACTCGAGACGGGTCACGTCGCCGCGGCGTGGGCCGGTATGCCGAACAAACACGAGCGCCGCATTACGCACGACGTACTCGAAGCGCTCACCGCTGCGGCATATCTCTCGCGGACGGCCGACGACCGTTACCGGGTCGAGCGCGCCGCCGACGTTTGAGCCCCGAACACCAGGCGTTCGGCGATGCGCACGACGCTCGCGATTCGCGCCGCATCGAGCGCTTCGCCCGAACCGCGCGCTAGGCGCGCGAGTAATCCGTCGAGCACGTACATGATGCCGACGGCGATCGTTGGCGGCGCTTCGCCGAGCACCACGCGCGCTTCACGCAGTTTCGCAACGTAGCGCTCGAGCGAGGCCAGCAACGCATCGCGCCAACGCTCGTCGTCGAGAAACATCCGGCGCGTCAAGCCGGGGCGCGAACCAAGCGCCGACAGCAGCGCTTCGACCCACGCGCCGAGGCACGCCCGATCGGCCGGCGAGCGCGAAACGTCGAGCGCAGGCAGCCGCCCGAGCACTTCGGCCGCCAGCAGGTCGTACGCTGCCGCGAGCGCCGCTTCTCGATCGGCGAATTGACGATAGAACGTCGTGCGCGAGAGGTCGGCCGCCCGCGCCACGACGTCGACCGTTACGAATTCGACGTCACGCGTCTCGATGAGACGCAAAATCGCTGTGAGAATGCGCTCGCGGGCTTGCCCGGCGACCCGCCGCCGCGCGCGGCGCACCGTGGTGCCGTCGAAGCGCCCCACATAGGTCCACCGGCGCCTGACGCGGCCGGTGCCGGCATCCTGCAGCGCATCGACGCGATAGACGTATTCGCGTCCGTTGACGCGCTTGAGGACCTCGCGGGTCACGAGTGGCGATCGGTCCTGAATCAAAATCGAATCCGACGCACGTTCCGGCGTACTACCGAAATAGGGGGTTAAATACCTCCGCGCGCTGCCGATATTCGAATTAGGGAGTCGTCCGGCACACCATCGAATCCGGCGTTCCATGCTCTACGTTTCATTTGAGGACGATGCTGACGTCACGAAGCGCCGTTTGAATACGGTACGGCCGTTCTTAGCCGCGTGCGCGCTGGCACTTCTGGCTGCACTTTTTTGCGTCGCGCCGGTTTCCGCTCACCCGCTGGGCAATTTTACGATCAACCACTTAACGAAGTTGACGTTCGGCGGTAAACGAATCGCGGTGCGCTACGTCCTGGACATGGCGGAAATTCCGACGTTTTCGGCGCTGCGCGAAGCGAATCTCACCGGCTCGCCTGGACGGCACGACGTCGAGACGCTGGGGCGCGCGCAAGCTGGAACGCTTCTCCCGCAGCTGCAACTGACGGTCGACGGCGTCGCCGCGCCGCTCGTGATGGACGGCGTCGCGGCCAGAACGCGACCGGGCGCGGGCGGTCTGCCGACTCTTTACGTGCGGATCGACGCGCATACGGCGGCCCTGCCCGCGGGGGCGCGCCGCATCGCGTATCGCGACGCAACGTTTGCAGGGCGACTCGGCTGGCACGACGTCGCAGTGACGCCAGAGCGTGAACCGACCGACGAATTGCAGTCGTATCCGAACGCACTACTCGCCTCGCCGCGCGACACCTCGGCAGTCGACGTCACGCTCGGGCCCGGCGGCAGCGTTGCAGCAGTCGCACCGGTCGCGGCCGCGGCGGCGGCCGGCAGCGGCGTGCCTTCGGCCGCGCGCTCGAATCAGCTCTCCGATATGTTGGCGCGCGGCACGAGCGATTGGGGCTTCGTCGCGCTGACGTTTCTGGTCGCGATCGCACTGGGCGCTTTGCATGCGCTCGAACCGGGCCACGGCAAAACGCTACTCGCGATCTCGCTCGTCGGCGCGCGCGCGACCGTCGGTCAGGCTGCCATCCTCGCTGCAGCGCTGACGATCGCGCATACGATCGGCGTACTGGCGCTCGGCGTCGCGATCAACGTGTTCAAGGGCTACTTCGTACCGGAGACGATCTACCCGTGGATCACCTTGCTGTCAGGCATCACGATCGCCGTCATCGGCGCGCGTGCGGTCCACCGGCAGATCGAAGCGCGCCGTCCGCTCGCGCACGCACACGCGCACGATCACGCCGCAACCCATCCGCACGAGCACGAGCACGTCCACCACACGCACGCCTCGGACCACGATCACGGACACGGACACGGTCACGAACACGGTGAGGCGCATTCGCACGAGCACGACGACTTCGAACATGCGCGCTCTCACGCCATACCGGGCCATGCGCCGCTCAAATTCGGTGCGACGGTGTGGGCAGCGATGAGCGGCGGCGTCGCGCCGTGCCCCGCCGCGCTGGTCGTGTTGCTCGCGGCACTCGCGCTCGATCGCGTCGCCTACGGCATCCTCGTAATCATCGCATTCAGTTTCGGCCTGGCGTTGACGCTGACCGGACTCGGCATCGCCGTCGTCCGCGGCGCCGGCTGGCTGCAGCGCAGGCCCGCCTTCGACCGCTTCGTGCAGCATGGGCCCCTCGTCTCGGCGATCGTCATCTCGTCGATCGGCGCGATCATGGTCGGGCAAGGCTTCGCCGAACGCGGCTACGCGATCTCGCCGCTCGTCATCAGCGCGCTAGTTGCGCTCGCCATCGTCGGGTATGCGTTCTCGCATCCCTTCGCGCACCGCCGGGCGGAAGTCGCATGATCGGCACCGACGTGTTCGCCGTCTTCGCGCTCGGTCTGCGGCACGGGGCTGATCCCGACCACATCGCCGCGATCGACAACATGACGCGCAACTCGTTCGAAAAGAAGCCGTGGCTAAGCCGTTTCGTCGGCACGCTGTTCGCCGGCGGCCACTCCATCATGGTGCTTTCGATCGCAGCGCTCGTCGGCATCGTCGGCTCCCATCTGGGATCCTACGGCGCGACGATCGAGCGCATCGGCACCTGGATCAGCATCGCCGTCCTCATCGCGATCGCGCTCCTGAACCTGCAGCAGATGCGTGGCGGCGGCGTGCGGCCCGTGGGCGTGAAGTCGCGCCTCATGCCCAAGGCCTTGCGCGAAGCGACGAGCCCGTGGGTCGCGGTGCCGGTCGGTCTCTTGTTCGGTTTCGGCTTCGAGACCTCGAGCCAGATCGCGACCTTCGCGATCGGTTTCGGCGTAAACTCGGGCGTCGTCGGCGCGCTGCTGGTCGGAGCGGCCTTCTGTTTTGGGATGATCTGCACGGACACGCTCGACAGCGTACTCGTCCATCGCTTGGTGTCGGCGCGTACGAGCATGCAGCCGCGCGCGATGCGCGTGTGGATCGCGACGGTTACCGCCGTCGCGCTCGCCGTTGCTGCCTACGAATTGGCGCAAGTCCTCGGATGGCAAAGCCCGGTTCCCGATATCTACGTAAGTGCCGCGATCGTCGCGGTACTACTCTGCGTCTTCGCCTACGTGTTCGCTCAAACGCGACGCGTTCACGTTGAACCCGTTCCACAACCCGGCACAATCTCGTGAGAGGAACTTCATGAAAATACAGAAGCTCATCGGCTCGGTGGCGGCGGTCGTCGCCCTCACCGCAGCCGGCGTTCTCTACGCCGTCCATCCGGCGAAGAGTTCGGACCACCAAGACACCTACAATCTCGCCAAAGAGATCGGCCACAACGCCTCGGCCGACCTTACCGACGTCTACGTCTTCCCGTCGCCCACTAATTCCGCCAACGTCGTCCTGGCGATGAACGTCTGGCCGCTCATCCCGACGGGCCTCGGCTCTTCGAAGAACTTCGACCCGACGCTGATGTGGCAGTTCAAGATCTCGCACGGCGCGCCGACGAGTCCCGAAGACCAGGTCATCCAGTTCAGCGCCTCGGGAACCGGTACGAATCAGATCCTGACCATGTATGGCCCCGCCGCGCCGGCACAGGTCAGCACGGCGAACACGTTCGTGTCACCTTCGGCCGGCTCCACGACGATCGGTCAGGTCGCAACGCTACAGAACAATACAATTAAGTTCTATGCGGGCCCGAGTGCCGATCCGTTCACGTTCGATTTATTTGCGTTCTACACGTTCCTAGGGGACCGTAACTTCGCAACCCATACCAGCCAGAGCGATCCGGGCACGCTCGTGCCGCTCGGCAACGGCGACGGTGTCCCGCCAACGAATACGTTAGCCCCGTCTTACGACATACCGGGCAACACCCCCGGCCCAAATCCGCCGACCACCCCGAGCTTTAACGGCTTTGCCGGCGGAGCGCTGAGCAAGCCCGGCGGGTATGCGTGCAGCACGAATCAGGCGACTAACTCGCTCGGGGCGTTCAACGTCTTATCGTTCGTCGTCGAGATCCCCAAGGCGCTGCTCGAGACCAACGGTGCCAGCCACAATATCAACGTTTGGGCGACGGTCAGTTCGTCCACGGTCACGAACTAGGAGCCCCAGCACATGATCAAGCAGTTCATCAATCTCGCCATCGTGGGCGGCTTCGGCATCGCGCTTGCCGGCTGCGGCGGTAGCGGTAACCCGGTATTTTCGCCCGGTCCCCCGGCGCCGGGGGGCGGCGGCGGTGGCGGAAACGCTACGTATACCCAGATCGAACGTCTTTCGCGGCCGGCCGTAAAAGAAGTCTTCGAAACGTTCGTTCAGCACCAAACGACTAATGCGGTCGAGCCGTATAATTCGAACGGCGATCCGCTGTTCGGTTCGATCAAGGCCACGGAAGATACGCTACGACCGCCGACCGCGACGGCCGACTACGGTGCCGCGTTGCAAACGGTGCTCTATCCCGACGTGCTGCAAGTCAATCTCGACGGCACGACCGCGGGCTATCTCGGCGTCGAAACGAAAACGGCAGCCGCGAATTTCGGCGGCCGTAATCCCAACGACGACGTGATCGCGACGTCGCTTGGGGCGCTCTTCGGCAATACGCTGCCGAAGCTCGGGCTCGTGCCCGAGGACGGTCAAGAGAATAATTGCCTCTTAACGGAAAACGTCGCGCCAACCGTGGCGAGCACGGGCACGTTCCCGTACCTCGCCGGCCCGCACTAAGCTCGGCTTACCAAGGAACGAAGGGTCCGCGGCCGTGTGCCGCGGACCTTTCGCGTGGACGTACCGATGAATCGATTACCGCTCCGATGAACCAGCGCGCCGTTCGCTTGGCACGCTTGCGCTCGCCCTGGATCGTCGTCGTGGCCGCACTCGCCGCGATCGCGCTTTGGCCGCTTTTCGCGCGACATCGGGAGGACGCCGTACGAACGGAGTCGCTTCCCACCATGGCGCCCGTTACGGCCGACTACGCCGATCGCGACCGGACGATTGCTTTTTGGGAGCGCCAATCCCGCAAACGCGTCGCTGACGACATGGTGAGCCCACGCCAATTGGCGACCGAATACCTGCAGCGATATCGCGAGCGCGGCGACGTCGGCGACGTTTTGCGCGCACGCGCCGCCGCGCGTCAGTCACTGCGTGCGCAGCCGCGCGGCAATCTCGGTGCCGACGTCGCTCTCGCCTCGGTCGAGCTCACCCTGCACCAATTTCGCGAAGCGCTCGCCGAAACGAGATACGTCGAATCTTACGACCCGACCGATCCGCAGATGAAGATTCGCGAAGCATCGCTCGACCTCGAGCTCGGCAATTATGCCGGCGCCAAGCGCATCATCGACGCGTTACCGCCTGCCTCGGACTTCGAGGCGATCCCGCAGGACACGCTCGTCACGCGTTACGACGAGCTCACCGGCAAACTCGCCCAGGCGCGTACGCTCTTCGAGCGTCCGACCGCGTTTTACAATGCGCAGTTCGATGCGCCGGCGCAGCAACGCGCGTGGTTCTTCTTTCGCTCGGGCGAGCTTGCGTTCGAAGCGGGCGACAACGACGCGGCACTGTCGTTCGAACGGCGCGCGCTCGAGGTCTTTCCAAACTACGTCGACGCGACGCGCGCCGCCGCACGCTTTTCGTGCGCGCTCGAGCGCTGGAGCGACTGCCTCAAGTATGCCACGGCCTCGGCAAACGTGATTCCCTATCCCGAAACGCTGGGCTATGAAGCCGACGCGCAAACGGCACTCGGCGACACGGCGGCCGCAAAGATCACGAACGAATTGATCGAGGCGGTCGAACGGATCGGCAATCAGCAACGCATCTCCGACCGCTTGCTCGCGATCTATTATTCCGAGCATCGCCTCCATCGCGACGATGCGTATCGCATCGCGCGTCGAGAACTCGCGGTCCGCGACGACGTCTTCACCGAAGATACGCTGGCGTGGGCCGCCGCGATGGACGGCCGTTGGGACGAGGCGCGCACGGCGATCCACAAAGCGGCGCGATTCGATACCGAAAATTCGCTCTTGCAATATCATGCGGGAGCGATCGCCGAGCATTTCGGCGATCGGCAAGAGGCGAAGCGACGGTACGAACGAGCGCTCGCGCTCAATTCACATTTCCACGCCGTCTATGCGAACGACGCCCGCGCACGCTTGGCGGTGCTCGGGTCCTAGTCGTGCGCTCGGCGAGGCTTTGATGGGGCGTCGCGCGTAATCTTCCGTATGAACGTACCTCGTCGCGTCGCCGCTTTCGGCACGCTCTGCGCGCTTACCGGCGCGGCGCTCCTCGCACTTCACGCACCGGCTCGCGGCTTCGATTTTCAAGGTGCGCCGCTGCTCGTCGCGCGGCCGGCCGCGGATATTACGGACACGTATCTTTTCCCGAGCCCCACCAACGCGAACGACGTCGTCGCCGTCATGGACGTCTATCCGAACATCCCCGCCGGTGCCGGTACGAGCACGTTCTTCGATAACAAACTGCTGTACACGATGAAGTTCGATAATCGTTACGCTAGCGAAGCGACGAACGGCCGCCCGGTCGAGAACCTCGTCATGCAATTTTCGTTTAGCCCGTCCGGTAACGGTTCGCAGACGGTCTCGGTATATGGCCCGTCCGCTCCGGTGCAAGTCGGTAGTGCGACGAAGCTCGTCACGCAGACGGGCGTCGGGTCCGTCAATGCGTCGTTTTCCGTCAATGGTTCCGGCGCGTCGGGAATTTCCGTGTTCGCCGGAGCGCGGCGCGACCCGTCGTTCTTCAACGCATCGCAATTTCTGAGCATCTTTCCCGATCGCAATCAGGGCAGCACCGCTCCGTCGTGTTTGCCGGGCGGAACGAACGCCTGTCCCGCCGGTTTCAACTCCGGCGCCGCCGTCGATGCGTTCGCAAACTCGAACGTCTTGTCGATCGTGGTGGAAATTCCGAGGTCGCTCCTGGCCGGTTCCGGTAACGGCGTGGTCTCGTATTGGGCCACCACGAGCACGACGAGCGGACAATAGGAGCGCACATGAAATCGATCATGACGTCCGCCATCGTTGCTGCCGCACTCGCCGTCGCGATACTCGCCGGCTGCAGTAACGACCCAACGCTCAATAACAACGGTAACACGACCGGCACGAATATCACGTTCAATCAGATCGACCGCATCGGTAAACCCGGCATCAAAGAAGTCTTCTTACCGTACGCGCAACACGACCCATACGATCATGCGAATCCACAAGGCGACGTCGCCACGTACGGGCCGGCGCTCGGTATGTTCGTTACCGGAACGGCCGGCCGCAGCGCCGCCGTTTCGAGCTACGTTACGACGGTACTGTTGCCCGACGCATTGGTGGCGAACCTCACGGTCGCCGCGTCGCCGGCGTCGTACCTGGGGTGGGAAACCGGTGGCCGCTTCGCGAGTAATTGCAAAGGAACGCCGCCGGGATCGTTCGGCGGACGCGATCCGCTCGACGACGTCGTCGACGTGACGCTCGGGCTCGCCTTCGGTAGTCTCGCTACGACGGCGTACCCTGCCGCTACGGCGGCCGGCACGCCCGGCCTTACCGGTCTCACGCCCGCCGCGGACGACGGCGCCGAGCAAAACGGCACGAACGGCCGTCCGCAACTCGCAAGCGACAACGTCAGCTGCGGAACGAAGACCGTCGTTACGACTCGCTTCCCCTACTTGCAAGACCCGATCTAGACCCCACGTTCGCCCGGCGACGGCAGGGGACGCATTGCCGGAATGGTATTAGAGTCGGTCGGTCGCGCGAGCCCGCGTGACCCTCGTGGGGATGTAGCTCAGCTGGTAGAGCACTTGCTTCGCATGTAAGGGGTCAGGAGTTCGAGTCTCCTCATCTCCACCACGATGGGTTTGCATTAGGCTTGTGCCGCATATTCGATCTTAGCGGCGATCGGTCGACCAATCGTAATGCGTAAGGCGCCCGCGATCTTTCGCTCGAGCGGCTCTCTTGATGGTTCTTCTTTGCCGTAAGCGAGTGAGCGAACGCCGGCCGCGCTAGGACCTATAGCCGATGCGCTCGTACGTTACAATTCGAACATAACGCTTCTTAGTGCTCTTGGAGGTTTCTTCGTGCATGATGTGATCAAGGTGTCTGCTCTTACAATTACGGCCTCGCTCTTAGCGGCTTGCAGCGGCGGCGCCAGTGGCGTTAATGGAACGCTTCCGAATACCGGCTCGCCGAGTGCAACGGGACAGGATCGGCTCCGCCTGACCAGCATTTTCACTGCTGTCGGCGAGAACGGCGCTACCATTCACGTGTTTCCCACGCGAGAGGTCGTGAGCCGCTACAGGGCTTTACAACGCGCGATTCCGTTCGGTAAACCAACCCACGGCAGTGCGAACCTGACGTACCGTGGTGGCCCAGTCGAGACGGCCCCGAAAATCTACGTCGTGTTCTGGGGCAGCGCTTGGACGGGCTCGGGCGATCCCGATGGTGTCGCGACGATCTTAAAGAACTGGTATAGCACGATGGGCGGCTCGAAGTGGCTGAATAGTACGACTCAGTATACGCAGAGTAACGGCGCACACGTCGGAAATCCGACCGGCCAGTTCGCCGGATCGTATGTCGATGGGTCGAGCTCACCGCCATCTTCGCCGACGCAAACCGCGTTAGCCGCCGAAGCGGCCACTGCGGCCGCCCACTTCGGCGTCTCCGGCCCGAACGCAAGCATCGTCGTTGCGCTGCCGACCGGCATCTCACCGTCGGGCTTTAAGACTCAATATTGCGCTTACCACAGTACGACGTCCGGCAACGGCGGGACGATCTCGTGGACGAACTTGCCATATCTTCCGGACGCAGGCACGAGCTGTGGTGCTGGATCGGTGAATTCGCCCGGCACTACCGACGGCGTCACGATCGTAAGCGGTCACGAACAGGGAGAGACGGCGACGGATCCACAGCCGAACACCGGCTGGCTTGACGGTAGTGGCCAGGAAAACGGCGACAAGTGCGCCTGGACGAACCTACTCAATAATCCGGCCGCGGGCGGTTATCCGACGCAACCGCTTTGGAGCAACGCGACGAGCAGCTGCGTCCAGAGCTACTAAGTCTTCGAGAGAATGGAGAGAGCACGCGGAACGCGCGGCTCTCTTTGTTTCTTGCGGGCTGGCCGTAGCGGGCAACCTTATGTTATCTCGGAGCGCCGTTCGTCGGCGCTGGCACGTCTCGGCCGCCTACATGACCCAGCCGGCGCCGGATCGTCGTTCGAAGCGGCACGCGCTCGTGGCGTTCGGCGATAGTGCCGTCGAAGATCCACGCTGCGCCTCGCCACGGGCGGCATTTGCCGACGTAGGCGCCGCCCTGCGTCACGTTCGACCAGCTGCCGGTCGCCGCGTTATAGCAGCGCGCTCGAAGAGTCGAAGCCTGGACCGCGTAGTAACAACCCAGATTGAGCCGTGCATTCTCGTCATGCCGATAACGGGAGCGATGGGCGTGCGCCCGTCGCGGGCGATCCTCGTCGTCCTGACCGTAGTTGCAGTCTTCGGCGCGGCGTACGTCGCGCTCGACTTTAACTTACTGTACGCCCTGCGTGAGAATCAGAACACGGGGCTGTACCTGCAAAGCCTGAGGAACACTATCGCGTACGGCACGACGTTCGATCAGAACGACGGCCGTCCGCACCTGGCGGTGCACGATCAGTGGATCGTTTTGCCCATCGCCTTCCTCGTCGCCGTGTGGCCACGGGCCGAAACGTTGATTGCCGTACAGGTACTGGCCGTCGCGATCGCGGCGATCCCGCTGTATCGCTTCGCGCGCGAGCGAGGCGCGCCGGCGAAATCGGCCGCGATGCTCGCCGTCGCATATCTCGTCGCGCCGAGCACGCAAGGGTGGGCGTACAACGGCTTCGTGCCCGAGGACTTGTTGCCGTATCTCGCGTTTTCTGCCGCCATTGCGATCGGACGGCGCTCGCTGCCGTGGTCCATTTGATCGCACAGGCAATCCTCGGCGTCAAAGAAGACGAAGCATACTTCGTCGCGTGGCTCGGCATCTGGATCGCGGCATGCTTGGATCGCCGCATCGGCATCGCGCTGGGCGTTCTCGCCATCCTCAACGGCGCAGCGTATTACGCCGTCGACGTGCATTTCGGCTATCTTCCCGAGCGTCCGCAGTACGGACTGGTCGACCGCGATGGCGGTCATCAACTGCTGTTTCTCATCGAAGTGCTCGTGCCGCTCGCATTCGCGTCGTTGCGTTTGGGCGTGCGCATGCTCGTCGCGCTCCCATTCTTGGCCGAACTGTTCCTCGCGCAGCAACGGCCGTATCCGCTCTACGGCGCCGGCTCGTACTACACGATCCAGCTCGTCACAGTGTGCGTCGTGGGTACGGCTATCGTTGTCGGACGCCGGCCTGCGTTCGCGCGACGCGCCATTGCAGGCTCCGCACTTATGGCCCTGTTCTTTAACACGACGGTGCTACACTTTGGCCGACGGCCATTCGCACGCGACCCGCAATACGCCGCGGCCGAGCGCTGGGCCCGCACTAACGCACAAGTCGATTTTCCGTGTGAAGATGAAGGCGCGTGGACGGTGGCGGCAGCCGATCCCAACGCCCGTCTTGCGTGTCCCGGGACCGCCACACAAGACGCTCTGCACACGGCGGCGCGCCCCGCGCGTGCCGCATGGCTCGACGAGCCGCTCGCGTCGCCCGCGCGCTGGGCTCACGTTCCGTTCAGCGGCGCCGGTACGTCTGCGCCCCGTTCTCGACTTCGTCGTTGCGCGAAGCCTGGCCTTAAGGCGAAGCGGCACGACGGAAACCGGCGCCCCGATCGATCGATCGGCCTTCGGATCGACCCTGCAAGGCGCTCGCCGCACGGCAAACGACATGACGTCGCACTACCCGCCAGACGAGTATCCGCGCGCCCTCGCCGAGCGGGAGCGGCGAGCAGTGCCACACTGGAAAGCGTCGATTTTGTGGACCGGCGTCGATGCTCTATAGCGCCAAAAGGCAGAACGGTCGCCGCCGTTGAGCCAGCGGCCAAGCGCTTCGCTGCAAGCGTCGTGGAAATACTGACGGCACTCGGAATCGATCTGCAAAGCGGATGGCTGCCGATCCGCCGCCGAACCGATTAACGGTAAAGCAAAAAGCGCAGTGGTCAGCGCAGCAAAGAGAACCTAGACGGCCAGCGTCCATTACCTCGACGTTACGGAGTTTCGACGAATGTCTTGCACGCCAACCGCCCACGCTACTTACTGGCGCCGCTGGCACGTCTCGGCGGCGTAGGTAACCCAGCCTGCGCCGGTTCGCCGTTCGAAGCGGCGGAGGAATGCGCCACGGCCGAGCGTCACGTAGGTCATCTTTACCGGCACGTGCGCTTGGCGGTCGGCGATCGTGCCGTCGAAGACCCACGTTGCGCCGAGCCACCGGCCTGCAGTACCGACGTAGGCACCGCCTTGCGTTACGTTGGACCAGCTGCCGGTCGCTGCGTTATAACGGTACGCTTCGTCGATGACATAATCGCGATCGTTGATGCGTAGCACGTTATGTAGCAGCAGCGTTCCGGTCGTAGGCTGCGCGAAAGCGTGCGTCGCCGTAAGGCCTCCGAACGTTTTGCAAGACCACAGCCCGACGAGCGTATACGCGCGATCGCGAGTCGCCGGAGCGAGGATCGTCGCTTTTTCAGGCACTGCGAGAGCGACGCGTGCCGTCGGCGATTGGAGCGCCTTGGAGGCGCGCCGCGCCGTTGCTACGGGCGCAGGTCTTGCCGAAATCTCCGTCTCCGGCGGTTTCGGTGTTTCAATGGGCTTCGGCGTTTCCGCCGGTTTCCCAGACGCGGGCTGCTTCGTTCCGATCGCCGCCTTGGTATGCGAGAATGGTTGCGGCGTCAGCGTTACCCTAGGTCTCGGCGCCGGCACCGAGGGTGTGCTAGCCCGCTCGCGAGGCGGCGCTACGACGGCGACCGCCCGCGAGGGAACGGCCGACGCAACGGGATGGACCGCGATGGCCGGTACAAATCGCGCTGGGGCCGTCGGACTGCGACGGCAGACGAACGCGCCGTCGGCACGGAACACGCCGCCTTCCTCCGTTTGGTGTTCGCGGCGGTAGACGTCCGGGCCGAGCGACGTATAGACGATGCGCGTCGGCCGAACGACGTTCTGCACGGTCTGCGAACCGTTGAAGACCCAACGTTCGCTATGCCAGACGGGCGCGCCGAGTTGCATCGTGTCGAAGAAGCGGTTCATCGGCGCGCTCAGTTGCCACGTCGACGAGCGCGCGTCGTAGGCAAACGTCTCGTGAACGACGCCCGCCAAACCGCGGGCGGTATGCACGGCGTTGTCGAGCGCGATCGCGGTCGGCCCGGTACGCCGGTACACCTCGCGGCTCGTGCTCCCGAGCACCGGCCCCACGCACTGCCAAGTCCCAGCTAGCCGTTGCACAACGCGAGCCACCGTCGCGTCGCCGGCGCCGGCGGCGGGCGGGGATGTCGGCGCGGCCAGCGCGAGCGCAAGCGCGACGGGCAGAGGTGCAGGCATTCTCCACGAGACTTCCCACGAACGGCCGAAGCCAGTCGTCATTGCGGCGTAACGGGTAGGAAACGGCATGGCCGATCACACCGATGCCCCGACGATGACCGACGGCGAGCGCCAAGTCATCGACGAGATGCTCCACAGCTTGACGCAAGGCGAGGCCGGGAGAACGGAAACCGGTGAAACCGTCGACCACGCAGCTTTTGAATCGACACTCGCCGGAGCCCGCGATACCGCGCGCGATATGATCGCGCGCTACCCTGATAACGAGCACGCGCGCGCCTTCGCGGCGCGCGTGTCGGAACTCGAATCGTCATCGCGCAAAGGATGAGCCCCGTCGTTTAGGGGAAATAGCAAGCGAGGCCGTCGGCCGCTCGCTTGCGAGCGGAGTGGGCGTCTTCCGGAGAGAGAGCAGCAAGGCGAAAGGGCCGGCACCATGTGCCGGCCCTTTCGTTGGACGGGTCGTTACGCAGCGGCAACGCAGCACTTCATGCGACGCACGCTTTGCAAAGTGGGTACGGCAGTAGCGTGTGTTGGAGTTTAGACGCTCGTGACGTGCAGGCGGCCCGCTTCGCGCGAAAAGCCGCCGCCGCACTTCTGGGAACGTTCACCGATTCGAAGTGGACCATCAGCGCGGCAGAGCTCGTCATCGGTGAACTGCTCTCGAACGCCGCACGTCACTCCGACGGAAACGTGTGTCTCGAGATCGGGTATGCAGAGGGGAACGCAGAGATATCGGTCCACGATACCTCCCCGGCCTTCGCGCTCGACATACGGCGGCCGGTCGACGATTATGCCGAGAATGGGCGCGGCTTGTACATCATCTCGGAGCTCGCCCGTCGCGTCAACGTCTATCCTACGACGGGAGTCGGCAAGCGCGTCGTCGTCAGCCTCGATCTTCCGGTCGACGACGTAACGAAGCTCGAACCGGTATGCAGCCGCCGCTGGCTCCGGCACGAGGGTGGCGTTTGCTTAGCCCCCCGGATCGCCCGGTACGAAGCGGAAGCGAACAAGCACGAGCGGCGTAACGGGGCTTCAGACGCCCATCACATGGCTCCCCGCCGTTACGACGAGTAGCCCAGCCGGCTGCAGATAGCGTTCGATCGACGAGCGGACCGCGTCCGCGTCGACTGCTTCGATGCGTTCGCGATACGTATCGACGTAGTCGTCGCCGAGCGCATACCGTTCGATACGTTCGAGCTGTGCCGCGAGGCCGGGCGCGGTCGCCAATGCCACGCGATGCGTTCCGACCAGTGAATTCTTCTGTTGTACGAGTTCTCGATGCGTCGGTCCCGAGGTCGCATAGTCGCTAAGAACGTCGTGTACGGAAGCGATGGCGCGCTCGATATTGGCCGGATTCACGCTTGCCGCAACGCGCCACGGACCCGCTAGTAAGGTAGAGCCGAGGAAACCGCTCGTAACGCCATACGTTAGGCCTTCGCGATCGCGCAAGCGGACGCCGAAGCGCGAACTCAGCGTCGACTGACCGAGAATGCCATTCGCGATCGTCGCCGCAAGGTAATCGTCGCTCGTACGCGCGAGCGACGTCGCGCGACCGATTACGATGTCGACGTTCGCCTTGCGCTCGAGCTCTACCGTATCGCGCTCGCCTAGCGCCGTACGAGGGTGCGGAACGAACGTCGTTAGCGGCACGCTAGCGCGAAACGGCACGGCGCCGAGCGTTCGCTCGACGATCGCGAAGAACGCATGTTCATCGAGTCCGCCGGCTGCGGCCAGTGCGGGGCGGGATCCAGCTAGTAAGCGGGCATGATGGTCGCGCAGATCCTCCAGCGTCGTCTTTTCGACGCCGGTCAGCATTCCGTCGAGGTCCTCGACCGCATTGGGATCGCCCGGCTCGTATGCGAGTTGGAGGAAGCGATGTGCGGCACGCCAGCCGGTGTTGGTGCGCAACAGCCGTAGCGAGCCCGTGAGATCCGTTCTCGCAAGTTCGAGTTCGTCGGCAGCGAAGGCAGGCGAGGTCAACTCGCCCGCGATCGTCGCACACAGCGTCTCGACTTCCGCGACGGTGCAAGCGGCCGAAAGCCGAAAGGCGCGCGCGTCGTACGCTTGCGTCCGGTCGTCGTCGACGGCGTATCGCCGGCGTGCGCCGACACCTTCGAGCCGTTCCTAGATGGCAGTGCGGCCGGCCGACGTAGTGCCGCGCTCCAGCATTTCCGCTACGAGCGAGGGAAGCATCGGCCGCCCCGGCACGTACGCTTCGCCCGCCTCGAAGAGGCCGCGCAGCGCGACGGTTGCCGCGTGCGGCACGGCGACGTACGAGACCACGAGCCCGTTCGCGAGCGTGCGACGCACGATCCGTTCGGCGAAGCGTTCGGTCTCCAAGCGCTGCGGCAACGGGAGTGGCGCCATCGGTACGCCGGGGAAGCTTGCGCGATTCTCCACGGGCAGCTCGGGGACGCTCGCCATCGTCCTCGGCATCCCGGGCTCGAGCATCCCGATCGTGCGGTCGTCTTCGTGCAGATAGCTGCGCGCGGCGTCGTGCACGGCGCCTGCGTCGACGACAGCGATGCGCTCGAGGTAATCGTCATCGAGATGCCAGTCGCCGACGGCCTCGAGTTCCGCGAGCCTTCCCGCCAGCGCGTACGTGCCGTCGCGCGAAAAGGCTCGCGCGGCGATGATCTGCGCACGGGCGCGCTCGATTTCGACGGCCGATGGGCCCTCATGTAAGAGCGTTTCGAGCACGCGATCCGTCTCGCGGCGGACCCTGTCGAGCGACGTGCCGGGGACCGCCGTTATGTGAATCTGAAAGAGCCCGGGGTCGCGTGAGCCCCAGTTCCAAGCCGTCGCGTCGAGCGCGATACCGGCATCGACCAGGGCGCGCGCGAGACGGCTGGTGCGTCCGCGGCCGAGCACGTATGCTAGCACTTCGAGTGCGTACGTATCGTTGCGTTCGCTCGGAGCATCCGCAAGCGCCCGCAGCGCAGGGGTCGACAGCGTCATCGTCTGCCCGAGCGCGGCGGGCGCGCGAAAAGCGTAGGCTAGATGCGCGTCGTCGCCAGGACGTTTGAGCCGCACCAGACGCTCGCCGAGTTGCGGCGGCTCGCTCGTGTGCACATCGGGAACCGCCACCGGGGATCGAGGCACCGTCGCAAAGTGCCGCTCGATGAGGTCGCGTGTGCGTTCGGGATCGACCCGGCCGACCACGAACGCAACGGCGTTGCCCGGACGATAGTACGTGTCGTACAGCTCGCGCAGGCGGTCGGTCGAGACGCCCTCGACGTCGGTGCGCCAGCCGATCGTCGGATGATGGTACGGATGCTCGCGGAATGCGGTTGCCACCAGCGCCGAATTGAGCACGCGAGCAGCGCTGTTATCGTTGCGCTCTAGTTCGTTGCGCACGACGGTCATCTCCGAGCGCCGCTCGACGTCGGAAATCAGCGCACCGCGCATGCGATCCGCTTCCAATTCCACGGCAAGCGGTAAGAACTCCAGCGGCACCGTCTCGAAATAATTCGTGCGGTCGATCCACGTCGTCGCGTTTTTGCTCGCGCCGATCTCGTTCATAATATCGGCGAATGCGCGGCCGTTCGCGCGGTTGTTCGCGGCGGTTCCCTTGAACAGCATGTGCTCGAGCAGATGTGATGAGCCCGTATAGCCCACGGCCTCGTTGCGCGCTCCGATCTTGTACAGCAACATGAGCGTCGCCACGGGTGCTGAGCCCGCCGGGATGATCGCGACGCGTAGGCCGTTGTCGAGCGTAAACTCGGTTGGACCGTTTGCCGGGGTGAAGGTAACGGGAAGCATTCCTCGTCATTTCCCGCGAACGGAAAGGCGCCCATGCAACACCTGGTCACGATTGCGCTGCCGGCCTTCCTCGCGTCGCTGGTCGAATTCGTCGAGGCACTCACGATCGTGCTTGCCGTCGGCATCACGCGCGGCTGGCGCTCGGCCCTACTCGGCAGCGCGGCAGCCGCGGCAACGCTCGGGCTCGCGGTGCTGCTGTTCGGACCGGCGCTCGCGCGCGTGCCGATCGCCGTCCTGCAAGTCGTCGTCGGCGTGCTGCTGATCTTCTTCGGCTTACGCTGGCTACGCAAAGCCGTCTTGCGTTACGCAGGCGTCATCGCGCTGCATGATGAGGGCAAGATCTACGCGCGTGAAGCCGCTACACTCGCGGCGGAAGGCGGCACGCACGGCCGTATCGACGCACTGGCATTCGCAACGGCGTACAAAGCCGTCGCACTCGAAGGCCTCGAAGTCGTATTCATCGTCATCGCCGTCGGCGCGACGGGGAACGGTTTGGTGCCGGCGGCCGTCGGCGCGACGCTCGCGGGCATGCTCGTCATCGGAGCCGGACTCGCGCTACGTACACCCTTGGCGCGCGTGCCGGAGAACGCACTGAAGTTTGCCGTCGGAATCATGCTTTCGGCGTTCGGCACGTTTTGGACGGCCGAGGGCATGGGCGCGCGCTGGCCAGGCCAAGATTTCGCCATCGTCGCCCTCATTGCGGGCTACGGCTTGGCCGCCGCGCTCGCTTATGTGCTGGCGCGCCGCAAGCGAACTTCTAACGTCGTGACGGCGTGACGCAGCTGCGTTCGCTGCTGGCGGAATTCGCCGGATTATTCGTCGAAGACGGACGTTTCGCGCTTGCCATCGCGATCTGCCTCGGTGTTTTTGCAGCACTTGCGTTGGCCGACATCTTGCCGCCGCCACTTCGTGGTGAACTCCTATTCGCAGTCCTGGCCGTCACGCTCGTTGCTGCGGTACGGCGAGCAGCGCGGTAGTCGATAGGCGAGCTAACCCGCACTGCGGACGTGCACGGAGAGACGCCGCCACCGGTACCGGTGCGTTGGAGCTACGTTCGAAATACGACCTTATCGAAATCGTACTCATTAAAGGCGTCGTCGGCAGTAACGAGCGTTAAACGTTCTGTCTGCGCTTGTGCGATCAGGAGTCGATCGAACGGGTCTCGATGACGGTGTGGAAGGATGGCGAGCGCATCTAGGTGATCGACTTCGAGTACGAGCAAGTCGAAATGCTGACGGCGCATTTGCTTCGACGCATACGATGCCGGCGGTCGTGGAAACGTTAACTTACCAAGGCTGGACTTAAGGGTGATTTCCCACAAGCTTACGATAGAGACGACGACGCGATTCGACCCCGACGAGATTAAGTTTCGCACGTCCTTCGGAAGTCGATCCTCCGCGCCAAGCGTCCACCAGAGCCAGACGTGCGTATCGAGCAGGATGTTCACCTACGATAAGCCGCCTCGTTCGTAGGCGTCGAGTATCTCGTCGGGGAGAGGGTGATCGAAATTATCGTCTACCGCGAAATCACCGCGCCCGATGCCGAATCCTCGTTCCGAAGCGACCGGCAACGTGTCAGCTAATGGCATAAGCCGAGCCACCGGCTGTCCGTGCCGTGCCAAAATAATGATTTCACCGCGTGACGCGCGCAGGACGAGATCTGAAAGGCGAGCCTTCGCTTCTGCAATGTTTACTGCTTCCATAACTGAAATTGTACCATCTATGACCAACGTTGGTCAATGCAACAGTTTCGGTAATCCTAAACGAAACTGAACGGCGCGCGCGGACCTTCGAAGTGGAAGGTGATGCCGGCTGCGGCGGCCGCCGCAGCGTCGCGATCGACGAGATCGCGCAGCGCGGCGACGCGATCGTCGCGCACGAGGAGCACTGCGGACCAGAGCGCGCCACGCCGGCCGCCCGTACGAACGCGACGCATGGAGTCGGCGAGAGCGGCGCCGGCCTCCCAGGTCGTTTTCGCACGCTCCGTAGCTGCCGCCAAGCGCTCCGACTCCGCGCGCGGAGCTCGCGCGCTACGAGTAACGTTCGCGGCGACGCGCACCAAATACGGTTCGCCGCCCGGCGGCACGTGGGGTCCGGCGAAGGCATGAACCGCACACTCGCGACGATCGCGGAAGCGCGCCAGCGTTCGTACCAGCTGCGGCGTGCGGTCGCGCGCATACGCGACGAGATCGCGTGCATCTGCAACGAGCGATGGCGAACGTAACGGCACGACGGCACCGTGCAACGCCGCACGTTCGATCGCGCGCTCGCGAACGCGGGCATCGTCGGCTTCGGACGGCGTGTGCGCCGGATCGACATACGACAGCAAGAGCGCGAAGCGCCCGAACGGCACGGCGTTGATGCGCCGGCCTTCGACGGTTAGCCGCCGTCCGGCGAGCGACGGGGTGCACACGGCATAGAGTGCTGCGGCGCGGCCGGCGGGCTGGAGGCCAAACGCGCGACTCCTCGCCTCGCTCGCGCCCATCGCGCTTACTCTTCGCTCGCGGGCGACGCGGACACGTAGCGAGCGCCATTTTCGGCCGACGGCCGCTCTGCGGGCCGCTCTTGCTCCGCCGCCGGAGCGATCTTGCGATCGAGTAAAGCTAGATGCGTCATCAGCACGCTGCGCAACTCGCTCTTGGCTTGTTCGGCCGTGTCGACCGCACGCTGCTGCTCCCGGCGCGCCTCGGTCGCGCGATCGCCGTACGACGCGATCTCGCGTTCGATCGTCAGACGGGCCTCGTGGCGAATGAGATCCGCTTCCTTATGGGCGCTGGCCTTCACTTCGTCGGCCGTGCGCTGCGCGAGGAGCAGCGTATTCTGTAACGACTCCTCCATCGCTTTGAAGTGGCTGATGCGCTCGCGCAGGTCGCCGATCTCCGCCTCGAGCGCGGCGCGTTGGTGCGCTTCATCTTCGAGCGTCTCGATGATCTCATCGAGAAACTGATCGACGTCGGCTTGATCCAGCCCGTTTAGCTTCTTCTTGAAGACCTTGTGCTGGATGTCGACGACGGTAATCTTCGCCACGTCACCCTCGCGCCATGAAGTCGAACGTCTGGTCGGCGCCGATCGATTCGCGGACTCCAGCCGTATTGACGGGCGTGCCCGGCGGAACGACGAGATACATGCCGTCCGACAGCTTCTGAATCTTGCCGTCGAGCGTGTACGCAACGCCGCTCGTGAAATCGACGACGCGCTGTAAGAGTCCGCGGTCGACGCCCTGGAGATTGATGATGACGACTTGCCGCGAGCGCAGCGAGTCGGCGATCTCCGTAACGTCGGCGAAGGCGCGCGGGGCGAAGACGCTAACTTCGCCCGCCGTCGTGCGACGCGGTTCGCGCGAAGCGAAGGCGACGACGTTGCGTTTGGGCTTGGGGGCGTCTTCCTCGAGGTGGTCGACCGTCTCGAGCTCTTCGTCCTCGTGGATCGCAAAAATGGAGCCGAGCTTATGCAAGAAGTTCTTGCCGGCCGGGCGTTCGTCGTGGATCTGTTCGTTCATGTGCGCGCTCCAAAGATGGCGGTGCCGATGCGCAGCATCGTCGAGCCGCAGTCGATCGCTTCTTCGAGATCGCCCGACATTCCGAGCGATAACGTCGTTCCGCCGAGCGCGGCGCAAGCGCGCGCCGCACGGGCGAAAGCGCGGGCGATTTCCGCGCGATCCGTGGTATTTGGGGCGATGGCCATCACGCCGTCGATGATGAGACCTTCTTGGTCGCGCAAGCGCGTTGCTAGCGCAGGCGCGTCTTCCGGCGTCACGCCGAAGCGTTCAGCCGGAGAAATGTTGAGCTGCAGCAACGTCCGCACGGGTTTGCCGGCGACTCGCGCGGCTTTGGCAATGGCGATTCCGGCATCGAGCCGGTCGATCGATTGCACGACGTCGAACGCATCGACAATCGCTTTGGCTTTATTGGTCTGCACGTGACCGACGAAATGCTTGCGAACCGGCGGCAAGTCCGCTAACTTCTCGCGCGCTTCTTGTACGTAGCTTTCCGCGACGTCCGTCAGCCCCGCTTCGATTGACGCCAGCACTTCGTCGCGCGAGTGCTTCTTCGATACGCCGACGAGCGTTACGTCGCGGGGGTCGCGGCCGCAACTGCGGGCGGCGTTTGCAATCCGCTCGCGCACCCTTTCGAGCCGCCACCGTAACAAATTCGGCACGCCGTCGACGACGGCTCCGACCCCGACCTTCATGGGGAGAACATCTTCCGTTAAACGGCGAGGCCCTCCTGGGACGCCGCCGGTAAGCGAGCGACGTCGGTGCGCCGGTTACGCCGCACGGCAAACGCGATCAACCCGGCGCCGATCGCGATCATCGGAAGCGCGAGGAGCTGGCCGCCGGTTAGCGGTCCCACTGCGAGATCGGTTTGCCGCCAGATCTCGGCGAGTGAACGCGTGATGCCGTAGCACGTGAACCACGTCCAAGCCACCACGCCGTCCGGCGGCCGGCGCCGGTACGCGGCGTAAACGATCGGCAACACCGCGAGGTCCATCGCGCCCTCGAACAGTTGTGACGGATACCGGTAGCCGTCGGCGCTGGGGAACTTGATGCAGTACGGGTGGTCGGGACGGCAGACGTTTCCGACGAGCTCGTCGTTGATGAAGTTGACGCAGCGCGTCAGCGCGAGGCCGACGGGTAGCATGACGACGACCTCGTCGGCGAGCACGCCGAAGCGCAGCCAGGGATGTTTGCGGACGAAGAGCGCCAGCGCGACGATGACGCCGATGAGCCCGCCGAAGAACCCCATTCCGCCATTCCAGACGGCCACGACATTGATTAGGCTGCGCGGCATATCGCCGAAGTACAGCGCCGCGTCGTGCTTGGTGACGATGTCGGCGATGACGAAGAACGTGCGGCCGCCGACCAGGACGCCGACGAGCGCATACACGAGAAAATCTTGCACGCCGTCGACCGTGAGTCCCAAACGTGCGCGTCCCTTGGGCCGAGCGAGCCAGGCGCCGACGGCGAGAAACCCCGCCAGGTACGACAGGCCGTACCAATGAACGGCGAGCGGCCCGAGCCGAAATGCGACCGGATCGATGTTCGGGTAGGTGAACCAGTGCTGCACGGCGGCGACGTTCGGCGCGTACAGGCGCCCGGCCCGCGTCGTCGTAACGTTAGCGGGTGCATCAGTTGAACGCCGCGACGGCGTTTCTCGCCGGTCTCGTCTCGTTCGTCTCCCCGTGCGTCCTGCCGCTCGTGCCGTCGTATCTCTCGTTTTTAACGGGCACGAGCCTCGAAGACCTCAAGAGCGATATTGATGCACGTACGAAGGCTCGCGTCTTGCTGCACGCGCTGGCTTTCGTCGCAGGCTTCACCGTCATTTTCATTGCGATCGGGTTGTCGGCAAGCGCGATCGGCGCATTCTTCGCCGGCAATAAACGCTTCGTCGAGCTGTTCGGTGGCGCGATCATCGTGGTGCTGGGCTTACAGATGATGGGCATCTTCAAAATTCCGGCGCTCATGATGGACAAGCGGGTCCATCTGCAAGGCCGTAAGCCGTCGTACTGGGTGTCGTTCTTAGTCGGTCTCGGTTTCGCGGCGGGCTGGTCGCCGTGCATCGGACCGATTCTTTCCGGCATCATCCTGCTCGCCGCATCGCAGCGCACGATCGGCGAGGCGACGTTTCTGCTGTTCGCCTACTCGATGGGCCTCGCCATCCCGTTTCTGGTTACCGCCGCCGCAATCACCCAGTCGCTCGGGGCCTTGGGGCGAATCAAGCGTTTCATGCCGGCGATCGAAGCGACGTCGGGCGCCGTTCTGGTTGCGACCGGGGTCGTCGTGGCGACCGATCAATTCACGCGCATCGCCGGCTTCTTCTATCAATACGTGAAACCGCCGAGTCTATGATGATCCGGTTTTGGCTCGCGGCAGCGCTCGCACTCGCGCTGGACCAGTGGACGAAGCACGTGGTCGTTACGAGTTTCGTGCCGGGCGAGAGCCGCGTCGCCATTGGGCGCCTGCTGTATTGGACCTACGTCCAGAATCGCGCCGGCGCGTTCGGATTATTCGGGACGCAGCCATGGATACTCGTCGGCTTGGCGCTAGCGGTGCTCGCCGTGTTCTACGTTGCCTTTCGCGAACAAGCCGCGCGCTCTGCGCTCGTTCGCGTCGCGTTCGGCGGCATCGTCGGCGGCGCGATCGGCAACATCGTCGACCGCTTCCATTACCGGTACGTCGTCGACTTCATCGATTTGCGCTGGTGGCCGGTCTTCAACGTCGCCGACTCGTGCATTACGATCGGCGTCGCGTTATTATTGCTCGGCTCGCTCCAGCGCGAGCGGCAAGACGCCCGTTTGGAAGTAACGCGATAGCGGCGGCTGCTACGGCGGCTCGGCACGTCGTTAGCGAAGGAGAGGCAGGCGCGCGGTGTGACGTCGCGATCGCACGCATCTCCGGCGCTTCACGCGGACGCGTCGCCGAAGCGATGCGCGCCGGGCACGTCTTGTTAAACGGCGCGCCGCCCAAGCCCGCGTCGCCCGTCGTCGCGGGTGACGTGCTGGAATTCGCAATAGCGCCCGTCGCACCGCTCGGCGCGGAGCCCGAAGCGATACCGCTCGACATCGTCTTCGAAGACGACGCCATCATCGTCGTCGACAAGCCGGCCGGTATGGTGACGCACCCCGCTCACGGCGCGCGCGACGGGACGCTCGTCAACGCGCTGCTCGCACACGCGCGCGATCTGCCGGGCGACCTGGTACGCGCCGGGCTCGTGCATCGGCTCGACCGCGATACCTCGGGACTGCTCGTCGTAGCAAAGACGGAAGCAGCGCTACGCGCTCTCGGTAAGGCGATGATGCGACGTGCGATCGAGCGGACGTATCTCGGACTCGTCGTCGGCATCCCGGAGCACCCAAAAGGCACGATCGAGGGCGCCCTGGGACGCGATCCGCATCATCGCTTGCGTTATGCGATTCGGTCCGATGGAAAACCGGCCGTCACCCACTACGACGTGCGCGAGCGCTTGCATGGCGCGGCGGAACTCGCGTTTACGCTCGAAACGGGCAGGACGCACCAGATACGGGTTCATGCAAGCGCTCTGGGCCACCCCATCGTCAACGATCCGGTCTACGGCTCCGTCGACCCGCGCTTCGATCTGCCGGGACAGGCGCTGCACGCCTGGCGCTTATCGTTCGCTCATCCGGTATCGCAGCGGCGTCTTCACTTCGAGACGGAACCGCCCTACGACTATGTAGCCGCACGCACGGTGCTTAGGAGAAGCGAATCGTCTTATGGACGACGACGGTAACAGGGCGCCCGGCGCATTCACGACGATTGCTTACGCCGGCGAGGCGCGACGCGGCAGACTTTCGCTCGCGCACGGCGACGTCGAGACGCCGGCCTTCATGCCGGTCGGTACGGCGGCGACCGTTAAAGCGCTCGCCCCAGACGATCTCCGCGCCCTGGATGCGCGCATCGTCCTCGCCAACACGTATCATCTCTGGCTACGCCCGGGCCGCGACACGATCGAAGCACTCGGCGGTCTGCACGCCTTCATGTGCTGGGACCGGAACATCTTGACCGACAGCGGCGGCTTTCAAGTGTTCTCGCTCGAGTCGCGACGCGACGTTTCGGACGCGGGCGTGCGCTTTCGTTCGCATCTCGACGGCAGCGAGCACGAATTCACGCCAGAGAACGTCGTCGCGTTTCAAGAAGCGCTCGGCGTCGACGTTGCCATGGCGCTCGACGTGTGCGTCAAACTTCCGGCCAGCGTTTCCGACATCGATGAAGCCGTACGCCGTACGAGCGCCTGGGCGCGACGCTCGGCCGAGGCACGTCGCCGCCCGCAAACGCAATTATTCGGCATCGTTCAAGGTGGCCTCGATCGACGTGCGCGCGAGCGCAGCGCGCGGGACTTGGTGGAACTCCATCTTCCCGGCTATGCCATCGGCGGATTGTCGGTCGGCGAAAGCCGGCAAGATTTGTATCGGACGGCGCGCTTTACGGCCGGTCTCTTACCGCAAGGAAAACCGCGGTACCTCATGGGCGTCGGGACGATCCGCGACCTGATCGAAGCCATCGACGGAGGCGTCGACCTGTTCGACTGCGTCTACCCGACGCGCTGTGGACGCAATGGCCGCGCGCTCGGCTTCTGCGGCGACCTCAATATACGAAACGCCGCCTTTGCTCGCGATCCGGGGCCGCTCGACGATGATTGCGCATGCAGCGTCTGCGCGACGTATTCGAGAGGATACGTATCGCATCTGTTTCGTGCCGAGGAGATGCTCGGACCGCGCCTGCTCTCGTACCACAATCTCGCCGTGCTCGGGCAAGTCATGGCCGGAGCGCGCGATGCGATAACGTCCGGTACGTGGGGCGCCTATCGCGACACGACGCTCGGCCGCTTACCGGACCTTAGCTTTGCGGTCTAGTGATGCGAGCCGGCGGCCTAGCCGCTGCTGCCGGGTGCGACTCGATGATGCGCATCTGTTGTCCCGGGCGGACTTGCGGCAATTGGTCGCTATGACGCTCCTGCGCGTCCGAACGGCGCATCGACGGGTGATAGGCGCGCGGCGCATCGTCGCGGCCGCGCGGTCGCGCGTCGTACGGACCGCCGCCGTATGAATAACCGTAAGGCCAACCGTACGCCCCGAACGCACCGTACCCATAAGGACCCCAGCCGGCCGGACCATAGGGCCAGAACGGCGCCGCGTTCCAATAGCCATAGCCGCCGCCGAATGCGCCGTAGCCGTAGCTTCCGTATGACGGATAGCCGATCGGCGGCACATTGAAGCCGAATCGGCCGACGTCGGCACCGTCATAGGGCGTGTCGACTTCGTTTGCCTCGAACCGGTCGCCACCGTTGGTTCCCGATATGGTGACGCTCTGCCCAACCGTCAGACGAAGACCGGTCGGTACGATGACGGTTCCGTCGTGCAAGTGCACCCGGTCGACGTAACCCTTGCGATCGCGCACCCGGATATCGTACTTGCCCTCGATCGCCGAGATCGTGCCCTCGATCCGGTCGTCCCTCGTCGCATACGTCGGCGGCGTCTGATCCGTGGCGGCCGGAGAGGCGTCTTCCAACGGCAACGGAGAGGCGGAGACGGCTAGAAGCGAGAGCGGAAGCAGAGCCAAGAGCGCCATGATGCATTATACCACGGCGCCAGGGATCGCGAGCGTTATTCACCGTCCCAATAATCGAGCTCCGGGTGGTCGCGGACCATCAGCGCGGTCGCTCTCACGAGAACCTTGGCGGAATCGGGATACGAACAGACGTCGTTGCGATCGACGCTCGCGATCATCAGAATTTCGCACGTCTCGCTCGTGTCGTTGACGATCTTGTGTGCGCCGGAAAGCGCGGTTGGAAACGCGATGCAATCGCTGGCGACGATGTGCGCGCGGCCAGCCGGCGTGACGAGCGTCGCAGCGCCTTCGAGCACGACGAATAACTCTTCTTCGGCGTATGCCAGTGTAGCGGCGACGATGCGTTGCCGGGCGGGATGCGCGCTAACCGATAACCGAGGCGTTCCGCGCCGATGGTCTCTCGGACGTCGAACGCGTCGCCCGTGTAGCCGGCGGGACGGCCCGTACGCGGTTGCCACCCAGCTTCCGCCCGGTTGATACGGCGCAGATCGGGGATAGCGCACGCGTCGAGCGCCGCCCACAGCACGCGCGTCGCATCGCCGAAGATGCACGCGCCGTCGCCGACCAGGAGATGTTGCGGGTGCACGCTCGCGATGCGGCGCAGCGAGAGCGCGGCCGCCCGTGGGTCCGCAAGTTTGTCAGCGGGCATCAGCCGTAGCGCCCCCGCCGGCGAACCCCACAGCGCATCTCCGACGATCGCGGTCGCGCATTCATCGAAGTGCAGCGCGATCTCGCCGGGAGTCTTGAGCCCGTCGAGCGAGATGACCGTTGCGCCCAAGCACGAGTCGCCGTCTGCGAGTTCGCGATCGGGCGGCGCGCCGAGCGATGCGGCGTCGCGAGCGCCGGCGGCGACCTTCGCGCCGAAGCGGCGAGCGAGTGCGCGCGCGTCGCGCTCGTGGTCGCGATTGGTCACGACGATCCACTCGAGTCCACCGCGTGCCGTTATCTCTTCGGCGTCCGCATCGCCGAGCGGCAACGGGTCGACCGCGAGATTACCCTGCGGCGTGGTCACGAAGAACGAATTGAAATAGAAATTGCGGTCCGGCTGCCACACGGACCACATCGCGATTCCCGGTACGATCGTTTGCTGCACGGCGGACGCTTCCGCAGCGGCGCGAGCGCCTCCGCCGCTGCGCTATGGCTGCGGCGATCCGCTAGCCGGCGATGCGCACGAGCGAATACGCGACCGTGGCGATGAAGAGCGATGCAACCGCAGCGAGTGCGAGCGGCCGAAACCCTTTGCGCCGTAGCGCGACGATGCTCGTTTCCAGACCCATCGCCCCGAGCGCCATCGCAAAGAGCGCCTGATCGACGACGTTGACCGCCGCGAGCAACGGCCGGGGCAAGGGGACGACGCTGGTGGCGATGACCATGCCGATAAATCCGAAGGCAAACCACGGAATGGGTGGCCGCGCACCGGCATTACGGTTGCCGGCGCTGAGCACGAGCAGTAACGGCGCGAGCATCATGACGCGCACGAGCTTGGTAACGATGCCGGCTTCCCCGGCGACTGCCCCACGCGCGAATCCCGCCGCGACGACCTGGGCAATCTCATGGATCGAGGCACCGGCCCATACGCCGTACGCATGCGGCGCGAAAACGAGGCCGAACGGTAGCAGCGGATATGCAAACACCGCGAGCGACCCGAAAACGGTGACCGTCGCGACCGCATAGGCGACGTCTTCGTCCGACGACCGAACGACGTCGTTTGCCGCCACGACTGCAGCGGCTCCGCAAACGGACGTTCCCGCCGCGATGAGCCTCGCAAGACCGCGCTCCACCCCGAACAGCGGCGCCAGCCGCTCGGTTAAAACGAAGGTTGCGACGAGGCAACCCAGCGGGATGGCGACACCGGTCAAGCCGATCGATGCCATTCGCCCGAGGCTGATCTGCGCACCGAGTGCAACGATGGCAACCCGTAGCAGCGTTCGCATCGAAAAACGAATGCCGCTTCGGGCGGCCTCCGGCCGGCCGACCGTATTGCGAACGACGATGCCGAGCGCAATGGCCAAAATCAACGGGCTAAAAGACGAGAGCCCGGGCAGCGCGCGCAATGCGAAAGCGCACCCCATGACGGCCGCACACAGCGCGATGCCGGGCAGCATATTCACTCCCACGAAATGTCGTAGCTTATCGTTAGCGGCGCGTGGTCGGAGAAACGTTGAGCGCGTTCGATCGTCGCCGATCGTGCGAAGGCCGCTACGTTCGGCGTCGCGAGCTGATAGTCGATTCGCCAGCCGAGGTTGCGCTCGAACGCGTTTTGAAAATTCGACCACCACGTATAACGCTTGGGTGCGACATCGACCGTGCGAAACGCGTCGACCCAGCCAACTTCGTCGAGCACCGTATCCATCCACGCGCGCTCGTGCGGCAGGTGGCCCGTGACGTGTGCGTTGCGCACGGGATCGAACGTATCGATCTCGCGGTGCGCGATGTTGAAGTCGCCGCAAACGAGATAGCGTCGTCCATCGGCGCTCATCTCCGCGAGCGGTGCGAGGAATCGCTCGAGAAAGTCTTCCTTGACGGCCTGACGGACATCGCCGCTGGTGCCGGAGGGCGCGTACAGTGACGCGATCGAGAAATCGCCCCAATCGAAGCGCACGTACCGGCCTTCCCCATCGAGATCCGCCATCCCAAGGCCCCGCACGACCGCGTCGGGCTTGCGCTTCGCGTATATCGCGACGCCGCTATAGCCTTTCTTTTGCGCGTCGACGAACGCCACGTGCGGGTAGAGGTCGAGGTCGAGGTCGAGCGCTTCCTGCGGTACTTGATGCTCCTGCGCCTTCGTCTCCTGAATGCATAACACGTCGGGAGACACCGCGCGCAGCCAGGCGAAGAATCCTTTCCGTGCGGCGGCTCTGATTCCGTTAGCGTTGAACGTCGTTACGCGAAGCATCAGAGCGACGTTACCCTTCGAGTGCCGATGACTCCAAGATGGCCGTTACGTAACCCGCTGCGTGGAGCTCGGCGACGATCCGGTCGAGGTCGGCCGGCGCACGCATTTCGAAGCTCATTTCGAGGCGTACGTCTTTCGACGGCACGTCGGTCGCGTGACGTTGATGGACGACGTCGAGAATATTGGCTCCCGCATCGCCGATGAGCCGCGCCACTTCTGCGAGGACGCCGGGCCGGTCGCCGATCGCCAGACGCATGCGCACCACGCGACCTTCGCGCAGACGAACCCGCTCGATGACGTTGGCGAGCAAACCCGTATCGATATTGCCGCCGCACACGATGAGCCCGACGCGTTTACCGGCGAAGCGATCGGGGTCGTCGAGTAACGCCGCTAAGCCCGCGGCGCCGGCACCCTCCGTTACGAGTTTCTCTTCTTCTAAGAATGCGTGGATCGCTCGTTCGATCGATTGCTCGGAGACGAGCACGACGTCGTCGACGAGTTCCATTGCGATCGCGAACGGAACCGCACCCATCGCAGCCACGGCTATGCCCTCGGCGATCGTCCGACCGCCGTGCACCTGCGGTAGATGGTGACGCGTTTGGAAGAACGAGGGAAACGATTGCGTCTGTACGCCGATAATTTGCGTCTTCGGCGAGAGCGCTTTGAGTGCGATCGAAGCACCTGCGATCAGGCCGCCGCCGCCGATCGGTATGATGACGACATCGAGATCCGGGACGTCGCTCGCAAACTCCAGTCCGACCGTTCCAGCTCCGGCGACGATACGCGGATCGTCGTAGGGGTGAACTAGGACTGCGCCTTCCTCGGCAACGATGGCGCGCGCGCGCTGCGCAGCTTCGGCCAGCGAGCGGCCGGCAAGGATGACGCGCGCGCCGAATTGCGCCGTGCGCCGAATCTTCGTAAACGGCGTATCTTCGGGCATCACGATGGTCGCCGGGATACCGAGACTCCGGGCGACGTAGGCTACGGCTTGCGCGTGATTTCCGGCCGACATAGTCACGACGCCCCGGCGGCGTTCTTCAGCGCCTAACTGGAGCATCCGGTTAGCGGCTCCACGATCTTTGAAGGCTCCGGTCCTCTGCAGCGTTTCGAGCTTGAGGAAGAGCGAGGATCGGCTCCGGTCCGATAAGGTTGCCGCCCGTATCGTGGGCGTGCGCACGACGTGAGGCGCGATCCGAGTCGCGGCCTCTCGGACGCTGTAAGAGTCGACCGGTACGCTCACGTTGCGTCGTTTCGCGACTGGATGGAGCTTTCCGCGCGTTTCTGCCGCGCTGCGATCAGCCGGCATCACGATGCGTCGCTTCGGATGTCGTCCGATGCCTTACTCACTTCTCAACTTCGATAAGAAAGAGACGTACATGCATAGTATGACCAAACGCGTCTGCACCATCACGGCGTTCTCGCTTGGAGCGGCCGCAGCGGCGGCTTCGCAATCCCGCACTCGCGCAAGACGCGCTCAGCCGGATCGAAAGCATCGTAACGTGCGGCACGGCAACTGCTTGTGTAGCCGGCAACAACACGGGTTCCGGTGCTGGAGTCGCGGGCATCAGCGCGAAAGGAAACGGCGTCAACGGCTTAACGAAAGCAACGTCGTCCACGAGTGCAGCGGTGAACGGAAACGCCACGGCCGGCGCGAGCGGCGTTTCGGGACAATCCAAGTCCGGATTCGGCGTTTATGCGAAAAGCGCGTCCGGGGTTGCGCTGTACGCGAGCGGCCCGAGCTCGGGTATCGCCTCTGAATCGGTAGTGTCTGGAAACGGCCTAGGAGTTTATGGGTACTCGACGAGCGGAGTCGACATCGATGGCAGCACGTCGAGCGGTAACGGCGTCGACGCCAGTAGCGGGTCGGGATACGGCGTGTCGGCCGAATCGTATTCCAACGATGCGATCCACGGCTACAACTATCACTCCGGTACCGCGATTGCGGCGCTCGCGACGTCCGGCGACGCGCTGTACGCGAAGACGGCTTCCGGCCTCGGGGCAAGCATATCGAGCAGCGGCGGCAATGCGGTCGATGCGTCGGGTACGTACATCGGCGTGATCGGGCGCGCGCCGGCCGGCACCGGCGGCTTTCCGCTCGTGCTTACCGATAGTTCGAACAACGATCTGTTTTACGTAAACGGTAACGGCGACGTCTACTATCGCGGCACGATTGGAACGTTCATGAGGACGTCGCGCGGCGACGTGCATGCCTACGGTGCGAGTGCGACGACCCCAACGGTGGAAGACGTCGGCTCGGCAGGGCTGCGCGGCGGCTCGGCGCGGGTGCGACTCGATCCGGCTTTCGCCCGTTCGATCGACGGCTCGTCGTATCACGTCTTCCTGACGCCGGGCGGCGATACGCGCGGACTGTTCGTTGCGGAGCGTGACAACGACGGGTTCGTCGTACGCGAGACGCAGGGCGGCCATGGTTCCTTGTCATTCGATTATCGCATCGTCGCGACGCAGAGCGGGCACGCGACCGATCGGATGGCTTTTGCAATGGCGAACGCGATGCCGAAGGCAACGCTCTCGAAAGTCCGCCCGGGAGTCTCGACCGCGCCGAAGTTCGCCCTGCCCGCCATCGCAAAACCCTGAGCGCCCGTATACGCGCGGCGTTGACATCGCGAACGGCAGGCGTTACAAACGGATGACGCTGCCGTAGCGGCAGACGAACGGAGCCCTCCGTCGCTAGGCGGAGGGCTTTTCGTAAGAGTGGGGCGCAATGAAAACATTATACGATCAGGACGCTGACCCGGCATTACTGGCTGGGAAGACGATCGCGATTGTCGGTTACGGCAGCCAGGGCCGCGCGCAAGCGCGAAATTTACAGGACTCGCATTGTGCTGTCGTAGTCGGTCTCCGCGACGACTCCCCGTCGCGCAGGCTCGCCGCGCAAGACGGTGTGCCGTACGATTCCATCGAGGCGGCCGTCGCGCGATCCGACATCGCGATGCTATTAGCACCCGACGAAGAACACGCGACGATTTTCTCGGACTCGATCGAGCCGTACTTACGGCGCGGCGCGTATCTCGGTGTAGCGCATGGCTTTGCGGTGCACTACGGCACGCTCGTTCCGCCGCCGCATCTCAACGTCTTTCTCGCGGCCCCGAAAGGTCCGGGCAAGGCGCTACGCAGCGAATACGAGGCCGGCCGCGGGCTCATGTGCCTCATCGCGGTCGCACGCGATCCGGCGGGCGACTCGCGTGCCATCGCACTCTCCTACGCAGCTGCGATCGGCGGCGGCCGGGCCGGCATTCTCGAGACGACGTTCCGCGAAGAGACCGAAACCGATCTCTTTAGCGAACAAGCGATCATTTGCGGCGGCCTTTCGCAACTCGTAACCGCCGGTTTCGATACGCTCGTCGAAGCCGGCTATGCGCCGGAGATCGCGTATCTGGAATGTCTGCACGAAGTAAAGCTCATCGCCGACTTGATGAACGAGCGCGGCGTCGAAGGCATGCGCGAAGCGATCAGTAACACCGCCAAGTTCGGCGACTACACACGCGGCAGCCGCGTCGTCGGAGAATCGACGCGTGCGGCCATGCGCTCGGTCTTAAACGAAATTCGGAGCGGAGCGTTCGCGCGCGAATGGGTTGCGGAGAACGCCGCCGGCAAGCCGCGCTTCGCGGGCTTTCGGGCCGCCGCGGCCGCCCATCCGATCGAAGCCGTCGGTCGGCGCGTTCGCGCACTCATGCCGTGGCTGGGAGCAGCGCCCAGGCCGCCGGTCGCAGCGAGCGAGGCGGATCCGACGCCGCACGGAGGTCGCGCCGCCTCCGCGCGATAAGCCGGGGACTAATGACAGCGCCTTCTCAATACGCTCTTGCCGGCTTGTGCGCCGCGCTCATCATAGGCTACGCCGGGGGATGCGCCGGGCGCACGGCGACCACCGGAACTCCGGTCGGGGTGTCGCGCGTCGTTGCGGTCGAGAGCGTGTACGGCGACCTCGTGCGTCAGATCGGCGGCGAACGCGTCGCCGTCACGACCATTCTCGCGAACGCCGACGCCGATCCACACGCGTACGAGCCGTCGACGAGCGACGCCGACGCAGTCGCCGCGGCGGATCTCGTGGTCTCCAACGGCCTCGGGTACGACGGCTTCGTCGACAAGCTGCTTGCCGCATCGCCACGGGACGGCCGAACGACGATCGTTGCTGGATCGCTCGCCGGACATCGCTTAGGCGATAATCCGCACGTGTGGTACGAGACGGCCACGTTACGCGCGACGGCGCGGTCCGTGACGTCGAATCTGGCCGCTCGCGACCCGGCGCACGGAGCCCGCTTCACCGCTAATCGCCGTCGCTTCGACGCATGGCTCGACCGGCTCGAGGCACGCGAACGCGCCTTCGCGCGCCGCCATCCGCACGCCGCAGTCGCCATAACGGAGCCCGTCTTCGATTACGTGTTGCACGCGGTCGGGGCACTCGTCGCGACGCCCCCTTCGTTCTCACATGCGATCGAAGAAGGCGGCGATCCGGCGCCGCAAGACGTTGCGACGATGGATGAACTCCTGACGAATAGGCGCGTCGAGGTCTTCGTATACAACCGGCAGACCGTCGAACCGGCGACGACGCGGCTGCTCGACGCGGCGCGGCGCGGACGTCTTCCCGTGGTCGCGGTAACGGAAACGCTGCCGGCGCGCGAGCGGCTCCAGACTTGGATCGGCGGCGAACTCGACGCGCTCGACGCAGCATTGAATGGCCGTTAGCGGCGTCGCCGGCGATCCGGCGCTCGCGTTTACCAACGTGACCTTCCGGCGCGGGGCCCGGACGATTCTCGACCGCATCTCCTTCGCGATCGCGCCCGGCGAATTCATCGGCGTGCTCGGCGGAAACGGCGCGGGCAAATCGACGTTGCTGCGCCTGGCGCTCGGACTCTTACGGACGGCCTCCGGCGAAATTCGCGTCTTGGGACGCGACCCGCGACACGCTCACCGCGGCGTCGGATACGTTCCTCAGCGGCTCGAACTCGATCCCGAACTGCCGCTTCGCGCCCGCGACTTCGTCGCGCTTGGGTACGACGGCGAACGTTGGGGCTTGCCGCTTCCGAGCACCGAGCGCACGGCACGCGTCGATGCAGCACTGCGCGACGTCCACGCCCAAACCTTTGCAGACGAGCCGGTCGGCCGGCTCTCCGGCGGCGAGCAACAGCGGCTCGCGATCGCACAGGCGATAGTCGGCCGGCCGCGGTTGATCCTGCTCGACGAACCGCTTGCCAATCTCGATTTAGGCGCGGCCAAAGACGTGGTGGAGCTGGTCGCGCGGCTCGGCCGCGAGCGCGCGATGACGGTGCTGCTCGTCGCCCACGACGTCAACCCGCTCGTCGGCGCACTCGATCGCGTGCTTTACCTCGCTAACGGCCGCTCCGCAATCGGTCCGGTTGCCGACATCGTGAACGAGAACGTCTTGAGCCGCCTCTACGATCAGCCGGTCGACGTCATCGCGGTGCGAGGACGGATTATCGTGGTCGCGGGTGAAGGCGTCGACCCCGCGCACGGCCGTCCGCCGCATTCATGAACGCGTTTTTTGCAAGCGACGACGTACGCCTCGCGCTGCTCGCGGGCGTGCTCGTCGCTTCGCTTTGCGCCGCCGTTGGCTACTTCGTCGTGTTGCGTTCGCTGTCGTTCGCCGGCCACGCCGTCGCCGACGTCGGCCTCGCCGGCGGTGCGGGCGCGCTCGTGGCCGGAATCGATCCGCTCGCCGGGCTCGTCGTATTCTCCGTCGCGGCGGCGCTCGCGGTCGGAGCGCTCGGCGAACGCGCGCGGGAACGAGATGTTGCGACCGGACTCGTCTTGGCAACCGCGCTCGGACTCGGGGCGCTGTTCTTACACGTGCAGACGCACAACGCAAACGCGCAAGCGGCGCTGCTGTTCGGCTCCATCTTCGACACCGATCGCGGCGAAGTCGTGCGCTTATCGGCGGCCACCGCAGGAGCGGCGGTCGCGCTGATCGCCGGCTTTCGGCCGCTCCTCTTCGCCAGCGTCGCGCCCGAAGGCGCGCGGGTGGCGGGCGTTCCGGGCCGCGCACTCGGCTTTGCCTTTCTCACGGTCATGGCCGTCGCCGTCGCCGAAACGGCGCGCGTCGTCGGCGTGCTCATCGCCACGGCGTTACTCGTGGGACCGGCGGCGACCGCAATGACGCTCATCCGGCGGCCGCTCGCGACGGTAACGCTCGCAATTGCGATCGGCGCACTCGAAATCGGCGTTGCCGTCGCGTTCGCATACGCGAGCTTCGGCTGGTCCGCCGCGCACCGCGGTTGGCCGGTAAGCTTCTTTCTTACCGTCTTTGCTCTAGCGGCTCTAGGCGGTGCGAAGCTCCTACGCGCCGGCCGCTCGTGATCGCCGACGCGCTCGCGCACCAGTATCTGCGGCACGCGCTCGAAGCGGGCTTGCTCGTGGCGCTCGTGTCGGGAGCGACCGGATACTTCGTCGTCGTACGCGGGTCGGCGTTCGCAGCGCACGCCGTCGCGCAAATCGGTTTTGCGGGCGCGGCGGCTGCCGTGTATGCCGGCGTTGCGCCGCTCACGGGGCTGCTCGCGGTCGCCGTTCTGGGTGCACTTGGGCTCGGAAGCCTTTCCGCGCGCGCCCGGGGCGGCGACGTGACGATCGCACTGGTCTTAGTGGCGGCGCTCGGAACGGGATCGCTTTTCATCGCGCTAACGCCGCACTTCGCGTCCACGGCAATCGACCTGCTGTTCGGCACGATCGTCGGCGTCGACGGCGGAGAAGTCGCGACGATCTCGATCACCGTCGCGCTCGCCCTCGCGGCACTCGCCGCGATCGCGCGTCCGCTCCTCTTCGTCACGGTCGCGCCCGACGTCGCGCGCGTCCGCGGCGTGCCGGCGCAGGCGCTCGACGTCGCCTTCCTCGGCATCGTCGCCCTCGCCGCAGCGGTGACCGTGCCGATCGCCGGAGCGTTGCTGATCTATAGCCTCACGATCGGCCCCGCAGCAGCGGCCACGCATCTAGCCCGCCGCCCTGTCGCAGCCATCGTCCTTGCGATCGCGTTGGCGTCGCTCGCCGTCGTGGGCGGAGTCGCGCTCGCCTATGTCACGTCGTGGCCGGTCGGCTTTTTCATCGCCACGATATGCGCGCTCGAATATCTCGGGAGCCGGATCGCCACCGCTCGTCGCAGGTTACCTGCGGCGCTGCACGGCTAGCGGGCCGTTACCGGCCCGTGGTCGTCGCAGTGGCCGCCATGAGCTCGATGAATGTGGCCGTCGACCAGGTAATCGATGTGTCCGAAGTGCGGTATAGCTTCGTGACCGCAGCCGACGCCATGTTCGTGACCCACCTCGTGCGACTCGCACGTATGATCGGCCGCGCACTCCGCGGCCGCCACGTGCGTATCGAGTTGATGCTCGTCGACGTGATCGCCGTGAACGTAATGCAGGTGACCGTCGTGTACGTAATCCACGTGGTCGTCGTGCACGATCGCGACGTGCTCGCAGTCGTCGTCGTGCCGATGCTCGTGCCGGTAATGGACGTGGTGACCGGTATCGTTCATGCGGCACCTCTCGCTTTCGTTTGCTTCGTCTTACCCAGCAGTGCGTCGCAATGCGCACAGGTGCCGTACAGCGTCAGCTCGTGGCGCGTCGCGCGGAAGCCGCGAGGCAGACCGGCCCCAACCGACGCGCATCCCTCCAGTTCGTACACCCGCCCACAAACGTCGCACGAGAAGTGATGGTGATGATCTTTTCCGGCGACCTCGTACAGCGAACTGCGTCCGGGGACTTCGACGACCGAAAGCCACCCGTCGTCGAGCAGCGACCGGATCGACCGATAGACGGTCGCCATGCCAAGGCCGTCGCTCACGGAGGCGGCTTCCGCGTGCACTTCGTCCGTCGAAAGCGGCCGGCCGGCGCGTTCGAAAGCCGCACGAATCGCTCGCTTCTGCCGGGTGTTCCGTTCCGCTGGCCTGGCCACGTGGTGAGGATTCGCGAGGCGGTGGCCCTCCCTTGCCGGCTCGCGTCTCGCAGCGGCGGGTAGATAGCGCTCATGAACGATCGAATGAATACTTCGGGGGCGGCCATCGGTACCGCGGAACTTGCCGAGCGCATCGAGCGCAACGACGTCTTCGTGCTCGACTTGCGCCGCGCCGTCCACGGCGGCCAAATATACGGCTCCATTCGGTACGATCCGAAGAAGCTGGTCGACGCCGCGCGTCTGGTCTTACCACTGCCGAAGACGGAGGGGCTGATCGTACTGTACGACGAGGACGGTTCGTCAAAACGTTTGGCCGAACTCGCAGACAAACTGCGCGCCGGCGGCTACGGTGAAATTCGCCTGCTCGCCGGCGGCTTCGATGCGTGGAAAGCCGTCGGCGGCAAGATGCAGGAGGCGTCGATGGAACAACCGGTGCCGCTGGTATCCGAACACCAGATCGAACGCTAATCGCTACTGCGGAACGTAGACGTCGGCGCCGAGTTCTTTGAATTCCGCCGACTTCTGCGCCATGCCGCGCTCCGCGTATTCGCGCACCTCCTGCGTAATTTTCATGGAACAGAAATGCGGACCGCACATCGAACAGAAATGCGCGACCTTCGCCCCGTCGGCTGGAAGCGTCTCGTCGTGGAAAGCGCGCGCCGTCTCGGGATCGAGCGATAGATCGAATTGATCTTGCCAGCGAAATTCGAAACGCGCCTTCGATAACACGTCGTCCCAATGACGGGCGTGCGGATGGCCCTTCGCGACGTCGGCTGCATGGGCCGCGATCTTATAGGCGATCACGCCGTCTTTCACGTCTTGCTTATCGGGCAGGCCCAGATGCTCTTTGGGCGTCACGTAGCAGAGCATGGCCGTTCCGTACCAGCCGATCATCGCCGCGCCGATCGCACTCGTGATGTGATCGTAACCCGGCGCGATGTCGGTCGTAAGCGGCCCGAGCGTATAGAACGGGGCTTCGTGGCACTTCTCGATCTGACGGTCCATGTTCTCTTTGATGAGATGCATGGGCACGTGCCCGGGCCCTTCGATCATCGTTTGTACGTCGTGCTTCCACGCAATCTGCGTGAGTTCGCCGAGCGTATCGAGCTCGCCGAACTGCGCCTCGTCGTTCGCGTCCGCCAGACACCCCGGCCGTAAGCCGTCGCCGAGCGAGAACGTCACGTCGTACGCTTTCATGATCTCGCAGATGTCTTCGAAATGCGTGTACAGGAAGTTCTCTTGGTGGTGGGCGAGGCACCACTTGGCCAGAATGGAGCCGCCGCGCGACACGATCCCGGTCACGCGCTTCGCCGTTAGTGGTACGTAGCGCAATAACACGCCTGCATGAATCGTAAAATAATCGACGCCTTGTTCGGCCTGCTCGATGAGCGTATCGCGATAGAGCTCCCAAGTCAGCTCTTCGGCCTTACCATTTACTTTTTCCAGCGCCTGATAGATAGGTACCGTACCGATAGGCACCGACGCGTTGCGCAAAATCCACTCGCGCGTTTCGTGGATGTTTTTGCCGGTCGAAAGATCCATGACCGTATCGGCGCCCCACTTGGTAGCCCAGGTCATTTTCTCGACCTCGTCTTCGATCGACGACGCAACCGCGGAGTTGCCGATGTTCGCGTTGATCTTGACCAAAAAGTTCCGCCCGATGAGCACGGGCTCGAGTTCCGGATGATTGACGTTAGCCGGCAGCACGGCGCGACCGCGCGCGATCTCTGCGCGGACGACCTCTGGATCGATGCCCTCACGTAGCGCGACGAATTCCATCTCGGGCGTGATCTCGCCGCGACGCGCATAATGCATCTGCGAAACGTTCGCGCCCGCCTTGGCGCGACGCGGACGGCGGGCGCCGGCGAAGCGGATCGCTTCGAGTTCGGCCATAGCCTCACGGCCTAGCCGATAGACCGACGACGCCCGCGCGAGTTCTTCGGTGTCGTCGCGTCGCGCAATCCACGGCGCTCGTAGCGGCTCGAGGCCGCGCCGCACGTCGGTTGCGACGTCCGGATCGCCGTAGGGACCGCTCGTATCGTAGAGCACGTGCGATTCGCCGTTCGAGAGCGTCACTTCGCGCATCGGCACGCGTATCGACGAATCGCTTCCACTCGCATAGATGCGGCGCGTCCCGCGCTGCTGGGTCAGACCATCGACGGTAGCGGCCACGCTCGTTCTCCAAACTCCGCCGCGACCGCCTCTCCCTACGCCGGTGTTGACCGGATCAGGTTCGGCGGTCGGCGACAACATCGCCCTCTCAACTCGTTCGTGCGAGTTCCCGCGAGGATGCGATCACTCTACGGCGAGGGACGTGCGATGTCAATGAGAATCCCGTGCGGTGCCGCGCTCCGCCGTCCCGGCCGTGAAGTTGCTCGGCGCTCAACTCGCCATCGGCGCGGCCGCTATTTTTGCACGCTACGCCCTCACCGGAGCGGGACCCCTCGCCGTCTCGGCGCTGCGGCTGGGAATCGCGACGGCGGTCGTCGTCGGGTTTGCCGTGCCGTTCACGCGCATCTCCCGGCGTCGTGAAGCCGCCTTCGTGGCAGCCGGCGTCGCGCTTGCGGTCCATTTCGGGTGCTGGATAGCCTCGCTTGCGTTCACGAGCGTCGCCGCCTCCACGTTACTGGTTACTACGACGCCGCTTTGGATCGCGCTCTACGACGCCGCTCGCACGAGGCGTATCCCTTCGGCGTCGTTTATTGCCGCACTCGCACTCGCACTCGTAGGGACGGCGACGATCGTACGCGCGCCCGCGGCGACGATCGTCGCCGCAGCACCGCAAGCGCCCTTCGGGGACGCGCTTGCACTCGCGGGTAGCCTTGCGATCGGCGCCTATCTCATCATCGTTCGCGATGCCGGCGCGCGGCACGATCGGCCGCTCGCGACGCCGCAGATCGTCGCGCGCACGTACGGCTGGGCGACGCTCGCCCTCATCGTGGTAGCGTTCGCCGCGGGCGACCGGGCGCCGGTCGGCAACGACGGTCGCGCGTGGGGCGGCATCGTGGCGATGGCGCTCGTCTCTCAGACGCTCGGCCACACCGCGCTCAACGCCGCGCTGCGCACTTTCAGTCCGGGCGTCGTCGCGCTAACGACGTTACTCGAGCCGGTCGTCGCCGCGCTCCTCGCCCGCATGCTGTTCGGTGAAGCGCTAACGGCCGCCACCATCGCGGGCGGTGTGACGATACTCTGCGCGGTCGCCATTGCGTTGATCGATGCGCAACCGATCACATCCGGGCGGCTTGGCGCACGCGACGTTCGTGCGCGTAGACGTTGAAGCGCTCGCCGCGCACGAAACCGACGAGCGTGATGCCGAACGCCCGCGCCAAATCCACGGCGAGACTACTCGGCGCGGAAACGGCGCAGAGCACCGGAACGCGAGCCGCGAGCGCCTTCTGCACGAGCTCGTAACTCGCGCGGCCGCTCACGAGCACGATGCGATTTGCAAGCGGGAGCTTGCGATTGAGCAGCGCCCAACCGACGAGCTTGTCGAGGGCGTTATGACGGCCGACATCCTCACGCACCGCAAGCACGTCGCCTGCTTCGTCGAATAGTGCGGCCGCGTGCAGACCGCCCGTCGTCGCGAATAGCGGTTGCGCGGCTCGAGAACGTTCCGGCAGCGCGGCGATCGTCGCGGCGTCGACCGCGAAGCCGTCGTCGAGCGTAGCGACGCCACGGACTCGTAGCGCCTCCAGGTCGGCCTTGCCGCAGACGCCGCATGCGCTCGTCGTCGTAAAATGCCGCTCGAGCGCACCCAACGCCGGAAGCGCTTCGCCTGCGATGTCGACGTTGACGACGTTATACTGCTGATCCGGTTCGACGTCGCTCGCAAGGCAATACGACATGCCGCGCAAAGCTTCGATGCCGGAAAGGACGCCTTCGTTATATAAAAAGCCCGCGGCCAATTCGAAGTCGTTGCCGGGCGTGCGCATCGTGATCGCGACCGTCTTTCGCGCGTTACTCGCGCGCAAGCGAATCTCTAGCGGCTCTTCGGTCGCGAGCCGATCGTAGCGTACCCGCGCATTGCCGCCGTCGACGGCAACGATGCGGCATTCGACCGTCGGCCCCGGCCGCGTATCCGTCGCGTCGATCACGCCGTCACTCCGGTTGCCGGGCGGCTGCGCGCGGGTCGCCCGACGACGACTTTCCGGCCTCGATCAGCGTCTCGCGTAACACGTAGCCGCCGGCGAGCGTGAGCGCCGAAGCCGCAAGCGTCTTGGGGCGAGCTCGCATCGGCAGCGCGTTCAACAGCGCCGGCACGAAGCTCCCGAGCGCGAGCGTGACGGTCGCGAGTTTGCGCCCGCGCGCGCCGGCAAACATCGGCTCTGCAAGGTGGCCGGCCGTACGCCGAAACGCGAACAGCAACCCAACTTCGAGCGTGGCCGCCGCACATTCCATCCGTTCGAGTCTCCGTTCGGTCGCACGCGACTCGCCGCTTCCCATGGCCAAGAGCGCCGCGTGCAACGCGCACGAGCCGGCGACGCCCGAACACAGACTGAACGCCGGAATGAAACGCTTGCCGCTCGCCCAGACGGGAATCGCCGTCGAACTCAGCAACACGCCCGTATAGCCGGCGATGAATGCACCGAGCAGGGCTTGGAGCGGATCGAATAACCACGGCAGCGCGAGGAAGCGCAGCCAGCGTAGACGCGCAGGCAGTAAGCCATCATTCGCTGCTTGTGCGGCGGCAGCAAGCGTCGCCGGAAGCGAGAAGGCGATAAGTCCCCAGACGCCCATCGACATGACCGACTTGAACTTGACGATGCGCAGCATGTGATGGAATCGCTCGGGCCGGCCGAGGTGTCCGATCAACACGAGCGGGCACGTCGCTGCGAGCACGAAGGTGGCGTAACGCGCGTTGCGCTTGAGCGCCCGGTCCTGGTCGCCCGCCAGGAAGACGAGGATCCCCGAACCGCCCATGACGCCGCCAAGGAAGAGATAGGTGACGACTTCTGCGCCCCACTCGGGTCGCCGAAGCAGCGGACGGCCGTAGTAGGTCGGGCCGTCGGGCGCCTTCATGCGCCGCTACGGAAGATCGCAACGCCTGCCGCAAGCAGCAACGCGGCGGCTGCCGCGGCGCTCGCGTAGCCCGCGCGCTGATACGTCGACGGCAACACCGGCCGCTCCGGAAGGTTGTACGCGCCGGGCGGCTGCGTCAGCAGAAAGAACGCATTGAGATCGCCGACCGACGTATCGGTGTCGACGCCATATAGGTACGCGGACGCACCGCGCGCCTGCAGCGTCTCCACGCGCGCCTTGGCACGCTCGCGCAACTCGTCTACGTCGCCGAATTGAATCGACTGCGTCGGGCACGCTTTGGCGCAGGCCGGCACCAGGTCGGCTTTCTGGCGGTCGTAGCACAGCGTGCATTTTCCGGCGACGCCGCCGCGCTTTTGCGTCGCATCGTCGTGCGTGCGTCCGTCGGCCGCAAAGGTCCGGCCTTTCGTGTAGTCCGCGTGTTCGATCAGATCGACCACGCCGAACGGGCACGACGGCACGCAGTACCCGCAGCCGTTACATACGTCGGGCTGGATGTAGACGTTGTCGAACTCGTTACGGACGATGGCGCCGTCGGACAAGCTTCCAGGCAACCGGCATGCGTGCAGTGCTTGCACACGTCGCTCATCATGGACCAAGTGGTGCCCGAGGCCGGCGGCTCCGGCGGTGAGATTTCTTCGACGAAGGCGACGTGTCGCCACGTCGTTCCCGCTAAGTGTGACGTGTTGTCGTACGAATCGCCCGTGAGCGCATAACCATCCGCCGGCAGTTGATTCCACTGCTTGCACGCGACTTCGCAGGCCTTGCACCCGATGCAGATCGTCGTGTCGGTGAAGAACCCGTTAGCCACTAGCGAACTCCTTCGTCTTTGCCGTGCGCCTGCGACGTGCCGTGTTCGGTGCGCTGGTCCGGCGGCACGGGGCGGTCGGCGGCGCGCTCGTGCGGCTCGTACGCCGAACGCCGGCCCAATCGCAAGTTGCACGATAGCGACTTGGCTTCGTGGATGGAGACGTTGGGATCCATCGCGAGCGGAATCAATTGTCCGATCGAATCGCCGCTCGCGAAGCCGAGCGTGCCGTAGTTGTACGGCACGCCGATCTGATGGATGCGCCGTCCGCGGCCGAGCGATAGCGGCCGGATGCGTCCCGTCACGAGCGCCCGCGCTTCGATTTCGCCGAGCCCGGTCACGATCGTCACCCAGTCGCCGTTTCGTACGCGGGCTTCTACCGCGAGTTCCGGGTCGATCTCGGCGAAAAGTTCGGGCTGCAGTTCGGCTAGCCACGGGACGTATCGCGTCATAATGCCGGAGTGTTCGGTAAGCCGGTACGTGGTGAGCGCGTAGGGATACTCGGGATTATCGGTTCCGTTATAGGGATTATCGTCGCGGCGCCATTCCCGCAGGACGGGATTGTGTTGCTGCGTGTAAACCGGGTTCTTGACGATCGATTCGAGCGGCTCGTAATGCGCGGGCAGCGGCCCGTCCTTGAGCGAGTGTGGTACGAATAATTGCGCGAGACCGTCGCGTTGCATGATGAACGGGTCGCTGCCGGCATGCGCGTCGATGCCCGCGGCACCCGGCTTGGCGGGCTCGTGCGGCGATTTATCGACCGGAAAATCGGGCACGTCCGGACCGGTCCAGCGGGCCGCCGATTCGTCCCAATACACGTATTTCTTGCGCTCGCTCCATGGCTTGCCCAGTGCGTCGGCCGACGCGCGGTTGTAGAGCATGTGCCGGTTCGCGGGCCAGGCGAAGCCCCAGCCGGCCGACACGTAGTCGTCGCCGCAGCGGTTGCGCGCCATGTTCGTCGCGTCGTCCGGCGTGACGCCGGAATAGATCCAGCATCCGCAAGCCGTGGAACCGTCGTCGCGCAAGTTGCCGTAATCCCGCACGCGGCGGGCGTCGTCCGGCGCGACGCCCGCGTCCGCGTGATAGCCGTTGATCTCGCGTAGCACCTTGAGTGCCGACGGCTCGCCGCGTTCGCGTTCGCGCGCGTCGTCGTGCTCGTAATCCCACGTGAGATCCAGTAACGGGCGGTCCTTGCCGTCGCTCGAATCCGCGTAGAGCGCGCGCAAGCGCTTACCGAGCTCGTAGATGTAATAGAGGTCGCTGTGCGATTCGCCGACCGGCTCGATCGCACGGTCGTGCCACTGCAGTACGCGATTGGTGTTGACCATCGTGCCGTCTTTTTCGAGAATCGTAGCGGCCGGCAGCGCGAACACTTCGGTGCCGATGCGTGAGGGGTCCGCACCTTCACGTTTCCAGAACGACGAGGTCTCCGTCTCGAACGAATCGACCGTAACCATCCATTCGAGCTGCGCCATCGCGGCGCAAGCGAGTTCGCTATTGAGTCCCGACGCCGCCGGATTCTGTCCGATGACGAAGTAGCCTTCGACGAGTCCGTCTTTCATGGAGATCTGCGTCGGAAGCGCCGAATAGTCGCCCGCGATCTGCGGCAAATGCGTAAACAGGTAATCGTTGCCAGCCGTGGCCTTGTCGCCGTAATACGCCTTGAGTAACGACACGACGTACGCGGGCGTCTTAGCCCAGCCGCCGGTCTCGACGACGTTTGCCTGCAGGTATTGCGCCAGCGTCTGTTCGTCACGTAGCGCGGAGGGCATAGGCAAATATCCCGGCAGCAAGTCGTAGAGCGTCGGAACGTCGGTCGCACCTTGAATGTTGGCATGTCCGCGCAGGGCCATGATGCCGCCGCCGGGCCGGCCGATGTTACCGAGCAACATTTGCAGGATCGCCGCCGTGCGAATGTATTGCACGCCGACGGTGTGCTGCGTCCAGCCGACCGCATAGGCGAATGCCGTCGTCCGCTCGCGTCCGCTGTTGGTGACGAGCGCTTCGAAGATCGCTTCGAACGAGGCTCGCGGCATGCCGCACGTCTCTTCGACGAGACCCGCATCGTAGCGGGCAAAATGCCGGCGCAGCACGTTGATGACGCAGCGCGGGTGTTGTAGCGTCTCGTCGCGCTTGGGACTCTGCACGGTCCCGGTGCCGTCGTAGCGCTCGACCGTCTCCATCTCGAATTGCCAGGAGGACGGATCGTAGGTACCCGGCGCCGCGACGTTGTCGTCGCGGCCCATTAACCCTTGGCTGCCGCGATCGTGCAGGTGCGTTCCGCTATCGGGCTCGTCGTTGAAGCCCGAGAACAGCCCGTCGAGATCTTCCGTGTCGACGAACGCCTCGCCGACGATGAACGATGCGTTGGTGAACGCTAAGACGTACTCTTTGAAGTACCGCTCGGTTTGCAAGACGCGGTTCACGAGCGCGCCCAGGAAGGCGATGTCCGAGCCGCTGCGCAGCGGCGCATAGATGTCCGCAATCGTCGACGTCCGCGTGAAGCGGGGGTCGACGTGCACGATCGTCGCGCCACGCTCTTTCGCTTCGACCACGAATCGGAACGCGACCGGATGGCACTCGGCGAAGTTCGAACCCTCGATGAGGATGCAGTCGCTGTTACGTAGATCTTGCACGAACGTCGTAGCCCCGCCGCGACCGTAGGAGGCGCCGAGACCCGGCACCGTTGAGCTATGTCATATTCGTGCCTGATTCTCAACCGATACCACGCCGCACGCTTTGAAGAGCTTTTGTAGCAGGTAGTTCTCCTCGACGCCGAACGTGGCGCCGCCGAGCGAGCAGATGCCGAGCGTGTGATTGACGCGCTTTCCGTTCTCGAGCGTGCGCACGAACGTGCGATCGCGAATCTTTGAAACGCTCGGCGATGCGATCGAGCATCCAATCGACCGGTCTTTCCTCCCATGCATCGCTGCCGGGTGCGCGGTACTTGCCCGTCGTCCAACGTCGCTCGTTGACCGTCATGCCGAAGATTGCCGAGCCCTTGGGACACAAGTGTCCGGCCGAGATTGGGCTCGCCGGATTGCCTTCGACGTCCAGCAGCTTGCCGCGTTCGTCGACGTAGGCGAGCGTACTGCATCCGACCGCACAATACGGGCAGACGCTCGTAACGGCCCGGCCTCGCTTCGTTCGTGGGGCGAGCGTCCGCGTACGCGCCGACGACACGTTCGGTAGCGAACCGATACGCTCGCGCAGGCGAAGGCCGCGTAACGCGCGAGCTCCGAGCGATAAAAACATCGTACCGCGTGCCATGCGTGCGTCGTACCCGCGTCGCATTGCGAGCACCTTGCGCCGTCGCTAGAAGAGCGCTCGCCAGGATGGAGAACGAGCGCCGCATGGACTGGAACCCGGAGCGCGCACGCGTCGAGGCCGAAACGACGCACGCCGAACGCTGGTCGCTCTGGGGGCCTTACCTTAGCGAACGCCAGTGGGGGACCGTCCGCGAGGACTACAGCCGTGACGGCGACGCCTGGTCGTACGTGCCGTTCGAAGCGGCACGCTCGCGCGCGTACCGCTGGGGTGAAGACGGTATGTTCGGCATCAGCGACGACCGTCAGCGCCTCTGCTTTGCGGTCGCGCTATGGAACGGTTCCGACGAGATCGTTAAGGAGCGCCTCTTCGGCCTCGGCGGCCATCAGGGCAATCACGGCGAGGACGTTAAAGAGTGCTACTACTTCCTCGATAACGTGCCCTCGCACGCGTACATGAAGGCGCTGTACAAATATCCGCAGCGCGCCTTTCCGTATCGACGGCTAATAGAGGAAAACGCGCGGCGCACCCGCGACGAGCCGGAATTCGAGCTGGCCGACACGGGCGTCTTCGACGACGACGCCTATTTCGACGTCGTGATCGAATACGCTAAGCGTTGCGTCGACGACGTGCTGATACGCATAACGGCGACCAATCGCGGACCGGCCGCGGCCACCCTTCACGTCTTGCCGCAATTGTGGTTTCGCAACGAGTGGTCGTGGGCGCCGGGCGGTCTGCGGGGCCGCATCGAATGCGACACGCCCTCGGCCGGAATCTACTGTGCGACGCATCCCGAGCTCGGCCGCTACCGGTTCGAAGCGGAGCCCGGCGCGACGCCGCTATTCACCGAGAACGAGACGAATAACGAGGCGCTTTTCGGAGTGCCGAGCCCGCAGCCGTACGTCAAAGACGCGATCGATCGCACGATCGTTCGCGGCGAGCGCGGCGCCACCAATCCGGCGCTCGCGGGTTCGAAACTCGCGCTCCATCACGTTACGACGATCGAACCGGGTACGTCGCGTACGTTTCGCTTGCGGCTCGCGAACGATCGGGCGGGCGCCGCCGGTTACGATTCCGGCTTCGACGGCACGTTCGACGAACGCATCCGGGAAGCGGACCGCTTCTACGCCGCGCTCGATCCGTATCCGTCCTCAGACGAGCGGCATGCGATCGAGCGCGCCGCAATCGCCGGTCTGCTCTGGTCGAAGCAGTACTACTTCTACGTCGTGCGCGATTGGCTGGCCGGCGATCCGCTGCAGCCGCCGCCTCCCCCCGAACGCAAAGCCGGGCGCAACAGAGAGTGGAAGCACCTCTATAACGATACGGTCCTTTCGATGCCCGATACGTGGGAGTATCCGTGGTACGCGTCGTGGGATCTCGCGTTTCACACGATCGTACTAGCGCTCGTCGACCCCCACTTCGCCAAGAAACAACTCGTCACGTTGACGCGCGAATGGTACATGCACCCGAGCGGCGCCATCCCCGCCTACGAGTGGGCGTTCGGCGATGCTAACCCTCCGGTGCTCGCGTGGGCGGCATACCGCGTCTTTCAAATCGAACACAAGATGTACGGCATCGCCGATTATGCGTTCCTGGAACGCGTCTTTCACAAGCTGCTCATGAACTTCACCTGGTGGGTCAACCGCGAAGACCCGACCGGCGCCAACGTCTTTGCGGGCGGCTTCATGGGGCTCGACAACATCGGAATTCTCAATCGCAGCGACGTCGTGCCGAACGGCGGACGCATCGTGGAAGCCGACTCGACGAGTTGGATGGCCGTTTATGCGCTCGACATGCTCGCGATCGCGCTCGAACTCGCGCAGCACGACGACGCATACGAGGACATCGCGAGTAAATTCTTCGAGCACTTCTTGTACATTGCGACCGCGATGAACGGTGGCACGGAGGGCGAGGGGCTCTGGGACGACGCCGACGGCTTTTATTACGACCGGCTCGAATACGATGACGGACGGCGCCTGCCGATGCGCGTGCGGTCGCTCGTCGGACTCGTTCCGTTATTCGCTGTTGAAACGCTGCAGCCGCATTTACTCGCACGCGTTCCGAATTTCAAACGGCGTCTCGACTGGTTCGTCGAGCACCGGCCCGAGTTGTGTAAGAACGTCGCGAGCCTGGATGCCGGCGGCATGGACGCGCGCCGGCTCTTAGCCGTGTTGGATCGCGAGCGGCTGGCGCGCGTGCTACGCGTGCTGCTCGACGAAGCGGAGTTCCTAAGCGACTACGGCATACGCTCGCTGTCGAAACGCTACGAGAGCGAGCCCGCGTCGGCGACGATCGGCGATACGACGTTCCGCATCGGCTACGAACCGGCGGAGTCGCGCAGTACGCTCTTCGGCGGTAATTCGAACTGGCGCGGCCCCGTATGGATGCCGGTCAACTACCTCGTCATCGAAGCGCTGCAAAACTTTCACTTCTTTTACGGCGACCAGTACCGCGTCGAATTTCCCACCGGCTCCGGCCGGCTTATCACCTTATGGGACGTCGCGGCACATTTATCGGAACGCCTGCTCGCACTCTTCATGCGCACGGACGGCCGCCGGCCCTTTAACGGAGCTACCGCGAAGTTCCAACACGATCCGCACTTCCGCGATCTCTTCTTATTTCACGAATACTTCCACGGCGAAACCGGCGCAGGACTCGGCGCGTCGCACCAAACCGGGTGGACGGCGCTCGTCGCGAAGCTGATTCGTCAGGCCGGCGAGTACGGCGCGTCGGGCAAGTCGCCGCTCGCATGGGCGTACGACGCGGCGCCGCCACCCGCCGTCGCGCGATGATCGGCGTCCGCGGTCCGGTCGTCGACGCCGGCCGGCCCTATCCCGTCGGCGCGTCCTGGGACGGCAAGGGCGTCAATTTCGCACTGTTCTCCGACCATGCCGAGCGCGTCGAACTTTGCCTATTCGATCAACGCGGGCGGCGCGAGTTGCACCGTATCGTGTTGCCGAGTTATTCGAACGGCATTTGGCACGGCTACGTCGCCGACGCGCGCCCGGGCTTGCGCTACGGCTACCGCGTCTACGGTCCGTACGATCCGAGCCACGGCCACCGCTTCAATCCGCACAAACTACTGCTCGATCCGTACGCCAAAGCACTCGCCGGCTCGCTACGCTGGAGCGATGCGCACTTCGGGTATCGCATAGGCGCGCCCCGCGCCGACCTTTCTTTCGATCGGCGCGACAACGCGTCGGGCATGCCGAAGTCGGTGGTCGTCGATACGGCGTTCACTTGGGGCGAAGATCGTGCCCCGCGCACCAAGTGGCGCGATACCGTTATCTACGAAGTCCACGTGCGCGGCTTCACGATGCAATTCCCGGGCGTCCCCGCGCCGATGCGCGGAACGTATCTGGCGCTCTCGTCGCCGCCGGTCTTGGAGTATCTCAAACGGCTCGGAATCACCGCAGTCGAACTCCTGCCCGTGCATGCTTTCATCGACGACCGCCACCTCGTCGAGAAACGCCGGCGGAACTATTGGGGCTACAACTCCATCTCGTTCTTCGCGCCGCACGCGCTCTATCTGAGCGGCGAAAGCGTGCACGAGTTCAAGACGATGGTCAAGCAATTCCACGATGCCGGCATCGAAGTAATCCTCGACGTCGTCTACAATCACACGGCCGAAGGAAGTCACGTGGGTCCGACGCTATCGTTTCGCGGCATCGACAATCGATCGTATTACCGCTTAGCGGCCGACAAACGCTTCTGCGACGACGTCACGGGCACGGGCAACACGCTCGATCTCGACCATCCGCGCGTGTTGCAGCTCGTGATGGACTCGCTGCGTTATTGGGTCGAACACATGCACGTCGATGGTTTCCGTTTCGACTTGGCGCCGGCGCTGGCGCGCGAAGCGCACGGCTACGATCCGCGTAGTGCATTCCTCAAAGCGGTGGCGCAAGACCCCGTACTCGCGCGCATCAAGATGATTGCGGAACCGTGGGACGTGGGCATGGGCGGCTACCAAGTCGGCAATTTCCCGGCCGGCTGGTCGGAATGGAACGATAAGTATCGCGACTGCGTGCGCCGCTTCTGGCAAGGACACGACGGGCTCGTGCCGGAGCTGGCTTCCCGGCTGACCGGCTCGAGCGACGTGTTCGAGCGCGGCGGCCGACGCGTACGTTCGTCGATCAACTTCGTAACGGCGCACGACGGCTTCACGCTGCGCGATCTGGTGAGTTACAACGTCAAGCATAACGAGGCCAACGGCGAGCACAACCGCGACGGCAGCGATGCGAACGACAGCTGGAACTGCGGCGTCGAGGGGCCTTCGGACGATCCGGACGTCCAGGCGCTACGCGCGCGACAGCAACGCAATATCATTGCGACGCTCCTGTGCTCTCAGGGCGTCCCCATGCTGCTGGCGGGCGACGAACTGGGGAAGTCGCAAGCCGGCAACAACAACGCATACTGTCAAGACACGCCGCTGACGTGGCTCGATTGGTCGACGCCGCTCGATCCGGCGCTGCACGACTTCGTCGCGAGCGCGGTCGCGCTGCGCAAAGCCACCCCCGCCTTACGCAGAGAGCTCTATTTCCACGGCGAACCGGCGGCCGGAGCGCGCAAAGACATCGTGTGGTTGCGCCCCGACGGCGGTGAGATGCGGGGCGATGACTGGCACGACCGAACGCGGCGCAGCATCGGCCTGATGTTTGCGAGCGACCGGACGGACCATCCGGACGACCGCTGCGTGCTGATGTATCTCAACGCTCACGATGCGGGCATCGACGTCGCGCTGCCGGCCGATCCCGGACCGTGGGAGCTGTTATTGGATACCGCGGGCGATCCGCACGGAAACGTCAAGAGTCCCTTCCCGGTCGGGAGCACGCGCACGCTCGCGCCGCGGTCGTTCTCGTTCTTTCGCGTTCGTTCGCAGCCGAACGCGTGAGCCCGCCCCACGCGTACCTGCCGCCCGCGCTCGCAGATGGTCGAGCGTGGGGTTTTGCGCTCAACCTGTATGCCGTACGGTCGCGGCGCAATTGGGGGATCGGCGACTTCACGGACCTGCGCAACGTGGTGCGCTGGGCGGCGTCGGCCGGCGCCGATACGGTGGGCGTCAGCCCGCTGCACGCGCTGCATTACGGCGATCCCGAGGCGGCGAGCCCGTACTCGCCGACGAGCCGATACTTTCTCAACCCGTTATTCATCGACGTCGAAGCCGTCGCCGAGTACGCGACCGGGACCGCACGCGCATTACGCGAGCGGGTCGCGTCGGAGCCGTTCGCGCGAACGCTCGCGGATCTGCGGGCGCTCGGGCAGGTGGCGTACGCTCGCGTCGCGCGCGCGAAGTGGTCGGCGCTGGCGGCGCTCTACGACGTCTTCCGCAGCAACGGCGGCGAGCGGCGCGCGGCGTTCGCGGCATTCGCCGAACGGAACGGCGAACGTCTCGAGCGTTTTGCCGTGCACGAAGCTCTGGCGGAACGATTTTCGCCGGGCGGCATACGGCGCGGCTGGATGGCCTGGGACGAATGCTACCGCGATGCATCGTCCCCGGACGTCCGCGCGTTTGCGGTAAGCAACCGCAGACACGTCGATTACTTCAAATACCTGCAGTGGGTTGCGAGCGAGCAACTTGCGCGCGCGGCCGAAGAAGCGCGGGCGCTCGCGCTCGGCCTCTATCTCGACGTCGCGGTCGGTGCCGATGCAAACGGTGCCGACGTCTGGGGCGAGCGTCGCGCGTACGTGCTCCACGAGACCATCGGCGCGCCGCCGGATGCGCTCGGCCCGATGGGGCAAAATTGGGGGTTGCCGCCGCCCGAGCCGCAAGCGATGATCGGCGAGAACGGCGCGTTCGCGGAATTATTGGCTGCGAATATGGTGCATGCGCGCGCGCTACGACTCGACCACGTCATGGCGATGCTGCGCCTATTTCGCATACCGCGAGGCAAGACGGCCGCAGAAGGGACGTACGTCGCGTATCCATTCGACGACCTGCTCTCGGTCGTACGCTCGCAGAGCCAACGCTTTCGCTGCGCGATCGTGGGCGAAGATCTCGGCAACGTTCCCGACGGTTTCCGGGAACGCATGGAATGCGAACGCATCTTATCGTATCGCCTACTCTTATTCGAACGGGAGACGGACGGCCGCTTCAGGTCGCCGGGTGCGTACCCAACGCTCGCACTCGCGACCGCCACGACGCACGACCTGCCGACGCTGGCGGGCTGGGCGCTCGGTCGCGACGTCGATGCGCGCCGCCGGATCGACGCGCTGCCGGTCGACGTGGCTGCGCGAGCGCAGGCCGATCGCCGAGCCGAAGCGTCGCTCTTGCTCGCGTCCCTACGCGATGCCGGCGAGCTCGATGCCGCTGCCTTCGACGCAACCCATCGGGCACTCGACGAACGGCGCGATGATCCCGGCGCATACGACGGCTTGATCGCTGCGGCCTACGCGTTTCTCGCGAGCTCCCGTGCAAAGCTCGTGCTCGTCGCGCTCGACGATGCGATGGGCGAAGTCGATCAGATCAACTTGCCGGGAACCGTCGCCGAATACCCGAACTGGCGCCGAAAATACCGTATCGACATTGAAGACATTGCTCGTGACGCTCGCATCGGCGCCCTTGCGGAACGGGTGCGCGAACGCGTGAAAGGCAGTCGACGCAGATGAAAGCCGTGGTCATGGCGGGAGGCGAGGGATCGCGACTGCGCCCGCTCACGTCGCGCCGTCCCAAGCCACTGGCGCCCGTTGCCAACAAACCGGTCATGGAGCATATCGTCGATCTGCTCAGGCGTCACGGCATCACCGACGTCGTTGCGACGCTCCATTATTTGGCCGACGAAATCGAAAGCTATTTCGGTGACGGCTCCGCGTTCGGCGTCTCGATGTCGTACGTCGTCGAAGATACGCCGCTCGGGACGGCGGGCGCGGTCAAGCTTGCGGCGGACCGGCTCGGCGACGACACGTTCGTCGTCATCTCCGGCGACGCGCTCACCGACCTCGATCTGACCGCCCTTCTCGCCGATCACGCGCGCAGCGGCGCGGCGGCGACGATCACGTTGCAGCGCGTCACGAACCCGCTCGAATTCGGCGTGGTGATCACCGACGAAAACCGGCACATTACGCGCTTCCTCGAAAAACCGTCGTGGGGCGAGATATTCTCCGACACGATCAACACCGGCATCTACGTGCTCGAGCCGTCGGTCCTCGCATACATGGAGCGCGGCCGGTCGTACGATTTCTCGCGCGACATCTTTCCGCGGTTGCTGCACGAACGGCGGCTGATCTCCGGATACATCGCATCGGAATATTGGACCGATATCGGAAACCTGCAACAGTATCTTCAAGCGAATTACGACGCGCTTGCGGGCAAGGTGCGAATCGAGATTCCGGGCGAACAACTCGCGCCGGGCATTTGGATGGGCGACGGCTGTCGCGTCGATCCCGCCGCCCGGCTCGTCGCGCCATGCGTACTCGGCCGGAACGTCGTGGTGGAAGCCGGCGCAACGGTCGGCGCCGATACGGTCGTCGGCAACTCGACGATCGTCGGGCGCAACGCGCGCGTCGAACGCACCATCGCTTGGGCCGACGGCTACTTCGGCGAATCGAGTATCGTCACCGGCGCGACGATCGCCGACCGCAACATCGTCAAAGACCACGTGACGATCGGCGAGGGTGCGGTCGTCGGCGCCGGATGCGTGATCGGCAGCGGGGCGCTCGTGCGACCGAACCTCAAACTCTGGCCCGACAAGTCCGTCGCCTCCGGATCGATCGTCTCGATGTCGCTCATCTACGGCATCAAATGGCCGGGCTCGCTGTTCGGCGCGGTCGGCGTTAGCGGGCTCGCCAACGTCGAGCTCACCCCGGAATTCGCGCTCAAACTCGGTCAGGCGCTAGGTTCTTCACTCAAACCGGGCGAGTCGGTGCTGACCAGCCGCGACGCGCACCCGGCGGCCCGCATGATCAACCGCTGCGTTATTTCGGGCTTGCTGTCGGTCGGCGTCAACGTCGAGGATCTGCGCGCCTTACCACTACCGCTCTCGCGCTATGCGACCCGGATCGGCGGCGACGGGGGCGTGCATACGCGCGTCGATCCGACCGACCCGAACTCCGTGCTGATCGAATTGATGGACGCCGGCGGCATCAACATCGATAAACCGGGCGAACGGAAAATCGAAAATCTGTTCTTCCGCGAAGATTTTCGGCGCACCGCGATGGACGAGGTCGGCCTGCTGTCGTTTCCCGCGCGCACGCTCGAGTTGTACACGGCCGAAATGATCGCGACTCTGCGGCCCGAGGCGCTTCGCGCCGCCAACTTCAAGATCGTCGTCGACTACGGTTACGGCAACGTCGCGCTCGTCTTACCGCGCGTGCTCGCGAACCTCGGCGTCGACATCGTGGCGCTCGACGCTTACTTCGACGAAGCCAAGGCGCGCACGTTCCGCGTCGATCGCGAGCGCTACATCGAGCAGTTGCGGACGGTAACGCTGACGCTCGGCGCCGACCTTGGCGTGCTGGTCGACCACGACGGCGAGTCGTTCGCGCTCGTCGACGATCTCGGCCGCGTTATCGCCGGCAACCGTTTACTCGCACTCATGGCGCTGATGGTATGCCGGGCTCGGCCGGGCGCTACGATCGCCATGCCGATCACCACGCCGAGTGCCATCGAACGTCTGGTCGAATCGGCCGGCGGCCGCGTGTCGCGCACGAAGAGCGACCGCCGATCGATGATGGCGCTTGCCGCCAAAGAGCGCGACACCGTCGGGTACGCAAGCGGCTTCAAACAAGAACCGATATTCCCCGAATTCCAACCGGCCTTCGACGCGCCGTACGCCATTACCAAGGTGCTCGAGATGTTGGCACGCGAGGGCCGCCAGCTTCACGAACTCAACGACATGTTGCCGCAGTGGTATTTCCGCCATCGTAAGATTCCATGCCCCTGGGAGCGCAAGGGCGAGGTGATGCGCACCGTCGTCGACGACAACGCCGGCCACGACGTGGAACTCTTCGACGGCGTACGCGTCACCAACGGTCGCGGCTGGTTCCTCGTCTTACCCGACGCCTCGGATCCGACGCTCAACGTCTACGCCGATGCGGCGACCCACGAAGACGCCGATCGTTGGATCGACGAAATCGCTCATCGCATCGAAACGCTGGTCGAAGCGTAAGCGACGGAGCAGCGCGCGAACGCGGCGAATGCAGCGCTATGAGTAACGAGCACGACGTCGATCCCAAGGACGCCCATCTTCACGTTCACGAGCACCACGACGGTATCCAGCACGCGCACGAGCACGAGCATCGCGATCACGATCACGATCACGATCATCACGCGCACGATGGCGTGCTGCACAGCCATGAAGGCGACGCAAAGGAGCATACGCACGGCAGCGAGTCACGCTAGCAGGCTTGTGGAAGCCTGCAATTGAGTCGCCGGCGCGGATCGGGCTCCATGGGAGCGACGCGCTCCGCGCGTTTGCCACAAGCGCTCGACGACTGGTTCACCGAGCGACTGAGAAGGCATCCCGAGCGATCTCCGAGCGAAGTGCTCGTTCAACTCATCCACGGCGGCCTGCGTCTGCGCGAAGGGTATATGGCCATTCATCGTCGCGCGCTAGAGCGATACGCTTCGACCGGCGCACACGACATGTACGCGGCGTACATCGAGTGCGTGACCGATACGTTCGGTCCCGACTACGTCGCGCATCTGGAAGATTGGCTCGCTGCCGACAAGGTGCCGAGCCTTAACGTCCCGTCGAAAACGTGAGCCGGACGGTGCGCGCCTGCGAAGGGTGGAAGTGGAAATCGTTCACGCCGCTGCCGCCTAGCGCCGGATTGACCGTTTGATCGCTCGCGAGCGCGGGCTTCGCCGCGTCCGATCGTAACCAAGAGTTATAGTAGTACGTCACGTCCTGCGAGCGGGCGTTGAGGATGTTGAAGAGGTCCAGGCTCAAGGTACCTCTACGCTTCATCTTCACGGTAAGTTGCGTATTGAAGATCATCGAGGGCGGTGAAGAAGCGAGACCTTGCGTATCGAGTTGGCGTGGACCGAAATATCTCATGCGCAGGCTTGCCGCGTAATGGGGCTGGTCGACCGTGGCGCCCGCCGAAATCACGCCGGCAAGCGACTCGGGCACGCCGGTGCCCTGGTGCAGCGGATCCGTCAAGAAGCGTGCGGTGGTGGTCGATAGATCGGCGTCGAGCGTCAGGTGGCGTGTCGGCGTGAAAAAGTTCGCGACCTCGATACCTTGCCGTACGTCGGGTCCGGCGATCGCCGTGGTTCCGTGGTCTCCGTCGAAGACGAGTTCGTTCGCGACGAGCAGACGGAAGGCGGACACCGTCGTCGTGATCTTCGGCGATGAGTAACGATAGCCGATTTCTTCCCCGGACGCCCTGGTCAACGGCGAGTTGTAATAGACGGGTGCTCCGGTCGGATCGAAAGCAGCATGGGTTTGCGGATCGTGCGACCCGATGACGCCGCGCGCGTCGTTGGAGTGGAAGCTCTCGCCGTAATCGAGATAGGCCTCCTGGCGCGGAGAGAATGCGTACGCCAGCGCCACCTTCGGATCGAGGACCGCGGAAAACGCCTTCCCCGAATTAGCAGCGTCGAAAGCCCCGACGTTTTGGTTGATCGCGTCGAAGCGTAGGCCGGGCGTGACTCGCAGCTTTTCACCGATCAAGAATCGCGATTGCACGTATGCGGACGGCTGCGTGATCGTGATGTGGTCGTTGCTCAGCGTTCCGTTGACATAGTCGGCACGGCCGTTTGAAAGAAACAGGCCGTTCTCGCCGATGTTGTCGTTGCGCAGTTCGAAGCCGAGGGTCGTCTCGGAGCGCGCGGTAACGAAGCTCCGGCTCGCATCGAAGCCGAAATAGAATCGTTTATCGACCTGGTGCCGCTGATCGCCGCAGCTGAAGCTCAATGGAGTCGGCACGACCGATCCGACGGCCGCTCCGGTCGCGCCCGCGTCGTTGGCGGGGCAATACGATTGGTACCGGTTCGTTCGAGGCGCCGGCCCCGCATTGGGAAAGCACGAAACGTATGCCGGACGGCATGTTACCGGATTCTGCGTTACATTGTAGTAGTCGTTCGCATCGAAGAAGTCGTACGTGAAATTCGAGATGAGACTGAGTAACGAATTCACTCCATACAGGTTGAACTTCGTGACGCCGTTCGATGCCGTATGGTTGAACTGAGCCGAGAAGGCGTAGCGATAGGTGTTCCCGCCGTCGGTCGGGTCGACGTACCCGAAGCGATCCAAGCTTCCTGAGTCGACGAGCCGCTGCGGGATTTGATCGCTCGAATTGAACGCGCCGTTATAAGCAATGCCGGTGACTGCAAGGTCGTTCCGTCCCTTCGTCTGCGAGTAACGCAGCACGCCGTTGAGGCGGTGATACTCGTCGGGTTTGCGGTACGATCCGTTGTCGTGAGCCAGCTCGACGGCATAGAGCAAATTGCCGGCTCCCACCTTGGGCGAGGCCGCGGTCACAAAGCGATCGTAGCCGAAGTCGCCTAGCGTGAACTCCATCAATGGGTCGATCGTATTGCGGTAGTATAGGTTGTAGCCGCCCGCGACGGCAAAGTCGCCCTGATCCGCGAAGTACGGCCCTTTCTTGAATTCGACGTAACTCACGAGTTCGGGAATCAGGTAATTAATGTCGGAATAACCTTGACCGTGCGCGTGAGAACCGAGATTGATCGGGACGCCGACGATCGAAGCGTCGAGATTCGTACCGTGGTCCAGCTGAAAACCGCGTAAATAGTACTGGTTCGCCTTCCCGCCGCCGCTGTGCTGGCTAATGACGAGTCCTGGGATGTCCTCGAGAACTTCGCCCGGACGTAACAGTGGACGCGTCGCGATCTGCTCTTGGCCGATCGTTCCGGTCGAAGCCGAAAGCGCTTTGCCGACCAGGTTGACTTGACGTCCGACCGTCTGGGTCCGTCCGATTTGCCGCAGGCCCTCGGCGTCCGCGCACGGAGCGGCCGCCGTCGTGACGGCGCTAGGCTGTTGAGCGGGCATCTCTGAGGGACACGGTGACGGCGAATTAGCCGGACCTGCCGGTACGGGCGACGGCGTGAAAACGAGGGCAATAATGAAAGAAAACAGCAGGAACATCGCAACGTACATCTTCGGATTTTGGGTCACGACCTCTAATTTCGCAAAACGTCATCATTGCAGACGTCCGTTCCTTATTCGTCTACAATGTCTACGCTAATCTACTTACGGCGAGCGATTGTCACGATACTTACTCGCGACATATGTGATCTTGCGTTCGAGCATGCTCAGTACGACCGGCCACACATAACGGCTAGCGGTTTCGTAGCCGGCTCTGCGCATCCGGTCGGCAGCAGCGTCGTCGCCGTACGAGCCGCGCACGTATGCGGCAAGCTCGCGGCCGTCGTTCGTATCGCAGACGATCGCATTGACGAACGGCTCGGCGTACTCTTCGCCCGTCGCCCCGCAGACCGGAATCCCGCCCGCCGCCATGACTTCCAGTCCGACCAGGCCGAAGGGTTCCTTGCCGCTATTGGCGAGAACTGCATCCGCTGCAGCGTACAGCGCGGCCAAGGCCGTCTCCGGTAAGAATGCCTGAAGGACGACGATGTCGGCGCTTGTCGCCCCGAGCGCACGTGCGACGGCGGAACCGTCATCGCCGTCGGCTTCGACGCTCTCCACCATGAGGCCGCGTGAACGCGCGTGCGCCAACACCGTATCGCCATACGGTTCCTTGCCGCCGCGCACGATCAGTTGCGGCTCCAGTTGCAACTCGCGCAACTCCGCGACGGCGTCGATCGCTTGCAACCAATTCTTATCGGGATCGAAACGGCCGACTTTCACGAGCGACGGTTTTCCGCGTAGCGCCGCTCGGAACGCACGAACGAGTTCGCGCGGCGGCCCGTCGAGCAAATGCTCCGGGATGCCGTTCGGCACGACGAGCGACGAGACGCCGCTGCGAGCCAGCTCGAACTTCATGTATTTGCTGACGCTCGTGATGGCGGCCGCGCGTTGCAGCGCGGGCCAGTCGATGCGCTCGAACCCATACGTGTTGTTCGCGTTCCACAGCATCGTCACCGAACCACGTAGGCCCCGTTCTCGCAGGAGCGCATCGAGCTCGATCGCCGCGGCGGCCGTCTGCCATTCTTCTGCAACGACTAAGACGCGCTCGCCTCGCGCCACGGCGGGCACGACCATCTCGTCTACGATGAAGGGCGGAAGGCTCGTCGAATAATCGGCAACCTTGCGCGCCTCGCCGTCGTAGACGCCGTCGGGATGAAACGCGGAGATCCACTGGCACCAACGCCGTAAGGTGACGTTCTCCGCGAGTTCTTCAACCGGCGCGAGATCCGGATCGCCGACGAAGAGCAGCGTCGTGTCGACGCCGGCTTCGCCGAGGGCTACGGCAAACGACGTCTCGCGCGTGCCGAGGCCCCCGACGGACGCATAACGGTCGGGTCCTTCGAACGACAGCAGGGCGGCACGGGTGTGTCCGGCGATCAACCGCTGTGCGTCCGCAAGGTCAGGCCGTGCCGCGCAATTGGCGCAGCACGTACTGCAAGATGCCTCCGTGACGGTAATAGTCGGCTTCGTCCGGCGTGTCGATGCGGACGACCACCTCGAACGTCTTGCGTTCGCCATCGACGCCCGCGGCAACGACGGACAGCGACGAACGCGGTTCGATGCGGCCGGCAACGCCGGCCACGTCGTACGTTTCATCGCCGCGCAGGCCGAGCGACGCACGCGACCCGCCGCGAGCGTACTCGAGCGGCAAGATGCCCATGCCGATGAGGTTACTGCGGTGAATTCGCTCGAACGATTCGGCGATTACCGCGCGGACGCCCAGCAACATCGGACCCTTCGCCGCCCAGTCACGCGATGAGCCGGAGCCGTATTCCTTGCCGCCGAGTACGATAACCGGCGTTCCCACGCTGCGATAGCGCTCGGCAGCATCGAAGATCGACATGCGCTCGTTCGTTGGCAAGTAACGCGTGACGCCGCCTTCGACGCCGGGAACGAGCGCATTACGCAACCGCACGTTCGCGAACGTCCCGCGCATCATGACTTCGTGGTTGCCCCGCCGAGCGCCGTACGAATTGAAGTCGAGCGGGCTGACGCCGCGCTCGAGCAGATAGGTCGCCGCCGGACTATTAGGCGCGATGGATCCGGCGGGCGAAATATGGTCGGTCGTGACGCTATCGCCGAGCACCGCGAGAACGCGCGCGCCGACAATGTCGCCGCGCGCTTGCGGCATGGCGGGCATGCCGTCGAAATAGGGCGGCTTCTTGACGTACTCGCTCTCCGGATCCCAGGCGTACCGCTCGCTAGCGGCAATATCGAGCGCGCGCCATTCGTCCTCGCCCGCGAAGACGTCGGCGTAACGGGCGCGAAACGCGGCTTCGCTTACCGAACCCGCGATCGCCGCATCCACTTCTGCACTCGAAGGCCAAATGTCGGCGAGCATCACGACAGCGCCGTTCTCATCGTAACCGATCGGCTCCGTGGTGAGATCCACGTCCATGCGTCCGGCGAGCGCGTACGCGACGACCAGCGGCGGCGAAGCCAAATAATTCGCGCGAACTTGCGGATGGATGCGACCCTCGAAATTGCGATTGCCCGAGAGTACGGCGGCGACGATCGTATCGTGTTCGGCGATATCCTGCGAGACTTCTTCGGGTAACGGGCCGCTGTTGCCGATGCACGTCGTGCAGCCGTAACCCACGAGATTGAATCCTAGCCGATCGAGATACGGCTGCAGGCCCGAGGCGTTCAAGTAATCCGTAACGACCTTCGAGCCGGGAGCGAGACTCGTCTTGACCCACGGCATGCTGCGCAGCCCGCGTTCGACTGCTTTCTGGGCCACGAGCCCCGCGCCGAGCATTACCGCCGGATTCGAGGTGTTCGTGCACGAGGTGATGGCGGCGATGACGACCGCACCGTCGGCGAGGATCGTCGTGTCGGCACGCGACGCGACGGCGGTACCGCCGCCGCCTTCGCCCTCGAGCGCGGCGAGCGCAGGATCGACCGCTCCCGAGCGACCCGTCGTCGTAGCGGCGCGCGCCGTACTCCAACTGGCCAGCGCCGCTTCGAAATTCGCTCGCGCGCCGGAAAGGGGAACGCGATCTTGCGGCCGGCTGGGCCCGGCTAAATTTGGAACGACGGTGGAGAGGTCGAGTTCCAAGACGTCGGTGAACGCGGGATCGGGCGACTGGGGCGTACGGAAGAGGCCCTGCGCACGTGCATAGGCTTCGACGAGCGCAACGTGTTCGGGCGCGCGGCCGGTGAGCCGCAGATACGCGAGCGTCTGTTCGTCGATCGGAAAGATGGCCACGGTCGAGCCGTACTCGGGCGACATATTGCCGATCGTCACCCGATCCGCAACGCCGAGATGATCGAGTCCGCGGCCGAAGAACTCGACGAACTTTCCGACCACGCCCTTCTTACGCAACATCTCCGTCACGGTAAGCACGAGGTCCGTCGACGTCACGCCGTCGGGTACTTTGCCGCTTAAGCGAAATCCGACGACGTCGGGCACGAGCATGGTGACGGGCTGGCCAAGCATCGCTGCTTCCGCTTCGATCCCTCCCACGCCCCACGCCAGTACGCCGAGTCCGTTCGCCATCGTCGTGTGCGAATCGGTTCCGACGACGGTATCGGGATAGGCGACGCCGCCGCGGTCCTCCGAAGATCCGGCGCCCGCACCGCCGGCGCCGAAGACGACGCGAGCCAGATACTCGATGTTGACCTGATGAACGATGCCCGTATCGGGCGGCACGGCGCGAAAATTATCGAGAGCGACTTGGCCCCATTTGAGGAATGCATACCGTTCGCGGTTACGTTCGAATTCGAGTTTTGCGTTCTCCGCAAACGCCGCCGGCGTCCCGAAGCGGTCGACTTGCACCGAATGATCGATAACGAGTTCGACGGGCTGCAGCGGGTTGATCTTCTTCGGATCGCCGCCCATCTCGGCCATCGCGTCGCGCATCGCCGCGAGATCGACTACGCACGGAACGCCGGTGAAATCCTGGAGTAAAACGCGAGCGGGACGATACGCGATCTCGCGGCTCCCCATGACGTTCGGCGTCCAGCTCGCGAGCGCCGCAACGTCGTCGCGCGTGACGCTGCGACCGTCTTCGAAGCGAACTAAGTTTTCGAGCAGAATCTTGAGACTAAATGGCAGCCGGGCTACCCCGGGAAACCCGGCTTGCTCGAGGGCCGCGAGACGAAAATATGTGTACGAACGGTCGCCCACGACGAGCGTGTCGCGCGCTCGAAAAGTGTCCGGATGAGCGGTATGCATGGAACGTTCCGGTTCGCTACGGCGCTTGCGCACCCCCGGTGCGTACGGTTGCCACGCGCGGTGCGTTACGCGAAGAGCCGACGACGGTGAGCGCGACGTCGCCGCTGAGCAACGCGAAGAGCGGCGCTGCGAGCAGCGCCGCTCGCCAGTCGCTCGCTTCGAGCGCATCGGCGAGCGCTTCGGGCGATTGCGGCAGCTCCCGTGCCAGGCGTTCGAGTGCGCCGCGGGTGGCGAGCAGGCCCGGTGGCAAATCGTTTTCCGCGGCGATCGCGCCTGTCAGCACGGCAAGACACGACGCGATGGCGTCGCGGTCGGGTCCAACGGGGCGTGACGGTTTGCGAGGCAGATCCGCTTCGTCGAGTGCGAGGCCGGCGGCGACGGCCGCGACGATGCGATCGCCGTATGCTTTACGCGCGCCTGCATCGAGCCGTCGCAGCTGCGCGAGGTCGTCGCGTTCCTGCGGCCGTAACGTGACGATCGGCGCCATGACGTCGTCCGGAACGATGTATTTGAGGGGAACGTCCCGTTCGCGGGCCAGACGATCGCGCAACAGCGCCACCTCGCGCAATATGCCGAGCTCGCGCCGGTTCATCCGCATCGCCCCAGGTACGCGCAAGTAAAGGCGCTCGGGGTCGGTGCGGTAGCGCTCCGGTTCGACGAGCGCGCGCGCGTCGGCCTCGAACCAAGAGAACCGGCCGTTGCGCTCGAGCCGCCCCGTCAGTTCGTCTTGCAACGCGAACAGGTGGCCGACGTCGTCGACCAAGTACTCGACTTGTTGCGCCGTGAGCGGCCGCGTGCTCCAGTCGCTCACGGTCTGCGACTTGCGCAGACGTACGCGAGCGACGTCGGACACCAAGTCCGCCAGTGAAATGGACATTCCGTAGCCGCAGAACGCGGCGGCCAATTGCGTGTCGAACGCGATGGCCGGCAGCAGATCGAAACGGTCTGCGAAAATCTTGAGATCGCTCTGCAAAGCATGTCCGACCACCGTTCGCGTAGCGAGCGCTCGCGCCAGCGGAGAGAGATCCGCTAAGCGCAGCGCGTCGATCAGCGCCGTTTCGTCGTCGAACGAGAGTTGCACGACCATCAATCGCGCGGCATACGATTTCTCGTTATGGAACTCCGTATCCAGCGCGACGCGCGGCGCGCGTTCGACGCGCGCACAAAGGGCGGCGAGCGCCTCCGGATCTTCGACGAGCGAGACCTTCACGAGCGAGCGGGCGAAGGTTTCGGCGCGTGGTGGAAAATGTCGCGCAGGCGCGGATTCATGTGGATGTGCACGTGCGGCGTGTGCGAGACGACGTACGCGTGCACGCTACGCGAGATGCCGTCGCCAAACACTGCGAGCAGCGTGCAGACCGGCACCGCGATCGCGCACATCGTCCAGACGTGTACGAATAACGGCACGCGCAGCGCCGCCGCGATCTGCGTCGCGAGCGTTCCGCCGAGCCCCGGGATGATGCGCAGGGCCAGAAGAAACGCGGGCGATCCGATGCGGAAGCGGCGTACCCACGAGGGCAGGCGTTCGACGTTCTTCTCGAGTTCGAGCAGGTGGGACGTGCGGCGCGCGATCGCGTAGCCGGCGACGGCAGCAAACACGAGTCCGATCGTATTGACGATCGATCCGCGTAGCGGCCCGAAAATCACGCCGTTCATGATCGCGAGCGCGTCGGTTACGCTGAACGGTGCCGAGGCAACGATGGCGAACACGAGGATCGCGAGCGGATACGATGCCGGTCCCAACCGTGACAGCAGCGCTTCCACTTCGCCCTTGTAGCGGATGACGGCGGCCGCCAGTACGAAGGACGTCGTGAAGACCAGCGCCGCCTCGACGCGTCGCGATGCGACGCTCAATGCAACGACGTCTCGATCACGTCCGCATGCTTGGCGCATGCGCCGCGGATGCCTCCAATGCGCCGCTGTTCGATACGCTACGGCGCGCTGCGCCGCGATCCGCTAACGGACGATCGTGATGGTGTCCGCGTCGAGCGAGCCGTCGGATTCCTGACGTCCGGAGACGTCGACGCGCTGTCCGACGGCGATCGTCGCGCCGCGTGGATCGATGACGGTGCCCTGGTGGAGATGGATACTGCGATACGCATTTGTTCCGGTAGCGATCTGCATTTCGAAGCGCTTGAAGTACGTTACTTGGCCGACGTTCGAATTACCGAACGTATCGATCTTGCGGCGCACGGCACCGGCGATGATGTCGATCGCCTGTCGCACGTACGGGTCCACTCGTGCGCCGCCCGGAATCGTCGGCGCGGGCGCCCCGGACGGGCTCGGCGACGGACTTGGGGCAGGCTGCGCCCCCAGCGCTGCGGCGGCGCCGAGGAACAGGGCAGCCGTCGCGGAGACGACGAAACGCGGCTTCATACGTGAACAACGTCGAGAAGGCGCCGAGCGTTCCTCGGCTCGCGGCTACGGTCATGATCGTGCGTGACGAACCGCACGGGATGTCGGTGTATCTTACCCGTCGCAGCGCTCGCAGCCGTTTCATGCCCGACGCTTACGTCTTTCCGGGCGGCGCGGTCGATGCCGCCGACGCGGCGCCGGAAGCACGAGCGCGGCTCATCGCAGGCGGACCCCGCAACGGTGCGCTCGCGGTCGCCGCCGCCCGTGAAGTATTCGAAGAAGCGGGGCTCTTACTGGCACGAAGGAGCGACGCTACGATTGCGCCGCCCGATGCTACCGTGCTTGCTGATTTGCGCGAAGCGCTCGCGGCCGGAACGCCGTTCGCAGCGTTACTGCAACGGGCCGAGCTCGTTATCGACGCCGCCGACATCGTGCCTTACTCGCAGTGGATCACCCCCGAGAGCGAGCCGCTACGCTTCGATACGCACTTCTTCATTGCGCGCGCGCCCGCGGGGCAAGTCGCCGCCGCCGACGCGATCGAGGTGCACGACGGACGCTGGATGCGTCCGCGCGACGCGCTCGCCGCCGCCGCCGCAAGCGACATCGTGGTGCGCTATCCGACGCGCAAACATCTCGAGCGCCTGGCCGGCATGGAGAACGTCGCCGCGGCACTCGCGGCTGCGCGGATGCGCCGCATGCGGCCGGTGTTGGCCGTCGAGCGCGACGGCACGATCGATCTCGGCGCGTGCGGCGACGGCTGGTGACGGCGCACACGATCGTGCGCATCGTCGCGCCGAACCCATCGCCGATGACGCTCGAGGGAACGAACAGCTACGTCGTCATCGGCGAGCGCGGTGCGATCGCGATCGATCCGGGCCCCGCCGACGACGCGCACGCCCGGGCGCTCGTCGCCGCGGCGTCGGCAGGCGGCGTGACGATCGGTGCGGTCGCGGTAACGCACGGTCATCCGGACCACGCGCCGGGTGCCGCGTTATTGCACGCGATGACCGGGGCTCCGGTATACGCGCACGTCGATGCCGCCTTTCCTCACGACCGGACGCTGCGAGACGGCGAGCACGTGACCAGTTCCGACGCGGAACTTCTCGCGTACGAATCACCCGGTCACGCGCGCGACCACCTGGTGTTTTGGCATGCGGCCGAACGCGCACTGTTCACGGGCGATGTAGTCGTCGGACGCGGTACGGTCGTCGTCGCACCGCCGGGCGGCGACATGCGCGCCTACGTTGCCACCTTACGCCGACTACGCACCGATTTTGCCGAAGCCCGCGTGCTCTTGGGCGGTCACGGACCGCCGGTCGACGATCCGCGCGCGAAACTCGACGAATACGTAGCCCATCGAGAAGCGCGCGAACGTGCCATCGTGGACGCGCTGCGCGGCCGCGAGCGGACGATTCCCGAGATCGTCACGAACGTCTACGCGTCTACGCCACGCCCACTGTGGCCCGCGGCCGCGCGCCAGGTGCTCGCCCATCTCATCGCGCTCGAACGCGAAGGCCACGTGCGTTCGCGGCCGCTCGCACGCGTGCCGGATGCCGACGAGCGCGCGATGCTCGATCCCGATTTATCGGCGCTCGTAGACCGTGCCAGCATTGCCGTCGCGCGCGCGGAGCTCGGCTACGACCGCGCGATCGATTCGATCGCAAGCTACACGCTCGCAGCACGCCCGTAGCAGCAGCGCCCTAGTCGATCGCCAGCAGCACCTTACCGAATTGTTCGCCGTCCAGCACCCGGCGCGCGGCCTCGGCCACGTCGGTCATCGGATAGATGCGATCGACGACGGGCTTGAGCCCGGTGTCGAATAACGCCAGCATCGCCGCGAAATCCGCCGGACTTCCCATCGAGGTCCCGAGCAGATCGAGGTGCTTCCAAAACAGCGAAAACGGACGTATTTTCGCGTCCCCCTGCGTCGCGCCGTAGACGACGACGCGGGCGCCGAGCCTGGCGATATCGAGCGAACGCGCGAGTGTCTCGCCGCCGGTCGAATCGACGATGAGCGACGGCCCAATGCCATCGGCCGCCTTTCGCACAGTCTTATGCCATTCGGGATCGGCACGATAGTCGATCGCGACGTCGGCGCCGAGCGCCTTCGCGCGTGCGACCTTCTCGGGCGAGCCCGTCGTGACGATCGTACGCGCTCCCGCATATTTGGCGAATAACAGGACGAACGTTTGCACGCCGCTGCCGACACCCGTGATAAGGACGACGTCGTCCTTGGTGACTTTCCCTCGTGTGAAGACTGCACGGTATGCGGTCAGCCCGGCGAGCGGAAGTGCGGCGGCCTCATCCATCGAGAGCGACGCGGGCTTCGGATACACGGCCGGCGCCGGCACGACGACGTATTCTGCGAACGTTCCGTCCGACGGCATGCCTAGAATGTTGCCGTGCCTTTGCTTGGCGCCCGGTGCTTCGTCCCAACCGAGTTCCGGGTCGATCACGACCGCGTCGCCGGCCGCGCACGTCGTCACGCCGGATCCAAGCTTCGCGACCTCGCCCGCCCCGTCGGAACCCGGCGTGAGCGGTAACGCGACTCCCGGATAGAGTCCCTGCGATATGAATACGTCGCGCCGGTTGAACGCGGCGCGGTGCACCCGCACGAGCACCTGCCCCTGCGCGGCAACCGGCTCCGCTACGTCTTCGACGTGCAGGCGCTCGGGACCACCGATTTCGTTGAGGCGCACGGCTCGCATGCACACGCTATGCGTCCCGAACGACGCCGTATCCCGCGGCGGTCGCGGACGGGAAGCGGACGGGCGCTACGTTAGCCGATTCCAGTTCGACGTCGGTCGAGCCCGAGTCGGCGACTTACGCGGTAGAAGCCATGACTTCGCGCTCGATAGCTGCCCCACGTTCGTATCTCGTTAGTTCAAGGTCGTACCGTGACTGCAGATTCATCCAGAACGTCGGCGACGTGTCAGAGTACCTCGCAAGACGAAGCGCGGTGTCCGCGGTCAACGCTCGCCGGCCACGGATGATTTCGGTGAGCCGATTGGCGGGAACGTGAAGATCGAGCGCAAGTTTGTTGGCGCTTACACCGCGCGGCGCCATGTAGTCTTCGGCAAGCACTTCGCCCGGGTGGATGGGAGCGAGTTTCATAGTCGGTGACTTCCGTGCGTCGACGAGCACTGTGTGTTAGTGATAATCGGCGACTTCGACGTCGTGCGCATTTCCATTAACCCAGACGAAGCACAGACGCCACTGATCGTTGATACGGATCAAATGCCGACCCTTTCGTTCGCGTTTAAGGGCTTCGAGGGAGTGACCGGCACCTTTGAAACCGGCGCACGCTTGCCGACCGAAGAGTTGTTCCGTGTCCTTGTCAGCGAAGCTCAGGATCACGCCGGAGGATACTCGGCAAGACACGCGACGTTGCGGCAGAACGCAATGGAATGAACAGTCGCGCCTTTGATATCGTCGTCTACGGCGCGTCGGGATTCGTCGGTCGCCGAGTGGCGCGGTACTTGGCCGCCACCAGCCGTACCGGTCCTCTGCGTTGGGCGATCGCCGGACGCGACCGTTCGAAGCTCGATGCAGTCATAACCGCCGCGGGTGCAGACGCCGACGTGCTGGTCGCCGGCGGAAGCGATTCCGCGGCGATCGACGGCATCGTCGCACGAACGGCGGTCGTGCTGAACACTGCCGGACCGTTCGCGCGTTACGGCGACCCCGTCGTCGATGCTTGCGTGCGGCATGGAACCCACTACGTCGACATTACGGGCGAAACGCCATGGGTTCGTAGCCTCATCGACCGCTACGACGCGCGTGCTGCCGCCGGCGGAACGCGAATCGTGCCGTGTTGCGGATTCGACTCCGTACCGTCGGACCTCGGTGCGTTGCTTGCAGCGCGGCACTTGCGCGAAACGTCGGGACGTGGCTGCGGTCCGGTCAAGGCCTTTTTCGCGATGGCGGGCGGCCTCAACGGCGGTACGCTCGCATCGTTAATGGCCATTAGCGAGGACCCGGCGCTCCTGCAGCAGGTCCGCGATCCGTTTCTGCTATCGCCCTCGCGTCCGTCTACGCGGTCGCCGCTCGATGCGGATCCAGTCGTGCCGCACTTCGACCGGGATGCGCGCGCGTGGATCGCGCCGTTCTTCATGAGCCCGATCAACACGCGCGTGGTCCGGCGCAGCAGCGCGCTGTTTGCCGCATGGAACGAACCGTACGGCGAGCACTTCGCGTATCAGGAGTATCTGCGCTTCGGCGGACGATTCGGGCTGCCGCAGGCGTTAGCCGTCGCGGCCGCTTCTGCGCTCGTGACGAGCGCGCTTGCCCGTGCGACCGTCCGGCGAGCCGTCCGGCCGCTGCTTCCGAAGCCCGGCACGGGACCTTCGGAAGCCGCGATGCGAGACGGCTGGTTCCGATGCGACGTCGTAGCCCGTGGTGAAGACGGCACGGCCGTATGCGCTACCATCCGCGATCGCGGCGATCCGGGCAACGTCGCAACGACGAAGTTCGTCTGCGAAGCGGCGCTCGCCTTAGCTCTCGAGCCGGGTGCTCTGCCCGGCAACGGGCGCGGCGGCGTCCTGACGCCCGCCACCGCATTCGGCGACGTCCTCGTGCGCCGGCTTTCTGACGCCGGAATGACGCTCGAGCTCACGTGACGATTCGATGCCCGGCTCACACGCAAGGGGCGTCCTAGGACCCCTCGAACTGGCCCGTGCGATGATCGACAACGACTCGATGACGGCCCTGATTCGCCGAACGTTTCCGGATGCGGAAGTTCAAATCGTCGATCTAACCGGCACCATGGACCACTTTAACGTGTTCGTACGCTCGGGCGCGTTCCGGGGCATCTCCCTCATGGACCGCCATCGCATGGTGGAAGGCGCCCTTTCGGACGCACGTGCCGACGGCCGCATTCACGCCATGTCCATCCGCACGGAAGAATTGGAGTAACCATGTCCGACCAACTACGTCAAGAAATCGATCGGGAAGTCACCGAGAACACCGTCCTCGTCTACGGCAAAGGCACGAAGGACATGCCGCGCTGCGGCTTCACGCTCGAGACGATACAGTTTTTCAACCGTCTGGGCTACCCGTTCGAAGTCGTCGACGTTCTCGAAAACATGCCTAAGCGCGAAGCGCTTTCGCAGATGACCAATTGGCCCACGCTGCCGAAGGTCTTCATCAACGGCAAGTTCTTGGGCGACACCGATATTTTGGCGCCGATGGACGAGAGCGGCGAACTGAAAACGCTGTTGGCCGAGGCCTTTGCAGGTCGTCCCGCGCCTGCTCCCGTTATCAACTTGCGTTAGTGTTCGAACCGTATGCGGAGGGCGACGAGGCGGCATGGCTCGCCTCGTTTTCGTTTTCCGTCGAGGTGCGTCCGCGTTATTACGAATGCGACGCGCAAGGGCACGTCTCCAACGTCGTCTACCCGGCGTACCTCGAACTTTCGCGTCTACGCTATTTTGCGGCGGTGAACGATCCCGAAGCGAGTGCGAGCTTCGCGTTCCGGCATGTGACGGCCGAACTCGAGTTACGTTACATCGCCGCCTGCTATTACGACGAGGCGTTAACAGTGGCGTCGAAACTGACTTCGATCGGCCGGTCCAGCGCCGTGATGGAGCAGGCCATCACCGGCGACGGTACCCTGCGCGCGGTCGCGCGCATGACGGTCGTTCGCGCGAATCCGGTCGGCGACGGATCGGCGCCGTGGACCGAGGCACAACGTGCGGCGCTCGGGCGCTTCGCACGCATCGCGCCGGACGCATAACGCCGAGCACAGGGCTTTGGACCGGCGTTCACGCATGAACCCGTCCATGCTTCGAACCTCCGTGGCGCTCGCCGTGCTCCTGCCGTTATGCGTGGGGTGCTCGAAAAGCACGGATACGTCGTCGTCTACGGGATCCTCGCCCGAGCGCGCGCAAGGCGAAGGACGTAAGACGATCGGCGTATCGATTCAGAACCGCGAGGCGCAATTCTACCAAGATATGGAATCCGGCATGAAAGCGCGCGCGGCGAAATACGGCTACTCCGTGACCGTCGTCGATGCAAGCCGCGACAATGCCAAGCAGCAGGGCCAAGTCGAAGATTTCATCTCGCAAAAGGTGAGCGCGATCGTTCTGACGCCGTACGATTCGCAAGCCATCGGCAGCGCGATCGCCGAGGCGAATAAAGCCGACGTTCCGGTTTTCACCGCCGACATCGCGAATGCGTCGAAGCAGGGTGTGGTCGTGTCGCACATCGCTTCCGACAACGTGCAAGGCGGCGCGCAGGCCGGCAAGCTCGCTTGCGCGGCGCTCCGCCCCGGCGGCGGTTCGGTAGCGATCATTAACGAGCCCGAGGTGACGAGCGTTCAGGACCGCGTACGCGGCTTCAAGGCGGCACTGGCGTCGGTTTGCCCCAAGGTAACCGTCGTCGCCGACAGCGACGGCGGCGGCGAACGCGCGAAGGCCAGCTCCGCCATGGACGACATTTTGCAGAGCCATCACGGCCTCAAGGCGGTGTTCGGAATCAACGACGATTCGGCGCTCGGCGCAGCCAAGGCCATCCGGAATGCAAACGTAAGCGGCATTGCCGTCATCGGCTACGACGCGACGTCCGAAGCGCGCGCGGCGATCAAGACCGGTACGATGTATGGCGACGCAATCCAACATCCCGATCAAATCGGCGCGAAGACGATCGACGCGATCCACGATTACTTTACCGGAAAGAAGCCGGCTGCGAAGATCGCCGTGAACGTCGGCACGTTTACGAAGGCCGACGCGAAGTAGCAGCAGCGATGGCGGCACCGCTGCTCGAAATGCGCGGAATCGCTAAGACGTTCCCGGGCGTTCGGGCGCTCGACGGCGTCAGCTTCGCGGTCGAGCGCGGCGAAGTGCACGCGCTTGTCGGCGAAAACGGCGCCGGCAAATCCACGCTGATGAAAATCCTGGCGGGTTCCGCGCGCGCCGACGCGGGCGAAATCGCCGTCGACGGCACGCCGGTGCGCATCGAAAGCCCGCGCGACGCCGAGCATCTGGGCATCGGCATGATCTACCAAGAATTCAATCTCGTTCCGGCTCTCTGCGCCGTCGAAAACATCGTGCTCGGCATCGAACCGATGCGCGGACCGTTTCTCGACCGCAGAGCCGCCTCGCGGCGCGCGGCGGCCGTGCTCGCCGAACTCGATATCGCTTTACCGCTTGACCTTCCCGCTCACCGGCTTTCGGTCGCGCAACAGCAACTCGTCGAGATCGCCAAAACGCTCGCGCGCGAGGCGCGCGTGATCGTGATGGACGAGCCGACCGCAGCGATCACCGAACGCGAAACCGACGCGCTCTTCGCGCTCATCGAACGGCTGCGCGCTCGAGGCGTCGCCTTCGTCTACATCTCACACCGGCTCGAAGAATTACCGCGGATCGCAAATCGGGTCACCGTCCTGCGCGACGGACGGGCCATTGCGACGCATCCCATTGCCGAACTCTCGCGCGACGAAATCGTACGATTAATGGTCGGCCGCTCGCTCGACGCGCAGTTTCCGGCCCTCCCCATGCTCGCGGCGGACGCTCCGGTGGTGTTGTCCGTCGAGCATTTAGCTGCGCGCGGGCACGTTCGCGACGTATCGTTTTCCGTCCACGCGGGCGAAATCGTCGGCTTGGCCGGCTTGGTCGGTGCGGGACGGACCGAGATCGTGCGGGCGATCGCCGGCGCCGATCGTCCGCGTGCGGGAACGATATGCGTCGACGATGCGCGGGTGCGCATCGCGTGCCCGGCCGACGCGATCGCGGCCGGCATCGCGCTCGTTACCGAGGATCGCAAAGCACAGGGCCTCGTGCTCGGCATGACCGTACGAGAAAACGTTTCCCTCGCGCACCTCGACGCGTTCTCGCGCGGACGATTCGTCGATCGCCGAGCGGAAACCGCGGCAAGTAATCGCTTCATCGCCGAGTTGCGCATACGCACGCCGAGCGGCGAGCAACTCGTGCGCAATCTTTCCGGCGGCAACCAGCAAAAGGTCGTGCTTGCGAAATGGCTGGCCGGAAAGGCGCGCGTGTTCTTGTTCGACGAACCGACGCGCGGCATCGACATCGGTGCCAAGGCTGAGATCTACGGGCTCATGGTCGAATTGCTGCGTAGCGGGGTCGCGATCGTCATGGTCTCGAGCGAGTTGCCGGAAGTGCTCGGCATGTCGCACCGCGTGCTCGTCGTGCGTGACGGTGCCGTACGAGCGGATCTGCGTCGCGACGAGGCGACGTCCCAACGCGTGATCGCGCTTGCTACCGGTGGAGCGGCCGCCTGATGGCCGATCGGGCCGAGGTCGCTGCCGGGCTCGACGCGCGCGCCGGCGCGGCGCAAGCCAAAGCGTCGCGCGCACAACTTTTACGCGTGACCGGGGCGCTCGTACTGCTTGTCATAGCCGCGTTCGTGGTGAATGCCTATGCGGGCGGGGCGTTTCTTACGGCGCGAAACATCACGAACGTCCTGCGGCAAATCTCCGAGACTGCCGTCATGGCGATCGGCGAGACGTTCGTCATCATCACCGCCGGCATCGATCTTTCGGTCGGTTCGGTCGCCGCGCTCGCGGGCGTCGTCATGGCGCTGGTTGCGAACGCGCTGCCGTTCGGCGGCGTCTCGCTCGTGCTGGCAACGCTCGTAACCGGCGTTGCACTCGGCGCCGCGGCCGGCTGGATCAACGCCTTACCCGTGGTGAAGCTCAACCTGCCGCCGTTCATTACGACGCTCGCGATGTTGTCGATCGCGCGCGGTCTCGCGTACCGCTTGGCGGGCGGGCGACCCGTTCCGCTAACGAGCGACGCGTTTTCGTCCATCGGCACCGGCACGATTGCGGGCGTTCCCGCGTCGGTGTGGTGGATGGCCGTGCTCGTGGCCGCCTTCGCCATCGTGTTGGGACGCATGCGCTTCGGGCGGTACGTCTACGCGCTCGGCGGCAACGAGGAAGCGGCGCGCTTAGCGGGCGTGCGCGTCGGTACGACCAAGACGCTCGTGTACGTCTTGGGCGGCGCGCTATCGGCGATCGCCGGTTTCCTGCTGATGACGCGCTTTTCGAGCGGTTCGCCGAACTCGGCCACCGGCTACGAACTGCAGGCGATCGCCGCCGTCGTCGTCGGCGGAACCAGTCTCACCGGCGGACGCGGGTCGATCGTCGGCACCTTTCTCGGCGCGCTATTCATCGGTCTGCTCAATAACGTGATGAACTTGCTGCAAATCGAATCGTACACGCAGCAGATCGTCCTGGGCGTGGTCATCCTGCTCGCGGTCATCGTCGATGAAGCGCGCAAGCGCTTCGTGGGCAAAAACTAGCGCTCCGCTTCGACCGGCTGCGGGCGCATGCGCGGCGGCGGAGCACCGTCGGGATCGACGTACGCGCCGGCCGGCGAGCGTCGTAGGCGCGCGACTTCTTCGGGCGTCAGCTCCTGCGAATAATCGCGCTGCGCCGAGACGAGACAGAAGAAACCGAACGACGACTGCGAGCGGTTGACGAACTGATGCGGCTCGAGCGGTGCGACGTAGACGACGTCGTGCGACCCGACCTCCCAAGCGGTCTCGCCAACGATCGCGTAGCCCGTGCCTTCGCCCACGATGACGTAATGTTCGTGCTCGTGCTTCTCGAGCCGCGACACGGTGCCGGGCGGAAGCAAGAAGTAGCGCAATTCATTCTGCGGCCCGGCTTCGCTCGCCGAACTCTTGCGGCCACCCACGAGCGTGTGGCGAACGACCGCCGTATCGAGCCCCGGGACGTAGCCCTCGCGCTCGACGCCTTCCCAACCGGTATCGCTCTTGGGCACGACGCTCCGTTGCATGTGGGCTGCAACCCGTTTAGGCCAGCCCCAGTTGCGCGCGGCCGGGATGTAATAGAGGGTCATCCCAATAAGACCCGGCGCACGATGGCGTACTGGCTCTTCAAGAGCGAACCGGAATCGTTCGGCTTCGATCGGCTCGAGCGCGAGGGACGCACGGAGTGGAGCGGCGTCCGCAACTTTCAAGCGCGTAACCTCATGAAAGAGATGCGGCGCGACGATCTCGGCTTCTTCTATCACAGCAGCACGAAGGTGCCTGGGATCGCCGGAATCGTACGCGTCGTGCGCGAGGCGTATCCGGATTTCACCGCACGCGATCGTTCCAGTCCCTATTTCGACGCACGGTCGACGGAGACCAAGCCGATTTGGGAGATGGTAGACGTTGCTTTCGAACGGGGGCTCGAACGTTATGTGACGCTCGCCGAACTCCGGGCCGACGCACGTCTCGCGCCGACGATGGTGCTGCTACGCCGCGGATCGCGCCTGTCCGTCCAGCCCGTTCACCCGCGCGAATGGGACATCATCATCGTTTTGGCGCGTGAACCGGCTGAAGCGGTCGATGCCGTAGATCGACAAGAATTAGCCGGGAAAAGCGGCGCAGGCGAGCACTAACGAGGACCGCAGTAACCGTATACCTGCGAGCCGTGCGTATACTTCAAATGAGGCGTCGCCCCGTCGCGCATGCATGTTGGCACGTTCGTCCACCCGCGTTTGCGCGGCGGAAACCGTTTCGCAATCTCGAACAACGAAAATGAGGTGAGTGCGATGGCAGCAGAATTGCAACGGCGCAACATTAACGTCGCGGAGTACCACCGCATGGCGGAGGCTGGAATATTGCGACCCCGCGAGCGCGTCGAACTGCTTCGAGGCGACATCGTAAAGATGGCGCCGATCGGCGATCCTCACCGTGGAACCGTAAACCGGCTCACGCGCCTGCTTTCGGCGAGTTTCTCCGACCGCGCGTGCGTTCAGGTGCAGAACCCGGTGGTTGTGGGTGACGATTCCGAGCCGGAACCCGACATCGCGCTGCTAAAGATAAATGAGGCGGCGTGGGGCGAACGCGCCGCTTATCCGTCCGACATTATTGCTTTGGTCGAGGTCGCTCAAACTTCGCGCGACGCCGACCTCAACGTTAAGCCGTTGCTGTATGGCCAGAGCCATGTGCCCGAGTATTGGGTCGTCGATCTGATCGAACACGTCGTTCGCGTGTACCGCGAACCCGGACCCGACGGTTATCGAACGACGTTAGTTGTACGCTCTGGAGAAGCGATAGCGTTATCCGCATACCCGCTCGAACCGCTCGCCGTCGACGATATTCTTCCTCGACCGCATCTTCCGTCGTAAGACCCCTCGGCCCGTACGCTTCCATAAGCCGCACATCCGCGCTCGACGCGCGTCGGCGTTCTCTGATCGTCGAGTTCGGCTCGATCATCAAATTGCCGAGACGCTCTACCTTACCGCTACGAGCGTCTCAGAGTTGCTCGCTGGAATAGCATTCTTGCCAAAGGGAAAGCGGCGCAACGAACGCGCGAACGCATTTACGGACCTATTGCGTCGACTATTCGGCCAACGCGTTCTCGCTTTCGATAACGAGGCCGCCGTGGCGCGTCCGGATCACACCGCCTTTGCTGCTTCCAATAAGAGCGCGTGCGCGTTGCGCAGAGGCTCGCCGTCGGCGGGCGTGCGTCGCACGTAACTGCCGTCGGAGCGGAGCCAGCGCGTTTTCACGTTATCCTCACGAAGCACATCGAGGATGCCGCGTTGCACGTAAGCGCGGATCGCCGGATCGAGAATGGGCAAGCATGTTTCGACGCGACGGTCCAAATTGCGGCCCATCCAGTCGGCGCTGCCCATGTAGATTTCGGCGTCGCCGCCGTTGACGAACGAGAAGATGCGGGAATGTTCTAGAAAGCGGCCGACGATGCTGCGCACGCGTATCGTCTCGCTTATGCCCGGCAGTCCCGGCCGTAGTTCGCACATCCCACGCACGATGAGTTCGATCGGCACGCCCGCTTGCGAGGCGCGATAGAGCGCCCGGACCATGCCTGCGTCGCTGACGGCATTGAGCTTGGCGACGATGCCGCTGGGGCGGCCGGCACGAGCGTGGTCGGCTTCCCGGGCGATCAACGATTCGAATCCACTGCGCAACGTCGCCGGTGCGACGAGCAGTTCTTCGTAACGCGTCGCCTTGGAAAAGCCCGTTAGCCGGTTGAATAAGTGCGTGACGTCGCGGCCCAGTTCGGCTCGGCACGTAAAGAGCGACAGGTCGGTGTACGTCTTGGCCGTCTTATCGTTGTAGTTTCCCGTGCCGAAATGGACGTAGCGGCGGATGCCGTCTGGCTCGTCGCGGACGACGAGCGTCACCTTGGCATGGACCTTGAGGGCCGGAAATCCGTATACGACGTGCGCGCCGACGCGCTCGAGGTTACGGGCCCAATGGATGTTGTTCTCCTCATCGAATCGCGCTTTGAGTTCGATGAGCGCCGCGACTTGTTTGCCGCTTTCGGCGGCATCGACGAGCGCTGCGACGACGGGCGAATTGCCGGAGGTCCGGTACAGCGTCTGTTTGATTGCGAGCACCTGCGGATCGTGCGCGGCTTGATGCACGAATTGTACGACCGGGTCGAACGAGTCATACGGATGGTGCAGCAGTAGATCGCCTTCGCGAATTGCGGCAAACATGTCCGACTGATGCACCAGGCGCGCCGGAATCGCGGGGGTAAACGGCCGATCGTGCAAGTCGGGCCGATCGAGGTTCACGAGCGGCCAGAGCCCGGAGGTGCCGAGCATTCCGTCGATCGCGTAGAGGTCGACGTCCGAAAGCGACAGCGCTTCGAGCAGCATCGCGCGCAAATGCGCGGGCATCGCGCTTTCGACTTCGAGCCGTACCGGCTCGCCGAATCGCCGCCGCCGCAGTTCCGACTCGATCGCGCGCAGCAGATCGTCGGCTTCGTCTTCCTGTAGATCGAGGTCGGCGTCGCGCGTTACGCGGAAGCGGTACGACGCGCGGATCTCCATGCCGGGAAAGAGTTCCTCGAGATTATTGGCGATGACGTCTTCGAGCAGCACGAAGTGTGAGGGTGAATCGTTAGAGGCGAGCGGCACGAGTCGCGGCAGGCTGTCCGGCACTTTCACGCGAGCGAAGTGCATTTCCGGTCCCTCGCTCGTCAGCTCGTACATCTCGACCCCGAGCGACAGCGACAGATTCGAAATGTACGGAAACGGATGACTCGAGTCGACCGCCAGCGGCGTGAGCACCGGAAATACGCGCGACTCGAAGAAGCCCTTGAGTTGCTCGCGTTGCGACGGCGACAGTTCGTCGTAGCGGCGGATGGCAATGCCTTCGCTCGCGAGCGAAGGTGCCAGCCGCTCCAGCAAGCGCGCCGAGCGCTCGAGGGAGAGGCGCAGGCGTTCGGAAATGGCCGTTAATTGTTCCGCCGGCAGGCGTCCGTCGTTCGAGCGCTTGTGTACTTCCGCTGCGATTTGCTGCTTGAGCGCGGCGACGCGGATCATGAAATATTCGTCGAGGTTCGTCGAGAATATCGCGAGGAATTTGACGCGCTCGAGCAGTGGATTCCGCTCGTCTTCGGCTTCTTCGAGGACGCGATCGTTGAACTCGAGCCATGAAAGTTCACGACTGAAGTACAGCGCGGGATCTTCCAGCGGCGTCGGCGCCGCCGCGAGTTCCATCTCATGTGGCGAGACCATGGTCGCAGGGCATTCGCCGCCGCCCGAGGGAAGTCCACCGGCCTTGTGACCGACCTCGCGATGCATGTCCGCGATCACCTTGCGCTCTCCGCGGCCGCACTGCTCGTCGCAATCACCATCGGTATTCCGGCAGGCGCCTTCATCGCCCGTACGAGGCGCTTTCGCGAAGCGGGCTTAGCCGGCGTGAACGTTGCCCGCGTCGTTCCGAGCCTCGCCGTACTGGCGCTCGCGCAGCCGTTACTCGGCATTGGCTTCTGGCCATCCGTCGTCGCGCTCGTCTTCTTGGCGGTTCCGCCGATCGCGATCAATACCGACGTGGCATTGCGCGGCGTGCCGTTCGCCTTCGTGGATGCCGCGCGCGGACTGGGCATGAACGAGCGGCAAGTGCGCGCGCGCGTAACGTGGCCGCTCGCGACGCCGGTCGTCTTCGCCGGCGTGCGAACCGCAACGGTCGAGGTGATTGCGAGCGCGACGCTCGCAGCGTTCATCGGCGGTGGGGGCCTGGGTGAGTACATCCTCAACGGACTCGCCGGCGGCGATAACGCACAGCTCTTCGAAGGCGCCGTCTCCGTTGCCGTTCTGGCTCTGCTGGCGCAAGGATTGCTCGGGCTCGTGGAGCGGCGCTTGAACGCGCGCGCGGCATGACGCGCGCACGGGCGCTAGCGACGGCGATGGCGCTGCTCGGCATGAGCGCTTGCAAACGTACCGAGCCCGGTGGCGTATCGATCGGCGCCAAGAACTTCACGGAGCAGCTGGTGCTCGGAGAGTTGTACGCGCAAACCCTGGAGCGTGCCGGCATGCACGTCACGCGCAAGTTCGATCTCGGCGGGACGCAGGTCGCGATGGCCGCGTTACGCCGCGGCGACATCGACCTCTATCCCGAGTACACGGGGACGGCGCTGCTCTCGGTGTTGGGCGAGAAGGCGATTCCCGATCCCACTTCGCTCTACCGGCGCGTGAAGGACGCGTATGCCGGCCGGTATGGTCTCGTGTGGTTGCAGCCGGCACCATTCGACGACACACAGGCGCTGGCGACGACGCGCGCCGTCGCAGACCGCTACGGCATTCGCACGCTGCGCGATGTCGCGAAGGCGGCTCCCCAGCTGCGCCTCGGCGCCATCCCCGAATTCACGACGCGTCCCGACGGTCTGCCGGGCCTACGAAAGCGCTTCGGCGGCTTCGACTTCGCAAGCATTAAATTATTCGATATCGGCCTCAAGTATACGGCGCTCGAAAGCGGGCAGGTCGACATCGTCGTAGCGTTCGGAACCGACGGTCAGGTGGCGTACGACCGGCTCGTGCTCGTCCGCGACGACGAGCACTTTTGGCCCGCATATCAGGCGGCGCCCGTCGTCCGCCGCGAAGCATTAACACGCTTGCCGCAGCTCGCGCCGTCGCTCGATCGGCTCGCGCCGCGGCTGACGGACGCCGTCATGCGCGACCTCAACGCGCGCGTCGATCGTGAGAAGCAAGACCCAGCCGACGCCGCAAGCGCATTCTTGAAGGGCCGGGTATGAGCGCGGGCGCGGCAATCCTCGCCACTGACGTCGTGGTGCGCTATGCCGGTAGCGATCGCAACGCCGTCGACGGCGTGAGCCTCGACGTCGCACCGGGCGAACTGATCGTCCTGCTCGGGCCCTCGGGTTGCGGCAAGAGTACGTTCATGCGTACGATCAACCGCCTCGTCGTACCCGACGGCGGTGCGATCGCAATCGACGGTGTCGACGTCGCGTCGACGTCTCCGGAAACGCTGCGGCGCGGCATCGGCTACGTGATTCAAGCCGTCGGACTCTTCCCGCACCTTACCGTCGCGCAGAACATCGGCGTCGTTCCGCAGTTACTCGGCTGGAAGCGCGAGCGCGTTGCGCAGCGCGTCGATGAGTTACTGAATCTCGTGCGTCTCGAAGCTTCGCGGTATCGCGACCGCTTGCCACGCGAGCTCTCGGGCGGCGAACAGCAGCGCGTCGGCGTCGCGCGCGCGATCGCAGCCGAACCGCGAACGCTGCTTATGGACGAACCGTTCGGCGCCGTCGATGCGATCGTACGCATCGCGTTGCAGGACGAGACGTTGCGCATCCACCGGGCGCTGGGCACGACGATTCTCTTCGTTACGCACGACGTCGACGAAGCGCTCCGCATCGCCGATCGCATCGTCGTCCTGCGCGAAGGACGCGTCGAGCAGGCCGGATCGCCGCTGCACATGCTGGCTTACCCTGCGACGCCGTACGTGCGCGCGTTACTCGACGCCGACGACACGGTGCGCCGGTTGCAGCTGTTGACCGCCGGCTATGCGCTCGCGCGACGAAACGGCAGCCCAGGCGTGCCTTCGCAACCGGAGGCGAGCGCGTCCGGCGCGGCTATCGCGGCGTCCGCGTCGTTACGCGAAGCGCTATCGCAATTACTTGCCGGCGCCCAGACCGTTCGCGTTATGGACGGAGAAGCGACGCTCGGGACGCTCGGCTTCGACGACGTGCGTGCGGCGATCGCCCGCGACGCGACGGCTTCGCAATGAGGGCCGGACCGTTCGGTTATCTCATTAGCCATACGTCGACGGTCGCCAGGCATTTAGGCGAACACTTATATCTCGTCGTCTCCGCGCTAGCGATCGCGAGCATCTTCGCTCTACCGCTCGGCGTGCTCGTCGCGCGGGCGCGCCGGGTCGGCGGCATCGTGTTGCAGACGCTTAACGTAGCGTACACGATTCCAAGTCTCGCGATGTTTGCGGTGCTCGTACCGGTGTTCGGGATCGGGAGCACGACGGCAATCGCCGCGCTAGCCGTCTACGCTCAGATGCTGCTCGTGCGCAACGTTGCGCTCGGACTGCTCGGCGTTCCGGCGGTGCTCGTCGAGGCCGCGAAAGGCCTGGGCATGACGCCGTGGCAACGCTTCTGGTACGTTGAGTTTCCGCAGGCGCTGCCGGTAATTCTCGGCGGCCTGCGCGTCGCAACGGTCACGCTGATCGCACTCGCAACGCTCGGCGCGTGGGTCGACGCCGGCGGCCTGGGCGTGCTCATCCTTTACGGCCTGCAGCACGATGCCCCCGACCGCACGATCGCAGGCTCCGTAGTCGCCGCCGCACTCGCCGTCGCGGCCGACCGCGGGTTACGAGGTATCGAACGAATGGCGGTGCCGAGCGGTAGCCGCACGAGCGCAAGCGAAGCGCCGTAGCCGATGAGGATCTTACGGCGTTGGTCCGGTCGCATTCGCACCGATGACGAAGCGGCCTATGTTGCGTACATCGAGGCGACGGGGCTGCGCGACTACGCGCGGACCCCCGGCAACCTCGGAAGCCAAATGGTCTTACGTGACCTCGGCGACGGCACGACCGAGGTGACCACGCTGAGTTGGTGGACGTCGATGGACGCGATCGCCGCCTTCGCAGGCGAGTCGGTCGACCTGGCGCGCTATTATCCGGGAGACGACCGCTATCTCATCGATCGTCCCGCCTACGTCGAACACCATCGCGTCGCTGCGTACAGCGGCCCGTCCGACGAGTAATCCCGACGATTGCAGACCCGTTCGTTTGACGCCGAGGCCGTAGCGATCGAAATTTCATCGCTGCAGATTAGCGGCGGAAATGGGACGGCAACGTTCGCTCGATGAAGCCGGCGCTTGCGATCGTCCTCGCTTCGCTCACCGCCGGGTGCGCATCCGGCGTACGACCGAACGCCGATCCTCCGTGGCTGCGCATCGGACTGACGACGGAATCGAATTCGCTTTCGCCGCTACTCGCGCTCAATGACTACGAACAGCTGACCGACCGCCTCATCTTCGACGTGCTGGTCACGGCGGATGCCGGCGGTCGCCGGCTCGTACCGCGACTCGCAGCCGTCGTGCCCAGCGTCGAAAACCGCGGCATCTCGCGGGACGGCCGAACGCTTACGTATCATCTGCGCCGCAACGTGCGCTGGCACGATGGCGTGCCGTTCACCAGCAAGGACGTCGCCTTTTCCTACGCCGCGATCATGAATCCGGCGAACAACGTTCCCAACCGGCACGGCTACGACCTCATCGCGTCGGTCGCCACGCCCGACCCCTATACGGTCGTCTTCTCCATGAAACGGCCCTTCGGCCCGGCGGTCGCGTCGCTATTTAGCGATACGGTGCCGAACGCCGTCTTACCCGCGCATTTGCTCGGCCGCGAAAAGAATCTCAATCGCATTCCGTTCAACGATCGTCGCGTCGGCACGGGACCGTACCGGGTCGTGCGCTGGGATCGCGGCGATCGCATCGAGCTCGAGGCCAACGACGATTACTACCTCGGCCGGCCGAAGATCGCAAGACTCAGCATTCGCTTCGCAAGCGACTAGAACGCGATGATCGATCTCGTTCGCACGCACGCCGTCGACCTCTACACGCAGGCGTCGGTCAATGCCTATGGCCGGCTCAAGACACTTCCCGACGTAGCAACGGCGCTTGGCGACGCACACGCCGCCTCCACCGTGCTGATCAATACCACACGACCCATCCTGCGCGACGTGCGCGTTCGCCGGGCGATCGCCGCCGCGATCGATAAACGCGCGATCGTTAAGAACTTCGTCTTCGGCGCGGGCTTAGTCGCGACAGGCGACCTGCCGCCATTCATGTGGGCTTCCAATCCGCATCTTCAAGCGGACGATTTCGATCCGCAGCGCGCGCGGACGCTCCTACGACAGGCCGGATGGAAGCCCGGCAAGGACGGGATCGCGGTGAAGGCAGGGCGACGATTGGCGCTCGACTTCGCGTACGCTCAGAATAACATCACCACGCGCCTCATCGCCGTGCAGCTCCAATCGTCGTTGCGCGCCGCCGGCATCGAGCTCGGACTCAAGGGCTACACGACGCAGCAGATGTTCAACGCCTATGCCGCCGGAGGCGTCTATCAAACCGGCTCGTTCGACGTAGCTTGGTACACCATGACGCTCGGAATCGATCCCGATAGCGCCGCACGCTTCTCGTGCGACGCGGTGCCGCCGAACGGCCAGAACTATTCACGTTACTGTAACCGCGCGATGGACGCAGCGCAGCGAGCGGGGCTCGACGCCGTCGACGAAACGACGCGGCGGCAGGCGTACTTCCGAAGTCAGCAGCTGCTGCTTGGCGATGTGCCGATCGTCTTCGTCTTCTGGCCGAAAAACGTCGATGCGTACGACCCACGGCTACGCGGGTTTGCTGCGAATCCGGTCGTGCCCACGTGGAATGCGCAAGACTGGTCGTTGCGTCGAGATACCTGACCGAGCGGCCCCGGCGGACAGAGCAATGGCCGGCTGCGTCGAAAGCTGAAGGATGGTGACCGCAACCCGTCCTCGCTTCACGACTCACGACGTGGCCAATCAGCCGCCGGAATTAGCCGGACGAAACCTGTTCGCCACGGATCCGATCTTGCGCGAATGCGTCGCGCGCGAAGGCGGTGCGGAAGCGCTCGATTCGCTAACCGAGCTCGGTGACCGCGCCGGAAGCGAAGAAAACTTCGAGCGGGCCGAGCGTGCGAACCGGAACATCCCGGTGCTACGAGCCTTCGATCGTTACGGCAACCGGATCGACGAAGTGCGCTTCGACCCGGCCTATCACGAGCTCATGGCGCTTGCGATCGAGGCCGGAACCCATAGCGTCGCCCACGACGGCAGCCTCGCTCGCGGAGGGCACGTCGCGCATGCGGCGCGCTCGTATCTTCTCGGTCAAGTAGAACTCGGCACGCAGTGTCCGGTCAGCATGACGTACTCGGCGATTCCCGTCCTGCGTAAAGCCGGCGGTCTGCCGGCGGAATACGCGCACCACGCGCTCGCCAACCGGTACGATCCGCGTCTGGGGCCGGCAGCCCATAAGGCGGGACTGACCTTCGGCATGGCCATGACCGAGAAGCAAGGCGGCTCCGACGTGCGCGCCAACACGACGCACGCGATGCCGCTCGCAGCCGGCGGCGCGGGGGAAGCGTATGCGCTCGTCGGCCACAAGTGGTTCTGCTCCGCACCGATGTCCGATGCGTTCCTGACGCTGGCGCAGACGGACGCGGGGCTCGGGTGCTTTTTCGTGCCGCGCGTGCTCCCCGACGGCACGCGAAACGCAATCCGGCTGCAACGCCTCAAAGACAAGCTCGGGAACCGCTCCAACGCATCCTCGGAGATCGAATATCACGACGCCTGGGCACTGCTGCTCGGCGACGAAGGTCGCGGCGTCGCGACGATCATCGAGATGGTCCATCACACGCGCTTCGACGCGACGACCGCCGGTGTTTCGCTCATGCGCATGGCGTTCGCTCAAGCACTTCATCACTGCGAGCACCGCAGCGCCTTCGGTAAGGTGCTGATCGACCAGCCGCTCATGCGCAACGTCCTAGCGGATCTCGCGCTCGAATTGGAAGCCTCGGTCGCGCTCGTGTTCCGAATCGCGCGTGCGTTCGACGAAGGCGAACGAGACCCGGCGCAGCGTGCGTTTGCAAGGCTCGCCGTCGCAGCCGCAAAATATTGGGTCAATCGCCGCGTCGCCGAATACGTCGACGAGTGCATGAATTGCCTCGGCGGCGCGGGATACGTCGAAGAGTCGATTTTGCCGCGGCTTTTCCGCGAAGCACCGCTCAACGGTATATGGGAGGGCGCCTACAACGTCATCGCGCTCGATGTGCTACGAACGCTAACGCGCGAACCGCTTGCTGTCGACGTCTTCTTCGCCGAACTGGATCTGGCGCGCGGCAGCGACGGACACCTGGATACCGCAATCGACCGTCTGCGCGACGAAGTCCGCACCGGCGTTAGCGAATCATCCGCCCGCTCGATCACGCAACGCCTGACGCAAACGCTGCAAGGCACCCTGCTCACGCGGTTTGCGCCGTCCACGGTAGCATCGGCATTTTGCCGATCGCGCCTGGGCAACGACGCCGGTACGGCCTACGGCGCGCTCCCCGCCACGGCCACCGTCGCCGAAATATTCGAACGCATGCGCGCGTAACACCGAACACGCCGCAATCGCGCGATCGTTCACATTGAAACGATGCTCATGATGTCGCAAAGACTCGAGAAGTCATTTGCGTTTCGCGTGTAGAGCGGTACGTCCAACGACAGCGCAGTCGCCGCGATAAACAAATCGACGGCGCGGTCACCTCGCGGTTTACGACCGTCTGTGAGCACGGCGGCGTAAACGCGTGCGTACGCGCGAGCGGCATCTGCGTCGAAAGGGAGCGCCGTAAACGCGGACTCCGCCCATTGAAGTCGTGCCTGCCTGCGGGAACGCTCTCGAATATCGGATACTGCGTGCAGTCCGGCGGCGAGTTCGGCGAGCGTGACGGCCGCAATTGCCGATCGAGAAGGAAGCGCTTCGACCGGCAGTCTCTCGAAGGCCAGCAGTACGGACGTATCGAGGACGCCTCGTTCGACGTTAGACACGCGGCGCCGGATCTTGATCGACGAAGGCGTCAAGGTCTTTGCGGAATTGTTTTGCGTCGATTGGGGGCAAGAGAACGGCGGTTCGCATTAAGTCCGCAGAACGCATGAATTGAGGCCTGCCGACGGGTCGAAGCTCACCTACCGGGACACCGTTTCGCGTAATTATGAAAGAATCGCCCTCGTCGAGGGCTCGCATGATGCTCCCACTGTCATTGCGCAATTCACGCTGGGTGACTTCACGTCGCATAGGTCCATCGTAGCACGCGTGCTACAACATGGTGAATGGAAAGCTCGACCCGTAAGCGCTTCGTAGCCGTGCCGGGCGCTCTCTACAACGATTTACACTATATGGAGCCCCCGGGCGCAACGCTAGACGCGCCGACGAACGATATCGAGTGCGGCGACGAGCTTTACCGTATCCTCGTACAACCGATCTTCGACGATACGGCCAAAGCGCAGGCGTAGATATTGCATTCCTTCGTTCGCGTAGCGCGCACCGTCGGGAAGCGTCGCGGTAACGGAGAAGCGCGTGGCCACGCTCGTCGCCCATGGCGGACCGGCAACGATGACTGCGAGTGGGTCGATGGCGAGGTCGGGGAACGTCGCGAACAATTGCGCGAACCAGGCCGACACGGCCGCCGGTCCGCGGCGTTCGCCTCCGAGCATGTGGTCGCCAGAGAACGCCAAGACGCCGTCGTCGCGGAACATCGCGGCGATATGGGAGCCGTCGCGAGTCTGCTTCATCGTACGAAAGCCGTCGCGCACGATGTGCCGAACCATCGCGTGATACACGAGCCGCTATACCGGCGCGGGCGCGCGGTTCGCTAGCGTCCGTTCGGCATAAGCGCGGCTGCCGCGTCATCGCCGAGCGCGAAGCCCGCGATATCCGCTAAGCGCCAGAGCCGCCCGCCGGCTCCCCAGGTTCCCTCCGGAACCTCGTTCGCGAAGACCCACACTCGGTGCGTATCTCGCGTAAAGCGACCGGCTTCCGCATCGAGCACCGCTTCGGTCACGGACGAGACCATACCGGCGCGCCGCTCATCGTCGAACTGCCCCTGCGGAACGGAAACACGAACGCGATAGTGCGGATCGGCGACCGGCTCCCCGGCAACGTACACGGCGCCGATACGATTCACGAAGACCCACGCCAAGCCTCGGACGCGAGCATTCCGCGGATCGGCTCCTTCCCATCGAAGCAACAAATTCGTCAAATTAGCGACGAGTTCACGTTCAGCTTCCGTTCCGAGAACGCCGTCGGGTAGATCGAGATCCAGCATCGGCATAAGTCAAAGGCTCCGTTCCCCACGCAACCTGGATTGCGAACTACTACTCAAGGGACCTGTATACTATTGGGTTGAGTTTCATAAGTCAACCCTGCTATGCTGAATGCGTGCGGAACCGTCTCCAATATCGTGCCGATAATTGCTCGCTCGTACGGGCGCTCGAGATCGTCGGCGAGCGTTGGAGCCTGCTCGTGCTCCGTGAGGCGTTCCTAGGGCTGCGCCGTTTCGACGACTTTGCGACGGCAATTGGCTGCGCGCGTAACATTTTGACCGCTCGGCTCGCGTCGCTTGTCGAACATGGCATCCTCGTACGCGCCCCCTATCGCGAACCAGGCAGCCGCACCCGGCACGAATATCATCTTACGGAACGAGGCCGTGAACTCGTCGTCGGCGTCGCCGCCCTCATGCAATGGGGCGACCGCCATTTAGCAGATGCTGAAGGACCCCCCATTGACTTGCGGCATCGCGGATGCGGCCAACATGCTCGCGCAGTCATCACTTGTGCGGAGCACGGCGCCCTGACGCCCGCGGAGATTGCAGTGCGGCCCGGAACCGGAGCCAAACGCATTGCATAGATACCGCGCCATCGGCGCGATATCGGACGGAAGTGTCCTCGAAGTAGACGTGCGCATAACGCACGAGCGGCTCGGGGAGGAGCTGTAAGGTCCGGCTTCGCCAACGGATCGCATGATGCTTCGAGTATCGTTCCGGCCATTCACGCTAAAGTAAATCGCGTGACACATAAGCTCATGTAGCACGGTACCACCCCGCAGGGCCCCTTCGTCGCCGTCGAACGAATCTGCGGTTACGCAGACAACGCGCGGAAAAGCGCCTCCGAGACGGCGTCGCCAAGTACGTCTTCGGGATGCCATTGCACGCCGATGAAAAACGGGTGCTCGAACGTCGCTTCGACCGCTTCGACGACGCCATCGGGAGTGCGCCCGACCATGGCCAGCCCATTGCCGAGCGTTGCGAGTGCTTGGTGATGCAGCGAATTGGTCGGGAACGATGTGCGCCGGGTTATTCGCGCGAGCGCGCTGCCGCATTTGACCATCACGTCGTGTTCGGGTGCGTAGTCGCCGCGACTCAAACCCAAATCTTCAACCTGCCGGTGCTCGACCGTATACCGCTCGCCGAGCTTGTCGCGCAGGTCTTCGATGAGCGTGCCGCCCAGCGCGACGTTGGCGACCTGCATGCCGCGGCAGATCGCGAGGATCGGCACTGCGCGGTGGAACGCGGCGCGAACGAGCGCAATCTCGAACGCATCGCGTTCCTCTTGATACAAGCCGGCTTCGCTACGTGAATGCCGCGGATTGCCGCCGTAACGCGCAGGGTCGACGTCGACGCCTCCCGTCAGTAACAGCCCGTCGACGTCGCCGAGCACTTCGTCGACCGTCGTCGCATCGTTCACGAGTTCGACGACGGTCGCGCCCGTTCGTTCGACGGCGTCGCGGTAATTCTGCCGGAGTTCGACGACCTTGCCGTCGACAGTTAGGCCGGCCGACGACGTTACCCCGATGCGCGGCCCCTTAGGCACGTACGTAACGGTCGAGCCAGTCTTCGATGCGATGCAGGCGCTCGATGCGGTGAATTGGCTCGCCGGTTCGATTGAGATCGTGCGTCTCGCGCGGAAACTCGAGATACTCCGCCGTGCGGCCGAGGACGCGTAGCGCGTCGAACTCCTGCAGCGTCTGGTCGATCGGCGTCCGGATGTCGTTCTCGCTGTGCACGATGAGCACGGGCGTTCGCACGTTCGCCACGTACTTGAGCGGCGATTGGTTCCAATAGGTCTGCTGATGGTCCCAAGCGTTCCCCCACGCGTACGTCGGGTCGTTGGCGCCGGCGAAGTCGGCCGCGAGAATGAGCGATTGCAGGTCGCTAACGGCGCGTTCGGCGACTGCGCCTTTGAAGCGCGTCGTGTGTCCGATGATCCATAACGTCGCGTATCCGCCGTAGCTTCCGCCGAGCACGCCGAGCTTCGAAGCGTCGACTTCGGGGCGACGGATCGCCGCATCGACGACGGCCATCTCGTCCGCGTACATCGGGTCGCCCCAATTCTTCGAAAGTGCCGACTCGAACGGATACCCGAATCCGACGCTACCGCGCGGATCGGCGAATACGACGTTGTAGCCGTGCGATGCGAGCACTTGAAACTCGTGAAAGTAACTGTTGCCGAATTCCGTCTGCGGACCGCCGTGGATCTCGAGTAACGTCGGGTACTTGCGGCCCGGGGTCGCGTGCGGCGGGTGGACGATCCACGCGTGCACCGTCAAGCCGGCTTCGTCACGAACGGTGAAGGGTACGGCATCCGATAACGGGACGTCGCGCCGGTACGCGGCGTTAGCGTCCGTGAGTTGCGTCGAACGCCCGGTTACGGAGTCGTAGACGTAGATCTCGTTAGGATGCGACGCATCGCTGCGATCGTAGGCGATCTTAGAACCATCGCGGCTCATCGAGCACGACCCGATTTCCGCGTCGCCGCCGGTCAGCCGCGTCGCGGCACCGCTCGCGACATCGTATCGCGAGAGCGCGGTTGCTCCGGGCACGCTCGCGAGTTCGACGAAGCTGCGGCCGTCGGCAGTAACGATCGGCCCACAGCCGGCGCCGCTTTCCCGCGTGTCGGCGAGCACGGCATCGCCCCAAGCGACCGTATTCGGCGGGACGACCACGCGTTCGTCCGTTCCACGTACATCGGCAACCCCCACGCCGGCATATCCGGCCGGATCGCGCGCGTCGTCGAAATGGTAGAGCATGCGCGCGCCGTCGGGCGTAAAAGCGGCACTCGTAACCGAATGATGCGGCAGGAGCAGTCGAACGAATGCGCCTCCCGCCGACGGAATCGCGTAGAGTCCGCGCTCCGAGCCTGCCGGATCGTGATTGCGGGCCGAGGCGAATACGATCGTCTTGTCGTCGGGAGACCAAACCGGATCCGTCTCGGACCAGTCGTTGCCGCTCGTTAGCGCGACGGCATGACCTCCGTCGGCATCGGCGGCCGCAATGTGACGGTGTTTATCGTAGACATATCCCGGGCCGTTGAGCGAAAAGCGAAGTTCGCGTATGGTGCGGGTGTCGGTCTGTTTGTGCTCGGGCGGTGGCGAAGCACCGGCGGCGGCCCAATCGACGGCGAGCGGCGCCGGGTCGTCCTTGGTCGTCGTCCGTAGGCGATGCGGCGTCCGTCGTGGGACCAGACGGCGCCCGACGCGCCGTTCTTCTCGTGCGTGAGTTCGCGCGCTTCGCCGCCGGAAAGCGCGATAATATAGATCTGCGTTTGATCTTTAACGGCGCGATCGAATGCGAGCGTGCGCCCGTCGGGCGCCCAAACGGGGCCGCTATCGTCGTCGCCGCGCGTAAGCTGTCGCGGCGCGTTCGTACCCGAAACGGCGGCTAGCCAAATCGCCGAACGGTAGGCATTCTTCGTCACGTCGACGATGCGCACGACATAGGCGACTTGCGTTCCGTCGGGCGAGATCGCGGGATCGCCGACGTAGTGTAAGCGCGCGAGGTCTTCGGGCAGCGCCGGCCGGGCGACCGCGGCGACGGACGAAGCGGCGACCGCGTACGCGGCCGCGAGAGCGAGCGTGAGCAAGCGCATGATGAACCCTATTCGATAACCAGGAGCGACACGGCAAAACGCGCGGCGTCGTCGAGGAAGCGTTCCCGGACGCGAAAGCCGCTATCCTCGGCAAGCCGCGCGACGTCGGCCTCATCGAATTTGTACGACGACTCGGTGTGAATTGCTTCGGAGGCAAAAAATCGGACGGTCGTGTGGAGTGCGTCGATCGCGACCGTCATGCTGCGTTGCGCGACCAGGTACGAATCGACACACCCGCGCTGCGCGTCGTACCGGGCGACGTGCGCGAAACCGTCGAGGTCGAAGTGACCGCCGAGCTCGCGATTGATGCGTCCGAGCAGATTCTTATCGAATGCCGCGGTGACGCCGGTCGGATCGTTGTAGGCGAGCTCGAGCACGGCCGGATCTTTCTTGAGATCCGTTCCGAGCAACAACGCGTCGCCAGGTTTGAACGAGTCGGCCATCGCGCGCAAGAGCGCGCGCGCTTGGGCCGGATCGTAATTGCCGATATTCGAGCCGAGAAAGAGCGCGAGCACTCGGTCGTCGGTTCGTAAATCGCCCGAGGCAAGCGTCTGCACGTAGTCGCTCGCATACGCTCGGACGTCGATCCGTTCGTACTCCGCCACGAGCGCGCTTGCCGAGCTTTCGAGCGCGCTCGGCGAGATGTCGATCGGGCGGTATGTCACGCGCTCCTGGCGTTCCAGCGCGGCTTCGAGAAGCGCTCGCGTCTTGCGCGCGCTCCCGCTGCCGAACTCCACGATGTTGACCGGCGCATCGAGCGCGGCGAGCATCGCCGGGGCGCTACGCTCCAGAATCTCCGCTTCGACGCGGGTCGGATAATATTCGGGAAGCGCGCAGATCGCTTCGAAGAGCGCGGAGCCGAGCTCGTCGTAGAAGTATTTGGGCAACAGCCGTTTAGGGTCCGCCGCGAGTCCGCTGCGGACGTCGTCGGCGAACGTAGCGGTCGCGACCGGCGCGGAGGAACGGAAGAGATGAAACCGTTCGGTCTGGGTCGTCTGGTCGCGTTCCGGAACGATCACGCTTTATACCGGTCCCACAGGAGTCGAGTTTGCAACATCAGGATGTGACGATCGCGGTCGACGGCGGCGCGATGCCGAGTTATCTGGCGCGGCCCGACGGCGATGCCGCCAAGCCGGCCGTCATCGTGCTTCAAGAAATCTTCGGCGTCAACCGCGAGGTGCGGCGCATCGCCGATCTTTTTGCGAGTTCCGGTTACGTCGCGCTTGCGATCAATTACTATCATCGCGATCATCCCACGCTGAACGAACCGTACACGAAGGAGGGGTTGCAGCGCGGCTTCGCTGCCGCCGCGAAAGTCGATCGCGCGACGCTCCGTTCGGACATCGCAGCCGCGATCGCCTGGCTCGAATCGCAACCGTACGTCTCGCGTGGCAAAATCGCGACGACGGGGTTCTGTTTTGGCGGATCGGTGGCGTTCTTGAGCGCGACGATGCCAGGACTCACCGGAGCCGTGTGTTTCTACGGACTGCTCGCGAGCGGAATGCCGAGTGGCGAGCCGGCCCCGATCGCCGACGCGGCGAACGTGGGCGTGCCGCTGTTGCTTTTCTTCGGCGGCAAAGACGAGTTCGTCGATCACGATGCGATCGCGAAGACGAGTAAAGCCCTGCTCGACGCCGGCAAAGAAAGCGAGATCATTACGTATCCGAACGTCGGACACGCGTTCTTCCGCGAGTCGAGCGCCGACATGAACCGGCACGAGGTCGAGGACGCGTGGAATAAGGTTTTGTTCTACTTGGGCGAACGCTTCGCGTGAGGGGGTAGCGTCACGCCGAGCTGCCAGCACAGAAACGTCCAAACGTCGGCGTATTCAGCGATTTGCTTCTCGCGCGGCTTCCCCGCACCGTGACCGGCGTCTGCTTCGATCGACGCGAACACCGGCATCTCGGACGACGTCGCTGCCTGTACGCGCGCGGAGAATTTGCGCGCGTGCATCGGATCGACGCGGCCGTCCGCCTCGGCGGCGCGCACGTACATCGCCGGGTAGGCGGTTCCATGCCGCACGTTATGGTACGGCGAATATGCGCGCAGATAGGCTGCGTCGGCGGGATCGTCGGGATCGCCGAACTCCGGAATCCACAAGCGTCCGAGCGAGAAGCGATGGTACCGTAGCATGTCCGTTACCGGCACGAGCGCGACGACGGCGCGAGCGAGCGCCGGGCGTTGCATCGCGGCCGCACAAACCAGTAAGCCGCCGTTGCTTCCACCGAGGAAGCCGAGCCGTGCGGGATCGGCAATGTGCGACGTGCCCAGATGCTCGGCCGCTGCCAGAAAATCGTCGAACACGTTCTGTTTGCGTTCGAGCATACCGTCGCGATGCCACGCTTCGCCGAACTCGCCCCCGCCGCGCAGATTCGCAATCACATAGATGCCGCCGGCGTCGAGCCAGGGGACGATCGTCGGCACGAACCACGGCAGCAGCGAGACGTTGAAGCCGCCGTATCCGTACAGCACGGCCGGCGACGAGCCGTCGCGCGGCACGTCGCGACGGGACAGCACGCTCAACGGGACGGGCGTACCATCGCGCGAGACGGCGGTTTCTCGCGTCGTCCGGTATGCGGTTGCGTCGAACGGTGCCGACACGCTCGCCCAGCATTCGGCGCTTCCGGCCGGCTCGGCCGGCTCGTGCCCGGGAACTTCCGCGCCGCCGAGCCTCAGCCGCACGATCTGCGGGGGCTCGAGATGCGAGGCGAGCGTCACGTAGAGATCGGCACTGTCCTGCGACGCACTCAAGCCCAACACCGTGCGCCCGTCCGTCTCCAGCGGCATCTCGATCCGTCCGTCGTCGTAGCGCACCCGCAGCCGCGAACGGACGTCTACGATATCGCACACCGCGAGCGCGCCCCGCGCGAGCGCGAACAGGTCGAGCGCACCCGGGCCTTCCGGCACGATCTCGCGCCACGCTTCGCGGTGCGGCCGATCGTAATCGACGGCGAAGATGTGCGAGCGTGCGGCGCCGTCGTCGGTGCGCAGGTATAGCGCATCGTTTCCGGCGAGCGCATGGTACGATGCGTCGCGTCCCGCCGTGAGCGCTTGGAAACGCAGCTGCGGCTGGGCCGCGTCGGCAACGAAGACGTCGGCGCGAGCCCAGCCGAGCGATACCGTGACGGCCAACCGCCGGCCGTCGCCGGACAGATCGACCTCGAGCCACTCTTCGCTCCGGCGCCCTTCGCCGAAGACTTCGACGTCTTTGCGCCACGGCCGGCCGCGTTCGTGCCGGTACAGCCGTACGTCGTAGTCGCCGCCGAGCGGATAGCGCGTGTAGTAGAATCCACGCTCGTCCGGCACCCACGCCAAGCTGCAATACTGCGTGCCGGGAATCGCTTCGAGCGTGAGCCAACCCGACGCGACATCGAGGACGCGCAGCGTGCTACGTTCGTCTCCGCCAACCGACGTGCCGAAGGCGACGAATCCGCCCCGCGGACTCGGATACCACCAGTCGAGCGCCGTCAAGCCGCTGGGGTCGAGCGCCACCGGATCGACCAATAGACGCTCGCCTGCTGCGTCGCGCACGCACAGCACGCTCTGTGTCGCGCCGTCGCGACGCGCCGTGTAAAACGCGCTGCCGCCGCGGACCACTGGAGGGCCCAACACGTCGATACGGGAGAGGGCCTCGAAACGCGAGAGCAGCTCTTCGCGTTCCGGCCGGCCATCCAGCGCCGCGCGAGTCTCTTCGTTCTGGCGCTTCGTCCAAGCCGTCGTGCGTGGGCCGTCGGCATCTTCGAGATAGGCAAAGCCGTCCTCCGCGGCTGCGTCGACGCTCATCGCACGGCTGTTGCCGCGCGATGGCCCACTCGCCCTTTCGTCTCGTCGAGCAATCGGGCCCAACGGTCGTAGATGTCGCCGACGTAGGCGCGCGTCTCAGGGTACGGCGGGACCCCGCGATAATAGGCGACGGTCCCCGGACCCGCGTTGTAGGCCGCAAGCGCGACCGCGTACGGATCGGCAAAGCGTCCGTCGTACGCATTAACGTAGCGTCCCACGAGCGTCGCCGTGCCCCGGAGTGCGTCGCGCCAATCGAACGGGTCGACGTCTTCGGTAGCTGCGGTGGCGAGCGTAAATTGGCCGATTCCCACGGCCCCCGCCGTCGAGACGGCACGCGGGTCGAAACCCGATTCTTGGAGCACCAGGCTGCCGAAAAAGAATGGGTCGAGCCGGTGGACGCGGGCGACGTCCGTCGCCACCGTGGCGAGCTCGAGTGCGTCGAACGGGTCGAGGCGATGGTTGCTGCGCACGATCCAGTGGACGAGAGCCAAGACCGGAACCGCCGGCCTTGGGGTATCGTAGAGTAACCGCAGCCCGCGAAGTTCGCGCGCGTCGTGTGGCACGTGCCAGCTTTGGGCACGATCCTCCAGATTTGTGGTATCGACGACGATCATACGACGGTGGCCCGGCTGGCGCGAACGGCGTGGCAGGTACGCGCGTGCGACGTGACCGAACCCGAACCTGGAACGTCCCTACGGAGATCGAAAAACGTACTCATATGAAGGCGGCGGCGCTGTGATTTTATTCGTTTCGCTCGTCATCGTGCTCGTCGTGGGCGACTTTGCCTCGACGTTCTTCTATCACGTGCCGCAGCATCTTTGGTTCAAGCTGCACCTGCGCACCCACCACGACCGTACGCGATCCTACTGGGACCATGCGGTAATTTCGAAGGACCCGCAGGTCATGCTCGACGGTCTTTTGGGAGCCGTCCCCTACATGCTGGTCGCGGCGCCGCTCTTCTTGTTGGGCCCTTGGTCGATTGCCGGGGCCGTTTTGGCGCTGGTCCTCGGGCAACTCCACGTCTGGTGGCGCCACACGACCGAGATCGGCTGGATTTCGCCGCCCGCGCTCGTGCGAGTCGCCCGCGCGTTGCAAATCGTCTTGCCAGAAGACCACGACGGCCACCATCGTAATCCCGATATCGAATTCGGCGACTTGTTCCGGTTCTACGATGCGCCCGCGCGTGCGTTCATGACATACGTGCGCAGCGTCCAACGCCGGCGCCGAACGGCGCTTCGACGATTGCAGCGCATTCGCGCAATTCGCAGCCTTCGCCAGACGCAAGGCGCATAAGCGCAACCGGCGCTGGAGGGTCGATGACGAAACGGATTCTGTTCCTCATCTCCGATACCGGCGGCGGCCACCGAAGCGCGGCTAACGCGATCACCGCTGCGCTCGATCAAACCCGGAGCGGGCCGTACGGAGAACCGCTCGAGTTCGAACACCGCGTCGAAGACGTTGCGTCGCACTGCACCTTCCCACTCTCGCTTCTGGGGCCGGCGTATAGTGCGGCCCTTCGTTTCGCCCCGCCGCTTTACGGCGCACTGTACCTCGCGACGAACGGCCGCGCGCGTTTCCGCGCGGTCATTACGCTTTGCGAACCGCTGTACCGCCGGCGCCTGCGCGATCTCTTCATCGCGTACAAACCCGACGTTATCGTGTCGGTCCATCCGCTGCTCAATCACGCGGCGTTGCGAGCGCGAGCCGACGCTGGCATGCTCGACGTCCCGGTCGTTACCGTCATCACCGATCTCGGCAAAGTGCACGAGGGCTGGCTCGTACCCGACGTCGATGCCGTCGTCGTCCCGGCGCGCGAAGTCTACGCTCGCGCGCTCGATCGCGGATTTCCGCCCGACCGGATCTATCATTTGGGACATCCGGTGCACCCCAAGTTCGAAGATGTGTCCGAAACGAAACAGCAAATTCGCGTCCAGCTCGGATTGCCGGCCGATCAGACGATCGCATTGCTAATGGCGGGCGGCGAAGGCGGCGGCAAGCTGCTGCCCACGACCTTGGCACTGGCCAAGTCGAAACTACCGCTGCACCTGGTGGTCGTGACCGGACGCAATGCGTCGCTGCGCTCGAAGCTCGAAGAACTCGCGCCGTCGCTCGCGACGCCGATGACGGTGCTCGGTTATTGCGACAACGTGCCGGAACTGATGCGTTCGGCCGACCTGCTAGTCACCAAGGCGGGACCCGGAACGATCGCCGAGGCGAGCCTCGCAGAAGTGCCCGTCGTCGTGTACGACTTCATTCCGGGGCAAGAACGCGGCAATCTCGACTACGTTCGCACGAACGGCATCGGCGTCGTCGCGCTAACGACGGCCGACGTCGTACGCTCGGTGCGACGCATCGTCGCCAACCTCGAGCGCTTGCAATCGATGCGCGACCGGCAAGCATCCGTCGCGCCGCGCGGGAGCTCCCGTCGCATCGCCGCGCTGATTGCGAGCGTTGCGTTCGGACACGTGCAAGCGGCGATTCCGCCCGCCCCCGTCATTCCGATCGCCGCCGCGCTTTAGCGCAGCGAGCGACTAGGCGCTAACGGCGCTTTCCGCGGGCGCCGGTTGTCCGGCAGCGTGCATGCCGCCAGCGCGTGCCATTGCCGCCGCGCCGATCGCGCCGGCGTCGTTGCCGAGCGAGGCGACGACGATGTTCGTCGTCCCGCGCGGGGTCATGGTGGTGAGCGCTTCAACCCGCGGCCGCACCGCGTCGAGCATGAAGGCACCCGCACTCGCGACGCCGCCTCCGAGGGCGATCGTCTCGGGATTAATGAACGCTATGACGTTCGCGAGACCGCAGGCGAGGTCGTCGACGTACCGGTTCCAGGCTGCGAGCGCGTGCGGATCGCCGGCCTCTGCCGCTTTGCGGATCGCCTTCGATCCGAGCTTTTCCGGCTTGCCGCTCACGAGCGTACTGCGCGGAAACGACGCAGCGATCGACAGCGCGTGGCGGATGAGTCCCGTTCCTGAAGCCTGCGCTTCGAAACAGCCGACCTTGCCGCAATTACAGAAAAAGCCATCCGTGCGGCGGATCTGATGGTGCCCGATCTCGCCGGCGCACGACGCGTGCCCGAGCGCCATCGCGCCATTGGAGACGAAGCCGCCGCCGATGCCCGTGCCGAGCGTCAACAGGGCGAAATCGCGCGTACCGGCGCCCGAGCCATGCACATATTCGCCGAGCGTCGCGCAGCGAGCGTCGTTCGCCACGAACACCTGCCGGTTTACTTTGCCGGCGATCATCTCGCGTAGCGCAACGTCGTGCCACCCGAAGTTTGGCGAGTAGTGGACCACGCCCGTCATCAGATCGACGCTGCCCGGCGAACCGATCCCGACCGCACCGATGTCGGCCTTGTTCTTGGCGTCGGCCAGCGCGCCCGCGATTGCATCCGCGACGATCCGCACGACCGCATCGGGATCGTGATCCACGACGTCGATTTCGTGGCGCTCGCCGATCGTGCCGTTCTCATCGACGATCGCCGCCAACACGTGAGATCCACCGAGGTCGACGCCGATCGTTCTCATCGGCCCGAACGTTCGGCGATGGGACGACGCTCCCCGTTCAGGTAGGTTTCGGGACGACGTTGGCGGGGTCGTTGTACGCCGAGTAGAGCAGCGTGAGTTCGTCGGCCTTGCAACGCGTCACGCGAAACGTATGCTTGTCGTAGTTACACGCCTCGGTCGTTCCGTTCTTAAAAGTGTAACCGAACGTGCCGACCGGCTTGCCTGCTTGCATGCTGTCCGGCAGCTTCGCGAAGGGGATCTGCGGGTTCGCCTTGGCGTCACGCACCAACCCCGCGATGTCGACATCGAGTTGATTCGCGGTGGTCCCCGAGCGTTGCCACTTGCCGCCATTCCTCATCCAGTAATCGCGGCCGATGATGATCGTCTTGATCGGCTTTCCGCCGAACATCGTCGTCATCTGATAGCGGTTGGGCGCCACGAAAACGCCGAGCGAACGCACGTTACCGAGCACGGTCAACTTGTACGACCGCACGTCCGCGAAGGATTTGACGACGGCGTTGCGCACCGAGGCATCGCCTGCAGCTGACGCGTGCAGCGGCACGAGTGCGAGCAAAAAGGCGGCGGCTAAGCGGTACGGCGACATGCGGTCATCCTCCATAGCGGTAACGTACGTTCGTTGCTCGGCGTCGCGGAATTCACGAGGCCGTCGCGAAGGTGCGCTCATGCACGACACGATCGATCTCATCGCTCACTCGGCCATGCGCGACCTGCGTGCGTTCACGCGGCGCACGGGTCAAGTGACGCGGCTGGAAGGGCTCGACATCGAGCCGATGGAGCACGTCTCCGAGATCGAGATAACCGAAGAGCACATCACCATTACTTACAACCAAAAGACCGTTCACCGCTATAATGCGAACGAGATCACTCACAAGGAGTGGTCGTATAAATACAACGACGATCCCGAGTTCGTCAAGGCGATCGGCGCCGTGATCGCCTTGGCGCGCAAGCACGTTCGCGACATGCCCGACAACGTTGCGTGCCCGCCGGGCTGCGCCCAATGCTGTAGCGGGTACGAGCCGTTCGTCAGCCGCGCGGACGTGCAACGCATCGCCGACCATTTCGGAATCGGCTACGAAACGGCGCTCGCCGATTACGTCGTTCGGCGCGCCTCGGCCGACGGTTTTTCGGTCGGCTATCTCAAGAAGGTCGAGGACGACATCGCAAGCCAGTGCGTCTTCCTCAAGGGTTCGGGCTCGGGCCGCTATTATTGCGGCATCTACGAAGCACGGCCGCACGACTGCGGTGCCTTCACGCCCATCGGCTGCGAGGACGTCGACGCGTCCTTACGTCACGACCGCCCGTTCAAAGTCGGGCCGCCATTCCGGCGCAAGGAACGGCCGGCCGCTCGGAAGCGTACGCGGCGCTAGCAAGCCTGTGACAAAGTGGCGTCGCTCAGATCGGACCCGAATGTTTCGTCAAAGCCAGGAGCGATGAGGAAGCAACGCCGTAGCGTTGTGACCGAAGAGCGACGATGAGCCGGGCGAAAAGACAAGTGAGATTTCGTTAAGCGAACTTCCGACTCTGAACACTAGGCGGCCAGCGCCATCTTCGGTTCCACCAGCTCGTGACGTAGACGCTGTTTCGCTCGCGAGATGTACGTCTTGACCGTACCGATCGGGATGCCCAGCACGACGGCGATTTCCCGGTAGCGCAAGCCCGACAGGTAATACAACTCGAGCACGTTACGATAATGCGGCGGCAACGATTCCAGCGCGGCGTGGACGCGCGCCGCCTCGTCGTTGCGCAGGGCAGACTCCTCCGGGCCGGGTTCGGCCGCAGCCGGCACGATGGTGAGGCCGTGCTCGGCCGCGCGCCGGCGCCGACGGATCGCGTCGAGCGAGGCATTGCGTGCAATAACGAAGAGCCACCGTGCGAAGGGCCGGTCGGGTTGGAATTCGCCGATACGGCGGTACGCACGGAAGAATGCGTCCTGAGCGATATCTTTCGATTCGTCGGCGTCTCGAGTCAAGCGATACGCGAGCCGGATCACGGGCGCGCGATAGCGGTCGACCAGCGCTTCGAACGCCGCATCCGAACCCGCCCGCGCGGCGTCGACGAGTCTTCCCTCAAGCGTCTCGGCCCCTTCGGCTACCGTCTCTTCGACCGTGGCGTTACCCACACGAACCGCAAAGTGGGGCGCTGGCTTCGACGACGCCGCGCAGCCGGTCGAAGTAGTCGCCTTGAGAAGTCACGGGCCCCTGCATCAGCCGGCGGAGCCATAGCGCGAGGTTGGTTGGCGGAGCTTCAGCTTGCATGCGCGCTCCTTCGCTTAGGTAGCGAGGACTAAAAGTGATGGAAACTTTATAACATCAACTATCTAGCACCGTCAATACTTGCTAAGGCAACATTTCTGACGTACAATATTCCTGTGGGTACGCTGAATCATGGGGCGCGAGCTTGGGAACTCATGTACGAGCTTCTGCGCGCCAGTAAGCCGTACATGGAGACCGTCGCGGCGAAATTCGATATGACGCCGCAACAGGTGTTTGCCATGAGGCAACTCTCCAATGATAGTCCGCTACCGATGAGTGCGCTCGCGACGATGCTGGGTTGCGATGCTTCGAACGTCACCTCGATCGTCGACAAGCTCGAAACGCGCGGATTCCTCGAGCGACGCAGCGTCGGGCACGATCGTCGCGTCAAAGCTCTCTTCATGACGCCGGCCGGTGTCGACGTTCGCCGCCGGATCGACGAGCGGATGCTCGTCCCGCCGCCCGCGATTGCGAATCTGTCGCCGGGCGATCAACACGAGCTGTGCGAGATTTTGGGCCGCGCGGTCGATTCGGTGGAAGCGGCGCTACGCGCCGGCGACGATCGAGGCGTAATGCGCCGCGTCGACGTTTCCGCCGCTGACCACGACGCCCACGCGCGCTCCGCCGAACCGAACGTCGCGTAGTATTACCGCCAGCCCCGCGGCACCGCTAGGCTCGACGATCAACTTCCTGCGCTCGAACGCAAAGCGCATCGCCGCCCGCAACTCGTCGTCCGAAACGGTGAAAAACCCGGCGCACAGCCCGCGAACGATCGGATAGGTTAGTTCGCCGGGCGAGGTGGTGCGCTGGCCGTCGGCGATCGTGTCGGGAACCGCGATCTCGACGCGCTCGCCTAGCGCGAACGAGCGTGCGAAATCGTCACCCGCTTCGGGCTCGACGCCGTAGACCGCAAGGGACGGCCGGAGCTCCGACGCGGCGAGCGCGCAGCCGGCCAACAGTCCGCCACCGCCGGTCGGCACCAGCAGCACGTCGAGGTCCGCGACGTCGGTCAACAACTCGAGCGCGACCGTACCTGCGCCGGCGATGACGTGCGGATCGTCGTAGGGCGGAACCAGCGTCACGCCACGTTGGCGAGCGAGTTCGGCCGCCAGCGCACCGCGGTTCATCGTCGTGCGGTCGTATGCGACGACTTCCGCACCATATTCCCGCGTCGCGGCCAGCTTAGCTGCGGGCGCGTCGGCCGGCATGACGATCGCCGCCGGTACGCCGAGTAGCCGCGCGGCGAGCGCCACGCCTTGGGCGTGATTACCGCTCGAGAACGCAACGACGCCCCGCTTCCGCTCGCCCGGCGAGAGTCGGGAGATCCGATTGTACGCGCCGCGAAACTTAAAGGCGCCCATGCGCTGCAGATTTTCGCATTTGAGGAACGTGCGTGACCCACTGCGCTCGTCGAGCGTTCGCGAGGTGACGACGGGCGTCCGATGCGCGACGCCTTGCAACCGTAGGGCGGCGTCGGCGACGTCGCGGTAGGTTACGGGGTCGTCGCGGGCTCGCCGATGTGGAACTTGACGATCTTTCCTTCGGCATCGAGTTGGAACTTTTCGGCTAAGGCGCCGCGATCGAAGGTTGCCGTAAACGTGTGCAGGTCGGGGCTCGAGCCGGCCGGCGTATCTTCCTTGATGCGCTTGAGCGCGCCATGCTCGGCGACGAGATTCGAGAGGGCGCCGACGCGCGCGCGGTCGTGCAGTTCGCGATAATTAATCGCGTTGAAATACTTTTCGGCCGGCACCATGTTATTGGCGGCGATGGCCTTCGTGACGGCCTCGGCCATGCGCTCGTATCGATTGGCGCGATGCGAGAGCGCGAAGGCGAGCAAGATCGCGAGGACGACGACCGCCGCGATCGCGAGCGGATAACGCGATGCCGGCCGAGCGGGACCCACCCGCCGCGTTGGAGGCGCCGTCACGAAGCGAGCGTCTCCGCGACGCGTTGCGAGGCCTCGAACGGCTCGAAGGCGAGGGCGGGGTTCCATTCTTCTGCGAGCCGCACGCTCCACTCGCTTTCGAATAACGCGACGGGCTCGGACGACGCATCTTCGACGAGTTTAGCGTTCGAGGGCCAGGTCGCCCGCGCGACCGCGTCGGCGCTTCCGCGCACGCGGCGAGCGAGCCCGAAAGGCATCCGATAGAACTCGGTTTTCACGCCATACTCCGAGAGCAGGCGATACTTCGCAACCTCGAATTGCAACTCGCCCACGGCCGCAAAGATGGGCTCCGTTTTCACGGCGCCGGCGGGATGGAACACCTGAATCGCACCCTCCTCGGCAAGTTGAGCCACGCCTTTTCCGAACGACTTATAGGAGCCCGTATCGACGTTGCGCACGCTTGCGAAATGCTCCGGCGGGAACGAAGGAATACGGTCGTACGCGATCGCCCGTCCGGCATATAGCGTGTCGCCGATCGCGAAGGTGCCCGGATTGGCGAGGCCGACCACGTCCCCTGCATACGCCTCGTCCACCACTTCACGATCGCTCGCGAATAACTTCATCGCCCGCGACACGCGCGACTCTTTGCCCGTGCGGTCGTTGCGTACGAGCATGTCGCGTTCGAAACGTCCGCTGCAAACCCGCAAGAACGCGACGCGATCGCGATGGCGCGGATCCATATTGGCTTGAATCTTAAAAACAAAACCGCTGAAGTTTTGGTCGTCGGGAGGCACGATGGCGGGGACGCCGTTACCGCTGCGCCCGAGCCGTCCCCGCGGCGGCGGAGCCATATCGAGAAAGCCGTCGAGGAAGAGCTCGACGCCAAAATTCGTGACGGCACTGCCGAAATAGACGGGCGTTGCGTCGCCGGCCAGAAGCGCCGCGCGTTCGAACGAGCTGCCGGCGCCTTCGAGCAGTTCGAGGCCGTCGCGAAATTCACGATACGTCGTGTCATCGGTTAGCGCCAGCAGCGCCGCGTCGTCGAGACCGCCGACGCGTACGGGCGCACGCTTCGCACCATGCTCCGTTCGTTCGAAGGCATGCACCTCGCGAGTTCGGCGGTCGTATAGGCCGCGGAACGTCGGACCGCTGCCGATCGGCCAGACCATCGGGTAGGTGCCGATGCCGAGCACCTTCTCGAGCTCGTCCAGCAACTCGAGCGGATCGCGGCTCGGACGATCCATTTTATTAATGAAGGTAAATAGCGGAATGCGCCGTGCGCGACAGATCGCGAACAACTTTTTGGTTTGCGGTTCGACGCCCTTGGCGGCATCGATGAGCATCACGGCGCTATCTGCGGCGAGCAGCGTGCGGTAGGTATCCTCGCCGAAATCTTGGTGACCCGGCGTATCGAGCAGATTGATCGTGTGCCCGCGGTACGGAAACTGCAGCACCGTCGACGTAATCGAAATGCCGCGTTCGCGTTCCAGCTCCATCCAGTCCGACGTGGCTTGGCGCGCGCGGCGGCGCGCCGCGACCTGTCCGGCCGTATTGATGGCGCCGCCGTAGAGCAGCAGCTTTTCGGTAAGCGTGGTTTTCCCGGCGTCGGGATGCGAAATGATCGCGAAGGTGCGGCGCTTCTCGACCGCCTCCGCGAGCGGACTATCGTCGTGCATGGCTTATGGAGCTAGTACGACCTGCCGGTGCCAACGCCCGCCACCCGCGGCGAAGACGCGCCGCGCAGACGGAAGACGCGGACCTCTTCGTTGAGGGGCCGGCGATCGAGATAGACCCGGTCGCCCGACTTCGCCAAGCGGACCAGGTCCGGAACGACGAGCCGATCGGCGCCGCGCGCCACGTGCAGCCAGCCGCGCTCGACCCGAACCACGCAGTCGGCATTGCGCAACACGCTACCGGCGCCGAGCGTCCGCGCCGAGGCGGGAATCTTCGCACGAGCAAAGCTTGCATCGCCGCGCGCCCACGCGATCTGCTCGAAGCACTCCGGTAGCGCGGAAAGCGCCCAGGGCGCGTTGCCGTTCACGTCGTCGGCGTGCCGCCGCGCGAACGAAACGTCGCGCGTCGCGGGTCCCGGCGTCCCGGTCGCGGTGACGTAGCGCTGCCGAGGTGCAACGCGTGGAGCACGCGGTAACGACGTCGCGACGGCGATCGCCGCGACGACGATCGCCGATGAAAGCGCGAGGTAGCGCCACACGCGCCGGGCTAGTCGTCCAGGACGATGCGCACGCGTCCGACCAGCGCATCCGCCATTCCATAATAGACGTCGAAATCGCGCTCGGACGCACCGGGACGACGGTCGATGGCGGTGGGAAAGACGACGTCGGACACGACGCCTTTGCGCTCGCCAGGCGTGGTCGGCGCGAATACCGGTTCGGGCGAACGGTAACGGACGAGATGCGGCCGTTCCGCATCGTGCACGACCATACCGGCGCTATAGACGAGTCCTCGTAACGTGCCGTCGGCATTCGAGATCGCATCGACGCCGTGAAAGAGCGAGAACCACCCTTCGGCGATGCGTACGGGCGGCGTACCGGCGCCGTTCTTCACTGCCCCCCACGCATCGACCGTCTCCAAGACGCACACGCTCTCCACCGGCGCGAGCAGAGCGCGGCGGTCGGCGAGCACCGCGTCGAGCGGGATGTAGGCGATGCGCGTGCACTCGCGTTCGGAATGCGGACGCTCGAGCGCGATCTGTGCGGCCGCACGGCCGTCGGGCGCGAAGAAATGCGTCATCGGACGATGGTAAAGAGCCAAACTTTTCACGCCGCTCGGCGACGTAACCGGTTCGGGAAAGAACACGCCGTCTTTGTCGTCACCGTCGAGCCGGCCAGTACCGCTGAAGTCGACCACGCCGAGCCGGTCCCAAACGTAGCCTTCGCGCGATAAGGCGATCGCAATGCGCGGACCCGCCGGTCCGAAGGCCGTGTACGCCATCACATAACTGTCGAGCAGCGGGACGAACGTGACGCGCGGATCTTCGCAACCGTAGCCGCCGGGCGTCCCGCGAAGTTCGGACGGCGATTGCGGCTCGAGTGCGAAGCCGAGGCGCGCGAACGCCGGGTTGGCCGGTTCTCCGCTCGCCTCGACGAGCCCGACCCGCGACACGTTTCCGCCTGCCACGCAGCGCGGGTAGATCAGGAGCGTGCCGTCGCGCGTGCGTGCGGAAGCCGGGTTGAGGATGCCCTCGACTTCGAATGCATCGCCGTTCGGCGCGAGCGCGACGCCCAGGCGCTCGACGCGTGCCGCGAGCGAATCGATCGTGGTGGTGTTCAAAATGGGGGCGTTCTCCAGGCTTAGCGCAGTGTCGTCGTGGCGACCGGGTTTCCCTCAGGCGTGACGACGTCGAGCACGGAGCCGGCGCGGTACACGGAGTTCGGGACGATCCAGAGCGTGAACGTCCGATAGGGCTCCGCCGGTTCGCCGCCGTCGGCCGGAGGTCGTTCGAATGCCACGATACGTACTCTATCGACGCTCGCACGGATCGATTCGACCGTCTGCCGCCAACCCGAGTCGCGGTGAGGACCCATCAACAACAGCACTCCGAACTCGTGATTGAAACGGATCGGCGCCCGGACCCCGTAGGACTCGAGCGCATGGCGGTTCCGAACCACCGCCACCGCGTTCCCCGCCAACCCCGGCGCTACGCCTTGCGCGTACGTTTTCACGCGAACTTCGCGACAGCCGGCCAGAGCCAGCGCAAGCGCGCAGAGCGCCACCGTCTTCATCGCGGTGCGCTTCGCGGGAGGCGTTCTACGGCCTCGCGAAGTCAAATTGGTGCGTTCCGTGCGGGACGCGATCGATAAGGAACGTCGTGCAGGTCTTTCGTGGGTTCGCGGTCTCGAGCGCCGTCCTCGCCTTCTTCATTGCGGTTCTCGGCAGCTGGGTGCGAATTAACGATGCCGGGCTTACCTGTCCCGATTGGCCGCTCTGCCATGGCCAGTTGATCCCGCCTCTGGGCGGCGGCGTCGTGCTAGAGTGGTCGCATCGCCTCGTTGCGTTCGTGGAAGGTTTCGTCGTGCTCGGCACGATCGTGAGCGGCATCGGAATGCGCCGGCGTATCGCGGGCGTCACCACCGCGCTCGTCGCGCTCGGCACGATCTTTGCCGCGCAAGTCGCGCTCGGCGGCGCGACGGTTCTGCTCGGCAACAGCCCACCGTCCGTCATGCTGCACTGGGCGATGGGGATGGCGCTGCTCGCCGACCTAACGATCCTGGCGGTCCTCTCCCTTGCGGCTTCGGCCCCGGCGACCGGGCCGTCTCGCGAGCGCTCGAGACTCTTGGGTAGCGCGGCCGTTGCGCCCGCGGTCGCGGCGGCGTTCGCATTTGCCACGATGTGCCTCGGCGCGTACGTCAGTTCCAGTTATGCGGGGCTGGCGTGCGCCGGCTTCCCCTCATGCGACGCTGCCTCGTTCGGCCCCGCCCAAGCGCTCCAAATGGCGCACCGCCTCGCCGCCGGAGCGTTCGCCCTCACGGCCGCGTATGCGGCAGCGTCGGCCTGGCAAGCCGGCCCATCGCGGGCGTGTGCGTTTGCTGCCGGGGGATTCGTCCTGGTGCTCGTCCAGGTCGTACTCGGTGCTGCCAACGTGTACGGCCACTTGCCGATCGCGTTACGCGAAGCGCACGCCGCTAACGCCGCGGCTACGTTTGTCGCTTTCGTGGTGGCAGCAACGCTTGCAGCGCTCGGGCCGCGTGCAGCGTTGGCACGCCACGGCCGCCGCCTCGGCGGTGCCTCACGCGTCACGACGCACGCATGAGTTCCACGCTCTCGCGCCTGGACGGCCGGCTTCCGCACCGATCGGGGGGCTGGCGCGGCACGCTCTCTGACTACTACGAGCTGACCAAGCCGCGCATCGCCTATCTGCTGCTGATTACGACGTTCGCCGCAATGGTAATGGCGGCACATGGCTTGCCGCCACTCGGTCTGACGCTGCTGACGCTTTTTGGCGGAGCGCTCGCGGCGGGTTCCGCCGGCGCGTTCAACTGCGTCATCGATCGCGACATCGATGCGATCATGAAGAGGACGATGACGCGACCCGTTGCGGCCGGACGCATAACGCCGGCTGCAGCGGTGGCCTTCGCGGCAGCCCTGGGATGCATATCGTTCGCGTTGCTCTACGCCTTCGTCAATCCACTCGCCGCGTGGCTCTCGCTAGCCGGCAACGCGTACTACGTGCTGATCTACACGCTGTGGCTCAAGCGCACGACGACGCTCAACATCGTTATCGGCGGAGCCGCGGGCGCCGTGCCGCCGTTGGTCGGATGGGCGGCCGTCACGCATGCCATCGGAGCTCCCGCGCTCGGTTTGTTCGCGCTAATTTTCTTGTGGACGCCGCCGCACTTCTGGGCGCTCGCGCTCATGGCGAACACCGACTACGATAAGGCGCAGGTGCCGATGCTGCCAAGCGTACGCGGCGTCCAGCGCACCAAGGTCGAGATCTTCGCCTACTCCGTCGTGCTCGTCGCCATGTCGCTCGTGCTGACGCCGCTTCACGTTATGGGCTTATGGTATTTCGTACCGGCCGCGATTCTCGGCGCCGTCTTCTTATGGGATGCGTGGCGCATGTTTGCCGGTCCGACGAAGCCGCTAGCCCGGGTTCTCTTCAAATATTCGCTCTTGTATCTCGCGCTCATGTGTGGCGCGATGGTTCTCGACCGGATCCTCGCATAGTGGGCGGCGAACGAACCTGAGCACGACGCGCGCGAAGCCGGCCGATCCATCCGCCGGCGCGGCAACCGTTGCAGGTCACGCGTTCGATCGCTCGCACCTTCCGTTATTGCTGACGCTCGCGCTAGGGGTTTTCGCGGGCGCACTCGATCTCGGTGTCATCAGCCCCGCGCTGCCCTCGATCGCCCACGGCTTCGGCGTCTCGGCGCGCGACGTCGCGTGGACGTTCACGCTGTATCTCTTTGCGAACGTCGTCAGCATTCCGATCATGACAAAGCTAGCCGATGCGATCGGCCGGCGCGCGATCTACACGCTCTGCGTCGCGATCTTCGCCGTCGGCAGCGTGCTCGCGATCGTCGCTCCCACGTTTACCGTGTTTCTCATCGCGCGAGCGATTCAGGCGGCGGGCGCGGGCGGCATCTTCCCGGTGGCCACCGCGGCGATAGCGGATCGCGTTCCGCTCGAGCGGCGCGGTTCGGCGCTGGGTTTGCTCGGCGCCGTCTGGGGACTCGCCGCGATCATCGGGCCGGCCGTCGGCGGCATCGCCACCCACTTTTTTTCCTGGCACTGGATTTTTGCGGCAAACGTGCCGCTCGCGGTCGTCGTCATCGTGCTCGCTCGCCGGCATCTGCCGCGCTCGGCGATGCGCGCACGCGGACCGCTCGACGTTGCGGGCGTACTGGTCCTCGCTACGGGTCTCCTCGGCGTGATGATCGGCCTCACGCGCCTCGAACCGCGCGCGGCGTCGTTCGATGCCACGATGACGACCGTGGCGGTCATCGTCGCGGCGCTTGCGTTTGTCGCACTCGTACCGATCGAGCGCCGCGCACGCGCGCCGGTCATCCCGCCGCGCCTCTTCGCCACGCGGCAGCTGGCACTCACGTACGCACTCGAAGTCGCGATCGGGTTACTCGAAGGGGCGCTCTTCTTCATTCCGGCTGCACTCGTCGCAGCACAGGGTATGACCGCGATCGCCGCGGGCGGACTTGCGGCGCTCGGGGCCGTGATGTTCGTCGCCGTCATACCGCTCGCGGGCCGGGCGCTCGATGCGTTCGGCAGCCGCGCCGTGCTGCTCGCCGGATCCTCGCTGACCGCCATCGGTCTGTTACTGTTTGCCGAGTCGCTCGAAACGCTATGGCTCGCGATCGTCGGAATCGTCGTTGCAGGTGTCGGCTTCGGCGCGTTACTGGGAGCACCCACGCGTTACATTATTACAAATGAAGTCGGCGCGGCTTCGCGCGCGAGCGCGGTCGGCTTACTGAGCATCTTCCTCATCATCGGACAGATTTTCGGCGGGTCGCTTGCGGGCGGGATCGTCGGCACGGGAATCGACGATCCGGCAGCCTACAAGCTCGCTTATGAGATCTTCGCCGGCGTAGCAACGCTCGCCGCACTGGGGACCCTCGCGCTTTCGTCCCGCGACCGCGAACGCAAGAAGCCGCTCGCAACGTAGCCGGGTGAGCGGACGATCGATGCCGGCCTTATCTCCGAGTTTGCTCGAGACGGTCCAACCGCTCTTCGACGCGATCGAATCGCTTATCAAGCCGATCAAATCGCTTATCAACCCGATCGAAGCGTTCGTCCATGCGTGCCTCGGTGCGGTCGAGCCTGCGAGTCATCTCGTGACGCACATCCACAACACTCTGCTGCGTTGTCGTCATCCGCAGGTTTAGCGATTGCAGCGCGCCTTCCGTGATAGCACGCAGCGCAAGAATGGCCTCAAGCGTAGCGTCGGGCGTGGCATGCGGTTCCTCGCTCATAAAGCGCGATTGTACCACGCAGGACGCCTTTGTTTCCTCGGCCTTGATGGCACCCCATAATCAGCCGATCTACTGCTCCGGCTTCAATGATGCCGTGTCGCGGTGGACGCGGCGACCCTGGCGACGCGCCCGTGCGCGGCTCCGATCCTGACATGCTTCAATAATGCCGCGTCGCGGTGGACGCGGTGACCCGTACCGCTTCTTCACGGATCAGCGCTTCATGGACGGGGGCTTCAATGATGCCGCGTCGTGGTGGACGCGGTGACTGCAGATCGAGTATTTGTTGACAGCTGTCGATAACTTCGATAACGACGCACTCCTGACGTTCGCACAGTGGATCCGCGGAAGCCGGAATGAAGACGTCGATCTACGGCTTTGGGCCTCGGAACCCCACGTGCACCACCTCCTTGAGGAAGTTGGCGAAGCAGGTGACGCGTTGATGCCGTTAGTTCAAGCGATCTATGGAGGCGCGCCGTCGTAGATCGATAATATTTCCACTTGTTGTAGGTTTCATCCTAACCGACTCTTGCGAGACTCGTAACCCGGGCCGTCGGACTAACCTCGCTTCCCGAGGCACGCGTTCGGCGATGCGCAGGGCCTCGCTCGGTGCACCCTCGCCCTTACGGACAATTGTGTGACATCGAAAATGAGCGCCATGCGCAATCGGTTGCGGCCTTAGCGCCGCCGCGGTCGTTCGGATACCGCGCTATGAACGACTTGCCCGCAGTCGCGGACGCGATACGGATGTTAGCGCCGCGGCAACGCAGTTACGCGTAAACGGCTTTGGTATCGCGGGAACCAGTGCGGAAGTCACGCGCAGCTCCTTAAGTGCTTTTGCGTATTCGCCCCCTACCTAGCTTGCTCGGCTGGTGCCCAGCTTGACTGCACTTTCTCGACCGCAGACGGGTCGGCGCCGGCGACGCACCGCAGTTCGTAGAGAAGGAGCGCTACGACGAGATAAGCCTCGCCTGCCGGCGAAACCGTTGTCCCGTTAGGCACTACGCCTCCGTCGCAGTTTCGACTGGCCGCAGGCGCGCGAGTTCGTCGCTCTCATACATGCGCGAGCGGGTGAGAAAGCGGACGCCCTCGCCGTTTTCGAGCGAAAACATCCCGCCCCGTCCGGGCACGACGTCGATCACGAGCATGGTGTGCTGCCAGTACGCGAACTGTGAGGCGCTCATGTAGAACGGCGCGGCACCGATCTCGCCGAGTTTCACGTCGTTCGAGCCGAGCATGAAGTCGCCGAGCGGATAACACATCGGGCTACTACCGTCGCAACAGCCGCCCGATTGGTGGAACATGAGATCGCCGTAACGCTCGCGCAGGCGCTCGATGAGTTCGATCGCTGCGGGAGATGCAGCGACGCGCTCGGCAGGCGTCGTCTGCAAGCTTTCGTTCACGTCGCGCCGCGCGCGATCGTCCGAGCGAGCCGCCAGAAGATGAACGCGAAGACGAGCACGATGCCGACGACCGTAAGCAAGTCGGTAAAGCCCGAGAAACCGGCGACCGAATTGCCGCACACGGCGACGGCTGCGCTCGACAGCCAGAGGTTGAAGCGCTCGAAGGGATTGGACGCGAGTCGGCGATCGTGACGCAGCGCCGCAACGATCTCTCCCGGCGACCAAGAACCCTCATCGATCAGCTCGCGGATTCTGCCGTACTGGTCGAGCACGACTAACCGTTCCGGATGAATTATCCCGACGCGCTCGTCGGCGAACGCCGTAACGTCGTACTGCGCCGCGAAATCCAGCACGCGCTCGGGATCGCCCGTGAGCATCGACCACCGCTCGGGATCGGCACCGAACGTCCGAGCGTAGCGCGCCAACACCAGAGGACGGTCGTAGGCCGGATCGAGCGATACTTCCACGAGCCGTACCGGCTGGTCGCGAAGCGCTTCCTGTAACGTGTGGAACTTCGCGGAAATGAGCGGACATGCGCGGGCGTCGCGACAACGCGTATACACGAAGCCCACCACGACCAGCTGGTCGTGCAACGACGAGAGAGAAAACGGCTTGCCGGTTTGATCGACGAACGCCGCGTCGGGCGTGAGTTCGCCGACGGCGACGTGATGTACGTCGCGCAAGATCTGCGGCGCGGCCACGTCGTGCGACGCGGCGCTTCCCGTTAATGCTTGCGAGCCGGCCTTGCGTATCTGTGAGAGCAGCCACGGCTTTTGGTCGATATCCGCCGACGCGTCGATCGTCTGCCCGGCCGACAGGTCGCGCAATCGCGACGCCGGCTCCACGCCAAACGTTCCGATGCCGCCTGCATGTAACGGTGACGCGTCATAGCGCACGATCGCTTCGTGCGTTGCCGGTTTGGTCGCAAGTACGAGCCCGTGCAACGAAAGCTCGTGTGCGCCGGCCGGCTGCGCAACCGCGCACACGATTGCAAGGAGCGCGAGGAGCGCGCATCGGCACACCGAAAATTGCCGTATGAGGCTGAAGCTGCGCGAAATCGACGTCACGCTCTTCCGCCGCGCATGGACGTCCCGCGAGCGCCGCGTCGTCGTTAACGGGCTCCTCGGGCGGCTGCTCATTGCAATCGAGCCGTGCATCTGCTTTTCCGTGTTCGGCGCGCTCACTATCGCCTTCATCTTTCTGCCGCTGCCGGCGGCAGCACATTTACGGCGTTACGAATCGGCCATCGTCATCGCGCCGATCTTCGCCCTAGCGGCGCTTGCATTCTTTGCCTATGCGGTCGCGCTGCTCGTCGCGCCGGTCCGCGCGCTCGTCCAAACCTTCTCACCCATTTACATCGTCGACGGTTACGTACGCTACCGTCGTCCCGACCGCGATACCGAACCCGACTCCAACGGGTACGTCGCCGTGCTGGACGATGAGCGGCGAGCGGTCGCCGAATGGGCGACGCTGGGTTTGGCCGACGTTGGCGACGATACGCGGCCGGCACTCGTCGAATTTAGCTACTATGGCGGCATCCATCGCATCGACGGGCGCTCGACGGGCGTTCTACCCGACACGATAACGACCGCGGGCGTGGGAATCAACGCCGGCCGCTAACGGTGGCCGCCCTACTGCTTGAGTTCGATCCGCGGCGAGTCGCCCGACGGCCAGACGTGACCGAACGAACTATTGGCAAGTACGATTCCGACCACGGCTAAAATCATCACCAGGCCGACGAGGCAGGCGACGACGACCAGCGGCGGCACGCCGGCCGAGACGGGTATGACGACGTCGCGGCCGGCTTCCGTGCGGGCATGGGTTTCCTCGAGCGAATCTTGCACGTGACTATTCTCCCCCGAGCACGCCGACCGCGGCCAGGATGACGAGGACGCAGCCAAACGCCATCAAGCCGAGCAGCAGCTTCGTAACGTTGTTATCGAGACCCGTCGTCTTCCAATCTCGCGCGAGCTGAACGGACGTCGTTCCGCCGACGATCAGCGCCAGAACGAATGCGATAGATTTCTCGACGACTGCAACAGCGCCCATAGCCCCTTACCAGAGATAGAACAGATAGAAGAGTGCGACCCAAATAACGTCGACGAAGTGCCAGTACAACGTGCCCGCGGTCAGGCCGAAGTACTTGGAGCCGGTATACACGCCGCGATTGGTCTGTAGCAACAGCACGAGCAGATAGATCACGCCGACGAACACGTGGAAACCATGCAGCCCCGTTAGCGTGAAGAAGCTGGCGCCCATCGTCGAGCCGGCCCACGTGACTTGCGCGTTGTGGTATTCGTAGGCCTGACCGCCGAGAAAGGCGACGCCGAGCGCGATCGTCGCCATCATCCACATGTTGAACGCTTGGCGATTCAGATGCTTCCAGCTCTCCATCGCAAAGTGCATCGTCGCACCCGAGCCGAACAGAACCGTCGAGTTTATTGCGGCGAATGCGACGTCGAAGCGGGGCAGCTGATGGCCCGACTTCGTGACCGGCGGCCAGTTCGGCACCGAGTTCCGTAAGTAGATGTACGCGAAGATGAACGCCGAGAACAGCACGACGTCCGAGATGAGGAACAGCACGAAGCCGAGCAACCGCATGTCGCGCGTGTCGCGATAGACCGGGTCGACCGCCTCGTAGCGGATGGCTACGGCGTCGTGCGTAGAGTTGAGCGCGCTAAGGGCCATCGATGTCCTCGTTACGCGTGTGCGCGCTGCATCGCATTCGGCGCGACTCCGCGAGTCGAAGCGCCGTCTAGTCCGATGTACGGTAAGGGCTCGCCGAAGTCGTAAGGATTCTTGAGCACCGCCGGAATCGACTTGAAGTTGTAGTACGGCGGCGGCGAGCTAATCTGCCACTCGAGCGTGCGCGCATTCCAGGGATTCGCGGGCGAACGCCGGCCGCGTGCCAGGCTCCACGCCATGTTATACATGACGATGAGCGTCGAAGCCGCGAGGAAGAACGAACCGATCGACGCGACCACGTTCCAGGCTTGGAACTCCGGATGCTCCGTGTACTGAGCGACGCGGCGAGCCATCCCTTCGAGTCCGAGCCAGTGCATCGGCAAGAACGTTACGTTGAAGGAAACGAATGTGACCCAGAAATGCCACTGACCGAGCCGGTTGCTCATCAACCGGCCCGTTATCTTCGGCCACCAGTAATAGAGTCCGGCGTACAAGCCGAACACCGAGCCGCCGAACAGGACGTAATGGATGTGAGCGACGACGAAGTACGAGCCGTTGGCGTCGTAATCGAACGGTACCGCGCTCAAGAAGACGCCCGTGATGCCGCCGAACGTAAACGTCGCTATGAAGCCGATCGCGAACAGCATCGCCGGATGGAACTCGATCTTTCCACCCCACAGCGTCGCGAGCCAGGAGAAGATCTTGATGCCGGTCGGAATCGCCACGATCATCGTGAGGATCATGAACGGCAGCTGCAGCCAGGGCGCCATGCCGGAGACGAACATGTGGTGTCCCCACACCATGAACCCGATGAGCGCGATCGCGATCGACGAAAACGCAATCATCTTGTAGCCGAAGACCGGCTTGCGCGCGAACGTCGCGAACACTTCGGAGATGATGCCGAACGTCGGCAGGATCATGATGTAAACGGCCGGATGCGAGTAGAACCAGAACATGTGCTGCCAGAGCAGCGGGCTACCGCCACGCGCCGGATCGTAGAACGGCACGCCGAATTGCCGCTCGAGGAAGAGCGCGAGTAACGCGCCGGCGAGCGCCGTCGTCGCGATCATATTCAACATCGCGGTGGCGAGCGATGCCCACACGAAGAGCGGCATGCGCGTGAACGTCATGCCGGGCGCGCGCATTTTCACGATCGTCACCAAAAAGTTGATGCCGGTCAGCGTCGAGCTGATGCCGATCAAGAAGATGGCGACGCACCAAAGCGACGTCCCAGGCGGACCTTGCAGGGAGATCGGCGGGTATTCCGTCCAGCCGGCGTCGGGAGCTCCGACCAAGAACGAGCTGAACAGAATCGCCGCGGCAACCGGATACATCCAGAAGCTCAATAGGTTAAGCCACGGGAACGCGACGTCGCGCGCGCCGATCTGCAACGGCATGACGTAATTACCGAAGCCGCCCGTAACGAGCGGGATGATGACCATCCACACCATGCCGGAGCCGTGCAACGAATAGATGCCGTTGTACGTGTCGTTCGAAATGCCGATCGCGCCGCCAGGCGTGAGCAACTGCGCCCGCACGAGTTCCGCGAGCAATCCGGAGATCATGAAGAACAAAAGGCCGGCGATCATGTACTGAACGCCGATGACCTTTGCGTCGAGCGAAAAGATGTATTTCGCTACGAGACCTTGCGGTTCGGGATGAATGTGGTCGTGGTGACCGACGTGCCCGGGATGGGCGGCGGCTACTGCCATACGTCCTCCATATCTACTTCTTACTCAAGCTTACGAGGTAGGCGGAAAGGTCGGCGATGTCTTTTGCGCTGAGCGCGTTTGCCTGCTGATTCGGCATCACGCCGAGCGAAGGTCCGTTCTTGCCTTGCGACTGGTCGGGACCTTGATAACCGGCTTGCAGGATGTGCGCGATGCCCTTTGCGTCGGGCGCTTCGCCGGTGACGAGCTTGGGATGGTCGGGATCCTTCGCCAGCTGACCGAGTCCGGGGCCCACGATCTTTTGCGCGAATCCGCCGATGCCGTGACAGGCGGTGCACTTCTGCGCAAACGTTTTCTGACCGGTGGCAGCGTCGCCCGCCGCAAGCGCGACCGGGGCTCCCTGAGCGGCTGCGGCGGAGGCCTGCTTAGCGAGAAAGGCATCGAAATCGGCCTTACTCTCCACGACGACCGTCGCCCGCATGTTGGCATGTTGCGTTCCGCAAAACTCCGTGCAGACGATATGGAAGCGACCGATGTGTTCCGGCGTGAAGCGTAGCGTCTGCACGAGGCCCGGCACCATGTCGGCTTTGATTCGCATCTCGGGAAGCCAGAACGAGTGCAGCACGTCGACGGCGGTGACGTTGACCGTCACCGGCACGCCTACCGGCAGATGGAACTCGTCGTACACCGACGCTTTGAGCTTGGGATAGCGGAACTCGTAGTTGAACTGATGGCCGATCGCTTCGGTCGTCAGCACGTCGCCCGCCGCGTTCTGCAGATTCGCCCAAATGCGGACCGAAAACACGGCTAAGATCAGCACGATAATGGCCGGGATGACGGTCCACCAGAGCTCGAGCTTGGGCGCGTCGTGCACTTGGATGCCGATCGCCCCCGGCGGATCGCTCTTGCGGCGCCGCCAGACGATCGAGAAGTACACGAGGTAGCCGCAGACGTAGACGAAGATCGCGTTGCCGACGATCGACATGAAGCGGAAAAGCAGATCGATATCGGCCGCCGGTTCGCCCATGAAGCCGAACAGCGACTCGAACGGAAAGACGACGATGCCGTACGAGATGATCGCATTGGCGATCGTCAGCGCGATGGTTACCGGCCAGAAGCCAGGACCGAGGTCCACCTTCTGGGGCGCGGCGTGTTGTGCCAAGGATGCTCCTTCAGCCTAAGATCGGCCGCGCGCGAGTGAGACGTACCCTTTAGGTACCACGCTCGGGCCGCGATCGGAAGAGTTTGCACGATTCTTCGGCTCGATCATATCAAGCGTTCGGCGTCGCCGCTACGAACAAACGCACGCGCGCGTCGACGTTGGTAATCGCCGTACCGACCACGATGGTTTGCGCGCCCGCGGCAAAGGCCGCCGACGCCGCCTGCGGATCCCCGATCCCGCCTTCGCAGATCGCAAACGGATGCATCGCCGCAATCTGCGTCACCAGATCGAGCGCCGGGAGCGGCCGGCCGCGAGTCGCGTCGGTATACCCGGCAAGCGTCGTTGCGACGAGGTCTGCCCCGGCGGCCGCCGCCGCGCGCGCATCATTCGCATCGGCGCAGTCGGCAATTGCAAGCCGCCCGTGCTGGTGCACGCGCGAGACGAGCGTGCGGCAATCGGCGCCGTGCGGATGCGGCCGCAATGTCGCATCGAACGCGACGACGTCGGCACCGGCCGCCACGACTTCGTCGACTTCGTCCGGCGTCGACGTAATGTACGGCGCGAAGCCGTCATGAGTTCGCTTCACGATGCCGACGATGGGCAGATCGATCGTGGCCCGCACGGCGCGAATGCGCTCGACGCCCTCGATGCGCACGGCTGCCGCCCCGCTACGGCCTGCGCACCTTGCGAGCAACGCGATCGCGGCCGGGTCGTTCAGCGGCGAGTCCGCCTCGGCTTGCACCGAGACGATAAGACGGCCGCGTAGCCGGTCGAGCAGGCTCACGCGCGTGCAGCTTGGTAAGCGAGTCGCAATGCGCCGCTTGCCGCGTCGCCGACCGGGGGTCGCACGTCCGCATGCGGCAATCGGCGGCGTACGGCGCGTGCGAATGCGCCAGCTAAGTCGCGATCTGCGAACATGCCCCCGGAGTACGTGACCACGCGAGGGTCCAGAGTCGTCAGCCGTTCGTCAACGATCGCCACGAGTTCGGCCAACTCCCCACATGCCCGTTCGACGATGTCACACGCGTCTTCGTCGCCGGACGCAGCGCACGCAAGCACCGTGCGAGCAAACGCTGCGAGTTCCGGACGTCCGATCTCCCCGTGCGCAAAGGCGTGCTGAACCTCACGCAGATCCGGCACGCCGAAACGGTCGAGCGCCGCGGCGCCGAGCGCGCAGGGAGCGGCGCGATCGCTTCGGCGCATCGCCAGCGCGAGCGCCGCGCGCGCCGTCCACAGCGCACTTCCTTCATCGCCGAAGTAATGACCCCAGCCGCCGGCGCGCACGTGGGATGCTCCCGGCTCGTTACCCAGCGCGACGCTGCCGGTTCCCGCGATGACGACGATGCCGCAGGCGCCGCCGAGCGCTCCCGCATGCGCGATCGTCGCATCGTGCAGGACGCGCAAACTTCCGATGCGGTGGTGCAGCACCGGCATCGTGCTGCCGGGATCGAAACCGCTAATGCCCGCGACGACCGCTTCGAGCGGCGTCTCGGGAGCGAGCCCCGCAGCTTCAAGCGCGGCATCGAGCGCGGCGTCGAGCGCCGCGGCGCGCCGGGGAGAGTCGCGCTCCGTGCCGACCAGATCGGCGGGCGGCCCGGCGCCGCGGCCACATTCGCGTCCGCCCGCGTCGCCGATGACCGCAGTGGTCGCGCTCTGCCCGCCGTCGATGCCGCCGAACCACCCCGTCACCTCCGGCAAAAGCGCTCGAAGCGCCGGGGATCGCCGCCGAAGCACGCCGCTACGTGCGCGTGAGCGTCGGCTTCGCTTGCCGCGGGATGGTCCCGGTGAAAACGCTCGTGCGCGATCGCGGCCGCGAAAAAGCGCTGCATTTCCCCGGAACCGGAGGCGACGCGAACCATTGCGGCGGCGCGCGCGTCGATGCGAATAACGTCGCCCTCGGGATCGTACTCTGCCAGCGGCGCCCGGCCGCCCCAATCGCCGAGTTCCGTGATCTCGACGCGCGGACCGCTCATCCTACGCCTGCTTCCATCACCTTGACGCTCGTCGCACGCCGCAGGTCCACGCCATCCCCCACGAGCGTTGCGCGCAGGCGGGCGACGTCGACGTCGCGCGGAAGCGTGCCGGCCGCCGCACTAAGCGCCGCGGCGGTGCCGGCGGCTTGGCCGAGCGTCATGACGGTCGGCGTCAGGCGCGTCGATGCGTGGGCTTCGTGGGTGGTCGAAATGCAACGGCCTGCCACGATTAGCGCATCGACCTTCTCGGGGACGAGACAGCGAAACGGGATCTCATAGCTCGCCCCGGGCGGCAAGCGCCGCGTCTGGGTGCCGGAGCCGCTCGGGTTGTGCAGGTCGATCGGATAGGCGCTGCGGGCGATCGCGTCGTCGAACGTACGGGCGCCAAGGACGTCTTGCGCCGTTAGCGTGTAGACGCCCACGATGCGGCGCGACTCCCGGATGCCGATCTGCGTACCCGTGGCCGCCAGCCGTGCGGCGGCAAAGCCCGGAACGTCGCGCTTGAAGAAGCGAACGAGTTGCGTCACTTGTGCGCGCGCTTCGACCTCGGCGCGCGTTAGGTCGTCCGGATCCAGCGGGTCGACGTCGGTTACCCGCGTCATGTTGACGGTCACTTCGTCGGGATACGGCGAGATGAAGAACGACACGAGCTCGCGCGGCACGTCGACGTCGCCCCGTTCGCGCGCGCGCTGCCACAGCGCGTACAATCCCGCGACTGCGGTGAGCGCGGCGGCGCTGCGATCCTCAGGTAATAAGCTCGTGCGAATCTCGGCGGTGTGGTCGCGGACGTATCGCGCCGTCTCGGCGAGGTCGACGTGACTCAAGCGAAACATCAAGCTGGCCGGCTGCACGCGGCCGCGTGCATCGCCGATCTGCATCGCTACGCCGGCCGACGCTGCGACGAAGGCATCGGCCGACGCGTCGATCGTTACCGTCGCGTCGTACTCGCGGATGCCGCCGACGGTCGCGACGCGCACGCCGCGGACCGCGCCGCCCTCGCCGTCGCAAAGCGCGTCCAAGAAGTAGGCGTGCAGCAGTAAGCGTACGCCGCTCTCGCGCATCAACTCGAATAACAGCGCTTTATGCGCCTCGGGATCGAACGGCGTGATCGTCGGCACGTAGTCGGACGAGTCGGCGAGGTGGCCGGGCGACGCACCGCGCGCGACGAGCCGCTCGACGATCTCCTGTGCGATGCCGCCTACGATGCGCTCGGTTCCCGAATGAAAGGTCATCCAAGGGCCGACCATCGCCGCGGTCGCCGTCCCGCCCAGAAACCCATAACGCTCGACGAGCAACGTCTTCGCGCCGTGACGTGCGGCCGCCAGCGCCGCGGCGCAGCCCGCGTTTCCGCCGCCGACCACGACGACGTCGAAGCGATCGTTCACGAGCGACCTGTTCTTAAGGCCGCAACGTTCGCCTCCGGGCGTTACGCGACGTCCTCCACTTTCGTCCGTCGTGGCGTCGTGCAGCGACGGAAGCGGATCTCGAAAAGCGCGAAGCTACCTAATTCATTGATTTGTCGTCCAGACAAGCCCCGCGAAGACATCCTCGACGGCAAACGAGACGTCCTCGAAGGCGACAGTCTGTTGACCGCGCGAAATGGCAATCGGCGCGTCTGGTTGCGCGCGCATCTTTTCGCGCGGATTTCGCTCGGTGTCCCCTACCTCCACGACGAGCAGCGCATCGCCACCACTCGGGTGCCGATTGCGGTAGAATACTCGGCACGCGTAAGAGCAGGAGGGCTCGTGCCTTGGCCGCAAACGCCGTGCCGTTTTCCCACGCATTTACCTCCTATCATGCGCATGGCCCCTGACTGGCTCCGCTATGGTCGTCGTAGCCCGAGCCGATTCCGCCGGCGAACGAGACCGTCGTAGCGCGCAACTCGCGCCTTAGATGTAGCGCTTCGTTGACGGCCACCAAGCGGCGATGGGACCGATTGGCCCCGTGCACACGTAGATCGGTAGGTCGTTGAAATCGGGAAGTACGTAGTCATCGTGATAGGTGCCGACGCCGCGGACGTCGCGCCACTGGGCGCGCAGCGTGCTCGCGTCGAGACCGATCGCGATGACGACGTTACCCGACGCGCCGCGGGTGCCGTACAAGAAGTACGTATTGTGTCCGCTAATGGCATGCGGCAACCCATAACGCGGACCGAGAAAGTCGACGGCGGAGGCCTGACCGTAGTCGCGCGTCAAGACGACCGCCTCGCGTTGCTGCTGCGGCGGAAGCGAGGCATAGACGGTCGCCAAGCGGCGCACGAGCGTATCCCAGCCTAGTTGATCCGCAAAGTGTTGCGGCACCAAACCTTGCGGGTGCTTCTCCATTTTGATTCCGCGGAAATCGAGGACGCGCTCGTACCCTACGAAACGGTCGAGTGGCAATAACGGAAACGCCTCGGGCGCGATGGCCAAGCCCGCCAAAAGCAAAAGCGCTCCGTAGGCGCCCGTGGCCCACGGCACTGCTACGAGCCGCGTCTCGAGCAACGTCGCGCCGGCTGCGAACAGCACGGGATAGATCGGAGCCAAATAATACACTTTGGCTCCCAGAACGAGATACACCGCCGAGAGCACCACGTATGCGATGCCATACCAGCGCCATGGCCGTCCCGCGCGCGTCACGAGCAGCGCGTAAAGCCCCGCAATCCATACCGGCGCGGCGAGCGGATTCATCATCAACACCTGCTGCAAGTAGAACGCGACCGGTCCGACGACGACATTCTTATCGGCAGCCGCGTGGCGTAACACGGCGAGTTGCGGCCAGCCATGCTGCGCTTGCCAAGCGAGCGTCGGCGCCACCATCACGAGCGCGATGGCGATTGCGCCGTAGAAGCCCGGGCGAACGAGCGAACGGCGTTGCGGCGTGCATGCGACGGCCACGATGCACGACCCGAGAAAGAAAAACATCGAATACTTGTTGACGAGCCCGAGGCCAGCGACGGCACCGAGCGCAGCCCAACGCCAAGGGCGGTCGTCCTCATCGGCTTTGATGAAAAGATACGCCGCGCCCAGCCACAGCAACGGTTCGAACGCGTTCATCGTGAGCAGATTGCCGACCGCAAGGTAAAATGGTGCTAAAGCGATTCCGAGCATCGCCACGGCTTGGGCGACGGTGCGGCCGCCGAGCCGGCGCACCAGCCGTCCGGTAAGAACCACGGTCAGCGCGGCCGCGAGTGCAGGAAGCAGGCGTAGCGCGTACAGCGACGTGCCGAAGAGCGTCATCGCGATTTTTGCGATCGCGGCGATCAACGGAGGCTGGTCGACGTAGCCCCAAGCCAGATGTTGGGCACACGAGACGAAATACAATTCGTCGCGTTGGTAGCCGTATTTACCGGCATTAACGAAATGGAATGCAAACGTCGCTAATCCGAACGCGAATGCGATAACCGTCGCAAGGTCGGTAGTGAAGGAATCGCTTGCAGCGCCCCGGGATTGAGCGGCATGACCAACGGCTCGCAAGCCCACAAAAACCTCTTCTGCTCGACCTTTATCGACACGCATCGCAAGTTCGACCCTTCGGAACTTCCGTGGCCTACGCTCGATCAGACTTCCATCGACCGACTTCGTTCCATTCCCTTTTGGGCCGTCGCGCTTGCTGCCGAACGCAATGCCGGCTATATGGTGACGGCGTTTGCGGAGCGTATCGACGATCCGATGGTTCGCGCAGCGCTGGCCGTGCAAGGCGTGGAGGAGACGCGGCACGCGAGACTGCTCGCAACGATGCTCCAACGCTATGGGATTACGATCGAGGAAAAAACGATTCCGCCGTCGCCGCCGACGGAGCGCGCGTTCTTGGACTTCGGTTACGAAGAATGCATCGATTCGTTCTTCGGATTCGGCATCTTCGGGCTCGCCAAGGCGATCCAACTTTTCGTTCCTGCCTTAACCGATATTTTTGAAATCGTGTTACTCGAAGAAGCCCGGCACGTCACGTTCTTCGTCAATTGGATCGCCTACGAACGCATCCGGCGTGGCCGCGGATGGTCGCCGTTCGCTGCGGCCGCTACGGCGCTCGGATACGTTCGCGCCGTTAAGCGCATCGTTTCGACGTTCGCGCCGGCCGGGACGTCGGACGGCATGAAGACGCAAGGCGTCGGCTTCGGAGCGGAGGGCGCGTTCGCGCTATTCGACGATGTAACGTGGCGCTCGTTTCTGCAATCGTGCGTCGACGGCAATAGGCACTACATGCGGTCGATGCCACGAGGATTAGCCACGCCGACCGTGCTGCCGTCGATCGCGAAATTCCTGATCGCGCTGCCCGTGCCGTCGTTCGGCAAGATCGACTCGGCCCCGCCGGCCCTGCGCCAAGCGGCATAAAGGGGCGCTAAGCGTCGCGGCGTGCGGCCACGATCATGACGGGCAACGCCGCATCGCAGCCGCGCACTTCTTCGGCCCCGAGCGCCGCAAGGTGCGCGGCCTCGGCGAGCGTTCCCAGATCGGCCAGACGCGCGCCGTATGCGAGGTGCACGCCAGGCAACGCGCGGCCGACGTCGCCGTAGGCAGTCGCCGCTTCCAGCGCCGTCGCAAGCGCGCGCTCGAGCCGTTCGACCGTCGTCGACACGACCGTTGCCCGCCTCGCCACCAGCCGCGCGACGCCGCGCCGGTCGATCACGCAGGCATCATCGGAGCGCCGGCTGCGCGATCCGTACGCGCGGAAATCGCCGGCGCGAGCCAGCGCGGTTAGCGCTTCCGGCTCGGCGCGCAGCGCGCGCGCGGCGACGCTGCGACAGAGCTCGTCGCTCGCGGCGGCGTCGCTCCGCACGTCTGCACCCACGGCCGTCGCGGTAGCGCCGGATGCGGTAGCGCGCACGAGATTGCGGCGCGCATCGATGTCGACCACCACCGCGACCGATTCCGCGGCGGCGCCGGCCGCGACTACGCGCTCGATGGCTTCGCGCCGCACGCGCACCACGTCACCCGGCGTCGGCGAAACGATCGTTCGCTCGACGACGTCGCGAACCACGGCGAGCGCGACGCCGATGGGCGAAATGACTTCCGCATCGCGCGCGAGACGGTGCCGCAGGCCGAGCCGTTGCGCCGCGAACGGCACGAGCGCCGCCGCTCCGCCGCCGCCACCGACGAGCTCGACGTCGTCGCGCACGAGCGCATAATCGGCGACGAGTTCGTCGATCGTCGCGCGCAACTTCGCGGCCGCGCGTTCGAGGATCGCATGCGCGAACGCGTGCGCCGAGATGCCGCAGGCTTCACCGGCGAGCTCGAACCCAAGACGCGCGCTTTCGTCGTTACCTCGTGCGAAATCGCCGTCCGGAACGTAACCGAGCAGATTTGCGGCGCACGTCGGCGTGATCGTGAGCCTACTGCCGTCCGCACATTCGAGCGCGAGGTAATCGCCCGGGTCGCTCGCGAGCGGCCGCACGGATACGATGCGCGCATCGATGAAACGCTGCGGCTCGGCGAAGCAGGCGTAGCCGAGCCCGGCGATGTGCGCCGAACGCGGGCCGACGTCGCGCAGGGCCGCTTCCCCGCGCAGCGAGCGGTCGAGACGCGGCACGCTCCCGCCGGCGATGGCAAGCGTCCGTACGTCGAGCGTCTGCAACATCGTGCGATGGCCGCCGATGCGCGCCGGACGCATTTGCGGCTGGCCTCGCCGCACGACCGAGCAATCGGCGCTCGTTCCGCCGACTTCGATGAAGATGCCGTCGGTGACGTTCTCGTGCAATAATGCACCCGCGATCCCGGCCGCAGGCCCCGAGAGCATCGTCAGAATCGGACGGCGCGCGACTTCCGCGACATCCATCACGCCGCCGTCGCTGCGCATGATCATGAGCGGCACGCCGATGCCCGCTCGAGCGACGGAGGCCGCGGTCAGGCGAGCGGTGCGTTCCATGCGCGGCAGAATTGCGGCGTTGAGCACGGCGGTGCGCGTGCGCGCGCGCAAGCCATACGTCGTCGCGACGTCGTGACCGCAGGTCGCCACGGCACCGCGGGCGCGCGCGTACTCTGCCGCATCGCGCTCGCCGGCCGGCGCATCGACGCCGAACGCTTCGCTTGCGACGATCGTTTCCGCACCGCCGTCGAGGAGCGCGTCGACCGCGGTGCGGATGGCACGCGGGTCGCCGGCCCGCGCGAACGCGACGCGCGGCACGAGCGTCGCGCCTGCCGCAAGCCGGATTGGCGGAACGTGCAGCTGCCGTCGTTCGAGCCAGGCGAGGCCGCCGTAGAGGCCGACGATCCCGACGGACGCGACGTCGCCTTCGAGTAACGCGTTGGTCGCCTGCGTCGTCGAGTGCGCGATGAAGGCGATCCGCGATGCCTCCACGCCAGGCGCCGCGAGTGCTCGCTCGAGACCGGCGACGATGCCCTCCGCCACGCCGCCCGGCGCGTCGTGCGTCGTCGGCACTTTCACGCGCGACACGATCGCGCGCGTCGATGCTTCGATGACGACGACGTCCGTAAACGTTCCACCGACGTCGATGCCGACGCGCAGCGCGTCGTTCACGGCACGAACGGCGCCCCGAGCGCAAAGGTCGTGCGCGTTTTGGCCGGGCCGCGTTCTACTTCGAACACGTGCGGCAAGCCGTCGTACGCCCGCGCCTGCGTCTGAAACGTGCCGTATTCCCACCAATACTTGTCGTCGACTTTTTCGATCACGTCGTTGGTTCGCAGACCGGCGGCGTACGCTGGGCCGCCCGGGCGCACGAATGCGCGCATCTGACCATCGGAGGTCTTGAACAGCGAGTACAGGTACGTCGGCCGGTCGTTCTTACGATAGGCCAGTCCCTCATCGAATAACGTGCGCGCGAGTTCCGGCCGCTCGACCGTCCACGTTTGCAGGCGAAAGTACGCGGCCAACGCCGCGCGTGCGAGCGCAGCGTCGTCCGGTTCTTGCGGCGGACGGTCGCGTGCGTCCCACCATTCGTCAACGGGCCAGCCGGCGCAATCGCGTAAGCTGAGGCCCGTCTCCCAGGCCTGCGCGTTCTGTGCTGGATCGTCGGGAATCGTCGACGACACGGTAACGAGTGCCGCGTACGGGCGTTCCGCGCACGGCGCGTCGGGCGGCGGCGCGTCGAGCAGCAGCGCGTGAAAGCCCCGCCAGCCGCGCGCAATGCGGGCGTGCACGGCGCGCGCCGCGACGACGGAACGTCCGCGATCCGCCGGGGCTACGGCGATGGTATCTTCGGCGCCGGGACGCGCGCCGATCGCCGCAATCGATACGCTCTCCGCCGCGCTCGCCGCGGCGACGATGCGGAACGGTTGGACGCCGAATAGCGCGCCGCCGGCGAGCGCCGCGAGCGCAGTGGCAACGACTGCGACGGCGACTTGGAAGGGCAACGTCAGCCGGGTTATTTGGGCGACGTCGACGCCCGTAAAGTTTGCGACCCAGACGTTTTGCGTATTGGTGGGATCGCAGACGTTCTGCACTTGAACGACCGCCATGATCGCGGCCACGAGCGTCGCGGCGGGCAACGTGCCGAGTCCGGCGAGCACGGTATAGACGGCAATGCCGACCCCGAACGGATTGAGCGGTCCGCGATAGAGCGCGAGCGGGGAAAGCATTCCGAACACCCCGACGTAGGCGAGCCACGAGCGCGGTGCCACCGCCGCGACGAGCGGCGCGAGCGCTGCCTTGACGCTCGGTAGACCCGTCGCGACCAGCAGCATGCCGATACCCATGAACAAAACGATTGCGGGCGCCACGTCTTCCACGCCGCGAATCGCCGCGGCGACGAACGTGTCCACGGCGCGACGCGGCGCGACCGTCAGCACGCCGTAGACCGCCGCCAGCGCGAACGCGACGACGGGGCTCATGCCGAAGGCGAAGTACAGCACGATCGGCAGCGCCGGCGTAACGAGCGCGTAGAGCGGCGCGCGCTTGCGTGCGAGCGGCTCGTCCGCCGGCGCCGCCCAGGTCGCGTAGCCGCGCGTCGTGCGAAAGCGCACGATCGCAAAGATGCCGAGCGCCGCGAGATCGATCGCAGAGAGCGCGAGTGCGTACGGTTGCATCTGCGCGCGCTCGATCCCGAAGGTCTTCGTATAGAACGTCCACTGCGCGATGTTGAAGATGAAGCCGAGCGCGAACGCCAGCAGAAAGAGCGTCGCCGCGGTCTTACGCGGGACGCCGACCGTCATCATGATCGGCAAGACGATCGAGCCGACCATGACGATGGCGCCGAGCCCCGTTAGCGACGTAAAGAGCAGCGCGACGGCCGCGCACAGTGCGAGTGCGAGCACTGCGGGCCGATCGCCGCCGAATTCGGCCGCATACGTCACGATCGTCTCCGCGATCCCGGTAGCGAGCGTCACACGCGACAATAACGCGCCGAAGATTACCGTGACGATAACGGGCGCGAGCCGACTAGTCCCCTCGATAATCGTGGTTTCTAAGCCGCCGAGCCCGGCGCCCGAAACGAGCGCGATGCCGAGCGCCATGAGCGGTACGGCGAGCAACGCCGGCACGAGCCGCGCGTACATGAGTCCGGCCGCAAGCGCGAAGATCGCGAGCATGGCGAAGCCGCTAAGCGGAGCGCCGCTCACCGCGTCGCAGACCCGAGCGCCTCGTCGAACGCCGGCAACGTCTTGTGCCGGGCGTAGTCCCGGTAGAACGCGTCGTTCAGCCGGTCGGCTCGCACGATCGCGCGGTCGGCTGCGACGCGATACCGTTCCAGCACGCCGGCCTCGTGGCTCGAGCGATTCTCATACTCCCACGCGTCGCGCACCAGCGCTTGCAACTCGAGCATGGCGTCGCGCTCCTCCCAAAAGAGATACTTCGCAATCGTCGCGCCGCGATGCACGAAAGCGGGGTGCGCGCTCGCATTCGCACGCGCATCGTCGTAGTACGCGCGCGCTTCTTTCGCAATTTGAAATTCGCGCCCGAGCGCGTCGTAGCGGCGGGCGGCGTAATACATCACGCGCGCGGCGTTCGGATGCAGCGGCGGCGGCTCGGCCACGCGCAGGTGTGCCGCAGCATCTTCAGCCGCTAAGCGCAAGGCCGGCAGATCCATCCGAGCCGGAAGATCGGCGAGATCGGCTTCGAGCGGATCGGCCCAGAATAGGTAGTCGCCGTACTCGCGCGGGTTATCGCGCACGAGCGCGCCGCAGCGAGCGAGGTCGGCGAGATCCCGCGCGTACCCTACGTCGTCCGAACCGAAGAACGCGACGGGAAACGCGTGCGCGAAACGCGCGGTATCGACGGGCCCGCGCTCCCAAGCGCTAGCCGCCGCGTAGATTACCGGATACCACGTCGCTTCGAATAACGTCTCGCCGTCGTCGTGCCACACCGTCTGGAACAAGCCGAGCACGCGTGCGTCTTTCCCTTCGGTCGTGAAGCGGCCGATGTTGGCGAGCGCATTATCGAGGTCGGGATAGATCTGGTTCCAATTGAGAGCGCCGGGCGCGACTAGCTGCTCGAATCCGCCCTTCGCAATGCGCTCGATGTACGGCCGAAACGTCGCTTCGTTGCCGTAGTGCCAATTGACGAAGACGAGCGACGCCGGCACGCTTGCAAAGAGTTCGGGATGGCGCGCGAGCGCATCGTCCCACACCAGTGGCCGGCCGCCGTGGTGCGCCGTGACGAAGTTCGCCGTATCGGCAACGTGACGGGCGTAGACGGCTCCGTCGCCGTCGCGCGTGACGAGCGCTTGCGAGGCACCGCGTCCGAGATCGCTCGGTTCGTCGGAGCCGATATGGAAGAACGGCGCGTGCGGCACGGCTGCGAGTTCGTCCGTAATGAGATCGCGCACGTACGCTTCGCCACCCGGGTTAGCGGGGGTGAGTAAATACCCGTGCGGTAGTTCGGCAAGCGGCGCATAAAGCTCGAACTTCAACGTCTCGTGCATGTGCGCGAACGTCTGCTGTTCGGGAATGAGCGCCACGTGATAGCGCGCCGCGTAGCGCCCGAGCGCGGTCAGCTCCTGCGGCGTTATGCCGTCTAGCGGCGCCGGAAGCGGATGGCGCGGATCGACAAACACGTGCTCCATGTACGGCGAGTACCCGTTCATCTTGAAGCTCGCAATCGTGCGAACGCGTTCTTCAAAATAACGCATCGTGGGCAGCGGTCCGCGTGAAACGTCGTCCGAGAGGATGCGCCAGCGCATTGCCGGCTGGTCCTCGACGTGCGCGCATGGCAGGCGCCACGTGCCGTGCTCTCCGTGCTCGGCCAATTGCGCGAGCGTCGCGAGCGCATCGAAGGCGCCTTCACCGTCGCTCGCTTCGATGCGCACGCCGGAGGCGGCGACGTCGAGCGTGTAGCGTTCGCGCGCACCCGGCATGGTTGCAACGCGAAGGCCGGCTCGCACGCCGCCGGGCCGCAGCCCAAGGGCTTTCCAGCGACCGAGCACGAGTTCGGGACCAGCGTCGCCCGGGACGGAGCGTGCGCGCGCTTCGAGCGCCGGCATGACACGCTGCGGATCGATCGAGCAGTTCGTCATGCTCGCAACGACGGCCGGTCGCGGAAGAAGTGCCGGCTCGGAAGCGTAAGCCATCCTTCCTACCTTTGACGCGACGGTTCGTAATCGCTCGCCGCCTGTCGCGCCCGGGACGATGACGAAGCGCCTGCAAGCGCGAACCGCGCGCCGATGACGCTCTCGCCGGTCGACGACGCGGTCATCGTCGCATTCTTCGCGCTCAATCTCGCGATCGGGCTATACTTCGCGCGTCGGGGGAGCCGCAGCGTCGGCGAATTCTTTCTTTCGGGGCGCAACGTGCCGTGGTGGTTAGCCGGCATCTCGATGGTCGCAACCACGTTCGCAGCCGACACGCCGCTTGCGGTCACAGGCTTCGTCACGCAGCACGGCATCGCGGGAAATTGGGTTTGGTGGAGCTCGGTCATGTCGGGCATCCTGACCGTCTTCTTCTTCGCAAAGCTGTGGCGGCGTTCGGGCGTCCTGACCGACGTCGAGTTCATCGAACTTCGCTACAGCGGTAAAGCGGCCGCGGCGCTGCGTCTGGTGCGCGCACTCTTTCAGGGCGTATTCGTAAATACGGTGATCATGGGCTGGGTCAATCTCGCAATGGCGAAGATCCTCGAGCTCACGCTGCACGTTCCCAAGCTCGAGGCGCTGGCAGTGTGTCTGGTGTTCACGGCCATCTACGTAACGATCGGCGGCCTATGGGGCGTCCTCGTCACCGATCTGCTGCAATTCGTGGTCAAGATGTCGATGGCAATCGTCTTAGCGGTCGCGGCCGTCGCCGCGGCCGGCGGCATCCCGGGACTCGAAGCGAAGCTCGCGGTACTCGATGCTGCGCGCTCTGCGACGAGCGGCGGGCACGAATCGATCCTCGCGTTTTTCCCGACGACCAATGCCGCGTGGCTGCCGCTGCTGACCTTTGCAACCTACATCGGCGTCCAGTGGTGGGCTTCGTCGTATCCGGGCGCGGAGCCGGGCGGCGGCGGATACATCGCGCAGCGCATCTTCAGCGCGCGCAGCGAAAACGATTCGCTGTTCGCAACGCTATTGTTCAACGTCGCGCACTACGCGCTGCGGCCTTGGCCGTGGATATTGGTCGCGCTCGCCGCGATCGTGCTCTACCCCCACGGCGTTCGCGGCCCCGACGGCAAGATCGACGCGGAGCTCGGTTACATCCAGGCGATGATCGATTACTTGCCGGCCTGGGCGCGCGGGCTAATGATCGCCGGCTTTCTGGCCGCATACATGTCGACCATCGGGACGCATCTCAATCTCGGCGCGTCGTACCTTACGAACGACGTGTACCGGCGCTTCCTACGGCCGGACGAGAACGAACGGCATTACGTCGCCGTCTCGCGCGCCATGACGGTCGTCGTTATGTTCCTCGCCATCGCCGGCGCCTATCTCAACAGTTCGGTCGGGGGCGCCTGGATCTATTTGTTCAACCTGACGGCCGGCGTGGGACTGGTCATGATCTTGCGCTGGTACTGGTGGCGCGTGAACGCGTGGAGCGAGATATCGGCACTCGTGGCGTCGGCGATCGTATCGAATGCCTTACTGCTCGCCCACGTCTTCCGCGGCCCCAGTGCCGACCAAGAAGTGCTGCTGGTAACGGTTCCGCTAACGACGCTCGTGTGGATGGCCGTCACGTTGTGCACGCCGGCCGAGACCGACGCGACGCTCGTTCGCTTCTACGAACGGGTGCGGCCGGGCGGCGCCGGCTGGCAACGCGTGGCCCGCATGACCGGCACGGCGCACCGTACGGACCGGCTGGGCGTGAACGCTCTCGATTGGCTCGCCGGCTGCGGCCTCGTCTACGGCACGCTGTTCGGCATCGGCAAGGTGGTGCTCGGCGATCTCAATGCGGGGCTGCTGTCGATCGGATTCGCGCTCGGGTGCGGCGCCGTCATTTGGTATCACGCCGCACGATCGGCGACCCGCGATCGCCGCTTGCGCGCGGTGCGTTAGCGGATTAGCCCGCCGCCAGCGCGAGGCGCTCGACGAATTCGCGATCGACGTCGTCGACGAGCGACGGGACGCCGGACGACGCCACCTCGCGCGCACGTTCGGCATATTGGACCAGACGGCGGTCCGATGCGATCAGCGCGGCGACGGCACCGGCAGGAAGATCCGCATGATCCAGATGGCGCACGAACGTTTGATTCCCGAAGGCGCAACGCAGGATCGTCCGTTCGAGCGCTTCGCGCGCCACGGCCGGCATTGCGCCGTCCATGCGGTCGCGCGCGGCCGCAAGCGCTACGCCCAAATAGGCGCGCACGCGCGCGTCGCTCGCATGACGCGCATCTTCGTCATCGTAGGCGACGTAATCGGCGAGCCGGGATTGGACGAACGTTAGGTCTTCAGCTGCTGCAGTCGGCATCATACCTCGGCGGCGGTTTCGAGCAAGCGCGGCAGCACCTTTGCGGCGGGTTCGCGCAGTGCTACGTCGACCTCGTCCGACAGCGCCGTGGCCGCCGGATTGATTTCGATGGTAAAGGCATCGGCATTTGCGATGCGCGTCGCGAGCGAAGCGGCCGGTTCCACGAGCGCCGACGTGCCTACGACGAGCACCACCTCCGCGCGCGCCGCAGCCCGCGCCGCGGCATTCCAGACCGCCGGCGACAACGGCTCGCCGAACCAGACGATATCGGGACGGAAGCGGCCGCCGCAACCGTGCGCGACGTCACCTGGCAGGAGCGGTTCGTCGAGAGCGCGGCGCACGCCGCAGCGGTCGCAGCGGTCGCAGCGCGCCTCGCGCAGGTGGCCGTGCAACTCGAGCACGTCGTGCGATCCCGCCCGAAAGTGCAACGAGTCGACGTTCTGCGTCGCAAGCGTAAAATCGCAAACGCGCGTCTGTAATGCGACGAGCGCTCGATGCCCGGCATTCGGCTGGGCACGCGCGTGCGCGGCGCGGCGCGGCGCTCTTCATACCAGCGCCAGACGAGATCGGGATCGCGCGCGAAGCCTTCGGGTGAAGCGAGCTCTTCAACACGATGCGCGTTCCACAGACCGTTCGTGCCGCGAAAGGTCGGCAGCCCACTTTCCGCCGACATGCCCGCTCCGGTCAGCACGAACATCGAGCTCGCGGTCGCGATGCGCTCACGAGCGAGGTCGATCACGCCGCCCGCCGCTCGTTTTCGACGCTCTTGGGCCGTGCGTCGAGCGAACGCAGCGGTACCACCCGAGCGCCGCCGCGCGGCGGCTTCGACGGCGGATCGCCGGTTTGGAAATACACGGCGATGTTCGCCGCCGCGCCCGCGAGCGCGACAATGCCCCATAAGCCGAAAAATGCAAACGCCGAATTGAAGTGTCCGGCGTGCCAAGATGAGACCGTAGCGAACACGGCCGTGCCGATCGCGCCGACGCCGCCGGTGGCGGCGACGGCGGCCAAGCGTAGGAACATTGGGTCGCGTCGGCGAGCTCCTGGGCGCATAGCCTCATTGTAACATCCGCTGCTTCCGGCGTCGCGTTTGCTGAGATACGGCCTGTTTCGAAGGCCCCTCTGAAAACGGGACGAAGCGAAACGTGTGCAAGACGCCGGTCGGCTTATGGAAAGGGTGCGCGAGCGAGACGTCGCGGCCTTCGAAGCCATTTACGACCGGCATCACCGCCTCGTTCACGGCATTGCGATCAAGATGCTGCGCGAACCGATGGCCGCAGAAGATCTATCGCAGGCCGTGTTTCTGAAACTTTGGAGTGCGCCGGAAGCGTTTGCCGGCGGAAATTTCGGCGCCTGGCTGGCCCGTGTGACTCGCAACCGCGCACTCGATGTGTTGCGCAGTCGCGCTGCGCGGCCCGACGATGAGTTCCCTGAAGACATTGCGCTCGATCTCGTGCTCGACGACGCGGTGTTCGCGAAGATCGACGCCGAGAACGTCCGTACGGCGCTGCGCACGCTGCCGTCGGAACAGCGCGATCCAATCGAACTCGGTTTCTTCGGCGGCGTCACGCACGAAGAAATCGCGCGTCGCACCGCAACGCCGCTCGGTACGGTAAAGACGCGGATTCGCGCCGGCTTGCGCAAGCTTCGCACGCAGCTCGAAACGAGCGTGGCGCAATGATGCGGCACGACGACGCGATGCTCGACTCGGTCGCCGCGCTCGCGCTCGGCGTGCTGCCGCGCGATGAGGCGCAGGCAACGGCCGACCACGTCCGCAGCTGCGCCGAGTGTCGCGCGCTGTATGCGGAGCTGCGCCCCGTCGCCGACGTCGTTGGCTTAGCGGCCGACGCGCCGGATCCGGACCGGCTGGCCGAGGCGCGGCGTAAGTCGCGCATCATGGATGCGGTGCGCGCGAGTTCGCCATCGCCAGCGGATGTCGGCGCCGGCACGGCCGCGGGCACCGAAACGGCGCGGCGGACGGGGCGCTCGTGGCTCGGTCCGGCACTCGGCGCCGTAGCCGCGCTGGTCGCGATCGCAATCGGCATCGACGACGCGAACGTCCGCGGCGATCGCGAACAATACGTCGCACGCGAGCGCAGCTTCACTGCGAAACTCGCGGACAGCGACGCCGCGCGCCGCAGAGCCGATAGCCAGGTACTCGCCCTCGTCGGACCGGGAACGCGACGCTACGACGTCCCGCAGGGACAAGTTGCAACGAGCGGCGGCCGCATTTACATCGCCATTGCCGTCCCGCCGGTTCCGCGTGGAAAAGTCTATCAGGCGTGGACGCTGCGGGCGGGCGCGAAAGCCGTTGCGCCGAGCATCACGTTCACCCCCGACGCGCGCGGCGTCGCGATCGTCGAACTGCCGCAGCGTGCTACGGGCATCGCAGCGGTCGCCGTCAGCGTGGAGCCTGTCGGCGGCAGCAAAGCGCCGACCACGACGCCAAAATTCATTCGTAAACTGTCGTAACGTTGGGGCGGCTCGAACGCGTATCGAGCGCGAACGTGCGCGCGGTCGAGGCGTTTCTCGACTCGCGCCCCTACGACGACGTCTACGTCCGCTGGCTGCTTGCGAGCGGGCAGATCGACCGCACGGGCGAGTTACTCGCTTGGCGTGACGATGCCGGTGCCGTGACGGGGACGTGCTACGCGGGCATGCACTTCGTTCCGAGCGCCATCTCGGGCGAAGCCGTCGATGCGTTCGCCGCGCACGTCGTTCGCGCGCCGCGCGCCCGCACGATCGTAGGCCCGCGGCCGAGCGTGGAGCGATTTTTCGCGGCCGTACGGCCGGTCTTACCTCGTCCGCGTGCCTTGCGTCCGAGTCAACCGCTCTACGCCGTCGCTCGCCGTACGCTACGTGGTTCGCGCGAGAGCGCGCCCGTCGCACGAGCGACGCGCGACGAGGTCGACGAGATCGCGCGCAACTCCGCGTTGATGATCGCGGGCGAAGTCGGCGGCGATCCCAAGCGAGCCACGGCCGAATTTCGCGACCGCACCGCGAAGATCGTCGAAGCCGGCTGGTGGTGGCGTTACCGCATCGACGGCCGGCTCGCGTTCATGTGCAACGTCGGTTCGGCGACGTCGCAAACGGCGATGCTACAGGGCGTCTGGAGCCCGCCCGAGATGCGAGGTTCCGGCTACGCACGCCGCGCACTCGCGGCGATCTGCGATTACTTACTCGAAAGCGTTCCTACGCTCTGCCTGTACGTCAACGCCTTCAACCGTCCGGCAATCGCACTCTACGAAGCCGTCGGGTTCGAACGGGTCGGTGAGTTCGCAAGCATCCTGTACTGACGAACGCCATACAGCGAAGGCGGCGCTACGAGCCCATCGAGCGGCGCATTTCCAGTGCCGTGCGAATAAGCTTACCATCGACCGTATCGACGCGATAGGCGTTTGCGGCGGGGCGAGCGGAAACCGCAGCCGCTAACGACGCCCCGATGAAGTGCACGGCCGTACCGTCTTCACAGGCATAGCCACCGGAGAGCTCGCCCGTGGCCACCGCACGCTCGTAGAACGGCCGCCGGTCGGGTTCGCCGTCGTAGTGCGGGCAGAAGCTGCCGCCCAGAAAGCCGAGCGCGCGCATTATCGTGTAGTCGCCCGCGATGGAATCCGTCACGCCGCTTTCGAACCAGCAGATGGCGCCCGCACTCGAACCGCAGAGCACGGTGCCGCGCTCCCACGCCGCGCGCAGGACGCGATCGAAGCCCCAATGACGCCAGACTGCGAGCATGCTGCGCGTGTTGCCGCCGCCCACGTGTACGACGTCGAAGGCGGCGAGATATGCGTCGAGCGCTGCCGGCGTGCGGCGAAAGAAACGTAGCACCTCCGCTTCCACGCCGAAGCGCCCATACGTCTCGAAGAAACGCGCAACGTAATTCACGTCGTCGCCGCTCGCGGTCGGAACGAAGCAGACGCGCGGCCGTGCCTTGCCGCTCACGTCGAGCACGTAACGCTCGAGCGAAGCGCTGGCGGCCGAGGATTCGAGTAAGGCTCCGCCCGCAGCGACGATGTGGCGTTGACTCACGTCGACGCGGGAAAGACGCCCGCGCGGACCTCGTCGGCGTACGAGCGCAGTGCGCCGGTCGCGACCGTGGCGAGTTCGGCATAGCGCTTGGCGAAGGGCGGCGCTTCCGCATAGAGTCCGAGCAAATCGTGCATGACCAACACTTGCGCATCGCACGCCGGTCCGGCGCCGATGCCGATCGTCGGGATGTCGATCGTCGCCGTGAGTTCGCCCGCGATCGCGGGCTCGACCATTTCGAGCACGACGGCAAAGGCGCCGGCCTGCGTCACGGCGCGCGCTTCGGCGAGCAGCACATCGCGGTCTTGTTTGCGCCTGAAGCCCGCACCGGCGGCGGCGGTTTGCGGCAAGACGCCGATGTGCGCGACGACCGGTATGCCGGCTTGCACGATGGCCGAGATGCGCTCCGCGGCACGAGGCGAACCGCCTTCGAGCTTAACACTCGTCGCGCCGCACTTCACGAGCTTTACCGCCGTACGAACGGCGCCCGAGTCGCTCGGTTCGTAACTGCCGAACGGCATGTCGACGATCACGTGCGCGCGCGACGTGCCGCGTACGACCGCTCCGGCGTGGCGACACATATCGTCCGTCTCGACGGGAATCGTGGCATCGTAGCCGAGCACGACCATGCCGAGCGAATCGCCGACCAGGATTACGTCGATACCGCTCGCCTCGACGCAGCGCGCGAACGGCGCATCGTAGGCCGTAACGACGGGGAAGCGCGTGCCTTTGCGCGCGCGCACTGTAGCGGAGGACACGCGGCGCTCGGCTGCCATGGTCCGCGCTACGCCCCAACTTCGGCTCGAACCTCGTTACGACCGAACGGAAACTGTCCGGTACCTTGAGAAGCGGCGGAAATGCATTTCAAAAATATTTGGTCACTTATCGGTTGTCTGCCGCTCGTCGCCGGCGCCGCCTTGCCGATCGCGGCAATCGCCCAGCCGGCCATGTCGACCGCGCCTGTCAACGCGCCGCGTCGTATATCGGGTCCCGTCCCGAGCCGCACCGACGGCATAACGGTAACCGGCCGTGCGACTGTACGCATTCCCGCGACGCGGATGCGCATCAACGTCAACGTTTATGGTCGCGGGCCGACGCAAAGCTTCGACGACGCGGGTAAGGCGATCGCACAAGCGATGCAACGCAATGGCGTTCCGGACGCACGCTGGGTGCTGCCGTTGAGCGGCGGAGGCAACGGCAATACGCAGGGTACCGCCACGGGAAGCATCGATGGTCCGACGCGGGAGAAGGTCGAGACGATCACACGCTCCGTGTTGAAAACGCTACCCGAATCGGTGGCCGGGAGCATCACGAATTACAACGTGCAGACGCTGTTGGCGGCAAGCGATTGCAGCGCGGAGGAAGCGCGAGCCATCGACGCCGCGATCGCCGACGCACGCCGCCGTGGCATGCTCGTCGCGCGCGCGGCGTCGGTCCGGCTCGGCGACGTCGTCTCGGTGAATGCGACGTCCCCCGGGACGGGGCAGGGTTGCCCGACCAGTCCCGACGACGCGCCGAGCTACGCATTCAACGGTTATCAACCCGGCAACGATCCGTCGGGCTCGACCGACATCATCGAGAACGTTTTCGTCACCGTGACGTTCGCCGTGCGCTGACGGCCGTTAGCGGGGCTACGAAGGGAGTGAGCGCCGCGCACCGTAGGTCGGTCACATGGCCGATCCGATAACGCTCGCCGCACTTCGTGCATTCATTAACCTTACCGACCCCCAGATGTCACCCGACGGCTCGCGCATCGCCTACGTGCGCACGACCCGCGATTACGCGCACGACCGTAACGTCGGAACGATCGTGGTAGTCGACCCGCGTGGCGGCCGCCGGACGGTCATCGACCCCGGTCCGTTCGCCTCCGCGCCGCATTGGTCGCCGGACGGCTCGCGCCTCGCTTACCTGCGCCACACCGAAAAGAAAGATGAGGACCAGATCGTCGTGGCCACCTTCGGCGGCGTTGCGCCGAAGGTGGTGACACATGCGAAAAACGGCGTGCAGCACTTCGCCTGGAGCCCCGACGGCACGCGCTTCGCTTACGACACGCCCGACGACGACCCGGGTGCCGCCGCGGCCAAACGCAAGGACGACTTATTCGAAGTCGGCGACGACGGCTTTCTCATCGACGCGCCGGTGGTGCCGTCGCATCTCTGGCTCACGAGCGCCTCAGGTGGCACCGCCCGCCGATTGACGTACGGAACGTGGAGCGTGTTCGAGACGTCGCCCGCCTTCTCACAGTCGTCGAGCGACCCGTCGTGGACGCACGACGGCAAGACGATCGTCTTCAATCGGGCGGAGGACGCACACACCGCGCTTACGGATCGCACGGCGCCCGCCGCAGTGGATATAGCGACAGGCACGGTCCGTTTTCTCGGCACGACGCGGCAATACGCGTACGAACCCTTGGCCGCACCGCGCGGCAACACATACGCGTACGTCCGTCCGCATGGTCCCGGCCCGGTGACGATCTCCGACGTCGTCGTCGGCACGCTCGATTCGAACGAAGAGCGCGACGTTACGAACGACCTCGATCGCGACGTTAGCGCGCCGCAGTGGCTGGGCGATTCGGTGCTGACGGTCGTCGCCGACGGCGCGTACGACAAAATGGTCGTCGTGCCGCCAACCGGAGCACCGCGCAAGCTCGACGTCGGAGCGCTCTCCGTCGAGTCGGCCGCCGGCAACGCGAAGGGCGAGATCGCCTTCGTCGCAACCGCTTACGGTAAGCCGCCCGAGTTGTACGTCACGTCGGCGGCCGGCGGATCGGCGCGTGCGATAACGCACGAGAACGCGGCGATGCTTCGCTACGATTATGGGCGCGCCGAACACATAACCTGGACCGGCCCAGACGGCGAAGCATCCGACGGTGTGTTGGTCCATCCCGCGGGCGAACGCCCCGGCGCGAAGTATCCCCTGTTGCTTTGGAGCCACGGCGGACCGGAAGGCGAGTTTTCGGGCCTGGGCTTCGGCGAGGAGTACGCCGGCGGTTACGATGCCGGCATCATGGCTTCCGCTAACGGTTGGTATTCGTTCTTTCCGAACTATCGCGGCAGCAATAATCTCGGCAACGCGCACGAGCACGGCGTGTACCGCGACCCGGGCGAAGGCCCGTCTCGCGACGTGCTTGCCGGACTCGCGCAGGTCGAACGCACTTCGCCGATCGACACGTCGCGCGAATGCATCGGCGGCCATTCGTACGGCGGCTTCATGACCGCGTGGATCATCGGCCACGACGCCCGCTGGAAGTGCGCGATCGTCGCCGACGGCGCCGTCGATTGGCATCAAGCCTACGAACTCTCCGGCACCGGGAATCTTTCGTGGACCCGCGATTCACTCGGAGGCACGCCCGTCGATCCGACTGCCGCGCCGCTCTATACCACCGGTTCGCCGATCACGTACGCGGCCGCAGTCAAGACGCCGACGTTGATCATCACCGGCTTGCGCGACGAAGTCGTTCCGTTCACTGAATCGTGGACGTACTTTCACGCACTACGCGATCGCAACGTCACCGCTAAGCTTATCGCGATTCCAACCGCGCATCATACGCCGTCCGATCCCGTCCGCCTCGAGTCGTACTACCGTCACATGGAAACCTGGCTACGCGAATACTTGCGTTAGCCTAAGCTCACGAACGGCCCGCGCGCGAGTCACTTTATGCCGGCCTATGTCGCGCTGCAAGATTCGTGGCGGGAAAGTGTAGGAATCGAACCTACCAGCCGCCTTGCGACGGCCTCAGCGGTTTTGAAGACCGTGCGGACCACCAGATCCGTACTCTCCCATGCGAGCGCAACGTTCGGGGCCGTTGCGCAGAGTCGTTGTGCAGCGGAACCTCCTTGCTTTCCGTAGCGTTGTTTCGGTGGATCACCCCGCAATTATCACGCTTAGGGAGATAGAACAGCTATGAACTTCAAACTCGCCACGGCCGGGCTCGGCCTGAGCGTCCTTCTCGCGTCGGCCGGATCGGCGTTCGCCGCACAACAGACGACCACCACTGCAGCGCAGACCGAAACCCGCGCGCAAGTTGACGAAGCGCAGCAGGACTGTGGCCGCAACGCCGGCGCGCTAAAGCGCGTCTTGAGCGCGAAGAGCGATATTCAGCGCCTGTACCTCGCGTTCGACGCGAACGATCCGCTCAAGGCCAAGATCGATAACGTCGTGCTGCAACTCAACGACGCAGCGACGACGCTCGAAGACCGCAATAAGACCTGCCGCCACAAGAAGTAACGCTCACCCGGTAACGGCAATCGCCGGCAGTCAAGAGGCTGCCGGCGAACCCGGTGAGACGCAAGCCTAGGCCGGCTGCGCTCCAGCGCGATCGAACTCGTCGAGATTGTCGACCAGGCGGTCGACCAGGAACTGCATGGCTTCGCGGCTGGCCCAAGCGACGTGCGGCGTTACGAGCAGATTCGGTATCGACGGATCGAGTAATGGGTTCCCGTTTCTCGGCGGCTCGGCCGACAGCACGTCGATCCCCGCTCCGGCGATTTCGCCCGACCGCAGTGCGGCGGCAAGCGCGGATTCATCGACGAGGCCGCCGCGCGCCGTGTTGACGAGAAGAGCCGTCCGTTTCATCGCACGTAGTTGGGGCGCACCGATCAGACCGCGCGTGGCATCGGTAAGCGGAACGTGCAACGAGATCGCGTCGCTCTCGCGGAGCAGCGTAGCGAAGTCCGTCAGGCCGTCTTGCGGCGTCTCGTCCGTCTTGATGACGCGCATGCCCACGCCTTCGGCGCGCCACGCGAGCGCTTTCCCAATGGCTCCGTAGCCGACGATGCCGAGCGTCGAGCCTGCAACGTCGTGCATGTCATGCGTGAGAAAACAAAATTGATTGGCGCGCTGCCACGCGCCGCTGCGCACGTCGGCGACGTATTCGAACACCTTTCGCCGTAATGCAAAGATCAGTGCGACGACGTGCTCCGGCACCGTGTTGAACGCGTAGTCGCGTACGTTGACGACCGCAATGCCGCGCTCGGCGGCCGCGGACTTGTCGACGATGTCGGTGCCCGTGGCCGCAACCGCAATCAGTCGCAACCGCGGCAGCCGGGCCAGCGCGTCGGCACGCAGCGGGACCTTATTGGTTATGACAATCGTCGCGTCGCGCAGGCGCTCGACGACGTCTTCGGGTAACGTGCGGTCGAACTCCGTATACGTGTGATCGAATGCAGGCGTCCGCAGCGTCGCCCCGAGCGTTTCCCGATCGAGGAAGACGATGTGGTGCGCGCCGTCAGCCACGTGCTGCGGCACCGGCGAGCACGCCCGCGCAAGGCGGCTGCATATCGCCGTCTTGGCGATAGACTTCCGAGGCAGCGGCCACGCCGCTTCCCGGCGCGACCTCGATCCCGACATCGCGCATCGCCATCTCGGCGCCGGCAATGGCGCCCAGGCACATTAGTTCGTTGAGATCGCCGAGGTGGCCGATGCGGAAGAGCTTGCCCGCCACTTCCGACAGGCCCGCTCCGAGCGACAGGTTGTAGCGGAAATACGCGCGCTTGATGACCTCGGCGCCGTTCACGCCTTCCGGCACGAGGACGGCGCTCACCGTATCGCTCTGCGTGGCCGGATCGGTCGCGCAGAGTTCGAGGCCCCAGCCTCGTTGCACCGCCGCACGGACACCGCTCGCGAGCCTGCGATGGCGCGCGAACACGTTTTCGAGACCCTCTTCGAACAGCATGCGCAGCGACTCGCGCAAGCCATATAACATCGGAATGGACGGCGTGTACGGAAAATAGCCATCCTTATTGGTCTTGCGCATGTCTTCGAAATCGAAGTAGACGCGCCGTAACGGATTCTTGCCGCGGGCTGCAGCCTCGGCTTCCCGCGCTTTGGGGCTCATGCATGCGAAGCCGAAGCCGGCGGGGAGCATGAAGCCTTTCTGGCTGCCGCTCACGGCGCCGTCGACGCGCCATTCGTCCATGCGGAAGTCGATGGAGCCGATAGAGCTAACGCCGTCGACGAATAATAACGCCGGGTGATTCGCGGCATCGAGTACGCGGCGAATCGCCGCGATATCGCACGTAACGCCCGTCGCCGTCTCGTTTTGCACCACTAGCACGGCTTTGATCTCGTGTTTGGTATCGCGCCCGAGCGCGTCGCCGATCCGCTCGGGTGACGGAGCGTCGCCCCACCGTTCTTGTTGCACGATGACGTCGAGCCCATGACGCTGGGCGAGGTCGATCCAGAGATGGCTGAATTGACCGAAGCGCACCGAGAGCACCCTATCCCCGGCGCACAGCGTGTTGGTAAGCACCGCTTCCCACGCACCGGTTCCCGACGACGGAAAGATGAACGGCTCGCCCGAGGTGGTCTTGAAGACCTTCTTGAGATCCTCGAAAAGCGGCAGGGTCAGCGCCGGGAACGCCGGACTGCGGTGGTCTTCCATCGGGACGTTCATCGCGCGCAAAATGCGGTCGGGGACGTTGGTCGGGCCGGGGACGTGCAAAAATGGGCGTCCGGGCATTGTTTCTCCAAAGCAGGTGTCGGCCGTCCGAGGTTGCTCGCGCGAGCGCGAGCCGTCCTTCCCAAGCGTATATGAAAAAAGCCGGAACGAGACCGCGTCGTCGTTCCGGCTTTGCCTAAGGACCGGCCTTAGATGCCGTCGGCGTCTCCGGGACCCTCGGCGGCGCGCGCGACGTCGTTACCGCTCGGAAGCGTACCGCGGCCGGTGAGACCGTTCGCGAGGATCCGGTCGAAGAGCTCCGCGTTGACGCGGTCGGGTTTACGGAAGTCGAACCCGGCCGTGCGCGCGGCCCACCAGGATGCGTCGTGCAGATCGGCGACGCGACGCGTGAGCCTGGCGCCGTGCGAGCCACAGGCCGGAACGAGATCGCGTGCGACCGGCGGCGCGCAGAGCGCTCCCGGAATCACGGCGACGTACGGCTGCATATTCTGTTGCGTCGTAAACGCGTCCGACATCGTCGGCGCGTTTGCGTCGTTGAGACCGAGCGGCTCGATGCCGAGCAGTGCTTCGACCGTATGCAAGGCGCTGACCGTAGTGTACGTCGTGTGGTCCACGAAGTGCCTGCGCGTATACGGCGAGATGACGTGGGCGATCGAGCGGTGCGCCTCGACGTGATCTTGGCCGTTCTGCGGATCGTCTTCGATCATCACGATCGCCGTCGATCCCCAGAAACGCGAGTGGCTTACCGTTTCGACGAGTTGTCCGACCGCGTAATCGTGGTCGGACATCTGCAGTTGCGGCGTCCCGAGCCCTTCGATCGCCGACCCAAACTTACCGAAGTGGTCGTGTGGAATCGTCATCGTCATGAGATTCGGCATGTTCCCGGTCTTCTCGAATTGCGCAAATTCACGGCGCCATTCTTCGATGCGGAATATGTCGGGATAGCGCATGTCGAATGCGCGATAGTAGCGGTCGGTGATGGGCTGAATCGACGGCGTGCTCGGCGCCGATTGCAGTTTACCGTTCTCGAAGGGATGGCGTACGAGCGCCGGATCGAACGGCGTGCCCGTGCCGTAATACGTAAGATCGATCTGCCAGCCGTAGTTGCGAACGCTGCGCCCGGCGCGTAGCGCCGATTCCCAGACGTACCCGCCGAGGGCGCGCGCATTGAGATCGTTCGCGCCTTCCGAGGCGGCCGGGTCTTTGGGACCGGGCAGAATCGTCGACTTGCCGGACGGATCGAGAATGCCAGTGATGCGGGTCGAGAAGATCGACGGCGGGCCGGTAGGCGGCAGACCGAGGTTGATGTGCGCGACGATGCCCTGCCAGTCGTACGTCAACCCGAGCCCGTTGGAATTGCCATATTGCACGGCTTGCGTTTTCTCGGTGAAGTCGTTGGTGTGGCCTTGCATCGCCCAGTTCCAGCCGACGCCGCTCGATTCGCTGGAATCGTAGAAGTTATCGAGCGTGACGTAGTCGTCGGCCAGCGCGTGCAGATTCGGCGCGATCGGTTGCGTAAAGAACGTCAATCGCGGCTCGCCGTTCGCCCCGTTGTGGAGGTCGCCCAAAACCTGGTCGTACGTGCGGTTCTCGTTGACGATGTAGATGACGTGCTTGATCTTCGTGCGCAGGAACGCCATCGTCGGATCGCTCGCGTTGCGATTCTCGAAGCCGTTATTTGCATCGACGACCGACGACAGGTACGAGACCGTGTTGACGTCGGGCATCGGTATCGTATCGAGTCCGGCCTTTTCCGTCGCCCAGGTGTACTCGTTGCGCGCGGTGCGGTTGAGTGAAATGCCGTACGGCGTGTTCCACGAATAATACGTCTGGCCGGGATTGGGACCGCTATTGGACTTCTCATTCGGCACGTACATGCGCGTGCCGTCGGCCGCTAAGGAAACGCTCGTCGGGAGCCAGCCGGTCGGAATGCGACCGGTAACGCGACCCGACGTTACGTCGACAACCGCTACGGCGTTCTCGCCGCCGAGCGAAACGTAGATCGTGCGGCCGTAGGGCCCGACTGCGATCGCATTGGGATTGGCGCCCTTGAGACGGTCGCCCGGCCGCGCGAGCGAAATCACGCGCACGACGCGATCGGTCGCCGTATCGATGACGGCGACGGAGTCGTCGTTGCCGCACGCGACGTAGAGCCGACTCTGGTCGCCGCTAAGCGCCATCTTATTCGGCCCGGAGGGCACGTGGATCACGGCGCGGACCGCCGTCTTCGACATCGCGATGACCTGATCGTCGCGTTGACTGGACACGTACGCTTCGGCGAATGCGCCCGTCTGATAATCGCTGCGCACCGCCACGCCGTACGGGTACTCGCCGACCGGCGTCAGTTGGCCCGGCACGAAGAAACGCACCTCGTTGGAAACCGCGCGTTTGGTGAGATCGACGACCGACGCGGATGCATTCTCGAAATTAGCGGCGACGAGCGTCTTCCCGTCTTTACTGACGTCGAGTCCGGAAACGACGGCGCCCGTGACCAAGCTCGGCGCGATCTTACCGGCCGTCGTGTTCTTCAGAATGCCGCCGTCGTAGTTCGGAAGCGGCGCCGAATCGTTCGTGTTGTGGCCGAGCACGACGAAGGGCGCATCCGGAAAGTATGCGTTGCCGTTGGAACCCTTGTAGACGAGCACCCGATCGTCCACGCCGCCGGAGACGAAGAAGCGGCCGCCGCGCGGATCCCAAGCGAGCCCGCTATAGGTGTCGGGAATCGCGATACGCTGAAGAACCCGTGCGTTGCCTCTGGTGACGTCGTAGACGAAAACCCATTCGGCTTGATTGTAATCGGTCTGCGTCTTGCTCGTCGAAGGGTTGATGAACGGCGCCGGTTTCCCGGTCTTCGGATCGAGAACCGGAAAATTAATGGGGCGTCCGTTCTCGTAATTGAACGACACGTTGAAACCGCTGGTGAGCACCAGTAGGGTTCTGCCGTCGGGGCTCAGCGCCGATGAAACGGCGTCGTCGGCATCCGCGTTGCCGTCCTTGCGCAATAAGGTGGCCATACGTTGGTACGTCGACCCAGGCGCGGCGGTCGCGGTAATAAATTGTCCCGTCGGGATAAATCCCTCACCGTCGTTCGGACCCCCGACGCCGTCCGGCCGAGCCGCGGCGCCCGCGAGCGTCGTGCTCGAGCCGAACAGGGCGAGTAGTAAAGCCGACATCGTTCTACGATGCTTGGAAACATGCATGGACCGTGAACCTCCTCTGGCAAGCCGTCCAGAGCGTACGCCGCCGAGATTAAGGACAAATTAGCGTAGGACGGCGCTTCCGGCGCGCAGGTAGGGTAACTTTGCGGCGCAAAGTTAAAGACGAATGGAAGTACGGCGCGCGCTGGCGGATCTGGCGGAAGTGCGTGGACGTCTTGCGACGATGCAACGCTTCGACGGCTACTCCGGCACGGCGGCGATCGCGAGCGGCGTCGTCGCGATCTTAGCCGGTCTCTACCAGCAAAGCGTCGTCCCGGATCCGACTGGCAGCGCACAACGCCATGTCTATCTCGCCATTTGGCTCGCTTGCCTGGGCGCAGCGCTTGCGGTAAATTACGGGGCGATCTTTGCCTGGCGCGTACGCAACCGCGGCGAACAAGCCGCGCGGCAGTTTCGCACGGTCGGAATGAGCATCGTACCGGCTCTGGCCGCCGGCGCCGTCATCACGCTGGCTCTCGTTTCCCGCGACGCGATCGACCTATTGCCTGGCATGTGGTGTGCGACGTATGCGCTGGGTCTCTTCGCCTCGCGCGCCATGGTGCCGCGCGCCGTCGTGGCGGTTGCCGTGGCGTTCGGAGCCGCCGCGACCATGCTGCTTTTGGCGCCGCAGATCCGGCCGCTTAGCTGGTGGATCATGCCGGCGGCCTTTGGTTTCGGTCAAATAGCGATTGGCGCGATCGTTCGTGCCGATATGCATTCCGAAGGAGACACGACGGTATGACGCCCGCCCCGTTCGCGTACGAAGGCCTCGAGCGCACGTTTCACGAGCGCGGGCGCCTCGCAATCTGCACCTGCCTCATCGCGGAACCCGATGGGATGCGGATCAAGGCGCTGCAAGAAGCGTGCGGCCTGACCGACGGCAATTTACACCGTCACGTGCAGACGCTGGCCGAAACCGGCATCGTCGAACTCGCACGCACCCGCGGCCCCGGACGTCCGGCCACGGTCGTGCGCATTACGAGCGACGGCCGGGAGCGCTTCCTTGCGTACATCGACGAACTGGCGGCAGTCGTGCGCGCCGTTCAGGCCAGGGACGCTGCGCCGGCTGCGCCCGGCTCGCTGCGGTTGGCGGCATCGTGATTCAACGTGCCCTCGCGCCGTCGCCGGCAAGCGCCGGTGGGATTCTTCCACGCCACGTGGCGCTCGTCTTGGCCGGTACGCCGCGCTGGGCGCGCCGGCAAGGCGTTTCCACGCCGGTGGCCGTTGCGGCCGGGGTCCGTGCACTGCTGCGCACCGTAACCGGCGCCGCCGAGCGCGGCATCGAGTACCTCACCGTTTGGGAGCCGGGCGATTGCGGGGTGCTCTCTTCGCTCGGCGGCGATACCGCGGCAATCGCGCATACCGGCGCACGCGTGCGGGCGCTCGGCGCCGCCGCCGTCGCGACCGTAGCGCCGCTCGTCGCTGCGACCGCCGGCAACCACGGCATCGGATTGAATCTCGCGGTCGCTTACGACGCTCGAGCCGAACTCCTTCGCGCCGTACGCCGGATCGCCCGCGACGTGCGCGACGGACGTCGCGGGCCGGCCGTCGACGACGAGACGATCGCGAGCTATCTCGATACCGCGGGTCTTCCCGATCCCGACCTCGTGGTGCGTTCGGGCGGGGATCGACGCGTAGCGGATTTCTTGCCGTATCAGATCGCCTACTCCGAGCTATGGAGCACCGACGTGGACTGGCCCGCCTTCGAGGCGGCGCATTTTCAGGAGGCGCTGGAAACCTTCGCGACGCGGCAAAGGCGCTTCGGCGGCTAACGGAGCAGCGCAACTAGGTCGCGCGTGATACACTCTTACGCGTGAAAACGCGTCCCGACATTCGTAACCTCGCGATCATCGCTCACGTCGACCACGGTAAGACGACGCTCGTCGACGCCATGCTCAAACAAAGCGGCGTCTTTCGCGAAGGACAGGCGGTATCGACACGCGTGATGGATTCCAATCCACTCGAGCGCGAGCGCGGCATTACGATTCTGGCGAAAAACACCGCGGTTCGCCACGGCGACAAGAAGTTCAACATCGTCGATACGCCCGGCCACGCCGACTTCGGCGGCGAAGTCGAACGCGTCTTGCAGATGGTGCAAGGCGTACTGTTATTGGTCGACGCGGCCGAAGGCGTGATGCCGCAAACGCGATTCGTCTTGCGCAAGGCGCTCGAACTCGATCTCAAGGCCATCGTCGCCATCAATAAGATCGACCGCAAAGATGCGCGCGCGAGCGACGTGGTCAACGAAGTGTTCGACCTCTTCATCGAGCTCGGCGCCAGCGACGAGCAAGCCGAGTTTCCGGTCGTCTTCACCAATGGCAAAGCCGGCATCGCCAAGTACCGGCTCGAGGACGAGAGCGACGATCTCGAGCCGCTTTTCGAAACGATCGTGCGCGCGGTTCCTGAAGCGCCCGCCGAAGAGGGACCGTTTCAAATGCTCGTGTCCGCGATCGACCACAATAAATACGTCGGACGCATCGGCATCGGCCGCGTGTTTCGCGGTGCGTCGAAGATCAACGCACCGATCGCAAAAGTCGATGGGTCGGGCAAGGTCGAGACGGGCCTGCGTCTGACGAAGTTACTGACGTTCGCCGGTCTCGAACGCGTCGAAGTCGAAGAAGCGAGCGCCGGCGACATCGTTTGCGTGTCGGGCATCGAAGGACTCAATATCGGCGATACGATCGCCGACGCACAGGCACCCGAGGGTCTGCGGGCGGTCGCCGTCGACGAGCCGACCGTCTCGATGTTCTTCATGGTCAACGCTTCGCCGTTCGCCGGCCGCGAAGGCAAGTTTCTCACCTCGCGCCAGATTCGCGAACGCTTGATGCGCGAGCTCGAGTCCAACGTCGCGTTGCGCGTCGAGGATACGGAAAGCGCGGATACGTTCGAAGTCCGTGGGCGCGGCGAACTCCATCTCTCGATCCTCATCGAGACGATGCGACGCGAAGGCTACGAGATCGCCGTTTCCAAACCGCAAGTCATCATCAGCGACCGCGACGGCAAAAAGTTCGAACCGGTCGAGTACGTGGTGATCGACGTGCAGGACGAATTTGCAGGATCGGTCATCGAAGCGCTGGGCAAACGCAAAGCGCAGATGTCGAACATGTTCAACGTCGGCGATTCACGCCGGCTGGAGTACACCATGCCGACGCGCGCCATTTTCGGCTTGCGCGGCGAGCTACTGACGCTCTCGCGCGGCACGGCCGTCATGTCGCACACATATTACGATCACCAGGAGTTTAGCGGCGAACTGCCCGGCCGTAGCGTGGGTGCGCTCGTGACGAGCGACACGGGAATGACGACCTCGTACGCGATGGTGGGGCTCGAAGCACGCGGGCGCTTCTTCGTCGGTGAGGGCGTCGACGTTTATGAAGGCATGATCGTCGGACGCGCTAACGACGACAAAGATATCGCTATCAACGTCGTGCGGGCGAAGAAACTCACCAATATGCGCGCGTCGGGTTCCGACGATTCGACCAAACTGTCGCCGCCCGAGGAGATGTCGCTCGAACGCGCGATCGAGTTCATCGAAGACGACGAGTTGGTCGAAGTCACGCCGAAATCGATCCGCCTTCGCAAGCGCGTTCTCGACGAGACGGAGCGCCTGCGCAATCGCAAGCGAGACAAGGTTTCGGCATAACTGGGACTTTGGTGCCTATCGACGTGAGGGCAAAGGAGACGGGCTGGGGCGCGTCATACAGTAGCGGGGCACCAGCGTCGTCTGCTAATTAAGCCGCGCCTAGGTGTATATCACTCAAAATAAATTTCCATTTCGAAAGGGTTCATCCATGATCGCAGCATTCTACGCCCATGCTCCCACGTTGCTCGCCTACTTGAAGCCGCTCCCGTGCTACGTGAAGCCGCTTCCCTGCATCCAGGCGTTCCTCCACCTGCTCGGCATCCACTAAGACGCCTCGTAACGTTCGGAAGCGGACCGGTTCGCCGGTCCGCTTTCGTTTGTTCCAGGTAAAGCGGCTCGGCTAAGCGCCCAGCGCCGGAATCTCCGGAAATCTTGGCAGGCCCGTCGTCATCGTCAACCTGCCGCCGTCGCGGTCGTAATCCACATACACGTGGTCGCCTTCGGCGATCTCGCCGCCCAGGATCTTGCGGCCGAGCGGCGTCTCGAGCTCTCGCTGAACCGCCCGCTTCAGCGGCCGTGCCCCGTAGACCGGATCGTAGCCGACGTTGACCAGGTGCGTCCGGGCAGCGCCCGAGAGATCGAGTTCGATCCGGCGATCGACGAGGCGGGTCCGCAGCCGGTCGAGCTGCAGGTCGACGATCCGTTCCAGTTGCCCCTGCCCCAGCGCGCCAAAAACCACGGTCTCGTCCACGCGATTGAGGAACTCGGGCCGGAAGTGGCGCCGCAATTCGTCTAGCACGGTCGCCCGCATCACCGCGTACTGCGCGCCGTCGCCGCCCGAGTAATCGAGGATGCGACTCGACCCGATGTTCGAGGTCATGATCAGGATCGTGTTCTTGAAGTCGACCATGCGGCCCTGACCGTCGGTCAAGCGGCCGTCGTCGAGGATCTGCAAGAAGACGTTAAAGACGTCGGGCGAGGCTTTTTCGATTTCGTCGAACAGCACGACCGAGAACGGCCGGCGACGCACGGCTTCGGTAAGTTGTCCGCCCTCGTCGTACCCGACGTATCCAGGCGGCGCACCGATGAGTCGTGAGACGGAATGCTTCTCACCGTACTCCGACATGTCGATGCGCACCATCGCGCGTTCGTCGTCGAATAAGTATGCGGCCAGCGCCCGCGCCAGTTCCGTCTTCCCGACGCCCGTCGGACCGAGGAAGATGAACGAGCCGATGGGGCGACCCGGGTCGGAAAGTCCGCTGCGCGCACGAATGACGGCCTCCGCCACCGCCGTGACGGCTTCATCCTGACCGATAACGCGCTCGTGCAACTCGTCGCCGAGATGAAGCAGCTTGCGCATTTCGCCTTCGAGTAATTTCGAAACAGGGATGCCCGTCCAGCGGGCCACGACGTCGGCAATATCGTTTTCGTCCACCTCCTCGTCGAGCAAACGGGGCTTGTCGTCTTCCCCGAGCTTCGCCTCGGCGGCGCCGAATTGCCGCTCCAAACCGGCGAGCTTGCCGTAGCGCAGTTCCGCGACCCGGTTGAGGTCGTATTGCCGTTCGGCTTGTTCGATTTCGGTCTTGACGGCATCGATCTGCTCGCGCAACACGCGAAGCGATTGCACCGCTTCCTTTTCCGCTTGCCAGCGTGCGGCGATGGTATCGGTCGCCGCCCGCAACTCCGCAATCTCCCGTTCGATCCGCTCGAGGCGCGCTTTGGAGGCCTCGTCGTCTTCTTTGCGCAGCGCCTCGCGTTCGATCTCGAGTTGCATGATGCGCCGCGACGACTCGTCGAGTTCTTGCGGCATCGAGTCGATCTCGGTGCGCAGTTTCGCACCGGCTTCGTCGACGAGATCGATCGCCTTGTCGGGTAAGAAGCGGTCGGCGATGTAGCGATTCGATAACGTTGCCGCCGCCACGAGCGCCGAATCTTTAATGCGCACGCCGTGATGCAATTCGTATCGTTCGCGCAAACCGCGCAGGATCGAGATCGTGTCTTCGACGCTCGGCTGATCGACGAAGACCGGCTGGAAGCGCCGTTCGAGCGCCGCATCTTTCTCGATGTATTTGCGATACTCGTCGAGCGTCGTCGCGCCGATCAGATGCAATTCGCCGCGCGCCAGCAATGGCTTGAGCAAGTTGCCCGCATCCATCGAGCCTTCGGTCCGTCCGGCGCCGACGACGTTGTGGATCTCGTCGATGAAGAGCAACACCGTGCCCTCCGACGACTGCACGTCTTTGAGGACCGCCTTCAGTCGTTCTTCGAATTCGCCGCGAAATTTCGCGCCCGCGATGAGCGCCCCCATGTCGAGCGAGACGATGCGGCGCTTCTTTAACGATTCGGGTACGTCGCCGCGCACGATTCGCTGAGCGAGCCCTTCGACGATCGCCGTCTTACCGACGCCAGGCTCGCCGATGAGGACCGGATTGTTTTTCGTGCGGCGGGACAGTACTTGCACCACCCGCCGAATCTCGTCGTCCCGGCCGATGACGGGATCGAGCTTGCCGCTTTCGGCGGCCTTGGTGAGATCTTGGCCGTACCGTTCGAGCGACTGATAGGTGCCTTCCGGATTTTGCGAGGTGACGCGCTGATTGCCGCGCACCTCGCGCAACGCCGACAGAATGTCGTTGCGCCCGAGCTTCGCCGCCCGCAGTAACTTGGCGACGGCGGAGTTCCCTTCGCCGAGGGCGAGAAATACGTGTTCGACCGACACGTATTCGTCGCCGAGCTTCTGCGCCTCGTCGGCGGCTGCGACGAGCACGCGACTCGCCGCGCCCGACAGCTGCGGCGATGCGTCACCGCTCCCGGAAAGGCGGGGAAGCGCCTCCAGCGATGCGTCGACGGAGCGGCGCAGCGCCGGGAGATCGCCGCCGGCTTTCGCAGCGACGGCGGGTACGATGCCGTCGGGCTGCTCGAGCAGCGCCGCGAAGATGTGGTCGGGCTCCACGGAGGGATTGCGAGTGCGCATCGCCCGCGTGAAGGCATCGCTCAGCGCCTCGCGGACGCGCTCGGTCATCTTGTCCACGTTCATTTGCACTCTACGACCATGAGTGCTAACGCCGGGGTTGCGCCGGAAGCCGGTGAACCGGTCGAGCAACCGCCGGAGGTCGACCGAAGCGATGGACCGTCCCCCTGCCGTGGAGCGCGGCACGTTTCATGCATACTTCGTTTTCGACGTGGCCGATACGATTGCGCTCGCCGACTTCACCGCCGCCCCGACCGCCGAAGGCGTGGCCCGCGCCCCGCTGCAGCTCCGGCGTGAGGCGTCGAGCGATTTCATCGAATTTCCCGAGCCGCCCGTCGTCGTTTCGCTCGCCCCGCCGCCGGGGTTCTCGATGCGCGCGAAGGTGTTCGATTACGGCGTCGTCTCGATCCGGCTCTCGCGCCGTTTGGCGCCTGCGCCGTGGGACGATTTCGCCGCCGAGATCCGGCGGCTCCGCGGCGACGACGAGTTAGCGGCGATCGCGCGCCGTGCGCTCGACGAGTTGCTCGTCGCGAACGGCCGGTCGCTCGACGATCCGCACGAACCGCTGCTCGAAGACTACTTCGTCTTCCACGTCGAGTCGTTCGCGACGCCGGTCACGGGTCCGGATCTCTTGGAGACCTACGGCGCGGCGCTCGCCAGCCTCGTCTTATGCGAAGAGCGCCGCGTCACCGTTACCGAGTGCACCGAGACGCTGCGCGTAAATTTTGCGTACTTCGACGACGACCTCGCCGTCGTCCAGTGGGACACCGCCTTCGTATTCGACCGCCGCGACGGTGCGGCGAACACGCTCGACATTCTCGAGTTCGCCAACACGCAACTTGCCGAGCTGCGCACCTACGACGCGCGGCTCGATGCGGAGCTCGACACGATTTACGCGCTCGACGCCAAACGTCCGACCCGCCGCTTCGGCCGCAAGCAGGCACAAGACGCCGCCGACCGGCTGCGTTACTTGATCGTCGACATCGCCGAGCTGACCGACCGCGCCTCGAACGCCCTCAAGATCATCGGCGACGCCTATTACGCACGGCTCTACCGCGGCGTGACGGGGCGGCTTGGGCTGCGCGACTGGCAAAATCAGATCGACGCTAAGGTCGAAACGGTCAACGAGATGTACCGCTTCTTCACCGATCAAGCGCAAGTGTCGCGCAGTGAATTTCTCGAAGTCGTCGTCATCTTGCTGATCGCGATCGAAATCGTCGTCGGCGTTCTGGCGCTACGGCCGTAAGGAGAGGCTCCTTAAGCGCAAAAAACGGACGTCGCCCGAGCGAATCGTCACGCCCGCCGCGTCGAACCATTCGAGCAACGGAACGGCGAATTTGCGAGACGTTCCAATGAGGTCGCGAAACGTTGCCGGCGTAACTTCTTTATGCAAGCGCAGCTCGCGTTCGAGCCGCGCCTGAATCTCGGCCATTTGGGCGTCGCGGTAGACATTTTCACCGACCTTCACGAGCGCGCGGCTCGCGAACAAGGTTTCGTACGCAGCCGCAAGTCCGGTAATCGTCGCCGCGCGGATCGCCCGTGCCACGTCGATCGCCGGAACCGGAACCAGCGGCGCGTGCGTGCCGCTCGCGAACGTCCGCTCGAAGAACGTACGCTGCTCGGGCGTCAGGTCGGGAACGAATGCCGGAGTCGCATAATAACCTTCACGCTGTGCCACCCGTCCATCGCCCGCGGCGACGGCGAGCACCCGAATGAGTTCGCTCTGCGCGACGTCGAGCGCGCGCGCGAGCGCTAGGAGCGTCGTCCCTATTGCCCAGGGTGCGGCGCGTTCGTTTTCGCCGAGCAGTGCGAGCGCGCGTTCCACGCAGTCGTCGACGATTGCGCCGTCGGCGAACGCCGGCGGTTTGGCGAGCCGCACCGCGCGGCCATCGTCGACCAGGCGCGCGAGCGTCTCTTCGGCGACGTCGCCGCGAACGTTGGCCGCGGCGCCCAGCCGTTCTGCCGTCGCGCCCAAGAGCCCGGCGCCGCGTAACGCCGCGACGAGCGCAGCAACTTCGGGCGTGGCGCTCGCGACGACGTCCGCATCCGGTGCGAGACCGGTTACTTTTCCGCCGCCGAGCAGCGACTTCGGCGACAGGCGCCGCACGACGAACGGCGCACCGGGAAATGCGGCCGTCGCCCGCCGTACGTGTAACGTTGCAGGCACGGCTTCCGCGTCGACCGGGGCCGCCGCGAAGACGAGCGTGCCCATGACTTCCGCGGCGCCGATATGCGCGCGCACCGGCGTGCGCCGGCGCAGCAGCGCAACGGCGCCGGGCAGCGGGCGAAAGGTGACGTCGAAGGATGCGCGCGGTTCCAATTGCGACGCGGCTACGACTGCACCGCGCGTCAGTTCCGCCGTCTCGACGTTCGGCAGGTTGAGCGCGACGCGCGTCCCACCTTCGGCGCGTTCGCGGGCGTCGCCGAACACTTGGATGCTGCGAATACGTACCTCGCGTGCGTCGCCGCCGAGCGGTACGAGTTGCATGCGATCGCCCGCGGCAATGCGGCCTTGCACGAGCGTTCCGGTCACGACCGTGCCGTGTCCCGCCACTGCGAACACACGATCGACCGGTAGATAAGCCGGCGCCTCCGGCGCGCGCGGGGGCAACGCTACGAGCGCATCGTGAATCGCATCGCGCAGATCGCCGAGCCCCGCTCCGGTCACCGTCGAAACGGGCCATATCGGTGCATCCGCCGCGATCGTGCCGGCCAGCCCGTCGCGTACGAGCTCGCGCGCGAATGCCAGTCCCTCGGCGTCGAGTAAATCGGTCTTCGACAGCACGACGAGGACGCGGCGAACGTTAAGGTACTGAAGTATTGCGAGATGCTCGAGGGTCTGCGGCCGCGGTCCGTCGTTTGCGGCGACGACGAGCAGCAACGCCTCCATGCCGGCCGCACCGGCCAGCATGTTGTGAAGGAAGCGTTCGTGTCCCGGCACGTCGACGATGCCCGCCTCCACGCCATCGTCATAACGCAGGTGCGCGAACCCGAGGTCGAGCGTCATGCCGCGGAGCCGTTCGGCGAGCCAGCGGTCGGGATCGGTCCCGGTCAGCGCGCGCACGAGGGACGATTTTCCGTGGTCGACGTGCCCCGCAGTGCCGAGAACGTGCACGCCTTAGGCGAGCGCCCGGACGAGCGCGGTCGCGACGTCGCCGTCGCGGGCTTCGGGAATGGCCCGCAAATCGACGATCGTCGCGTCGTGTGCGATGCGAGCGACGACGCGCGGCTCGCGTGCCCGCATTTCCGACGCCACCTCCGGCGCCGATTTGCGAGCCGTCCGCACCACGAGTCCGGCCGACGCGACGGGCGCAAGCGGCGCCGCGCCGCCGCCCGCATACGCTTCGATATCGGCAGCGGCGATCTCGCCGCGGGCATCGCAACGGGCGGCGAGCGCTCGTGCGCGTTCGCGCAAACGTTCGACCGGCGTCGCCAGCATGGCGTAAAACGGAATGCGCAAATGACCCTGCGGCTCGAGATAGCAGCGCAGCGTCGCGGCGAGCGCCGCTAACGTCGCCTTGTCGACCCGCAGCGCGCGGAGCAGTGGATTGGCGCGTAGGCGCGCGATCGAGGCCGCTCCGCCTGCCACGATGCCCGCCTGCGGGCCGCCGAGCAGCTTATCGCCCGAAAACACGACCATGTCGACGCCGTCCGTGATTGCTTCTCGCACCGTTCGTTCGTGCGGCAAGCCGAAGCTCGTGAGGTCGACCAGCGCACCGCTTCCGAGGTCTTCGACGCTCGGGACGCCGGCACGCCGACCCAGCGCCGCAAGGTCGCGCGCCGCAACGTCGGCCGTGAACCCTTCGATGCGATAATTCGAGGTATGGCTCCGAAGCAGTAAAGCCGTATCGACGGTGAGCGCGCGCTCGAAGTCGCGTACGTAGACTTTGTTGGTCGCTCCGACCTCCACGAGCGTAGCGCCGCTGCGCGCCAGAACATCCGGCAAGCGAAAGCCGCCCCCGATCTCGATGAGTTGATTGCGCGATACGATAACTTCGCGACCTTTCGCGAACGTATCGAGCACGAGCAAGACGGCCGCCGCACCATTATTGACGACGAGTCCGTCCTCGGCGCCCGTCGTCGAGCGCAACAGCGCGCCGAGTCGCGCGTAACGCGAGTGACGCACGCCGGCCTGCAGGTCGAATTCGAGGTTGGAGTAGCCTTCGCCGATCGTCCGCATCGCTTCCAGTGCTTCGGGGGCGAGCGGCGCGCGCCCGAGATTGGTATGCAGGAGAATGCCCGAGCCGTTGAGCGCGGGCACGAGGCTTTCCGTCTCCACCTGCGCCAAACGCGAGCGCAGGCCGGTTAGCAGCGCGTCGTACGCCGGAACCGCGCGGCGGTCGTGCACGACGCATGCGCGCGCGTCGCGCAAAACGTCGTCGACCGCCGCTTTCACGACGGTCGAACCGAAGAGGGCTGCATACCCCGCGACGTCGGGCTCCCCAAGGAACCGCGTCATCGCGGGCAACTCCCGCAGAGAAACGTTAGGCGGCGACGAGATGCTTCTGCAGCATCGACGAGATCGTATTCTCCGGCACGAAGCCGACGATCCGGTCGACGGCTTGCCCGCCCTTGAACAGGATCAAGCACGGAATTCCCGACACATGGTATTCGCCGGAGATCGACGGATTTTCGTCGGTATTCAGTTTGACGAATTTCACGCGTCCGGCGTGCGCCGCAGCAACCTTTTCAACCACGGGGGCGAGCATGCGGCACGGACCGCACCAGGGGGCCCAGAAGTCGACGAGCACCGGTTGATCGCTCGAAAGAACGTCGCTCCGGAACGTCGCCTGCGTAACATCGGGAAGAGCACTCATGTTGAAAACCATACCTCCGCCTGCTGGAACCGCCCGGCGCCGACCGCGGTTGCGTGCCGTGGCGGCAGCCGTTTTGGCGGGCAGCTGCGCCGCGACCATGCACGGGGCCGCTGCGCGTCCCATCGCGGTCCGTTCGCTGGTAGCGACGGCGGTGAGCGGCCGGGCGCAAAGCGTCATGCCCGCCGCTCTCTGGAAGCGGTACGTCGCGGGATACGTCGGCGGAGACGTCGTTCCGTATGTAGGTGAAGGCGTTCCGACACTCGAGGACTGTCGGACGGCCAGGGCCGAGCTGTTGGTGTATGCGCCGTTCGACTTGCGCTCGCAGTTGCCCGGACTCGCCAATGCCACGGGCGATCGCGTGGCGGCGAGTGCACACATCGTCGCGCAGAATTGCTTGACGGGCGAAACGGTGTACGACCGCATCGTCGCCTTCGCGAGCGATCCGCCCGGCGACGAAAACGCCGGAGACTTCGAAGTCGATCCGGAGAGCGCATGGGGTCACGAGATCCCTGCGACGCTCGCCCGCGTTCGCTTCAACGGCAACAACCTCGCGCGCGTCGCGCCACCCGCCTTTGCCCCGCAAGTTGCCGAAGCGCCGGCTCCGGCGGGGCAGCCGTTGACGGCCGCCGCCCTCCGGGCGACGCCGCCGCCCCGAGCGGCACCACCGCGCCGTGCCCCGCCGCCGGCCAGCGTTCCGCCGGCGGCCTCGCCGTCAACGCCCTCGCCATCCACGCCCTCGCCGCCCACAGCCCCGCCGCCCACGGCCTCGCCGCACCCGCCGTCCATCGTCGACATTGCGGCCCGCCCGTACGTCGCCGCAACGGCGCGACCGCAGCAGCCGCGCCGTATCGCCGACGTCGGGACGAGCGCCCGTCCCCCCAACGTCGGTCCGGCGGAAGGCGTGTCGCAGCTGTCGCAAAGCGTGACCGTCGCTCGGATCTTAAGCGTCCGCCCGCCATTTGCAATCGTGGATCTGCGCAACTCGAACGTCGCGGCCGGAGATACGTTAGTCGACTTCGCCGACGGCGATCGCAACCGCTTACCGTCGCCGATCGCGCTCACCGTGACGCAAAATTTCGGTTCCTACGTCGAAGCGGTGTTCGACGGCGTCTCCGGCGGCGCGCTGCCGAGTAAAGGCGATCTGGTCGAAGCGAAGTGATGTAAGCGGCGTCGTGTAGCATTCTCTCACACTACGGCCTACGGAGGAAACAGATGAACGATAAGGCGCTCTGCGATGCCGGCGCGGGCGGTCCGCCGCCGGTCGACGGTATGCCGCGACAGAGACCGGGTGGCATCATCATCCATCCCGGTTGCCATCATGCCGTCGACGCTCTCAATCCCAGCGACGACGACTTCGATGTCCCGAATAACGCCTCCAACGAAATTCCGCAGCCGGGAGTAGGCTACTTCGAACTCGCGCGCGACACCAAAGTACGCGACGTGGCGGTCGTCCGGCAAGCCGGCGGCAACGTCTTCATTAATCTCGGCGTGAACATTATCGAGGTCGTACCGTAGGGAGGATGTCGCGAGCGCCTTCCGGCGCGGCGCGCAGTTCTTCGCGCGAACGTATTGCGAGCTTGCGAAAAATCGCGTTGACGTGCGTCTCCACCGTTCGCTCGCTGATCGACAGTCGCTCGGCGACCGTGCGGTTCGAAAGTCGCAGCACGAGCAACTCGACGATCTCGCTCTCGCGGCTCGTGAGCGAAGATGTCTTCGCGCTCGAACCGGTGATCGTTCGAACGCGCGGCAATCTTGCGATGCCAACCCGGTCGCAGACTGCGCGGCTCTCACGTACGCGGCCCGCTAGTTCAGCCGCTTCCGCTTCGAGCAGCGGCATAGCCAGCCGATGGAAGGCGAGCGCCGCCCGTGCCGCGAGTCGCCGCACGCGCGACGGAGACCCCGAGCGGCGAGCATCGTAGGCGTCCGCCAGATCGAGAAACGCATCACCAACGGTGCGCAAGCCGCCGATCGACGCGTTCTCGAGTATAACGCGCGCCTGTCGCGCGACGTCGCGATCTCCGCAGGCTACGAAGGTCAGGATCGTCTCGGGCTCGTTGTAGTTCGCCGGCAGCGATGCAGCCGCACGCATCACTTCCTGCTGTGCCTCATTCGCACGCCCGCGTGCGAGATGATGTTCGGCGAAGGCCGCTGCAAGAAGAACGAACGACGGCGGCTGCTTCGTCGCGTATGCGGCTTCGAGAATACCGAGCGGCACGTGCGCGAGCAACGCATCGTCGTCGTAGAGCACCGCGAACTTCAGCGCGAGGTACGCCGCCATGATCTGTAAGTTGACGTCCGACAAGTCGCTGCCCGCGGCCCGGTCGAATTCTTCTCGCGCTTCGCGCACGTTGCCGGCCGCGACGAGCACGTCGGCGATTAGAAAGCGCATGTAGGTCGTAAGACCGATACCGTCGATCTCGAGCGCGTCGCGATAATACGAAAGCGCAGCGTCGAACTCGGCAATGCGGCGAGACTGCAACGCTCGCTCCATGAGCGCGAGCCCGAGCAGGCGCGGATCGCCGGACGAACGCGCGACGTCGATCGCGGCCGAGGTAGCCGCGCGCCAACCGCTGAGATCTCCCTGGGCGAAGCGTTCGAGCGAAGAAGACGTCAGGAGTCGGAAGCGATCTCGCTCCGATAGCAGCGCGACGTTCGCAGTGGCGGCAGCTAAGTACGGCTCGGCCGCTGCGAAATCTTCGAGGGCGCAATAGGCGTGCGCGATGCTCGCGTCGACGCTCGCGAGCAGCGCCGTATCTGCCGTAACGAGCTTCCGCACACTTTCCAATAGCGCGAGCGACCGGTCCGTCGCGCCGATGCGGCGCAGCGCGTGGGCCATCTCGGTCGCGATCGCGACGTGCCGCGAAAGATTCTGCGCTGCGGACACCGCATCGAGCGCAACGCGGAAGTGTTCGATCGCCTTGGGAAGCGCGTCGAGGGCAACGCACACGTATCCGCTGCGCTCGTGTATGTCGGCGGCGTCCGAAGCGTCCGGCGCACAAGCGATCACCCGCCGGTACTGCTCGAGCGCTTCACGGTACGCATGCATCTGCGCGAAACGTTCGGCCGCATCGAGCGCGTACGGCCGGCAGCGCTCCGGCAGCCGCGCGGACCAGTAATGATAGGCGATTTCCGGCACGCGCTCCGATGCATCGGCGAGCCCGCACAGATACGTAGCGATCCGCTCGTGGAGCGAACGGGCCTGCATGGCGATCACGCGGCCGATTGCGAACTCGCGAACGAGCGCATGACGGAACGTGAAGTGGTCGATCGGTTCGTCTCGCTCGACGATGAGATTGCGTTCGATCGCGCCCCGCAAGAAGCGTATCACCCGTTCGGCCGGCGCAGCCAGGACTCCGCAAAGGATCGAGGCGTCGAACGTTCGGCCGAGAAAGGCGGCCGTCTCCAGAAACTCTGCGTCGGCGTCGTCCAGACTTCGTATTCGCTCGACCAGTAAGGTTTCGATCGAGGCCGGCAGCACGAACGCGCGCGAAGGCTCGGCGGCAATGTCGAGCGACGCTTTGAGCAGCTCCTCGGCGAAGAGCGGGTTGCCTTCGCTGCGCGCGCCGATCTCGAGCAGGCGCCGGCGCGAGACGTCGGCGCCCGGCGGTAACGTTAGTTCGAGGAGACGCTGCGTGCTCGCCGGTGCCATGGCCGAGAGCTCGATGCGATGCACGTGCGGGAGGCGCTCGAGCGCTCGTAACAGCGAAGACGTCGCCGCAGCGGCATTTGCCGTTCGCGCGCGGTACGACAGGATCAGTAACGCGGGAACGCTCGCGAGATCTTGCGAGACGTACCGCAACGCTTCCAGCGTGGCCGTGTCCGCGAACTGGACGTCTTCGAAAACGGCGACGAAGGGCGTAGCGCGTGCCACGTGCGCGAAGGCGGCGAAAATGCCGCGGAATAAACGGCGCTTACGGGAAGCCTGCTCGTCGCTAGCGCCGGCCGTCGCGAGCGGGCGGTGATCCATCAGCCGTTCGAGATCTCCGTCGGTAGCGTCGTCTGCGAACGAGAGCAGCCACGGGCGCTGAGCACCGAGGACTTCCCGAACCGGCTCGAGCGGCGCGGGGGCGTACTCGAGGCAGCATGCCGAGAAGACTTGCATGCGCCCCGAGAGGCGGCCCGCGAGTTCGTCGATCAGGCGACTCTTGCCGATTCCGGGCTCCCCGGAGAGGAGCACGACGGCGCCGGAACCGCCCGCGGCCCGAGCACTGAGCTCGAGCAGCGCCGACATCTCCGCCTCCCGGTCGACGAAGGAACGGCAATAGAGCGGAGCCCGTATCGTCACCGAAATCTCCTTTGCCTCGCCCGTTCCACGCACGGCCCGGCCGCACTTCCACGTAGGCTGGGCTCGGGAAAAATACGTACCGACACGGATAGCGAGCTTGCGACCCTTTCATTAGCGTTGGAGCCGTGGACCTCGACCGGAGGCTCCGCCGCTTACGAGACGCTATGAAGGGACTAGCGACATGATCGCTTTACGATCGCCCGATTTTGCCGCGCGGGCGGTAGGACCGTTACGAGTGCAGTTGCTGGCCGGCCGGATCGAGACGCCGGCGGCGAGCGTGCTGCTTGCTCCAAGCGAACGCGTTCTCGCCTTCGCGCTGGCGCGCTCGCGTCGCGGTGCCGCACGGCAGCGGCTTGAAGAGCTGATCTGGCCCGATTTTCAGCCGGACCAGGCCCAAAACTTATTTAACGTGACGCTGTGCCGTCTGCGAAAGCGCGTCGGGCTGCGAACCATCGTACAAGACGGTCGGGGGTACCGCTACGGCGACGACGTAAGCGTCGATCTCTGGGAGCTGGAGCGGGGAGCCGCCGGCGACCCGGTCCCGGGCAACGCCGTTTCCACCTGGATCGACGAGTATGAAGCCATCGACGGCACGCGTGGCGAGCCGGGCGACGCCGATTGGCTGCACGTCATGGAGGGCCGCCTTTTAACGGCTGCGCGCGCCCGCGCGGACCGATTGTCGCTCGCCTCTCTGGCCCAGCGGCGGCCAGATCTCGCCCTTCGGCTCGCCCAGGCGACGCTGGCAGGAGATCCGTGCGACGAGCCGGCGTGCGCGGTAGCGATGCGCGCCCACCTCGCGCTCGGCGACCGGTCCGCCGCGATCCGCGCGTATCGCGACTACGAGCGCGCATTACTGGTGGACCTCGAGTTGACGCCGTCGCCGGAGCTGCTCGCGGTATTGACGCCGCTGCAAATCGTGCATTTCGTCCGTAGCGGCCCGGCACGTGCCGAACGTTACTCCAGCGCGCAGTCGGCGCCGGCATAAACGAGCGACCGCCGGGTACGATACCGGCATGTTGAAACGTTACCTTACCATCGTCCTAGGCGCAGCGGCGTGTGCCTCCGGTATCTCGGCGTCCGCCGCGACGAGTACGGTCTCGCCCGCGGACCGTATGTTTGCAATGAAAGCGGCGCAAGGCGGCATGGCCGAAATCGCGGCCGCCGGAGTCGCCCAGAAGAACTCGACGAATCCGGTCATCTTGGCGTTCGCCAAAAAGATGATCGCCGATCATAGCATGGCCGGTAAGAAGCTCGCGGCGATCGCCAAGCAAAACGGCATGATGCTACCCATGAGCATGGCGCCTGCAGACGTCAAAATGCGGGCAACGATGGAGGCGATGCACGGAGTCGACTTCGACCATGCGTATCTCCGAGGTCAGCGGATGGGACACGCTAAGATGGCTGCGCTGTTCGAGCAGGAGGCTGCTACGGGTTCCAATCCGGCTCTGGTCGCCTTCTCAAAGGCGACGCTACCGACGGTAAAAGAGCATCTCGCGCTGGTCACCAAGGACATGAAGATGAAGTCCGGCGGCATGATGAAGTCGTCGATGTAGGATCGTCTCGGCAGGCGCCGCGGTCTATCCGACGACCGGCGCCTCGCCCGTAATCTCTTCGATCTGCTTCGTTTGAACGCCGAGGTTCGTGATCGCGATTACTTCGTCGCCCGCCTCGAGCCGCTGCAACCGCACTCCCTTGGTCGACCGCCCCGCTTTGCGAATGTCCGCGACGCGGATGCGAATGACTTGGTTGCCCGACGTCATGAGCAGAATCTCATCGTCGGGCTTGACCAAGATCTGATCGACGACCGTGCCGATGTCTTTCTCTTTAGCAAAGGCCTTGACGCCCTTACCTCCGCGCGAGGTATGACGATAATCGTCGATCGGCGTGCGCTTGCCGAACGCCTGCGTCGTGACGATCAACACTTCACGGCGCTCGGGCTCTTCGACGTCCATCGCAACCACCGAGTCGCCCTGCGATAGCGTGATGGCCCGAACGCCGCGGGCGTTGCGCCCCATCGAGCGAACGTCTTTCTCCGAGAAGTGCACGGCCATGCCGTCGCGCGTGCCGAGAATGATATTATCGGAACCGTCGGAGAGATCGACGCCCAACAACTCGTCGCTGTCGTCGAGCCCGACCGCATTGAGACCGCTGCGCCGGATATTGGCGAACTCTCGCAGCGACGTCTTTTTGATCACGCCGCGACGCGTGATCATGACGAGATAGCGATCTTCGGCGAACTCGCGAATCGGGAAGACTGCCGTGACGTTCTCTCCCGGCGGCAGCGTCAGCAAGTTGACGAGCGCGGTGCCGCGCGACTGACGCGTCGAATCGGGAATCTCATACGCCCGCAGCCGATACGCCCGCCCTTTATTCGTGAAGAACATGACGAACTCGTGGGTCGAGGCCATGAAGAAGTTTTGAACCACATCTTCGCGCTTGAGGTTCGCGATGCCGATCACGCCGCGACCGCCGCGGTTCTGGGCGCGGAACGTATCGACGGAGACGCGCTTGATGTAGCCGCCGACGGTGGACGTTACGACGACCGGCGTATCCGGTATGACGTCGAGCATGTTGAGCTCGTCTTCGAGCGGCACGATCTGCGTGCGCCGTTCGTCGCTGAAGCGTTTCTTGATGTCGGCGCAATCGCTCTTGATCAGAGCGTAGACGCGTTGCGGCTTGGCGAGGATGTCGCGCAGATCGGCGATCGTCTTCTGCAGCGCGTCGTACTCGTCTTCGATTTTCTGCCGTTCGAGGCTCGTCAACGTCCGCAAACGCATGTCGAGAATGGCATTCGCCTGGAGAACCGAGAAGCCGAAGCGTTCGATCAAGCGTTCGCGCGCGCGCTCCGTCGAGTCGCTGTCGCGAATGATGCGGATCACTTCGTCGATCGCGTCGAGCGCGATGCGGAAGCCCTCGAGGATATGCGAGCGCTCCTCGGCTTTACGCAGATCGTATTCGGTGCGCCGGCGGATGACGACCCGGCGGTGCTCGACGAAGTTCTGCAGAATCTCGCGCAAGCCGAGCAGCCGCGGCTCGAGCGCCTGCGACGTGCCCGTCGACCGTGCTTCGAGATCTCCGCCGGCCGGGACGAGCGCCAGCATGTTGAAGCCGAAACTCGATTGCAGCGGCGTATGCTTGTAGAGCTGATTGAGCACCACGTTGGGCGTGGCGCTGCGCTGCAGGTCGACGACGATACGCGTCCCGCGGCGATCCGATTCGTTTTTGAGATCCGCGATGCCCGGAATCGTCTTTTCGGCGTGCGCTTCCGCGATCGCCTCGACGATGCGCGCCGTCGTCACTTGAAACGGAACCTCGGTAATGACGATGCGGAAGCGACCCTTCTCCTCGACGATCTCGGCCTTGCCGCGCAACGTTACCGATCCGCGGCCCGTGCGATAGGCGTTTCGGATAACCTCGCGACCGAGCAGCGTTCCGCCCGTCGGAAAATCCGGACCCTGCACGAGCTCGGCTAAACCGTCGTCGAGCACGTCGGACGTTTCGTCGGGATTGTCGACGAGATACGCGATTGCGTCGCAAATCTCGGCGACGTTGTGCGGCGGAACATTGGTCGCCATGCCGACCGCAATGCCCGACGACCCGTTGACGAGTAATTGCGGCAAACGTCCCGGCAAAACGACCGGTTCGGTTCCCTGGTTATCGAAATTGGGAACGAAGTCGACCGTATCTTTATCGATGTCGGCTAGCATCTCGAGCGCGATGCGCGCCAACCGCGCCTCGGTATAACGGTATGCCGCGGGCGGATCGCCGTCGATCGATCCGAAATTGCCATGCCCGTCGACGAGCGGATACCGCAGCGTGAAGTCCTGAGCCATGCGCACGAGCGCATCGTATACCGACGAGTCGCCGTGCGGATGGTAACTTTTGAGTACTTCGCCGATCACGCCCGCGCACTTGCGATGCTGCTTGTCGGGCGTGAGGTTCATCTCGCGCATCGCATATAGGATGCGCCGCTGCACGGGCTTGAGGCCGTCGCGCACGTCGGGGAGCGCACGCGAGGCGATGACCGACATCGCATACGAGAGATAACTCTCCCGCATTTCATCTTCGACGTTAACGAGCGAGACGCGATCGCTTTGCAATTATTCCTTGTACCTAACGCGGCTGCGAGCGCGGTTTGATGACCGTCCCGACGAGAAATCCGACGACGCCGCCGACGACCGCCCCGATAACGGCGATCACGGCGAGCTTACTGCCGACCGCACCACCGTAGTGACCGAACGAGAGGAAGCGTTGACTGACGAAGAAGGCTTCGAAAAGTGCGGCGACGACCGCCGAGAAGACGCCCGTGATGATGCCGACCAATACGTCGTTCGCTCTCCACCACATCGCGTCCGCGTTCGCGGACCCAAGATCGAGTTCTTTGTGAGATCGCAGGTCGCGCGCGATCTCGATCCGACGGCATTCGAGCGTTTTGCGGCCGGCTTCGCGCGTACGCTGCGCGCAGGTGACGTCATCGCGCTTTCGGGCGACCTCGGCGCCGGGAAAACGGCCTTCGTCGCGGCCGCCGTGCGCGCGCTCGGCGGCGCGGACGACGTGACGAGCCCGACTTTCACGTTCCGGCATACCTACCCGGGCGATCTCGTGGTCGAACATATCGACCTATACCGCCTCGAGGACGAGCGCGAAGCGAGCGAGCTCGGCTTGCACGAAGCCCTCGAATCGGGCGGCATCGCGTTTATCGAATGGCCCGAGCGACTGCCCGCACTGCTGCCCGAACGCACGATTCGCGTGCGCATCGCCGGCGCCGGCTTGCAAACGCGCACGGTCGAAATCGACGACGTTCGCGACCGTCACATGCGATGGCTCGCCCTCGATGGAGCGCTCGGTGCGTTCTCGGCGGCGCTGGTCGACCACGCTAACGTCGAAAACGCCCGCGTTGCGGTAAGCGATGGAAACGACGCTCTCGAACGCGGGCTTTCGCTCATCGAAGCGGTCCTCGGCAGCGAACGCTTCGACGGACTTACCGGTATCGCGGTCGGCACGGGCCCCGGTTCGTTCACGGGTGTGCGCATCGCGCTGTCGTACGCGAAAAGCCTCGCCTTCGCGACCGGTCTCCCGCTCGTCGGCATCTCTTCGTACGACGCCTACGAGCCACCGGATGCCGCAGCGCCGTGCGCGACCGTCGTGCATGGACGCGCCGGTGTTGCTTGCCTACGGCTGCGTAGCGGTGCAGAAACGTACACCCTGTGCGGCGCCTACGATGCGCTCGCGGAAGCCGTGGCACGGCGCATCCCGGCAGGTGAGCTCGCATGTTACGGCCGTCCGCAGGTCGTCGCTCCGGCGCTCGGCGAACGCGGAATCATCGTGCGCACCCTTCCCTCTCCGAGCACCGTTCCGGCCGTTTCCATCGCGCTGCGCGCTGCGATCGATTCTGCGCGGCCGAGCGCACACGCGATCGTGGCCGATTATGGCGAAGCCCATTACGCGGAACGCTTGGGAGACGGACCGGGCGCGTGAAGGCCGATCTCGATCCGCGAACGGCGGATCGTCCACAACGTCTCGCGATCGCGCCGATGACGTCGGCCGACATCCGCACGGTAACCCGCATCGAAGCCTTATCGTTCGCGACGTCGTGGCCGCCGAGCGCCTTTGCAAGCGAACTGAGCGATAACAAGCTGGCCCATTATTTCGTGGGTCGCGTCGGCGGCGGCGACATCGTCGCGTACGGCGGAATTTGGGCGATACTGGAAGACTCGCACGTGACGACGATCGCCGTCCATCCCGACTGGCGCGGCAAGCGTTACGGGGAAGAGATGCTCGTGCATTTGTTGCACGAAGCGATCGATCGGGGCGCCTCCTGGATTACGCTCGAGGCGCGCGAGTCAAACGCCATCGCTCAAAACCTCTATCGTAAATACGGTTTTACGACCGTCTCGACGCGACGCGCGTACTATAGCGACAACGGCGAGAATGCCGTCGTCATGTGGGCCGGAAACCTGCGCGGCGAGCTCTATCGCAACCGGCTCGCGCGGCTCGAAGACGAACTTGCCGAATGGCTGGCGGACGGCAAACGCTGACGTTCGCCGCGCTCGCGCACCGCGTGCGTTCCGACATCGGCCAGGCGCATCGGTACGCGCACTCGGTGCGCGTCGCGCGCCTGGCCGACCGGCTGGCGCAACGGCACGGCGGGGACCCTGCGCGCGCACGCATGGCCGGGATGTTGCACGACGTCGCGCGCCTGTGGGATCCGGCGAGCCTGATCGCCCAGTGCGAAGCGCGCGAGATGCCCATCGACGCGTTCGAACGGCGTCATCCCATCGTGCTTCACGCCCGCTTGGGCGCGGAGATCGCGCGCGAACGCTACGGCATCGACGACCCGGCGATCCACTCGGCGATCGCTCGTCACACGGTCGCGGCCACGGACATGTCACGGCTCGATACGATCGTCTATCTCGCCGACGCCCTAGAGCCGGGGCGCCGCTACGTCGAACGCGAAGCGCTCCAAGCGCTTGCCTTCGTCGATCTGAAGGCGACGCTGCGCGCCGTGCTGCGCTCGTCGTTCGCCGAGCTCGAGCGGCGCGGCCAAGAACCCGCGCCGCAATCGCTTCTCGCCCTCGCCGCACTCGAACGTGCGGAAAGGAGCCCGCTCCCTGCCTGATCTGATCACCGTCGTGTGTGCTGCGGCGCTCGACAAAAAAGCCGAAGACGTGCTGGTGCTTCCGCTCGAAGGGCGGACGATCGTGGCGGACGCCTTCGTCGTTGCGACGGGCCGCTCGAAGATTCAGACACGATCGATCGCCGATGCGATCACGCAAGCCGCGCGCGATGCCGGCTTTGCGCCGGCTCGTTCTGAAGGCTATGCCGACGGCGGTTGGATTCTAATCGATCTCGGCACGGTCGTGGCGCACGTCTTTACGCCCGATCAGCGCGCGTTCTATAACCTCGAACGGCTATGGGGCGCCGCCGAATCCCGTGCGCTCCGGAGCTCGTGAAAGTCCGCACCCGCCGCCAACGGTCGTTGCGCGAGAACGTCAAGAAGTTCGGCATTTGGGTTTTTCTGGTGGTGTTCGTGCTCAGCATCGTCGGCGCGGCCGTTATCACCGTTTCGCATTAGGGAGCCTCTGATTCACTCCCGCGCCACAAAGCCGTTCCGGATCTTGCGGCGATTCGAGGAGAGAGTGAGGGCGCGATGCACCGCATCGTAACCGAGCGAACGAGGAGGAAGCGGCGGGAAAGGCGCGACCGTGACCGGTGCGACGGCGCGGGGCCGGACGGAAACTTCCAGCAGGCGATTGGGTAGAAGGCAGCGTGCACAACGTGAGGTCGTCACCCATGAAAACCAGCGTCGCGCTTGCGGCCGTCGCATTGACGATGGGCTCTCTCGCGCTTCCGGCCGCAGCCCGCTCCGACTACGTCGTGGACGGAGCCAAGCTGTTCTCAGCCGGAGCCGTCTCGAATCTCAATACGTCGATCGGCGATTTCAATCGGCAGACCGGTAAGGAAGTCGTCGTGGTGACCGTTCCCTCGCTCGCCGGAGCCACGGTACAGTCCGTCGCCGAGAAATCGTTCGCCGAGCAAAACGTTAACGGCGTGCTCGTGTTTCTCTCGAAGGAAGAGCACAAGCAGGGCATCGTGCCCGACCGCAAAGCGGCCGCCTTCTTCCCGCCGGGCGAGATCGAAAGTATCCGCTCGGCGATGCGTGGCTATTTCCGGACGGGCGATTTCGACACAGGCATCAAGACCGGCGTCGATCTCATTCTGGCGCAATATCGCAGCCACGAACGTAGCCTCGCGCCGGCAGGCGCCCGTGCGCCGGTCGCGGGCGCATCTTCCAGCTCGCAATCCTTTGGAGGGGGCGGCATGTCGCTTCTCTGGTTGATCCTCATCCTCATCGCCGGCTTCATGATCATCCGCGCGATTTTCCGCGCAATGTCTGGGCCGCGCCGCTACCCGCCGGGATATGGCGGGCCGGGCTATGGCGGCGGACCGGCCGCCGGCCCGGGCTACGGCGGCCCCGGTTACGGTGGTGGACCCGGCTACGGTGGCGGAGGCGGCGGTGGCGGCTTCTTCAGTGGGCTGCTCGGCGGTCTTGGCGGCGCTTTCCTCGGAAACGAACTGTTCGGACGTCACGATGGTGGCGGCTTTGGCGGCGGCACCGAAGCCGGCGTCGGCCCCGATCAAGGCTCTCAGCAGGACGCCTCCGGCTGGCAGAACGACGCAGGGCAGGCTGATATGAGCAATGCCTCGTTCGGCGATTATGGTTCCTCTGGCGGCGGCTTCGACGGCGGCGGCGGGGGTGGCTTCGGTGATTCCGGCGGCGGCGGCGGCGGTGACTCGGGCGGCGGCTGGTAGTTACGGGACGATGATCTGAGGCGAAAGTCGGTCGACTTTCGCCTCCGTCATTCCCGCCACGTCGAGCAACTCGTCGACCGACGAGACGGGCCGGCGCTTCGGCTGCCTGTGAACGTTGGCCGCGCGCCGGAACGATGATCTCCTCGCCGTCTCGTGCCGGAGCTGCAAGGTTCACGGCCTCCGGGTCGGCCGTAGCCGTCATGCCGCCCGCAGAGTGCACGGCGTCGGCGACGCGGCCGTTACGCGGGAGGGGGTAGAGGCCCGGTCGCACAACCGCACCCACCACATAGACGAGCGAGGTCATGGCGTTCGCAGCCGCGACGCCGTAAGCCCGACGCCTATGCGGCGAGTAAGCGGCCGACGGCTCGTCATCGCCGTGCACGAAACGCGAAGCGGCGGGTGAGGTGAAGGCGAGCGGCGGCGGCAAAGGCGCAGACGGCGCCGGATGCAGGACGCGCACGAGCGCAAAGAGGCTGGCGCCGGCGGCGATCGCAGCGACGGTGACCGGTCGAAGATGCATGGCCGATACGTCGCGACGAATGTGAATCGCGACAAGCGTGTCAAATCTGCATTAGGCTTGCGATGCGCCGCAGGAGCGACCCGAGCAACCGTGCTACTCGTAGCCTGGGCCGTACCACCGTCACCTCGGCGTCGTGGAACGCGGCCCAATTTCGAGGAGCACCGCCGTCAATGAAGACCCCCTGGACGCGTCCCCAGTTCGAAGTCACCTCGACCGGTTTCGAAGTGACCATGTACCTCGGCACCCAAACCGCGCGCTAACGCCTCCCCGTCGTGAACGGCGCTGCCGTCGAACTCGATTTTATCGAGCGTCTACGGGCGGTCGGCGAGCAGCGCTATCACGACAAGCATCCCTTCCATCGTAAGCTCGTCGCGGGCGAGCTCGACCGCACCGCGATTCGCGCCTGGGTCGGCAACCGTTATTATTATCAGAAAATGATTCCGCAGAAGGACGCGTACGTACTCGCGTCGCTTCCCTCACGCGACTATCGGCGCGCCTGGATCTCGCGCATCACGGATCACGACGGCGCGCCCGGCCGCCCGGGCGGAACCGAAAAATGGCTCGCCCTGGCACGCGCCGTGGGACTCGACGAGGACGAGGTCTTGAGCGAACGGACCGTCGAGCCGGGGACGCGCTTCGCCGTCGATGCGTACGTGGATTTCGCGCGCCGCCGTCCGTGGCTCGAAGCGGTCGCTTCATCGCTTACCGAACTATTCGGACCGCCGGTTATGGCCGCGCGCGTAACGGCGATCGTCGAAAAGTATCCGTGGATCGAGCGCTCGGCGCTTGCGTACTTCGAGGATCGTTTGGATCTGGCGAAGCGCGATGCGGACACGGCGTTGTCGTGGGTGACCGAGCACGCGACCACGCCGCAAGCGCGCGACGCCTGCGTTGCGGCACTGCGCTTCAAATGCGACGTATTGTGGTCGATCCTGGACGCGACCGCACTCGGGTCGGGGGTCTTCGCGTGAGCGTCTATCGGCTCGCGCCCGGCATTCGGCTGCGCCCGGGCGAATGCGGAACGGCGATGCTGCTCATACCGGAAGGCGTCGTGAAGTTGAGCGACACGGCGTGCGCGACGCTCGCTTGCGTCGATGGCGCGAGCGACGAGCGTACGATCGCCGAGCGTCTCGCGCGCGAGTACGAAGCGCCCGAAGAAACGATGCTCGCGGACGTTCGCGAGTTACTGGAAACCTTCGCGGCACGCGGTTACCTATTAACGACCGCATGAACGTTCGCAATCCGCTTTCGCTGCTGTGCGAATTGACGTACCGCTGCAACCTGCAGTGCCCGTACTGTTACAACCCGCTCGATCTGGGTTCGCCCCGGGAAGAATTGCCGCGCGACGTCTGGTTGCGCGTGCTCGACGAAGCGGCCGATCTCGGGGTCGTTCAAGTCGGTTTCTCGGGCGGCGAACCGACGCTGCGCGGTGACGATCTCGTCGTCTTGGTCGAGCGCGCCACCGGGCGCGGCTGCTATACCAACCTCATCACGCAGGGAACGTTCCTGGACGAGTCGTTGCTCGACCGGTGCCTCGGCGCCGGGCTCGCGCACGTGCAAATTAGCTTTCAAGCACCCGACGCGGTGTTAGCGGCGAAGATCGCCGGGACCAACGTCTTTGCGAAAAAGCTCGACGCATTACGTCGCGTCGCCTCGCGCGACGTGGCGCTGACCTTTAATTACGTGTTGCACCGTCTCAACCACCATACGCTCGAAGACGTCATCGCGATGGCCGAGCGCGAGGGCATCCGGCGCCTCGAACTCGCCAACGTGCAATTCTACGGCTGGGCGTACCGCAACCGCGGCGCGCTCTTGCCGACGCGCGAACAAGTCGCGCACGGCGAAGCCGTCGTGGCCGCCGCCAAAGCGCGGCTCGGCTCGCGCATGGAAATCACCTACGTGTTGCCGGATTACTTCGAAGCGTTTCCCAAGCCGTGCATGCACGGTTGGGGCGAGGTGGCGCTCACGGTGACGCCGGACGGGCGGCTGCTGCCGTGCCCGGCAGCAGCGACGATTACGACGCTCGACTTTCCGAACTTGGCGACGTGGTCCGTCTCGCGAGCCTGGCACGAAAGCCCCGCCTTCCGCGCATATCGTGGCGTCGCATGGATGCCGGAACCGTGCCGTTCGTGCGACCGGCGCGACGTCGATCACGGCGGATGCCGCTGCCAGGCATTCTTGCTCGCTGGCGATGCCGGGCTCACCGATCCGGCCTGCTCGAAAAGCCCGCATCACGAAACGATCGTCGCGTTACGCGATCTCAAGCCCGAGGATGCCTTCGCCCCGCGCCGTCCGGAGCCGGTCGCCACGTAATGATCGTCCGCGTGCTCGGTTCTGCTGCGGGCGGGGGCGTGCCGCAGTGGAATTGCGCGTGCCACAATTGCGCCGCGGCGCGTCGCGGCGAGCGGCCGCGTCGCTCGACGTCGTCGTTCGCCGTTTCGGCGGACGGCGATCGCTGGTGGCTCGTCAACGTTTCGCCCGACGTCGGCCAGCACATCGAAGCGTACCGGCCCTTACAGCCGCGGGGCCTTCGCGGAACGCCCATCGCGGGATTCCTCGTCACCGACGCCAACGTCGATCATCTCGGTGGACTCGCCGTCCTGCGCCAAGACGGCGAACATCGCTTCGACCTATTTTCGAGTGGCACGATTCGCGACGTGGCACGAACGCAACCGGCCTTCGCGCCGTTCGCACGACCACCGCACGCTTGGCACGCGCTAACGGTCGATAAGCCCTACGACCTCGACGCGCGTCTGGCCGTGCGGTCTGTCGCGGTCTCAGGCCTCACGCCCGGCTACGACGGCCGGCGAGCGCTTCCCGAAGCCGTCGTCGCGTACGAAGTCGAGGACCGCGCGAGCGGAGGCCGTGCGTTGTTTGCGCCCGTCTTCGCGGCCATCGACGCGGCGCTGCACGCCGCGCTCGACCGCGCGCGACTCGCCTTTCTCGATGGATCGTTTTGGTCGGATGACGAGCTAGCAGAACTCGGCGTACCGAAGCCCGCACAGAGCTTGGGGCATCTTCCGGTCGGCGGGTCGGACGGTTCGCTCGCGGCGCTCGGTGACCGTCCGCAGCAGCAACGCATCGTATACGCGCATCTCAATAATTCATCGCCGTTGCTCGATCCGGCCTCGCCCGCGGCTCGCGATGCCGCAGCAGCGGGCGTCGCGATCGCCGAAGACGGCATGGAGTTCCGCTTGTAGGACGGCGCGAAGATGCGGCGATGCTCGAAGAACGCGCGCCGCAAACGTACGATTTTCGCACGGTCGAGAAGCGTTGGCGCGACGCGTGGGAACGCGACCAACGCTATCGCGCCGTCGACGACGATCCGCGCCCGAAATATTACGTACTCGAAATGCTGCCGTATCCGTCGGGCGATCTGCACGTCGGTCATGCGAAAAATTACACGCTCGGCGACGTGTTCGCACGGATGATGCGCATGAACGGCTACAACGTGCTGCATCCGATGGGTTTCGACGCCTTCGGCCTTCCGGCAGAAAATGCGGCGATCGAACGCGGCATCGACCCCGCCGCCTGGACCAAACAGAACATTGCGAACATGATCCGGCAGATCAAGTTGATGGGGGCCGGGTACGATTGGTCGCGCGAAATCGCGACGTGCGACGCCGCGTATTACCGCTGGAACCAATGGCTATTCTTGCAATTCTACCGCGACGGGCTGGCCTATAAGCGCGAGGCGCCCGTGAACTGGTGCCCGCGCGATCTCACCGTGCTCGCCAACGAGCAAGTCGTCGATGGGCGATGCTGGCGCTGCGGCTCGCTCGTCGAGCGCCGCAATCTCTCGCAGTGGTTCTTGAAGATCACGGCGTTTGCCGATCGTCTGCTCGCCGGCATCGACGCGCTCGACGGGTGGCCCGACACCGTGCGCGCGATGCAGCGCAATTGGATCGGACGCAGCCAAGGCGTTACGCTGTCGTTTGCTTTGGAAGACGGCCAGGGCGAGATCTCGGCATACACGACGCGCGTCGATACGCTCTTCGGCGTGACGTATCTCGCGCTCGCGCCCGAACATCCGCTCGTCGCGACGATCGCTACCCATCACGTGGCGCATGCAGCGGCAATCGCTGCATTTGCGGCAAGCGTCAAGGATAAATCCGAGCTGGAACGCACGAGCTTGATGGAAAAGACGGGCGTCTTCACCGGTGCCTACGCGCGCAATCCGTTATCGGGCGAACGCGTGCCCGTGTGGATTACCAACTACGTGTTGGGTGAATACGGCACGGGCGCGGTGATGGGCGTGCCCGGGCACGACGAACGCGACTTCGCCTTCGCGCGTAAAGTGGGATTGCCGGTCGCTCGGGTCGTCGTGGATCCTCACCATCCCGAAGAGATCACGCTCGACCATGCGTACCCCGAAGACGGCCGCTTGGTCGCCAGCGGCGACTTTACGAACATGACCTCGGCCGCCGCACGCACGGCGATCGGCGAACGGCTCGAATCGCTCGGCCTCGGTACGCGCAGCACGAATTATCGCATTCGCGATTGGTTGATCTCGCGCCAGCGCTATTGGGGCACGCCGATTCCGATCGTATACTGCCCCAATCACGGCGAAGTCCCCGTCCCGGACGACGCGCTTCCGGTGTTGCTTCCGGCCGACGTACCGATAACGGGCGAAGGCTCTCCGCTCGCGCGCGATGCGGCGTTCGTCGAGACCGTGTGTCCGCTCTGTGACGGTCCGGCGCGGCGCGAGAGCGACACGATGGACACGTTCTTCGAGTCGTCGTGGTACTACGTGCGCTACCTCGATCCGCACGACGAGCGCATGGCGTTCGATCCGGCGCGCGTCGCGCCTTGGCTCAACGTGGATCAGTATATCGGCGGCTCCGAGCACGCCGTCCTGCACTTATTGTACGCGCGCTTCTTCTACAAGTATTTCCACGACAAAGGCTGGGTGCGCGGTTCGGACGAGCCGTTCGAGCGGCTCTTCAATCAGGGCATGGTCTTGCGTGACGGCGAGAAGATGTCGAAGAGCCGCGGCAACGTCGTCGGCATCGACGAGACGGCTGAAGGGACGGGCGTCGACGCGATGCGCCTGTTCCTGCTCAAGGCGACGCCGCCCGAAGACACGATGGAATGGACGGACGAAGGGATCGCCGGGCGCGTGCGCTTCCTCGATCGCGTCTGGCGCGCGTGCGAACCGCACTTCGAAGCGGCGTCGGGCGTTTCGCTGCGCACATTGCCGCCGCGGGACGGCGTAGAACAGCGCGAACTCGTGCGCGCTGTGCACGCGGCGCTCAAATCCGGCGCAGAAGAAACCCAGACGCGCCGCTTACACTACAACACGACGCTGGCACGGCTCGACGAACTCGTCAACGCGCTGACACGCTTCGCGCGCTCGCCCGGCGGCTCGGCCGATCCTGCGTTTCTCTACGCCGTGCGTGCGATGCCGATCGTGCTCGCGCCCTTCGCCCCGCACATCGCCGAAGAACTGTGGCACGGCATGGGTCACGCGGATTCCGTTCACGAGCAACGGTGGCTTGCGCCCGACCCGGCCGCCCTCGCCGTCGACCAGATCGAACTCGTGGTGCAGGTTAACGGTAAGATTCGCGCGCGGCTCCGGGTCGCGCCCGGGATTTCCGAGGACGACGCGCTCGCGCTGGCACTCGCCGAACCGAATGTTGCCGCAAACCTCGCCGGGCGTACCGTTCGCAAGCGGATTTTCGTACCGGACCGGCTGCTCAACCTCGTTATCTAAAGCGGGGCGAGCCCTGGTAGCGTTAGGCCGGCTGCCGGTCCCGGAAATAGCCGTACGTTTCGCGCATGCCGTCGACGAGCGAGGTCGCCGGCGTCCAGCCGAGTTCGCGCCCGGCGAGCGCCGGGTCGAATTGGGCATCGCGAACGTCGCCCGGGCGCCGCGGCAGATACTCGACGGGCGCCTCAAAGCCGGTAACTTCGACCAGCGCGCGATAGATTTCGTTGACGCTCGTCTTGCGGTCGGTCCCGATCACGTATGCAGTCTCGCTGCCGCGGTCGAGCGCCCGGACGTTGGCGTCGGCTACGTCGGCGACGAACACGTAATCGCGCGTTTGCTCTCCATCCCAATAAATCTTGATGCCTTGCCGCGCAAGAAAGCGTCCGATGAAAATCGAGATCACGCCGGCCTCGCCATTGGGATCCTGACGGGGGCCATAGACGTTGCCGTAGCGCAGGGCCGTGAAGTCCAGTCCGTGTTCGCGCCGGTAGAACCGCAAATAATGTTCGGCGACCATCTTCGTGATTGCGTACGGCGATTCGGGACGTTGCGGCGTCGCCTCGGTCATCGGCAAGCGCTCCGGCTCGCCGAACGTCGCACCGCTCGAAGCAAAGACGACCTTCTTGACGCCGCACTTCACGCAATTATCGAGCACGTTGATGAGCCCGATCACGTTGATCTCCGCGTCGAGATGCGGATCGCGCGAACTGATCGCGACGCTGTGCTGCGCTGCATGATGGCTAACGAGGTCGGGCCGGAACTCCGCAAACAGCGGCCCGAGCGACGCATCGCGGATGTCGGCCTGTACGAACTTCGCTTTGGGGTTAACGTTTTCGCGGCGGCCGCCGCCGTGTTCCCACAGCGCATCCACGACGACGACGTCGTGGCCGCCGTCGACGTAACGATCGACGATGTGCGAGCCGATGAAGCCGGCGCCGCCGGTAACGATGATGCGCATGGCCATCGACTTTCGGGCGACGCCGGACGCGGCCCTCGGCCGCGCCGCATGGCCGCGCGCCGCATCACGTCACGAGCGGCCGACGGAGGATCCCCGAGGCGAAAACGAGCGATCCTCCGACGATCACCTGTAGCACGCTGACGACGAAACTCGTCGCGAAGTAACGATAGCGAACGGACGCGATGACGAAGAGTTCGAAGCCGACGACGGCGTACGCGAGCGTAAGCACGTGTGACCGCAAGGAGCCGTCCAAGAACGTCACGATCCGCCGGGGTAGCGGGACGATTCGCTCGTCAGCGACTTGCGCATGTAACGAACGGTCTTGCCACCCGGGATCGCGCCACGGCCGACTTCCGCAAAGCCCAGAGCTAAATGAAAGACGTCGGAGAGTGGGTTCGGTGGATCGACGTTCACCTCGCAGCAAACGGCACGAAAGCCGTCCGCGATCGCGCGAGCCATGACGTCCGTATAGAGCGCACGAGCGATTCCGCGGCCGCGATCGGCGACGTTGACGACGATGCGATCGACGTAGGCGAACCCGTCAAAGCGCGCGCGAAACCAGCCGAAGTTCGGACTGTCGTAAGCGGCTCGCGGCGTCAATGCGATGAGAAAGGCCGAGGCATCGGGCGTCATGCGCGCATAATACGCCATGCCAAGCAGCCGGCGTAAACGACCGGCATCGAGCGGGGACAGTTCGGTGACATGCCGCTCGTTGAGCGCGAGGACGGCCCCCTCGTCGTCCGGCGTTATGGGAGCAAAGTCGGGCACGGCTAACCATCCCTCCTTGGTATCACGACGCGGCGTTCATGCGACGGCAATTGCGCTTTGCAACGCGAAGCCTTACGCGTGCAGCGGATCACCGGTGGGCAGATTGTCGTCGTCGCATAGTCGGGCCGCCGGTCGTACCTGGCTCCGGGCAGCCGCCGATGTACGCGCGGCACGTACCGTCTTTGCCTTCTGGCTCACGAGCAGACTACTCATCGTTGCGGGTATTGCAAGCGTATCGCCACGGCGACTGAGCGCGGTAACGAATTGGGACGGTGCGTGGTACCGGTACGTTGCGACCCACGGCTACGACTTCGCCGCCGACGGACGATGGCACTCGATCGCCTTTTTCCCACTCTATCCGTACGCCGTGTCGATCATCATGCGGCTCGGACTTGGATACGAGGTTGCCGCGATAGCGGTCAGTAACGGCTGCTATCTCGCGATGCTCGTAGTCGCCTATCGATGGGTGGCTGCACGAAACGGTCTAAGCGCCGCACGATGGACGAGCGCCTTGCTCGCCTTCTATCCGCTATCGCTCTTTGGAAGCGTCGCCTACGCAGAAGGACCATTCATGCTGTTGTCGGTCCTCGCATTGCGAGACTTCGATGGCGGCCAATATCGTTCGAGCGCCATATGGAGCGCTCTTGCTTCGTTTGCTAGGCCCAACGGCGTATGTCTCGCTCCGGCGTTCGCGGCAGCAGCGCTATTCGAACGGCGCGGCGGACGAGCATTCGGTCCTGCCTGTTCGGCGCTCTTGGGCGCGCTTGCAATGACCGTATTTGGCGCCGTACGCTTCCACGATCCGCTCGCCTTCGTCCATGCACAAGAAGCGTGGCGCCACGGCATTGGGACGGGCATCTCGCAGTGGCAGATCCTGCTCGCCAGCGGTACGTTATCGTTCGGGCACTGGATGCTCAACCTCGGTACCCTGCCCCTTGTCGCGGTGCTTCTGGTGCGAGGGCAGAAATGGCCGTTCTTGGCACGGCTTATACTGTGGTCAATCGTCATCGCGGTCGAACGCGTATGCTGGGGCCGCGACTTTTCGTTCGCGGTTATCGGCCTACTCGGCACGGCGGCGTGCATCGGTTTGCGGCGGCGATTGGGCTCGGCGGTCGTCGTCTATGCAGGAGTCTCACTTATCGTCTTGCTCGGTAGCGGCAGTCCCATGTCGGCCGATCGCTACATTTTCGGAGCGCTTGCCTTCGTACTGGCCGTAGGGCTCCTCATGGACCGCGCGCCGGCTTTCGGCATCCCGCTGCTTGCCGCTAATGCGGTCGATCTCGTCCGTAGTGCTGCGGCGTTTGCGGCTTCTGATTGGGTCGCCTGACGCGTACGTTGCGGGTAGAGCCCGTTAGGCTCGAACGCTCTGGAAAGTCGAGCGTCGTGGAATGCGCTTGCGGCGGCGGCGATCGTCGTAGCAGCGCTGCGGCCGGCATCGGTCACGTCGCTGTCGTTCGCGCTTTCGTTCTCGTGCGTCGCGGCGATCTTTACGTTCGCCGAGCCGCTCGCGGCGGCGTGCGCACGTCTGGGTGTGCCGCACGGACTGCGCGAAGCCCGAGGCGTCGCGCTCGCCACGCAACTGGGAACGCGGCCGCTTACCGCCGCGGCGTTCCTCGTCATCGCACCGTACGCGCCGCTTGCCAATGCCGTCGTGGTGCCGCTCGTCGGCGTTGCGATGGTCGGCGGCTTCGCGCTGATCGCAGCGTCAGGAGCGCCGTCCTTGATCTACGAAACGTAACGCTATGTGGAGACTTGGCAGTGGCTCCACGACTTGGAACAAAGAGTGAAGGCCCGGCTTGGGGGCGAAAGCTAATATAGCGATCGCATCGACGATCGCGCAGCTGGTCGCATGAAATCGACAAATCTTAGCTGGAAGACTAAACATGCGGTCGCGGCGGCGATTCTCGTGTACTTCTCTTTTGCCGCAGCTTCAGTTGGGCAATTTTTTGGTGAGTGTTGGGGCATCGTCACGTTTTTTTCGAATCTTCACCAAAGCGCTTTTAGGGCAGGGTCTTTTGTAGCTTATGTCTATGTTGGCACGCTGATTATACAAGCATTCGCCGGGCCTTGGAATGTGGCGGTGGCACTGTCGACTATTTGCAGTTTCGTCCTTGGGGGAGTGTACCTCCCTTCCTTATTGTCGAAGGCTTTAGGGTACAAAGTGCTCACTTTAGGAGTGGCGAGCAGTATCGTTCTTTTCGTTTTGCGTTTGGCCTTAGCTCATCGGACATCGAATCTATCCAATTGCTACATATAGTCTTGTAGTGACGCCCCCTCTAACCCCAGGCCAAGCATCCCCGTGAGTGATGGTGCACCGGGTCTCGCACCGAAAGGAATAGAAAATCTCGGCTTATTAATCGCGTACCGGATCTCGGGCCGAAAGGAACTAGAAATCTCGGCTTACGAGGCGACCTAAGCTGGGCCCGTTTTGGTGGACACGACCTCAAGCCTGGCGAAGTTCCAGGCGCGGAGCGAGGCAATCGATTGGGCCAACCCGCTCGAAAGAGGTACGAATCGAGGACTCGTCCGCGATGTCGATCGGCTCGAACCGCACGCCTAGGGGCAACTCGGCGACGCATTACGACCGAGGACCACGACATCGAGTCCGCTCAGCGTACGCCGTTCGAGTGATACCCGCGCCGATACCGGCTGTGCCGCCGACAATGGCGATGCGCTTACGGCTCATGCAACAATTCGCATGTCGACCGTCGCACAAAGATGCGAGACACGGATCTTGTCTAATTTGGACACCGTTGGAACGTTCATGACGACAGTTTTGCTAGCCATGCATCACGGTATCTCGGCGCAACAAGCCACGGCCAGTCATAGTTGATATCCGCAACGAAGTCTTCGACGATCTTCCCATCCCGAATCCGCATCAGTCGAATTTCTTTCATCTCGATTCGCTTTTGCGTCGGGGGAACGCCCAATTGATCGCCGGTATGAGTGCCGTGTGCCGTGTATTTCACTGTAACGCGATCGGTACTCGGCAAGATCTCTTCAAGCACGAGATCGACGTTGCTAAACGCGCCGAGCGCGCCCAAGCCGGCGAAGAAACCGGCTTTGCCAACCATTGGGGCAAGCGGCGAGATGCCGGACGTTACGACGACGTCGTCTGCCACGAGCGAATCAAGTATTGTGCCATCTCCTCGCGCTAAGCCATAAACAATAAACCGCCGCGCGACTTCCGCATTTTCGAGCTCGGTTCGTCGATAACGCTGCGCATAATACACACCGTTTGGTTCTTGGGCCGATGCATCATCCGACTTCCCGATATCGACGGCGTCATAACCGACTGCGTTGACGATTTGCGTGACGATCTCTTTCGCGTCGCGATCGTCACCACAGATCGGCAGCGCCGAGCGAAACGCTTCGGCGGGCGCAGCGAACCGGGCGAGTTGATCGGAGGGCAAGGTATTGAATGCCTTTACTAATCGTCCGCCGACGCAGTGCGACGCGTTCTCTTGCAAGGCCGATGTAAAAGGCGCACTTGGCCGCACAATGTTAAAGGTAGCATCGAACGGATTGGTCGCATCAATGACGACCTTCCCTGAAAAAACGCTGCCTTGCACCGCGTCGGCGATCTTCATCCAGGGTACAGCGATAATTACAACATCAGCGGCAGCCACGACCTTCGCATTCATCTCGGTCCGATTGCTCGTCTCAACATGATAGCCGCCTTAGGCGATGGCTTTGGCGAGGAATCCGCCGATACGGCCGGTCCCTAAAACTGCTATTTTGTCCACGTCGATAATGTTAGCCGGGTGCACCGTAATCGTCTTGAACGATCTTGCTCTCGCGGTTGCGTGCACTAACGGGCGTGGTACCGTACGCCTTTCGGAAGCTGCGGTTGAGGTGGCTCTGATCCGCAAAGCCCGTCGCCATGGCAATTTCCGACACGGGCAGGCTGCTCTGACGCAACAGGGCGAGTGCGCGCGCGACTCGCCGCTCCATGACGTAACGATACGGTGCAGTCCCAACGCTTCGTCGAAATAAATGAGCGAAGTGAAAGCGACTTTTGCCCGTGACGCCGGCAAGTTGCTCGAGGCTGATGCTTTTATCGAGATTCGCTTCGATAAAAGAATCGACGGCGCGCATCTCACGTAATGCGAGTCGACCCCGTGGCTCCATAAACAGCAGCTCGCCACGGGATGAAAAGTTTCGGACGAGATGGACGACGAGTTCGTGGGCTAGACTTTCTGCAGCCAAACGTCCATCGCTCGCGGTCTTTGCGACCTGCAGCGCGAGCGAACCTGATAGTGCTGTGACCCGCCCATCCACGACACCGACGCGTGTGAAGATCTCCGTTTGCGGAAGCTCGCTTTCGACCAGAATTTCCCGGACCGCCGCTTCGGGAACGCTCACGTGCAAGATATCAAGAGGCGCTTCCGATTTCCAATTCCAACGACTTGCGGCACCTGACGGGACGACCTTCAGCATGCCCGGACACATCATAGCTTGAAACGGTGCAGTGTCGACGGCACCTTCGAGGTGATACGCCTTGCCGACGTTCACCGCGATAGTGTGCGTGGTTAGGTCTTTGACTTCGAGTTCATCGGTGAAGATTTTCGCCTTCATTACCTCGACGCTTTGCAGACCGGACGCGCAACTCGTTTCAACGATCGATGTCGGCATCCGGTCGCTGACACTTGTCATCTGGGGAAGTGACACATACGTTTCATGTCTCGGAGAGCTCATAGCAATGCATGTTCTGCTCGCGGCCCGACCCGTACCTCGCCGAAGTGCTCATCGGGGGCGGCTTCCGACTTGCGATGGAGATCCAACGGGTCGACCTGCCGGACGCGCTCTCGCCGGCGATCATCTGCAAGAGCGCGTGCGCTTTCCCAACGCGGCTACCGTTCGTTCAAACTTCTCCAGACGCCGTTGTAAAAGCGTGTAATCCTCTCGCAAGCGTCGAACTTTAGCCCCTTCGGGATTTGTTGGTCGCCCGCGCTGCGCCGCTTCATACTCCGCAATGATACGATCCTTATCGAAACCGTTCGCGTTCTTACTCGCGGATGGGCGTAACCAAGAGCCATTCACGGCCGCACGTTTCCAACGACAACCCGCATATCGAAGCGCTCTTCAAGACAGCCAAATACCCGCCCGAGTTCCCCGCAAACTTCTCGCACATCGCCGCCGCGCGATCGTTCGTGCGGACCTTCGTTAGCTCGTACAACCACGAGTACCGCCATAGCGGCATCGCGCTTTTCACTCCAGCCGACGTTCATCATGGTCGAGTCGCTGAGCTAACCGCCGCTCGTCAAGCGACGCTCGACGCCGCGTTCGCAAAACATCCGGATCGCTTTGTACGCGGTCGACCCAAGCCACAGCAACCAGCGACGGCTTCCTACATCAACGGTCCGCTGGCTATAGACGAATCAATCTCAGCCGCCTGACTAATCTTCAAACGCAAATGGCCCCAGCAGTGTTGACAACTTCCGCAGTCCCGGCGTCGGTATTTCGGATCAGAATGAAGAGAAGGGTGAGCCGGATATCAACATCGGCAATCGTGTCCTCGAAAAATTCCGCACTGTGGCGTTCGCTTTTCGTGGCAGCGGTTTATGGCTAGGAAGACAAGCGGTTCTTCTTAGCAGCTTATTTGTATCGCTAGATCAAAGTCTCGTAAGGGGGTTGTGGGACGGTTCGGATAGGCCGCGTACATTGCTGGACCGAATTCTGTAGACGTGCGGAATCTACGAAAGCTGTTGCATGACGATTATAGCGAGGACCGCGACTGCCAAGTTGGTACACCCGCGTATCGTGCGCTCCGCCATCGTGACGGCCGGCGCCGATCGCAAGTCCTTGAAGTCCTCAAATCACGGAAGTCCTTCGATGCGGTCGACCTCTATGCGGCCGCCTGGATTTGAACCATGGAGACACTCACGAAGAAGCCGCGAAAGCGCATGAACTCGCCATGCGAGCTGCCGAGCTCGGGCATCGAGAAGCAAAGTGGTTGGCCGCAGCTGCGCTCGATCGCTCTCTGATGTACCTCGGCCAACCCCAAAAATACGGCACGAATATCGTTCCTGACGGTGTTGGCTATCGGCTGTGGGATGTCGATCCCAACACGACCGATCGCGAACGTTCTAGCTGGGACGTTCCCGCGTTAGCCGAGATGCAGCGTCGCGCATCGGAACAAGCGGCACCGCAACCGCCGATGGACACCGCGCCAGTGTGGTTACGAAACGCTATCGAGCGTTGGAAAGCAAGTGAAGACTGCGCCCTCGGTCGAGCCGAACCAGGCTCCAGTGCATCTCGCTGCGGCGGTTCTTAGCCGCAAATGCTACTCTGTCAAAAGAATCTCCCGAACTCCTCGGCGAGCTGCTCATCGAGCGGGATTGCATGTTTTCGTTTTGGCACAGGCTTTTGAAACACGCGACGCTACATCATCAACACGAGCCTCCGCACCTAACGCTAGTTTGGCTTCCCCTGAGCTGGAAGTAAACCGGCCGATCGATACGATGAGACGATTGTGTCGAAAGCGGAGATGTTATGTGTTCCCCTCGCGACGAGCATCGCACCCTCCAAGGCGGAGAAAATTGCACGCGCGCGATCAGTCTGATGGCTCGCTCGAACCCGTCGTGAACCGTATTGCCGAAGCGCCGACGTAAGCCATTCGATGTTTGCGAGCACAAAGCGCTCGATCTCCTCGTGAACTTCCGCGGGCAACGTATCGATCTCGGTAGCGAAAATACCGGCCAGGCACATGCGGCCGTCGTGCTCAAGTGTTCCTCGGAACCTGGCGATGTAGCGATCGATCAAGTCGCCAGTAGTCTTCATTGCAGTTGCAGTTGGTTCACCAAGACTTGCCATCAGCCGATCCGTGTAACGAGCGACTAAGGCGACAGTCAGTTCACCTTTGCTCGGAAAGTGGTAGTGAATACTTGCCGGCTTGATTCCCACTGCCGCTGCGATGTCGCGGAAACTAAAGCCGTCGTACCCCTTTCGCTGCGCGATTTCCTGAGCGGCGTTCAAGATGCGGTCCTTCATCTCAGGACGGTATAAAAGATCACGCCGATCTACCTTTCGACAGGTAGACCTTGACAAATAGGCGTGAAGCAACTTACTGTTGTGCCTACCTGGCGACAGGTAGTAGCAAGGCTTAACTGGAGAATCGCATGGCACTTGACAAGATCATTTATACCGCTCACGCAACGGCGGTTGGCGGACGCGACAAGGGCAGCGCACGCACTAACGACGGCGCACTGGAGGTGAAACTAGACACGCCGATCGAGATGGGTGGAAAGGGTGGCGGCACGAATCCGGAGCAAATGTTTGCGATCGGCTACGCTTCGTGCTTCATCGGCGCGTTGCAGGCCACGGCGAAGGCGAAACACGTGGATTTGCCTAGCGACACTACGATCGCTTCTTCAGTGGCATTCGGCACACGATCGAAGGGCCTAAAAGGCTACAACCTTGGGGTTGAGATGCGCGTGACGATCCCCGGTATGGATCGCGCTCAAGCCGAGATGTTGGTGATGGGCGCACATGACATCTGTCCATATTCCAACGCAACTCGCGATAACGTGGACGTAACGTTGACCGTTGTCTGAACAGTGAGATCCACGCAGACGCGGCTTCGAGGATGCTCGCCCGGCGCCGAAGATGTCGCGTATGCAAGGGCCTCGTTAGTTGTGGTCGCTCAAAGATATATCGAACGCGAGGAGTAAGTCAAAATGCAAACAGGGATCAGCGCGCAGGGGATCGACGCACATTTCTATCTCTCGAAAGATGCGCCCCGCGCAATTGCGTTTTACTCCGCTTTGCTTGCGGACAGCCCCCGCTCGCGGAAACGACCAGTGCGCTGAGTTTGATCTCGGGGATCAAAGCACGTTCGGAATTTCAATGGCGCCCACTGATGGTTGGCATCCCGCCGGTGGCGTTATGTTCGCCTTCAACGACGTCGAGGGCGCACTTGCTCGCGCCGTGGAGCTCGGCGCAACAGTTGCCCTTAAAGATGATGGCGCTGCATGCACGACCGCCTGGTGTTTCGATCGCGATGGAAACACATTTGCGCTTCATCATCGCAAAAGCTGACCGACAAAAGCCGAGAGTCGGCTTTCGGCACCCGCTGGTTGCCGCTAGCGCGGTCGATCTCGTTCGTAGTGCTGCGGCGTTTGCGGCTTCTGATTGGGTCGCCTGACGCGTACGTTGCGGGTAGAGCCCGTTAGGCTCGAACGCTCTGGAAAGTCGAGCCTCCGCACATACACGGCACAGTGATATGGCCGCGGCGGCGCGTACCTACGTACTCTCGCGAGGAGAGCACGCATGGCCGTCACACGATCGACACCGCTGGTTTCTATTCTCAATGGTCCCAACCTGGATATTTTGGGTCAGCGCCAACCAGAACTCTATGGGAACGAGACGCTGCAAGACGTCAGGGAGCTTTGCGAGCGTACGGCGACGGAACTCGGCATGCGTATCGACTTTCGGCAGACGAGTGGCGAAGGAACGTTGGTCGAGCACATCCACGATGCGCGAACGCAAGCGCAAGCGATCGTCATCAACCCCGGCGCCTACGCGCACACCTCGATTGCGGTGCAGGATGCGCTACATGCCTGCGACATGCCGATCTACGAAGTCCATATCACCAATACGTGGAGACGCGAGTCGTTTCGCCACACCGACTATGTCGCAATGGTCGCTACGGGTCAATTGAACGGGCTGGGAATACACGGTTATGCATTAGCCCTACGACAGGTCGCGTCCATATTGAAACGGGGGGCATAGCAGGCCGTAGGCGACGTCGTGACATTGGTGCGTGAGCCGCGCTCGTCTGGTCGCTTCTGCGATTGCTTTCTGCTGCGGCATTGCGACCGCGCGCGAACGTTACGCACTGTTAGGGGCCATAATTGCGCTCGCTATCGCCGGCACGTCAGCGGTGCTGCAGTCGAAGGACGTGCGGAGCGCCACGCTCGCAGTCGCCCTGGCGTTGCTGGCCGGAGTAACCGAAGGGCGTTTCGCCCGCCCTGCCGTTCTGAGCGGCGACGCACACACGACGCGCGTGCAGGCAACGATCGTCGACGAACGTGTCTCGAGCCTCGGCGTAACGATGGCGACCCTTCGTCTCACGGACGGGAGCGCCGCCGTGGCGACGTTTCCCATGTCGCCGCTTCCCATCGGCAGCCGGCTCGACGTGCGCGCGAGACGCGAACCCTTCGACGTCGCGCGAAATCCGGGCGAGCCGTCGCTACGCGATCTCGAAGCCGAACGCGGCGTTAGCTGGCACCTCGAACACGCACGCCTCATCGCGGTAACGCCGCCCGACGCCGGCGATTACGCGACCTGGCTTCCTCGATTGCGCGCCTGGGGCTCGGTGCGACTGCATGCGGAGCTGGGCGACCCGGCGGCGACGATCCTCGCCGGCATTATGTGGGGCGAACGCGGCGCGCTCCCGCCGGAGTTGCGCGACGAGTTTCAGGACACCGGAACCGTGCACGTGCTCGTAACGGCGGGTCTGCACCTCGGCGTAGTCGCGGGCGTTACCTACGGCGCGCTCGTGCTGCTCGGCTGCGGCCGGCGCACCGCGTGTTTCGGCACGATCGCCGCGACGTGGGCCTACGCAGCTTTCAGCGGTGCGCACCTTCCCTCACTGCGCGCGGCGACGATGCTGTCGTTCTCACTGCTCGCATGTGCGCTCGGCCGCTCTGCGTTGTCGTGGAATGCGCTTGCGGCGGCGGCGATCGTCGTAGCAGCGCTGCGGCCGGCATCGGTCACGTCGCTATCGTTCGCGCTTTCGTTCTCGTGCGTCGCGGCGATCTTTACGTTTGCCGAGCCGCTCGCGGCGGCGTGCGCACGTCTGGGTGTGCCGCACGGACTGCGCGAAGCCCGAGGCGTCGCGCTCGCCACGCAACTGGGAACGTGGCCGCTTACCGCCGCGGCGTTCCTCGTCATCGCACCGTACGCGCCGCTTGCCAATGCCGTCGTGGTGCCGCTCGTCGGCGTTGCGATGGTCGGCGGCTTCGCGCTGCTCGCAGCGTCGCCGCTGCCGTGGCTTGCCGGCGTCGTCGCCAACGTCGAAAGCACGCTGCTCGCCGGCATCGTTGCGACCGTGGCAGCGACGAGCCGGCTACCGTTGGCACACGTCGTTGCCACGCCGCCACCGCCGTGGAGCATCGCCGCCTACGATGTCGCGCTCGGCGTCGCGGCGTTCGCGCTCCGGCGGCAACGTCACGTAGCTGCGGCGATCGTAGTGCTCTGCGCATCGGCCGTGTGCCTCTGGCCGCCGCGCGCGCCGTACCACGGTCTCACCGTTACGGCGATCGACGTCGGACAGGCCGACTCGCTGCTCGTACGTACGCCGCTGGGCCATGCGTTTCTCGTCGACGGCGGCGGCCGGCTCGAACACGGTCCGGCGCTCGCCGGCGCATCGACTGCCGAAGATGTCGGCGTCCGCACCGTAGTACCGTTCCTCGTGCGAAGCGGCGTGCATCGGCTGGATGCCGTGTTGCTTTCGCACCCGCATGGCGATCATGCCGGCGGCGTCGCTCCGGTATTGCGCGTGCTGGGTGCGCGCGCGTTCGCCGACAGCGGGCAACGCTATGCGGGCCATGCGTACCGCGATGCGCTCGACGTCGCACGACGGAACGGCGTACCGATTCTCGAGCCACGAGGTGGCGACGTGTGGAAGACGGACGACGGCGTTACGTTCCGCTTCTACGGTCCGACTAGCCCGTTCATCGCCGGTTCGCGCAGCGACATCAACAGTAATTCGCTCGTCTTTCGCCTCGAGTACGGTCGCACGAGCGTGCTCTTTATGGGCGACGCCGGTCGAGAGACGGAAGGGCGGCTCCTGAGCCGTGGTTACGATCTTCATGCCGACGTCCTCAAAGTCGGTCATCACGGATCGGCGTACGGTACCACCCTGGATTTCGTTCGCGCCGTCGATCCCAGCGTCGCGATCGTCTCGGTGGGCCGGCATAATATGTTCGGACATCCCGCACCGTCGACGATCGAGACGCTGCGGGAAGCGGGCGCACGCGTGTATCGCACGGACGAGGACGGGGCCACTACGCTAACGTCGGACGGAGCGTACGTCGCCGTAACGCCATTTCTTCACCATTAACTCTGCGATCCGCACATTCGCGCCATGGACGCCGCCCCGGACGCTGCAATGCGGATGTAACCGGGCAGGTTCGGGCATCCAAGCGGCGCCCTTGCTCGTATGTTAAAAACAGCACTCGTTACAAGGACGCAACATGACCCTTCGTGCCTCCGTCGCCGCCGTCGCGGCAGCAGCCCTCCTTTCGACCGCTCCGGTTCTCGCCGAGACGGTGATGGGGCAGTCCGGCGCATCGAATCCGATGGTCGGCGGCCACGCCATGATGGCGAACAAGGACATCGTCTCCAACGCCGTCGCTTCCGACGACAATAAGACGCTCGTAGCCGCGGTCAAGGCAGCAGGTCTGGTAGCGACGCTGCAGGGTCCGGGACCGTTCACGGTGTTCGCGCCGACCGACGAAGCGTTTAATGCTCTTCCCGCCGGCACCGTCGACTCGCTCGTCAAGCCCGAGAATAAGGCGATGCTGACGAAGATCCTCACGTATCACGTGGTCGCCGGAAAGCTCGACTTCGCCGCGCTGCAAGACCAGATTCGCGCCGGAAACGGCACGGCCAAACTGAAGACGGTGCAGGGCGAAACGCTGACCGCGCAGATGAACGGCCCGCGTAATATTGCCATCATGGACGCTAAAGGGATGGTCGCGCACATCTCGACCTACGACGTCTACCAGTCGAACGGCGTCATTGAGGTGATCGACCGCGTTCTTATGCCGTAGGACGGCAAGCGCCGGGGTCCGCGCAGCGGACCCGGCGCGCCGGCTCGCTTAGAAAAACCCGAGTTTGTCGGGGCTGTAACTCACCAGCATGTTCTTCGTCTGCTGATAGTGGTCGAGCATCATGCGATGGTTCTCACGTCCGATGCCGGACTGTTTGTATCCGCCGAAGGCCGCGTGCGCCGGGTAGAGATGATAGCAGTTCGTCCAAACGCGGCCGGCTTTGATGGCGCGGCCCATGCGATACGCTGTATTCATATCGCGACTCCAAACGCCGGCACCCAAGCCGTACAGCGTATCGTTCGCAATCTCGAGCGCCTGCGCTTCATCCTTGAACGTGGTCACCGAAACGACCGGCCCGAAGATCTCTTCTTGAAACACGCGCATGGCGTTATTGCCTTTGAAGACGGTCGGATGAACGTAGTATCCGTCTTTCAAGGCGCCGTCGAGCACGTTACGCGCCCCGCCGGCCAGCACTTCGGCACCTTCGGCACGGCCGATCTCGAGATACGACATAATTTTTTCGAGCTGCTCGCTCGAGGCTTGAGCTCCGACCATCGTATCCGGATCGAGCGGGTTGCCCTGCACGATCGATGCGACGCGCTGTAGCGCCCGTTCCATGAAGCGGTCGTAGACCGACTCCTCGATTAACGCGCGCGAGGGACAGGTGCAAACTTCGCCCTGATTGAGCGCAAACATCACGAAGCCTTCGATGGCTTTGTCGAAGAAAGCGTCGTCTTTGGCGGCGACGTCGGCGAAGAAGACGTTCGGCGATTTGCCGCCGAGCTCGAGCGTCACCGGAATGATGTTCTGCGAGGCGTACTGCATGATGAGCCGCCCCGTCGTTGTCTCGCCGGTGAAGGCGATCTTGGCGATGCGCTTGTTCGATGCGAGCGGCTTGCCGGCTTCGAGACCGAACCCTTGCACGATATTGAGCACGCCCGGCGGCAAGAGGTCGGCAATCATTTCGATCCAGACCATGATCGATGCGGGCGTCTGCTCGGCGGGCTTGATGACGACGCAATTACCCGCCGCAAGCGCGGGCGCGAGTTTCCACGTGGCCATGAGGATCGGAAAGTTCCACGGAATGATCTGACCGACCACGCCCAGCGGTTCGTGGAAGTGATACGCGACCGTCGTCGCATCGATCTCGCTAATGCCGCCTTCTTGCGCTCGAATGCATCCGGCGAAATACCTGAAGTGATCGATCGCGAGCGGAATGTCGGCGAGCGTCGCTTCCCCGATGGGTTTACCATTGTCGATCGTTTCGGCCAGCGCCAGGACGCCGAGCTTCGCTTCCATGCGGTCGGCAATCTTGTTAAGGATGACGGCCCGTTCGGCTACGGACGTCCGGCCCCACGCGTCTTTGGCTGCATGCGCTGCGTCGAGCGCGGCTTCGACGTCTTCAGCCGTCGATCGTGCGATCTCGGTAAACGGCTGGCCGACGACGGGACTGACGTTAGCGAAATACCGTCCTTGCTTGGGCGGCACGAACGCGCCGCCGATGAAGTTGTCGTAGCGACGTTTGAAGGGGTTTTCGACGCCGAGCTTCGTGAGGTCGAAGAACGGCTGGGTTGGCGGTTCGAGTACGGCTGTCGTCATCGCGGTCTCCAACGGTACGGACGAGGGTTCTAGGCGAGCAACATCGTCGTGCGAACCCCTCCGAACCTTCCGCAAGAAAAAGAGGCCCGCACGACATACGTGCGAGCCTCCAAGACCGATCGGGGACCGGCAATCCGCGGGTTAGTGCGGCGTTGCGAGGTACGGGAAGCCGGGTTGCGTCTGGCGTCCGCCTTGGCCCGAGTAGACGTGCTCGTTCGTGAGACAGTTGTTTTCCTTATGGTCGTCGGGCGCCAATCCAAGCGCCGGGATGGTGTTGCCGAAAACGACGCCTAACGACGTATCGATCACGTCGTCGGTGAGGCCCCGTCCGCCGAATTTGCCACCCGTCTTGCCACCGGTTTCCACGCCGAGGTAAGCGGCGTTGCCCGATTTCGAGACGTCGAACAGCATTTCGTTGGGATATAGGACGCTCGTAACGACCTTGGAGATCGCCGCGCTGCGTCCGGCCACGTGCGACATGAAGTACGAAACCGAGTTCGGAATTTCACTGTCGAAATATGGACTGCGAACGTTGGTAATGGCATGGCTGTCGAAGGTCTCGAACAACTCTTTCACCACCGGCCGCGATAGCAATTCGATCTGCTGATAAACGACCTTGCCGTCGCGACGTTCCGACGTGGGAAGGCTCGTCGTCTCCCAAAGGTGGGCGATCGGCGATCCGTAACGCGAGAGCGACGCGCGCGGAACCTCGAGCACGATCGACAGCACGTTGAAGCCGCCGCCGACTTGCGTTAGCGCGTTCATCGAAGGTGCGGTGCTGCAGGCATAGCCGCCTGGACCGGACTTCGAGCCTCTCGGAAATCCGTTGAACGTCGGCGTCGGCGTCCCTAACTTGTCGCCCGTGCGCGGGTTCTTATAATAACGGTCCGGCAAAATCTTGAAGAACTGGAAGAGATCGAAGAAGAACGGGTCCGCGCGTGGTCCCGCGTACGCCTTGATGCCGTCCGAGAACGACGTACCTGCAACATTATCGAACGGGAACGTGCCGACCAGGTTACCGGCGATCTCGTCCTTGGGTCCGACCATCGTTCCGGGATCGGTGTTTACGTATAGCGCGAGCTTTTGCTCGTCGCCCGATCCTTGCGGGACGATTTGAAAGACGGTGTCTTCCTGATGTCCGCTTCCGACCGGTCCGTGCGCGATCTTGAATTGGTATAGCACGCCCGGGTCGAACGAGAACTTCTCGGCCATGCCCGCCGGAATCAGCGGATGAACGTCCATGACGAGCTCGATCTTGCTCGCATCCGACGGCGACGGAAACGCATAAACGTCCGTAATGTCAGCTGCGGGTCGAGCGACGACGGCCGGCGAGTCCTGATGATCCGACGCCCCGGCGCCGTGAAACTGGTAGAGAACGGCGGTCGCGCTCAAGGCCGTGATGGCCGCGAGCGAGCCGACGACGCGTTTCGATAGCATGACATCCCCTTACGAAAGGAAGTTAAGGTCTACGAAGTGCAACGGGCCGCTTGTCAGCACGGATGTATCATTGGTCCTAACGTCCCGACCGCTGCGTACCGTGCCGAAAAATGATACGAACGTCGCGTAACGGGTACGTACGTCGCTGTGAGAATCATACGTCTGTTCCTGACCGCCCGCCGCGAAGTTCCTCGCATCGTGCCGTTAATGCGCGATGCCACCGTTCCGCTATGGTTGAAAGCGGTAACCGTCGTCGCCGCGCTGCTGGTCGTATCGCCGCTCAACTTCTTCAACGCTATTCCGTTGTTCGGCTTCTTCGACGACGCCGTGCTTCTCGGTCTCATCGCGACGTGGTTCGTGCGCTCGGCCGACCGTTCGCGCATGGCGACTTAGCGACTCGATCGCACGATCGACGTGCCTGGCGACGATCGCCGGCTGGTCTTCTCGACCGATGGCTCACTCCCGTTACCATCGCCGAAGGTACGCCGGAAGGCCTCGTCTTCACCGGATCTCCCGAACGACGGCGTCATTCGCGTCGGCTGTGAGAAGCGGAGAGCAGGGCAAGTGACGCTCGTCTACGGCTTAGGAGAAGGCGAACTGGCAGCGGTCGCCGGCGAGCTCAAGCGACGTTGCGGCACCGGCGGCACCGTCAAGGACGGTGTCGTTGCCTTACAGGGCGACCGCCGCGATGCGATTCTTGCCTACTTCGCGGAACGCAAACGCCGCACGAAGCGGATGGGCGGCTAGGCGGCCGGCGTCGCTTCTCGAAGGACGAGCCGATCGCCGATCGCCACGTCGCGATCGTCGAGCGCCGCGCCCAGTTCCACGACCGTGCGTGCGCCCGAACAGGCGATGGCGAGCCGGCCTGGGCGGATGCGCCGCTCGATCTTCACGACACGGTCGGCCTCGTCGAGAAAGTACAGGTCGATCGTTGCGCGCATACCCATCGTGTGGACCGCGGCACAATTCGCAAACCACAAGCCTTCGTCGGCCGCAACCTCGGCGCGCGATAACAGGCCGACCAGACGGGTCCAGGGATGTTCGGCACGCGCGACGCGACGAGCCACGATCCCGCCGTCGCGTTCGTTGAGCAGCGTCATCGCGCGGCTCACGGCGCGCCCGGCACGAGCGCAAGTGCGGCGGCAGCCGAGCCCGCAAGGTACGGCACAAACGCAATCGGCTCGCTGCGGCGACGCCGTGCGAGCGCGAAGCCGGCCGCGATGAGCGACGCTGCGATGAACGCGCAGATCGCCCGCTCGATGCCTAGCACCGCACCCGCTAGGGCGGCAAACTTGACGTCGCCCCAACCCATGCCACGCCCGCGCGAAAGTAACGCCGCCAAACCGAACGGAGCGCCGATCGCCATGGCGGCAAACACCGGTTGGACGTCATGCGCCGTAAGCGACACGCCGATGACGGCCACGAGCGGGGCGAGCGTAAAGTAATCGGGAATGAGACCGCGCGCCACGTCGCAATAGGTGCACGCGACGACCGAAGCGATCAACAGCGCCCCGAGCGCGTACGTTCGGCCGTCCGCGTGATGGATCGCGAGCGACGCGCCGACGGCGGCCGCTGCGAACACGAGCATCGCCGGCCGAGGACGGCCGCTGCGCGGGCCATCATCGAAGGCGACGAGAGTTCGGCAGAGCACCGCCGCGAGCGTCGCGGCGAACGATCCGACTGCAGCGAACCCAGCCGCCGCGAGCGCGACCGTCAACGCAGCTGTGGAGCGTAGCGCGCGACGACCGGCGACGCGTCGTCGACCGACGAGGCTTCCGCCAGGAACGTCGAGCCGTTGAAGTACTCGGGAGCCGTCGAAATGCGCATTTCGTACTTTCCGTCGGTTCCGGCGACAGCGAACGAACGATTGAGGAATATCGTCGGCAGGTAGGGAGAAGCGATCGCTTTGAGCACGATTGCGACGAGGGATCCCGGAGTCGCATTGCCGCTGACCAGCACGTCTTCCGTGCCTTTAACCGGGCTCAGGTCGACGGTCGCGACCTTTCGCGGCGCAGCCGAGACGTGCGGGTCGAGATCGATGCGGCCCGCCCCGGATACGTATGACTTTGCGAGCGCCGTATCGTTGGCAAAGGCCGCCGCGCGCTCGATTTCGGTTAACTGCCGTACGAAGTGACGAGAGACGACGATATCGGAATCGCGGTAGCGCGGCGTTTCGCCGCGCACGGGCTCACGTCGATCGTTGACGGAGAAGAACGGATCGCCGGGCCGGACGAGCACCGTAATTCCGTGCCCGGTCAGCGAGACTTCATCGTCCGGCCCGAGGTAGGCATAGACGAAGCCTAGTCGATGTGCCACGGCCGCTAACGGTTCGCCGGAGACTTGTTGGGCGTTTGCCCCGCTCGGCACGAATGAAATAAGCGCGAGAGTTGCGGCAAATGTTGCTTTCACGTAACTGCTGTCTCCTCGAGCGTCTTGCTCATGTACATCGCGGACTTTCCGATAACCAGCCTATGCAAGTGTCTTCGAACTTGTATCCGACAGAATTTAGAGGTTGCCCGTGATTGTATCATCCCTTAGTGGGCGCACCGCAGTAGCGCTGCTCGCGATGACGCTCGCAGCACCTACCGTCGGGGCCGCGGCGACCGATGGTAGCATCCTCTCGTTGCAAACGGGCCATTCGATCGTAGTCCATGCGAACGGCGTCACACGGCTTGCCGTCGGCGACGGCCGTATCGCGGGGCTCGTTCCAGTGGGACGAAACGCGGTGGTCATCAACGGAAAAGCACCGGGTCATACGACGGTTTTCATCTGGGAAGGCGGCTCGGAACGCGTTTACGAGGTCACGGTTACGGAACAAGGCCTTGACGAGTTCGCGCGCATCCTGCGATCGTCGCTCTCAGAGCCGAACTTGCAAGTCGAGACGGTAGGAAGTAATGTCTTCGTGCGCGGGTCGGTTCCCGACATCACCGCGTTCAATCACGTCAACGACGTCATCGCGCAGTTTTCAGGAACCAAGGTCATGACGGCCGGCAGTGGCGACAAGGTGCCGATCATCAACGCCGTCACGGTCGCGAAGCCGCTCGGCAACCTGCAAGGCCAACTCGCGCGTACTGCGGGCGGTCAGGACGTGCGCGCGGACATCGATTCGACGGGTAACGTCGTCGTTACCGGATCAGTGCGCGATCAGCGCCAAGAGCAGCAGATCCTAGATCAGGTCCGTACGCTCGCCGGACCTTACCTGCACGGCGATGCTAAAGTCGTAAACCGTCTCGGGGTTCAGACGACGAGCCAAGTCGACATCAAAGTATACGTCCTCGAGGTCGACAAAACGGCGCAAAGCGACCTGGGCTTGAGTCTGCAGACCGGCTTGCCTGGGACGATCGGCGTAGGCGCGGGAGCGCCGTATACTCTTAGCTCATCGCCGTCGATCACGGTGCTCGAGGGACCGCAGAAAAACACCTTCAACCCCTTTGCCGTCGGCCCGTTTGCGCGAATCAGCATCCTCGCGCCCACGCTCAACCTGTTGCAACTCGAGGGCCATGCGAAGCTTCTGTCATCGCCGAACCTCGTCACCGAACCCGGGCAGGCCGCGAATTTCCTCGTAGGCGGCGAGATACCGATTCCCGTGTCGAACGGCCTCGGAACCGTATCGCTCGACTATAAGCAGTATGGCGTCCAGCTCGCGGTAACGCCGACCATTCTCGGCAACGGAGCGGTCGAAGCGAAGATCGCTCCTGAAATCTCCGATCTTGATTTCGCGAACGGTATCCAGCTCAACGGCTTCGTCGTTCCCGCGTTTAAAACGAGCAAGCTTTCGACCGACGTCGTGACGCAAAGCGGCGAAAGCATCGTCATGGGCGGCCTCATCCGCCGGGTCGAGCAGAGAAATATACAAAAATTCCCGATCTTGGGCGACTTGCCGATCTTGGGGGCGCTATTCCGCTCGACCAACTATCAGCACGCCGACACCGACATCGTCTTCGTCATGACGCCCACGGTCATCACGAAATAGCCAACGTGACGCGCGTCGCAGAGGCGGCGGGCGTTCTTAATGTCCGTCATGCGATGGCCGAACACGTACGTGAGGAGAACCGACAACGCATGTGGCTTTGGAGGACGATGCGCCGGCTCGTTACAGACGAGTGCGGTAGCACTATGAGCGAATTTGCGATCGTTATGACGGTCCTTACGATCGGCATGATGGTCGCCTTTAACGTCATTGGTCTCGGCGTTCTCGGGAACACAAACGCCAACCAGCAGAACCTCTCGAACAGTTCGCTCGTCGCGCCGTGAATCGTGTTCGGTGCTCCTCTGGTGCGGCGATGGCCGAGACCGCGCTGGTTGTCGGCGCGATCCTGACCATTTTACTCTTCGGGATTCAACTCGGTATCCTCGGCTTCTTACAGACGACGGCCGACGCCGCGTCCTTCGTCGACGCGCGCCTCGCGGCGGTCGGCACGAACTCCGGCGGCTCCGCCGAAAATGCGACGTCGGCCATCTTTCATCAGTTCAGTCCCGCGAGAAACGAGCTAAGTTCGACGGTCGAACCGGCACCGACGCCATCGGTCCCCGTCGATTACGGCTACAACTCAACCGATTCCACGAAGCAGGCGAATTCGAAATATAACCGGCACGGCGGCGTCACGATGGTGCAACCGGCGCTCTCGACGGCGTCGGTCACGAAGCCGAACATATTTTCGCTCTTCGGCTTCAACGTGGGCGTGCGCAGCACGTCGATCGACGCGTCTTGGCTGGAATGCGGCATCCACGAAAACGTCTCCAACAGCAACGCGCAGTGCGGCAGTAGTAAAGACACCTTCTATCAAGGCGACTATTTCAAGAGCGGCGAGGATGCGCCGCCGTACTTGGTCAGCCTCGACTATATGCACCACTGCAACGACGCTCAGCCGTTTGGGCAGAATGCCTCGCCATATGGGTCATGCTCGAGCAGCGGCGTAGACTTCATTGCGCTCGGTACTGCCGTCTATCTGCAATCGGCGAATTGGTCGTACCCGCTGCCAGGCGTAGGTGGCTCGGGCTCCGAGGAGCAGACGAATACCTTTGAGCAGTTGGCGTGTCATCAGCGCCAGTTTGCGACCGTGGCAGCATTCCTTGCCGACTATCGAACGCTCGCCAATGTCTACGATAAATTCTGGACGGATTCAAACCACCCGCTCTTCGACGAATTATACGACCGGGCGTCCTGGCCGTCTCGCTCGCCGACGCCGACTAAATTTAGCTCGTTCACCAAGTTTACAGGTTTTGCCGGTACCGCGAAAGGCGACGCCGCCTCGGCGGCGATTCGTACGATCTACTCGTGGGATCGCAACGTCGAGTCGGGTTATCCGCTCGGTGCCGGCGTTGCCGGCGCGTACCCGCTACATCCAGAGAAGGGATGCACGTGAACCGACGCCATTCGCGCGGGCAAGTACTGCCGATGTGGATCGTCGGCGTCATCGCCACGTTCTCGCTCATGATCATGGCGCTGAACTACGGCAACGCGATTCGCTGGCAGATACGCGCGCAAAATGCGGCCGACTCGGCCGCAGCCGCGGTCGTGTCAATTCAGGCGCAACGCTGGAACCTCTTGATGGAGGCGCTCTACGCTAGCGGCGTCGAGGAATACCGGGTGCGACGGCTGCTCGATGCCGTGCTGCTGACGACCCACGCGTCCGGGGGTTGTCAACCGGACTTCAATAAGAACGAAGCGGGCTACGCGTCCACGAACGCACCGTATTGCAATAGAACGTATATCGACTTGCACGACGCGTACCAACGCGCCGTCAGCCGTTACGGCATCGACGCGAAATACGTCAACGACATCGCTTCTCTCGCGACCTTTCCAAAGTTCCAATCCGATGCACAGTCTCTATTGCGAACCTTGCAGGACCCGGGGTGCTCGAGCGCCACGCCGTCTCCGTCACCGACCTCTACGGGCGGCGGCAACGGCGACAACGGCAACGGTGACAACGGCAACAGCAACGGCGACAACGGCAAAGGCAAAGGCAAGGGCAACGGCAATGCGCAAGCCACGCCGGCGCCCCCCGCCCCGACGCCGAACGCCGGCTTCAATAAGCCGACCTGCGGCGACTACGCTTTCAAATACACGTTTTCACCTGTAGACCAGCCGGTGAACGGCGTCCAAGGTATGGAGTATCGCACCGGACTGAACAACGTCGCCGCCGACGCACAGATCTTCCAGTTTCAGTACGGCGCTCACAATGCACAGGTAGCGAAGGACTTGTTCGACCCCGCTCGAGTCGATCTCGTGACGTGCGCCGTCGTGCCGCCGATCATCGCGGGGATCGGGCCCTTTCACTTTAAACCGTATTACGCGATTGGCCGTGCCGCGGCGGCCGACATCATGGTCGAGCAAGACTGGCTGCAGCCGGGGAGCGTCGTCGATCATTCGCGTCCTGGAGGCGACTCGCTCTTTCAGCCGGCCGAAAACTACACGACAAGCGGCGTCGATCCGAGCGGCGGCTACAATTGGTACAACGTCGACTTCGCGGGAGAGACGGGACGCGCGTTTCCCCTGTTCCACGTCTTCGCTTTCCCCGTGTATTACGATCAGTTCGATGCAAGAACCGGATGGTGGGGCGCGATGCCCATCAAGCCATTCGGCAAAACCGTCTCGGCGGCGACAGCATGTTGATCGATCGCCGCGGGCAACATCGCGAACGCGGTCAGGCGCTCGTCGAAACGGCCATCATGATGCCCGTCTTCCTGTTGGGCCTTTTCGGCACGATCTGGGCGGTCCGCGAGAGTACGCTTAGCGAACGCGTCCAGGAAAGCGTCCGTTATGGCGGTGCGGTTTCGCTACAGCACAACCCGTTCGAATCTTACTCGCTTTTCTCGCTCTATAACGTTTTGGACGGCGCTCCAAGCCCAACCGGAGCGTGTGCCTTCGATGGCGGCCCGGCGCTCTCGAGCGGCCGGGCGTTTTGGCTGCCGACGGCCGGATCGACGACCGAGAATTGCACGGAATACATCTCGCGCGTGGGTGCCGTCAACGACGGCGTGGTCTTGCAAAACTCGATCATCAACGTCAGCGCGGCGGCGCCGGAAGGCGGATATCTGCTCGGCAACGCGTTCAACAACAGGAACTACAGCGTCCAGGCGAGTCAAAACTTCTTTCGTTCGCCCGACATCGGTCAACTTGCCGCATGCACCCCGCTCGGCAACGCCATCAAACGTTCGCTGGAAGGCGGCGTAAACGACGGCGCGACGACCACGAACGTTCCAACGCCGCTTCCGCTACGGCCAGTCGCGAATCAAGTCGTCGTCGAGCCGCTCGTTTGTGCGACCTTTAGCCCGCCGACCGCCGGCCCGACATCGACTCCGCCGCCGTCCCCGACGCCGACGCAGACTGCCACGCAGGGGGGAAGTCCGACACCGACACCGACGGCCACGGGAACCCCGACAGCCTCGCCAACTCCGACGAAATCGCCGACGCCGACGCCGAAGCCGACGCCGACCGGCTCGCCGACGGCCGCGCCGACTCCAACTCCGAAGTCTTCTCCGACGATGTCGCCCACGCCACCCGTGTCGACGCCGAAGCCGAGCCCGAGCTCCGTCCCGACCAAGACGCCGAAGCCTCGACCTACGGCGAGTCCCACGCCGACCCCCGATCCCGACGCGACGCCGCCCGGTAGCGGTCAAGGATGACCGCTAGCCCGGCGGCCGTCCTGCTGGCTGCGGTGTTCTTCGCGACCGTCGCCTTCGCGGCGACGGTCGCCGTCGGGGAATGGCCGTTAAACGCGTCGGCGCGGCCGTCGGCACGACAGATGGGACAGATGCTCGTGACGATCGGCGCTGCAGCTATCGGCGCCTTCGCCGCGAGCCGGCGGTTGACGCCCGCGGAGCTGCTTGCGTCGGCCGTGCTCGTCGGCGCGCTAGCGGCAGCGTCGGTACCCAGCCCGCGCTCGAACCGCAGCTTGGCCATCGTCGCCGCGGCGTTCGCGATCGTCGCGGTTGCAGCAATGCTCGACGGCATGTGGTGGACGCTCGGCGGGGCTGCCGTTGCGTCGGCGCCCTTCTTCGGCACCGTGCCGTTCGTGCGCGATCGCCGGACGAGCATGTTCGACGGATGCGTCGCCGCGATAGCCGGGATCGCACTTGGTGGTCCTGCCAGCGCGATCGTCGTACTCTTCTGCGCGTGTCTCGCCGCAATCGGCTACGTGAAGTTCGCGCGGCGTCCGAGCTCGTGCGCCCGTTTCGCGCCATACATCGCCGGCTTTACGCTAGCGGCCGTCCTGGTTCAGGTGGCGCTCGTCGCTTAGCGGGCGCTTCCGATCTCGGGGACGCGCACGCCTGGATGCTCGGCGCCCGCGCGCAACCAAACCCGGAAGTCGTGGTCGACGTAGACGCTTCGCCAGCCACGGGTGAGCGAAAGCGCCGCCTCGAGCGGCGCCGTGCGCCCGACGAGGACCACATCGACGTTGCGATCGCGCAACGTCTTGCGCCAACTCGGACGGACGCGCACGATCGTGGCAAAAGCATCCCATACCGGTTGAGGATACGGATCGGCTCGGCCGTCGAGAAATACCCGCTCCCGCGATGCAAGCAAGAAGCCACACCAAGCAAAGTCGGCGCAAAAGACATTGTGGGCACGGGGCAACGCCCGAATCGCGGCCAGCGCCTTCATCGGTTGACCCTCCGGCGCTACTCCACTTTGCTCCATGCGCACGAGCGAAGCGGCCACTCCGACGGCCATTGCCACGATCAGACACCCTTCGACTACTCGCATTGCCCGAATTGGAGCGGCGAATGCCACGGTGCCCCGGCGATCGCGCAGGTACGGCATGCCGGCAGCGAGCGCTGAGGCGGCGATGGGCGCCGCGGCTAGTCCGAAGATGGCGACGTTGCGCGCCGCGGAAAGCATAAGCCAGCCGACGACCGCGAGGACCGCGCGGTCGCGCCAACGGCGCTCGCCTCTGACGCCGAACGCGACCACGACGAGCAGCAGCGGCAATGCGCCGAAGGCGAACGACGTATCGCCGAGATCGGTGTGCTTCCACTCGGTGATCATCGACTTGAACGGCGAGACGAAAAGCGTGACGGCATATGTCGGAATCCGCCATCCGAGCGGATTCGCGCAGGTCGCAAGTCCACTGAGCGCAGCGATGACGAGCGTGCGCCGGGCTCTTTGCGTCCAGCCTTCGTCGAGCCACGTCCCGGCAAACGACGCCGCGGCGAGCACGGGCGCGAGCACGACGCTGGCGTGCACGTTCGACCACGCGGCCGCAATCGCAACCGCCGCGTACGCGAACGGGCCATCCGTTTCGAGAACCAGTAAGAACGCGGCAAACAACGGCCACGCGAACACCTGCACGCGGACGCCGAAGGACTCTAGGAGCGCGACTGCTGCTGCGGCCACGGCGACTGCAACGGCATACGGATGCGCGGCGCGTCGCGTTGCGTCACGTCCGACCAGGACCAACGCCACCACGGCACACGCCGCACATACACCCGAAAACGCTAGCCAGCCGACGCCGCGACTCGCAAATGCCAAAACGGCGAAAAGCCATTCATGCGGTATCCACGGGGCGCCCGAGGCGGTGAAGGTTTCCGCACCGAGTCGCTGCGGCAGCGCGCCGGTGGCGAGTATTCGTGCGCCAAGCCAGCGCTGCCAGCCGAGATCGCCGTCCCCTTGCGGAAAGTACAACGCGGTCGCGAAGAAGCGGCCGCCGAACGCAGCTATAACGAGCCAGGCAAAGCGCACGCTAGCTCCACGAAATAAAAAAGGGGCCTCGCGACACGAGGGTCGCAGGCCGGCGACCGTATCGGCGACGGCCTCTCGAAGGAGACCGCCGCCGGTACGACTTCAGGGTGTTCTCTTAGATGGCCGCGGCGGCGTTGTTTAGCGCGTTTTTCGACTGTTTGCCGAGGAATTGGAGCGCGGCGATCGCGACGATCGACACGAGAGCGATGATCAAAGCGTATTCGACGAGGCCTTGGCCGGCGTCGTCGCGGAGCATCGAAACGAAGGTCTTCACGAGATAGTCTCCTGTACGGTAAGCGGTGAGGGATGCGATCGACCGTTGCGAGTAGTGTGCTCGCCGTCGATCGGCAGCCGTTACACACGCAACACTCCGGTGTTCGGACGGCGACTCAACGTTTTTAGCTTTCTTCGCTTAGCGCGAGTAAAGAACGGCCCGCCGTGTGAGCGAGCGCACTAGGGTCAACTTCGAGCCTCGTGCCGCCGAAACACCAATCGTGAATACCGCGGTTTGGCGGCGCTTCATCGTCGGAGACACACGCGGTCAAGGTCTCGTCGAGTACGCGCTTGTGATTGCGCTCGTGGCCACGCTCTGCGTAGCGTCGCTTCGGGTTCTCGGCGTCGCTACTAACGGGGCTTACTCCAATATCACCATCGCCGTCAATAAGGCCGAACAGTAATACATGCACGTCGAGTACGGAATCGTCTTGGCCGCCTGCCTGATCGCGGCGGTCGCCGACCTAAGAACCCGCAAGATTCCGAACGTCCTGACCGGAGGCGTCATGATCGTCGCTTTGGGATTCGCAGCGATGCAAGGTGCCGCCGTGTTCGCGACCTCGTGCGGCTTGCTGCTCGGCGTACTCGTGGTCGGAACGGTCGCTTTTGCACAGGGCTGGCTCGGCGGCGGCGACGTGAAGCTGCTGGCAGCGGCGAGCGCCTCACTGCCACCCGGAGACGCGCTTGCCTTCATGACGTACACGGCGATCGGCGGCGGCATTCTCGCGCTCGTTCTGGCGGCAGCGACGGGAAGATTGCCTTCGGCGCTCGCCAGCGTCGCCCGGATCGTTCGCCCGTTCGCACTGTACGGTAGCGCCGGCGCTGCGCCTGCCGCTCCGACGACCATGCCCTACGCCCTTGCCATAGCGGCTGGCTTCATCGCCGTCGCGCTGTCGCATTCCGTCACGCCGTTTCTGAGGTTACCGCTTTGAAAAGTCGCCGCATCACCCTCATCGTCGCGGTGGTCCTGGCCGTCGCTACGGGCATTCTCACGTTGCGCTATCTGTCGACGCTTAACGCCGCAAACCAACAACAACAAACCGCAATCGAAATGCGGCCGGTAATCGTCGCGAGTACCAATATCGCAGCGCGAACGAAAATCTTGCCACAGATGCTAACCCGCGTCATGAAGCCTGCGGTGACGCTCGAACCGGGATTTATCGCGGACGCAAAAGAGGTAACGGGTGACGTAGCCCTCATCGCAATACCGCAAGGCGCTCCAATTACGCAGTCGAAAGTCGGGGTTCCGGCGGCGATCGGCGTGACCGGACGCTTGAAAGCGGGACAGCGCGCGGTCAGCATTCCCGTCGACATGGTAAAGTCCGTCTCCGGCTTGATCGAGCCCGGCGACAAAGTTGACGTCATGGCGTCGACTCCGGCGGCGGGCGGCCGTCCACCGCATACCGCCAGCATTATTCGCGGTGCAACCGTTCTAGCGGTAAATCAAACGATCGATCCAGCCGGCGATGCAAGTCCGCCGCCGGGCGGCGCGCCCCCGTCCGCGCCCGCGACCGTGACGCTGGCGGTAACGGCCTCCCAAGCCGATCTCTTGACGGTCGCCGATCTCAACGCGACGCTGCGCCTGGCGCTGCGGCCGCCCGACGAAGCGATTCGTTCCGTGCCGGCGGAGACGGCCGATCTGTCACCGCCGGTAGCGCCTGCGCCCGCAGCCGCTGCCGCCCAACCGCCGCCGCCGGCAGCGCCGGCAAGCTCGACCGCGCCGTCAGCTGCTCCAGTAAGACATGTCGACGGCATTCCCGTCATCGACGGCGACAAAGTCTCGATAGAAGAACGATGAGCGTCGGCACCTACCTCGTTCTCGGTTCCAAGGGCGGAGCGGGCGCGACGACGCTCGCCGTCGATCTCGCTCGCACTGCAGCGCGCGTCGCCGCGGTAACGATCGTCGATGCGGACCTCTCCGGCCGTCGCGCGATGTCAACCTTGCTCGAAGCAGATCGAGCACTCGACGCGGAGCGTTCGCGCGGCGTCTTCTCGACCGCGCAGATCGGGACGATGGAAGCGATCGAGTTACTCGACCGTCACGACAATATCTACGCGCTTAAGAAGTCCGAAATCGAGGCGCTAGCGGCACGAATTCCTCACGACCGTTTCGTGTTCGTCGACGCACCGCGTCCGTTCGAAGACTTGGTCCGCCCATTCGTGAGCCGCGCATCTCGCGTGCTGCTGGTGTTCGAACCGAGCGTGCTCGGTGCGACATCGGCGCGCCGTCTCATCGCGGACCTAGCACGCTTCGGCATTCCGCCGGCGCGCGTGTCCCTCGTCGTCAACGCACGCGGCGGACGCCCGGACGTGTCGCCTCGCGAACTCGAGCGTACGCTCGGCACGCAAGTGTTGGCGGAATTGCCGCGTACCGGCGACCGTGCCTACCCAAAGGCACTCGACACCGTGCTGAAGCGGCTTGCCGATGCTCCGCCTGAAGATCCGTTCGTCGGGTTGCAGACGGCTGCACCGAGGCCGGCACCCTCTACGATTAGCGGCGACGGCTCGGCGGCGCAGCCCGGGGAGCAAGAACGCGTCGTCGAAGATGCCGAGAAGCGCGTGCGGGCCGATGCTCGCATGAAACTAAAGCTCGAAGTGAGCTCGGAAGTAACGCGTCGCGTCGACGTCGTCGCAGCCAGCCGCGCTCATACCGATGGCCAAAAGTTTTCCGAACTGCGCGAACAGATCGGCGGTGTCATCGATCAAATCCTCAGCGGACGCAGCGACGTCGGTGTCCAGGAGCGCGCGGAACTTCAGCAGGAGATCATCGACGAACAACTGGGGCTCGGACCGCTCGAAGACCTCATGCGCGACGAACGCGTGTCGGAAATCATGGTCAACGGCCCGAAAATGATCTACGTCGAACGCGGCGGCAAGATCGTGCTCTCGGAACGGACCTTTAAGGACGAACGTCACTTGCGAACCGTCATCGAGCGCATCGTAGCGCCGCTAGGCCGGCGCATCGACGAATCCTCGCCGATGGTGGACGCTCGCCTGGTCGATGGTTCGCGCGTCAACGCGATCATCGAACCGCTCGCCCTCGACGGTTCGAGCATCACGATTCGGCGCTTCAGTAAGAAGCGGCTCGGCATTGAGGACCTCGTGAAATTGGGTTCGATCGCGCCGGAGAGCGTCGGCCTGCTGCGCGCGGTGGTAGAAGCTCGCCTTAACGTCGTCGTTAGCGGCGGTACCGGTTCCGGCAAGACGACCTTCCTGAACATCCTCTCGAACTTCATTCCAGAAGACGATCGCATCCTGACGATCGAGGATGCGGCGGAGTTGTCGCTCGCTCAAGCGCATGTCGTCCGACTCGAGTCGCGGCCACCGAACATCGAGGGTAAGGGTGCCGTTACGATCCGGGATCTCGTTAAGAACTCGCTTCGCATGCGGCCCGATCGCATCGTCGTCGGCGAGTGCCGCAGCGGCGAAGCGCTCGATATGTTGCAGGCGATGAACACCGGACACGACGGCTCGCTCACGACCCTGCACGCCAATACTCCCCGCGACGCAATGGCGCGTCTCGAGACGCTCGTGCTCATGGCCGGGTTCGATTTACCGATCCGCGCCATCCGCGAACAAATCGCCAGCGCCGTCGACGTCGTCGTGCAGATCGAACGCATGCGGGATGGTTCGCGCAAGTGTTCGAGCATCACGGAAGTGGTCGGCATGGAAGGCGACGTCGTGACGATGCAGGAGATCGTGCGGTACCAGCAAGAGGGACTCGACGAAGATGGCAAGGTGCGCGGGCGCTTCGAGTATACGGGCGTCCAGCCGCATCACGCAACGCGTTTCGAAGAGGCGGGCGTACGCTTCGACGTTCGGGAACTCATGGCGCTTCAGCCGGTCCGGGCCGCCTGGTGAGTTATCCGCTTGCTATAGGCGTCAGCTTCGTCAGCGTGATGGCGTTGCTGGCCCATGCGACGGGCGTCGATTTCCGAACGTTCGCCGCCAAGTATTCGACTGCGTTCAAGAACGATCTCGAACGGGCGGACATGAACGTGCGCCCTGAGGATTACCTGCTGATTCTGTGTGCGGTCGGCACGGTGTTCTGGGTTGCGTCGCTCTTTGTGTATCACTTGCCCCTCGTCACCCAGCTCTTGACGCTACCGCTTTTCGCCAGCGTCACGCTCGTCCTCGGAAGATTTTATTTGCGTTTCCGCGGCAAGCGCCGTATCTCGGGCTTCGCTAATCAGTTCGAGATGGTGCTGCGCATGATTGCGAGCGCGCTGCGGGTGGGACTGGGATTCCGGCAAGCCATAATTCTCGTGACGGACGAAGTACCCGACCCCGCACGCCGCGAGCTCATGCGCGTCATCGGGCGCGCGAACATCGGCGTGAACCTGATCGACGCGCTCGACGAGATGAGTAAGAGCGTCCCCAGTAACGAGACGATGATGTTCGCGCGCGTCGTGCGCGTACAGGCATCGACGGGCGGCGATCTCGCCAAGGTCTTGGAGAAGCTGGCAACGACCATCCGCGATCGGCGCCGCGTGCTGCGCAAAATGAGCGCTCTTACGGCACAGGGCCGCTTCGGCGCCTTCATCATCGGCGGGCTGCCGGTTCTCGTGGGCGGTTTCGTACTCGCTACGCAGCCAGACATGAAGCAGGCGCTGCTTCATACGACCCCGGGATGGGGCATGCTCGGTCTTGTCACGCTGCTCGAAGCGGGCGCAATCTTCTTTCTTTCTAAAATCTTGAAGCTCGACGCGTAACGATGTATCTCTTCGGTATTCCGGTCGTCATTATCGGCATCGCCGTCGGCTTCACGCTGGCCGTGGGATTGATCGCGTACACGCTGATTCCGGTGAAGAGCGAGATCGCAAAACGGCTGGAGCAGGCGGAATCGCTGTCGTGGGAGCAGGGCACGCGACGCTCCGACGCGTTCGCAAAGATATTCAACGAACACCAGCGCAGCAAGCTTTCGACGCGCTTGCAGGAAGCGGGTTGGTACACCGTGTCACCCGCGCAGATCGCGATGCGCGTCGTCGCCTTCGGCGTTGCAGGCCTCATGGCGGGACTGCTCTTCATCTTTATGAGCGGGTCGATCACGCCGATGTACCTTGGGCTCGTGGCGCTACTCGCCGGAGGCGGCGCCTACTTGCCGTTCTCGCGGTTAGCCGCGGCCGTCAAGAAACGAAAATCCGAGATCCAGCGCGCCCTGCCCGATTTTCTCGACATGCTCGCATCAACCGTTCAGGCGGGGCTCGGGTTCAACGCGGCGCTAGCTCACGCACAGGAAGTCGCGCACGGCGCGCTTGGCGAGGAAATAAAAGCCGCCCTCTCCGAAGTTCGGCTCGGCCGCTCTAAGGCCGATGCTCTGCGCAGCATGGCCGATCGCGTGCGTCAAGAGCAACTCTCGGCCGTCGTTACCTCCGTGGTGCAGGCGGAACGGCTCGGCTCGAATATGGCACAAGTGCTCGACGAGTTAGCGGAAGAGGTGCGCAACAAGCGCATGATGCGAGCCGAAGAACTGGCCAACTTGATGCCCAGTAAGATGGTCATTCCGATGGCGCTTTTCATGCTTCCGGCGCTCTTCGTGATGATCTTCGGCGGCATCGTCGCTCAGTACATGTCGGAACCGCACTAATGCCGTTTTGGGTGGTGGCGGTCGCTTTGATCGCCTTCGCGTGTGCGGGTTTCATGGCGACGGAATACGCGGAATGGCTCGCGCCGCGCGTCGCCGTCCGCATGGCGATCGTCCCGCTCCGACACCGGGTGGCGATCTCTGCGCGCATCGGCCTCGCGCTCGCCACGGGCGTCGTCGGTGCCGTCTACTTCGCGCACGGAACCAGCGCGCTCGGGCTCGCAGTCGTCGGCCTCGCCTGCCTCACGCTGGATACCGCCTGCTGTCTCGATCTTCGCCTGGGCCGCTTGCCGCTTGCCGTTACAGCGCCTGCGCTTAGCCTGGCGTCGCTGGTAACGCTCGTTGGCGGGGGCTGGTTGCCGCTCGTGATCACCGCGGCGATCGTGTTGCCGTTCGCAATCGCCGCGCTCATCTCTCATGGCCGCAACATCGCATGGAGCGACGTGCAGTTGATCGCCATCGGAGCGCTCGTGCTCAATCCGATTCTGGGCCTGATGACGCTCGCGGCAACGTGCTTTGCGGCGAGCGGCGTTGCGATCGCGCGCCGGCGCACCGCGGAGCCGATCCCCTTTGCGCCCTACCTGGCCACGACGATTCAGCTCGCGCTGTTATCGCCCGGCGCCTTGCGCTGACGCTTCGCCGGCTTGCGGCGCGACGCCGTGCCACATCTCGCGCAAAAACGACGCAGCGTCCATCACGAGTCCGATCGTCTGGGTCGAGCCGCGGTCGGCAAGCTTCGTAACGCTCGCTGGATTGATGTCGACGCAGATGACTTTGCACGACGCCGGTAACAGATTGCCGACGGCGATGGAGTGCAACAACGTGCACACCATAAGTGCCATGCCCACCTCCGGAACGACCCGGCGCATCGCCCGCTGAGCGGCGATCACGTCCGTGATGACGTCCGGAAGCGGTCCGTCGTCGCGGATGGACCCCGCTAAGACAACGGGTATTTGCTTGCGGTATGCCTCGAACATGATGCCGCTTTTGAGGCGGCCGTTTGCAATGGCATTCGCGATGCCGCCGTCGGCGCGGATCCGGTTGACGGTCCGCAGATGGTGCACGTGACCCTCTTCGACCGGGAACGCATCGTCGAGGTCGACGCCGAGCGACGTCCCAAAAAATTGCGACTCAATGTCGTGGACCGCGAGCGCATTGCCGGCGAAGAGCGCGTCGACGAAGTCGTGACGGATGAGGCGTTCGAGGTATTTGCCGGCGCCCGTGTGTACGATCGCGGGGCCGCCGACGAGCAAGACCCGCTTTCCGCTCGCTCGCGTCACGAGCAACTCACGCGCGATCTCCGCGATCAACCGCTCTTTGGGCTTTTCGCTCGAAACGGCGCTCGACATAAACTCGAAGACGGCTTTCTTGCGCGGGCGACGCTGCATGCTTAGGCGCACGCCGGCGTGCCCGACGACGACGGCTTCTCCCGCCCGAACGTCGGAAGGTGCGACGCTTCGCGCACTCCGCGCATCGGCGACGATCGCGCAATCCATCTCCGGCAGCAGTACGGGGCACCAGCGGCCTCGGACGCGCACTTCCGTTTCGAAATTGGTGGTGGCGTAGAAGTCGTCGGGCAACACGCCGTCGGCCGGGGCCGGCTCCGTGGACGCGTCCGTGTCGCCCGCGATCGACGCGCCCGCGTCGCGCAGCTTGTCTAGCAGAACCTCGAGGTCTTCCTGAGATTCCGCTTCGATCTTCAGGCGAGCCGTGCTCGTCTCGGTCGCCGTTTTTCCCACGATGAACTCGTCGATCGTGTAGCGGGCGGAGTCGTTCTTCACGATTAGATCAAGGACGCGGCCGAACATCCCCGAGTTGATGATGTGCCCGTGAAGTTCGACCTCTCGGACGTACGTACGGCGTTGGGGCGTCGGCATGCGCGCTGATTCGGAGAAACGCCTGAGCCGCCCCGTCCCGCGTCGAATGGGGCGGCGTGGGCTTGATCTTCGTGCCGACGCCGCTCGGCAATCGCGGCGACATCACGCTTCGGGCGCTCGAGACGTTGCGCACCTGCGATCTGCTGGTCGCCGAAGACACGCGAACGGCACGGCGGCTTTTCGCGCTATACGACCTCGCCCTTCCGCCGCTGCTCAGCTACCGGGAACAGAACGCCGGCTCGGTAACGACGGCTATTCTCGAGCGTGCGCGCGAAGCAAGCGTAGCGGTCGTAAGCGATGCCGGGATGCCAGCGATCTCCGATCCCGGCCGCGACCTCATACGCGCCGCCCGCAGCAGCGGGATTGCGGTTGACGTTCTGCCAGGGCCGAGCGCGTTCGTTTGCGCCGCCGTGCTTTCCGGATTTCCGCTCATGCCTTTCTCGTTCCACGGCTTCGTACCACGCGCGGCTGGGGACCGGCGGCGAACGCTCGCGGCGGCCGTGGCCGCACGAACGACGTCCGTGTGGTACGAGGCGCCGACGCGCATCGTCGCAACGCTCGACGCGCTGGACGGGCTCGCGCCGAACCTCGCTATCTTCGTGGTACGCGAGCTGAGCAAACGATTCGAACAACAGGTGCTCGGCAAGGCCCGCGAAATCCGGTCGGCGCTTACCTCACCCGTACGGGGAGAAATCACACTCGTCATCGGAGCAGCGAGCGACGAAGCGGAAACGTTGTCGCCGCAGGAACACGACGTCGCAGACGCCATCGCCGCAGCATTGGCGCAAGGCGCCGGCACGGCCAACGCCGCGAAATCGATCGCCAAGCGCTTCGGACTCAAGCGCGGCGATATCTACCGGCGGATCGCCCAGGGCCGGACGAATGGCGATGAGGCACCGTGAGGCCGTTGGCCGTTAGCGGAGCGAGAGCCGTGCGCGGCAAGCCGACGACCAAGCTAACGAGCACGACGAGTCCCGTCCACGTCGGCAGTTTCACAAGCAGTGCTTCGTACGGCGTACGCGAGTCGTAGATGTGTGCGGCTGCCCAGCCACCCCACGCGTCTTCGGCAAGCCGATCCCGTGCGGCAAAAGCGTCGAGGACGTGACCGGGTGCGACGTGGGCGGCCGACGCCGTATGCGGAAACACGGCAGCCATAACGGGACCGATCTCGATGACCGACTGCCATGGCACGGCCAGGCAGCAGATGGCGAACGCCGTCGCGATGCGAGCCAGCGGCGCCGGACGCGCCGCTAACACATATGCGGCGAGTGGAAGTGCCGCCGCCATCTGATGAATGTGCACGTAGGGCCCGCCGATCAGAACGGTCGTTATTGGGGCGAGTACCGCAAACGCCGGTTCCCCGGTCCGGCGTGCGGCCCGCCGGCCCAGCACCATGCCGACCGCCGCCATGATGGCGTAGGATTCGGCGCCCGCCGTGAGTGCGACGGCTTTCGGAACACCCAGAACGGCCAGCGACGCGCTCAGACCGTATTGGGCGCCGAACGCCAAACCTTCGCTTCGTTCCTGAGCCGGCAAGACGTTGGCGACGTATTCGATGGAACGCGCAAGACCACCGTACCATAGCGTCAGGACGGCCAAAAGCATCACACAGCCGAGCAGTGGCCAGCGGGAACGAGGCGCATACCACCAGAGCGCTATGCAGAGCGGTAAACCGAGATGCGGCTCGAGCAGCGTCGCTGCGGCCGCGATTGCCGCGGCGACTTCCTTACGACGCTCTAGGAACGCGGCAGCGACGCAAGCCGCGAGCACGACGATCGGGACGATCTGCCCGATAAGTGCCGATGCGAGCAGATCCGCCCCAAGCAGCGACGGAACGACGACCAACAGCGACGTTCGCGAAGCCCGCGCTAAGACGACGCACGTCGAAGCGTATGCGGCGATTAGGATGGCGAGCCACCACGCGCAGCCCGTTCGGAACGGCACCGTGCCCAGCGGCGCGAAGGCAAGTAAGGCGTACGGCGGGAGCGGGGCCGGGACGACGAGATGCGGCACGATACGAAGGTGCGATTCGGCGAGCGCGTCGCGCTCGCACGTGCGCAGCGGCTCGGCGAGATATGGGTCCGTGCCTTGGGCGGCGACGCGAGCGGCACAGCGAAAAGCCAAAAAGTCGATCGGATCGCTGAGCGGTCCCCGCCCGCTGGAAACGCGCAAGCCGTCGTGAAGCACGAAGGCGAGCGATGCTACGGCGAGTGAAACGGCGACGATCGCTGCTACGCGACGGCTCATGCCGCTCACGTGCGCCCGCTGACGACGTCGATTTCGAGCATCCGGTCGCGTTGCGTAACGCCGTCCATCGTCGCGACCAACGTAAGCCGATGTCTTCCGGCTCGCAGCCCGGGCGGAACGTCCGTCGTGAAGTCCGTAAACGGCAGACCGCCGTAATAGCGTCGCGTCTCGCCGAGCGTGGTCGTCAGGCCCTCGCGCCCGTCTAGCACGCAGCGAAAAGATTCCACCCGGTGTCCACGCTCGAGGGAAGCGAATTGTCCCGCGACGCGCAGCCGTGCTCCCGTCGCCAATCGAACCGGCGGCGGTTCGGCTTCGGCTTGGTCGAGATCTGGGTCGATAAGCTTGGTCGTACGGCCGAACGTAACGGCCGAGACGTAAGCGAACGTCGGATTAGGCGGCGATGACCGGCTATAGAACCGGTGTTCCATCGCTTCGAGCGCGAGGGGCGTTAACAGCAGACTGTATCCCAGCCATAGGCTCGCGGCGACGAGGCGGCCGCCCGGCCTGACGCGCCGAAGGTAGAGCCGGGGCAGGTAGCGGACGCTCAACAGCATCGCCGGAAGCGTCATCGGCAGAAAATAACGGCCCTGGAGGTACGTTGCGTTATGCGACGCGGCTGCGACGGCAAGCAGTAATATGGTCCATAGCACGTACGCATTAAGAATTACGTCGCCGAACGCTAATGCGAGCGCACTACGCGGGTGCCGGCGCGCAACCCGGGCGATGCGAACGAATACGTCGACCTCGCGCCGTCCAAAGAGCACGAGCGTGGCAACGCAAAGTAAGGTGGCGAGCGCGCCGAGCGCGGCGTAGCCGCCAGGGCTGCGAACGTACGGCGTCACGAGATCGCCGAAGGCGAACCAATACGTGTCGAACGCCCCGCCATGCACGAACGCGTCGGCGCCGTCCAACAAGAACAACCGCGCGAATGAACCGGCGTCCGACGGCTGTCCGTGCGCCGCGACCACCGTCCGCATCTTTTCCAGATGCCCGAGCGGCGTGCAACGTTCGGCAGCCGCGTAAGCTGCCGCAGGAAAAATTGCAAAACATACGGTCGTCAGACCCGCGCGAATGGCGGTCGTCCGTATCACGAGAGCGCTGGCTGCGGCGCTCGCGATGGCTGCTAGCGCTAAAGCCGCTGCGTAGTGTTCTTTGACGAAGAACGCGGCCGCGAGTACGATGCCGACGGCGAGCGTGCGCCCCGGATCGAAGGGACGGGCTCGCCAGCGCAACACGGTCAGCAATACGAGCAGCACGCAAACGTGCGTGAGCGTGTCCGGTTGGACGTACGCGCTCACCCATGAATCGAGCGGAAAGATTGCGAGTGCGGCGACGAGCATCAATGCAATCGGCGGGCCGATGCGCGCAGCCCGACACACCGCGTAGGACAACGGAATCGTGCCGAAGATCAACAGCGCGATGCCGAGCGCGCGCACGGCGAAGTAACTTGCCGAGAGCGACGGCGTGTACGCGCGAACCGCTCGGACCACGCCGGCTGCCAAGACATAGTAGCCCTCGGGATACGACGTCGCCACATACGGAACGACGGCACGCGTTCGCCGCTCGTCCGCCACGATGGCCGGCGCCCCCCGGTCGAACGCGCTAAAGTATGGACGCGTGCCGTACCCGTCGACGACGCGAGACGCATGGTAGAGCCGCAGTTCCCAAAAGTTCGAAGCGTTTTCGAGGTAGCGGATCTCGGACGTTACGTGGTCGTCACGTCGCGTCGGAGGGCTTGCCGTCGGCGCGACGTCGGCGAGCCAGTAGACGTAGTCCGCATGCGCCTGCTCGTCCGTCTGCTGCAAGAACGGAACGCGCACGAGCCACACCGTGCAGACCGCAAGCGCCGCCGCGGCAATTCCCGCAAGTGCCAGCGGAACCACGAGACGATGAGGGGTCACACCTTAACGTTCGGAAATCCAACGCTGTGAACTGAGCGGTACGCGGTCGTCTGTTACGTCGATCGCCAGCACGCGTGCGAACGGCAGCGTATAGCTGGGGTCGGAGTCGATCACCGCGAACGAAACGACGTGCCGTCCGGCGCCGAGCGAACGCGCCGGTAGCCGCACGAGAAAACCGCACCGCTCGATGGCGTCGTCGTGATACGTCTGAGCGATCTTCGGTTTCGAACGCCCCGTTCGCGCGAAGAAGCGCTGCCGGCCATCAATGAGGACGGCGATGCGCTCCGCGGGCAGGCCTGTATGCGCGTTGACGGCACAGCCGTCGATCTCTACGGTGCCGCTCGCCGCCACGGCCGGATGGCTCGACCGAATACGAGCGACCGCGATCGGTTCGACTTGCGGGCGGCGCGACGCGACCCCGTAATAACTCGCGTAGGTGGTCGTAAGGGCACTCCCGTCGGCGCATACCGCACTCGCGGCCAAGATGCCCGCAGCGGCAAGTTGCACGCGTCGCCGCCAAGCCTTTTGGATGAGGTCGATGGCATCTGTGAGCACGAACGACAGCATCGGCAACATCACGGGCACCCAATAACGGCCCACCAACTCCAGCCGCCCATGAGTCGACGCAAAGATCGCTGCCAACAGGGCGGTGAGGCAGGCATAGGTTCCCGCCGCAACGTCCGACGTGATCAGCACTGCCGCTCGCGAACGGGAGCGTCGAAGCACGACCGTCGCGATGCGGCGCATTACTCGGGCGCGTCTTCGTGCGACGGCGAAGACCGTCGTCAGGGTCCCGAGCAGCAACGCTGCGCGTAGCACGTCGTAGATTCCGGGCGGCACGGCGATTAGCTCTCGCGTGGTTACGCGAAACCAAAAGAAATCGAAGATGATACCGCCACCGAACGCTCCTATCGCCGTGTCGCGAACGTAGCCGAGCCAAGCGAGTGGCGCCGAACCGGCGGACTCGCCCGATGCGACATGCGCGGCCAAACGGAGGGGCGTGCTCAATTGCGTAACGGGCGTCGCGACGAAAGACAGTGCGAAAGCAAGAGCGGGCAGAAGAGCGGCGACCGCGACGACCGCCACGTACGGCATACGAAGACGCGACCGGAGGGAAACGGCTGCGAGAAAAGCGAGCGACGGCAGCCACAAAGCAACGGCGTAATGTTGCTTCACGAGAAACAGGGCCGTTATGCAAAAACTCAATGCGAATGCATAGCGCAAGCGCCCGGTGACCCGTAACTCCGTTGCGGCGTAGAAGGCCGCCGTCATCAAGAGCAGCGACAAATTATCAGGCTGGACGTAGCCCGACTGCGACGAAACGATCGGCAGCGTTCCGAAGGCGAGGATTACGAGGCTCGCTAACGTGCGGTCGTAACGGCGGCGCAGAATTCTGAATGCGAGCCACAGCGTGGCTCCTAAGAACGCACAGTTCGCCAAACGTGCGACGACCATCGCCGTGCCGAGCGAGCCGTGCGAAACCCACGTTGCAAGCAGCATTGCCCAGGCGATCAGGGCGTAATACCCTGCGGGATAAGAGAAGGCCGCGTAGGGTGCGCGCGAGCCGCCGGAGGGTTGGCGAAGCGAACGCAACGGCGCGCCGGCATCGAACCTTCGCCAAAAGCCGGCGCTACCGTATCCCGGCGGAACCCGCGACGCAACGTCGTAGCGCATGCGCCGGTAATCGCTCGCCCCTGCGGCATACCGCACCTGCGGCGCCACCAGCGTTCCGGGCCGCACGTTCGCGACGCGATACGCACCGCCGGCGTCGTAGAGCGCGAAAGCATAATCCAGGTGAGCGACCTCGTCCGTGCCGCCGAAGACGGGGACGAGGAACGCCCACACCACGGCAAGCGCCACGGCGCACACCCATGCTGCGACGGGCGCTAAGATGCCGAGATCGCCGTACCGGCGCATTTGGCGTCCCACCTGAGTGATGTCGGAAATTCGGCGTCCGAAGTCGAGCTAAGACCCGGCTCGCTGCCTGCCGATGAGACCTGCAGGCGGCAGTTCGGGCGCTGCGGCATCGTCGCGCGACGGCGCTTTGGGAGAGACGCGTTTGCCGATCGAACAGGAACGAATATCCGCGAAAGCATTCGTACCGCCGTGGGTCCGCTTCGCGCACGTCGCACGGTACGACTTTGCCGCCGCTTTCGTTCGTGAAAAGCGGGTCGTCGACGGCGCATGCGGGTCCGGTTACGGGAGCGCGATGCTTGCAAGCGCGGGGGCACGATCCGTCCTCGGCCTCGATATTGCGGACGACGGCTTACGCGAGGCGACGGAGACGTACGACGCGCCGAATCTCTCTTTCCGCAAGTGCGATCTATCGACGCTCGACGTACCGGCCTCGTCGTGCGACGTCTTCATTTCGTTCGAAACGATCGAACACGTCCCCGACGACGGTGCATTTCTGAGCGGCAATCGCCGGGCACTCGCGCCGGACGGCGTGTTCCTGTGCTCGACGCCGAACCGCCCCATTACCAATCCGGGAACGTCCATCGTCGATCGGCCCTATAATCGCTTTTCATCTGCGCGAGTACGACCGTCACGAGTTAGCGGAACGTCTGCGCGCGCATTTCGCCGCGGTCGACATCCTAGGACAAACGTTTTGGGAGCGTGGGTACGCGAGCGCACTGCGGGCGCTGTCGTCGGCTCACCCACTCGCCGCGGTGCGCTCGCATCAAATACGAAAAGTCGTTACCTCCCTCCGCGACCGGTTCGAGAATTATCGGCCGCGGCCGATCGAAGACGGCGCAGAACCGGAAGTACTACTCGCTATCAGCCGGCCGTAAGCCGGACGCTATGCCGACGACGCCCTCGCCCTAGCGTCGGCGCGTTCGGATGATAGCGGGACGTAAATATCTTGTTGCCGGGAGCCGTCGATGCCCAGGGCAAGGCGAAGTCGCCTGGTAAGCGATTGCCGGAACGAGCCGCTCAAACGCCGCTCTACCGCGAACCAAAAGACGAAACCGCATGCGATACTCGCCAGTGCAGCCACTCCTCGAGCTACGCCGTGATGAATCAACCAACACAAAAACGGCTGATGAACGAGATAAATGCTGTACGAAGCGACGCCCAGCGCGCGTAGGATCCGGCCAGCTGCAAAGCGGCCTAGGACGCCGCCGCCGCCGACGGCGACGACAACGAAAAAACACGCCGCGTGCCAAAACGGGTCGCCGAAATCTACGACGGGAACGAGTGCTTGCCGCAGAATCGCCGCGCCGAGCGTCACCGCTGCCGCCATCGCGGCCGCCGTGCGGAAGCGCGCGCACGGCGATGCGTCGATGTTGGCGGCAACGACGCCGAGCATGAAACAAGGCAGCGTCCCGGCGTCGGCGATCCCCCAAGGCGAGAAATAGACGGCGTACAGGGCGATTGCAACGATCGCGAACGCAACCTTCGTTCTCCGGTACACGGCGAGAATCAGCGGACAAAGAAGGTACCATCGCATCTCGATGCCGAGCGTCCAGAACGACGACTTGTGCGTTGGCGAGGGCGATGTGAGGAATACGGCATCGCGAGCGAACTCGGCCCATACGGCACGGGAGAGCGGCTGCGGCTGATGCTCTGATGTGGGAAATCCGAAGCCTGCGAACGGCAGTGCGGCAAAAAGCGCCAAGGCAACGAGATAGGGCGGCGCAATGCGCGTACATCTCGCAACCATGAATTGCAAGAAAGCAGCGACGTTCCCGACGTGCTGCCCCGAACGTGCCTTAACGAACGAGCTCCGCGACAGACAAAAGCCCGAAATGACGAAGAACAGATCGACCCCCCGCTCGCCGATATGCACGGCGTCGAGGGCGATAGGATTCGAGATACCGGCGAGCGTGTGAGAGCCGATCACGCCGAGCACCGCAAGCCCGCGCAAACCGTCGACGTACTCGACGTGACGATCACTCGTGACGCGAGCCATCTCGCGATATATAGGGCATCGGAAAGGAAATGTTATGCCGCCACGCGCCCCTTCGCGCGTCCAGGTGAGGGCGAGCGCGTTGCTCGAAACGCGCCTTCATGTCGGAGCGCGGGTTTTACGTGACGACGCCGATCTATTATGTGAGCGGCAGTCCACACATCGGGCACGCCTATACGTCAATCGCGGCGGACGTCTTGGCGCGCTACCATCGTACGGCCGGCCCGGCGTTCTTTCTGACCGGAACGGACGAACACGGACAGAAAGTCGCTAGCGCCGCTATGGAAGCCGGCGTTTCGCCACAAGCTTGGACCGACTCGCTCGTGCCGCGATGGAAAGAGCTTCTCGCGCGATGCGACGTTCGGTACGACGATTTTATCCGCACGACCGAACCTCGGCACGTACGACAAGTCGTGGAGGTCTTCGAACGCTTGAAAGCCTCGGGCGACGTATATCTCGGGAAATATGAAGGCTGGTATTGCACGAACGATGAGACGTTCTGGCTCGAGTCCAAGTTGATCGACGGCCGGTGTCCGAACCCGGAGTGCCGGCGAGAAGTGCAATGGCTGGCAGAGGACGACTGGTTCTTCGCGCTATCCCGATACCGCGACCGGCTGCTCGCGCACTTTCGCGAAACGCCGTCGTGGGTGCGTCCGGAACGCGCTTATAACGAAATGGTGGCGACGCTGGAGAGCGGCCTTGATGACCTCTGCATCTCGCGCGTCAATCTCGACTGGGGCGTTCCGCTGCCCGGCGGCGGCGTCATGTACGTCTGGCTCGATGCGTTACTGAACTACATAACGGCGCTCGATTATGCGGACGACGGACAACGGTTTCGTACATTTTGGCCCGCGGACGTCCAGCTGGTCGGTAAGGAAATCGCACGCTTCCACACGATCATTTGGCCGGCACTCCTCTGGGCGCTGGGCTTGCCGCAGCCGGAGCGGGTGTTCGCCCACGGTTGGATCACGATCGAGGGCGAGAAGATGTCCAAAAGCCGTGGGAACGTCGTAGACCCCTTCGACGTGCTCGATCGTTTTGGCGCCGATACGGTGCGCTATTTCCTCTTGCGTGAGGCTCCGTTTGGCAGCGACTTTTCGTTTAGCGAAGAGAAGGTGCGGGTCCGCCGCAACGGCGATCTGGGTAACGATCTAGGCAATCTGTTAAAGCGCTCGCTCGCGATGCTCGCGAAGTACCGCAGCGGCGTCGTCCCCGAATCCCCGGCCGACGGCGCGTTTGGAACGCGATTCGGCGCGCTTCCCGAGCGCGTGGCAGCGGATCTCCGAGGGCTGGATTTCCGTTCTGCGCTCGAGGCGATCTGGGAGCTGGTTGCGGCGCTGAACGGCACGATCGACGTGCGTAAGCCGTGGGTTCTACACAAGCACGGGGATGACGTCGGCCTCGACGCGGTCTTGTACGACTTATGCGAGGGCTTGCGCTGGCTGGCACACCTCATCGGACCGTTCATGCCGGCAGCGGCAACAAACGTTTGGCAACAACTCGGCTTCGCCGGCGAACCGCACGGGGATTGGCGCTTGGAACTTCGCTGGGGCTTGATGCCTGCCGGCCTGCGAACGCGGCCGCTGGACGGGGCGTTGTTCCCGCGCATCGAGGCAACGGAAGCTCAGACGGGGTAGCCGTGCTCCTTGAGATAGTCGATTACATCGGGGTCGACGTACTGCGAGCGGTCGAGACGCCAGCCCCGGGGTGGTAACACGATTGCGTGACCGGCCGGCGGCTGCGGCGACCCATCCGCGCCGTACGAGATTTGACTCGGTCGATAACGCAACGGCCATGGGATCGCCTCATTGCGAACGCTGCCGTCCGCTCGCTGCGTAGTGCACGTCACGTAGAAGTTGACCAATCCGCCGGCTAGCCAAGTTTTGATCGGGACGCATACGCCTCGTGCTCCGTGCAGCGTCGCGTGGAGGCCCTCCGTATCGATATCGTAACGCTTTACGGTGGCGGCCGGGCGGTTAACGTGCGACGCGGAGCTCACCGTTCGTTTGTTCGCACGATAACGGACAAGAGAACGGGCGAGGTCCGCTTGGATCGCCGCGAGCTGTGCGGCGTTGTACGTTTGCGGGCGAGCGAGGCGTTCGGCTTGAGCCGGCGGGGCGGCGCGTGGCGCGAACGCAACGCGGCGGGGCGCTTCCGTGCCAATCACCCGCGACGCGACGATGGCTTCGACTCGAGGGGATGCCAGGCGCAGCGCCTGCGGAGTGGCCCGCGGTCGGCGCTTCGCCAGCAGCTTTCGCGCAGCCGCGGGAGGCGGATAAGCGGCTTTCGGCAGCGTGACCAGATGCGCCGGCAGCGGCGCGGGTAGCCGCTGCGGATGGGGCGCTGCTACGGCGACGCGCGGAGCGCCAGGCGCGTGCGCGGCCTGGGCAGCCTTCGCAGGAGCCGGACGGGCGCGCCGCTCGATGTGGAGCACGGTCGACATGGCGACGCTCTCGTCGGCGGGCGGCGGACGGCGATGCGGCTGGAATTTCGCCACGAAGTCGGACGCGTCGAAGGCGACGGCAAACGCGAGGGCATGCAGCGCGAGCGAGGCAGCGATCCCGATGCGCGCGGCGCGGTCGCGTCGCGCCCGGAGCCCAGCGTCCGACCGGGTGATCATGCTACCATCCTGACGCTATGTTCGACACGCACGCTCACATTCACGATGCCGCTTTCGATGGCGACCGTGACGAGATGCTCGAGCGCGCGGGCCTTGCCGGGGTCGATCGAATCGTCACGATCGGCACGGACCTTGCTGATAGCCGGCGGGCCCGAGATGTCGCGCTCGACCACGGAATCGCCTATGCTATCGGCATCCACCCGCACGAAGCAGCCAACGCTCCAGAGGACGTGTTCGGCGCGCTTCACGATCTGGCAACGAGCGCGCAGCGGGGTCCGGCGGCAGTCGGTGAGATGGGGCTCGACTTCTTTTACGGGCACAGTCCGCGGGACGCGCAACTCCGCGTGCTTCGCGAACAGCTGCGTTTTTCGGCTGAAAGCGAACTTCCGGCCATTTTTCACGTGCGCGATGCGTTCGACGAGTTCGTCGACGTTCTGCGCGACTGTGGCGCCGGGGTGCGCGGCGTCGTCCATTGCTTCACCGGAAACGAGGCTCAGGCGCGCACCTACGTCGACGAGTTCGGTTTCAAGCTCGGGATCGGCGGCGTCGTGACGTTCAAGACCGCCCAGAGCGTCCGCGATGCGGTCGCCGTCGTGGGCCTAGCGCACCTCGTCCTAGAGACGGACTGCCCGTATCTCGCCCCGGTGCCACATCGTGGCCAGCGCAACGAACCTGCGTTCATTACAGCGACCGCCCGGCGGCTGGCCGAGGTGCTCGGCACGAGCCCGGAGTCGGTCGAGCGACAGACGGCGGACAATGCTCGGGAACTCTTCGGTGACGACGTCGGCGCCGCCGCGGCTACACACGCTGGATAAGTTTCTTTTCGGGCGCGGGGCCTTGCATATCGTCGTTTGCCGCGCACAGCGATGGCCGCTCCAGGCGTAGCCCCTTCCCGCCAGCCCAATTATGCTGGAAGCGGGCTTCCAGACCGGCCGCAAGAGCGGAGTCCGAGGAGCGCAATCCCCAGTCGATGATCGGCCCGGGCGAAAACGTGGCATTCGCCGACCCAACCCAGTCGTCGGTTCCCGCAACGCAGAGCTTCTCGTTCGCGGCGCTCGTTCGAATCTCGACACCTGCGGCAGCAAGCGAGGCGAGCGCGCGCCGCTCGCGGTCGGCGCCTATCCCGCGCAATTCTTCGGGCGAGACGATGAGTCGTACGTGGGTTCCACCACGCGCGCGTTCCCGCAGTGCGACGGAAACTTCGGTGGCGCCGAACGATTCCGTCTCGACGTCGATCCGGTCGCCCGATGCTTGCGCGATCGTCTGCGCCTCGAGCCGTATGGCCGCACGTTTGTCGAGGGCGAACGTCGACGAAACGACTCGTGCCGAAACGTTGCCGTGCAGGACGTTCCCCACCGCGTCGGCGACGGCCCGACCGTCCGTCGTTATGAGTGCGTCGCGTTCGCCCGTCGTCCAATTACGGTCGTCGAGGTACGTACGACCGTCAACGACGGCTGCTTTCATGTGCATCGGCTCATCCGCCACATCCGTCAGCCGGACCGTCGCGCCGCGCGAGCGCAGTTCGCTCGCAACGGCGGCATTCGCGCGAGCAACTTCGTTCTCGCGCTCTGCTTCCTGAAACGGGCGCCCTTCGAGAAGGACGTCGACAGAAGCACCGTGCTCGGCGGCATCTTCGAGCGCGCGAACGATCGGCGTTCCTTCATGCAGCACGTAGGCTGAAAGAGACACACAACGCGCCCTTTCGAGCGCCGCGACGAACGCAGCATCCGACGTAAGGGCTACGCTCAAGCCCCTAGCGCCGGAGCGTAAATGTAAGTGGCCAAAAAGCTACCTCGAGCGTCATCGTGTTAGGATCATTCACGCATCGGCGGGTAAGCGACAAGGCCGACGCCCCCGGCGTCGAACCGGATAGATTCAGATATGGACAAAGCCGTCTACGTGCGCGACATGTTCGCGTCGATCGCGCCTCGATACGACGCGACCAATCGCCTGCTGACCGGCGGCATCGACGAACGCTGGCGCCGCCGTGCTGCATCGCTACTCGACGCACCCACCGGGGGCCGTATCCTAGACATGTGCTGCGGCACGGGCGATCTGGCATTTCATCTGTTACGCCGAGATCCAACGCTACGCTTGAACGCCGTCGACTTTTGCGAGCCGATGCTTGCCCGGGCACGAACGCGGGCCTTGCACGAGCCGGCCGGCGCTTCTTTCACGACTGCCGACGTCATGGCGCTGCCTTTCGCCGAACGGACGTTCGACGGCGCCGTTATGGGTTTTTCCATGCGCAACGTCGTCGACATCGTTACCGTCTTGCGGGAAGCTCGTCGGGTGCTTAAAACCGGCGCACGGTTCGTTAACCTCGACGTCTCCAAAGCCCCGAACCGGCTATTCAAACGTGCGTTCGATGCTTATTTTTACGGAATCGTTCCGCTCGTCGGCGGCATGGTCGGAGGCTCGAAGTCCGCGTACCGCTACCTACCGCAATCCTTGACGAATTATCCCGACGCAGACGCGCTCGTCGAGCACTTTCGCACGGCCGGATTCTCGCAGCCGTATTTCGTCAGACTCGCCGGCGGAGCGATCGCATTGCACGTGGGCACCGCGTGATCGATCGCAGCGAGGGATCGCTTTCGAAGACCGGTCTCGATCTCGTCCACCTCGTCGACGCGTTCTTCCGCTCATCGTTCTCCACCGACAACGCGCTCATCTCCGAAGCAGTCCGGCGAATGCTCGCCGCGGGCGGCAAACGGTTGCGGCCCCGTCTCACGCTGCTTGCCGCTGAAGCCAACGGGGCGGACCCACGCGACCATCTGCCGCTCGCCGCATACATGGAATTGATCCACGTCGGTACGTTGATCCACGACGACGTGGTCGATCGCGCCGATACGCGCCGCGGCGTTAACGCTACGGCCGTGGATTACGGGAACCGCGTTAGCGTTCTGGCCGGCGATTATCTTTTTGCCTGGATCTTTAAGAACGTTACCGCGACCTACCCGCATCCGGTGCCTCACTTGCTCGCCTCGACGCTCGCCGACATCACGGACGGCGAAGTGCTGCAGCATCGGGCGGTGGGCGATCTGGGATTGTCGGTCGCCGGATACGTGGAAATCGCGATCAAGAAAACGGCGTCGTTATTCGCCGCGGCGGCCGAGTGCGGCGCACTTATGTCGGGCGCGACGCCACTACGCGTCAAGGCCCTGCGCGATTTCGGCCTCTACTACGGCATCGCTTTCCAAATGCTCGATGACTTGCTCGATTATTCGGCCACCGAAGCTGAACTCGGAAAACCGGTCGGCGGAGATCTGTCCGAGCGGAAGATGACGATTCCGCTCGTTCACGCTCTTGAGGGAGATAGCGGTGAACTCCGCGGGGAGCTCGCACGTTTCTTCGCGGACGGCAACGGCGACGTAGCGACCGTCGAGCACCTGGTCCGCAGCGTTGGCGCCCGCGGCGGCTTTGTCAAGAGCCGCGATGCCGTAGCCGCCTACGTCGAGCGGGCGAAGATGTCGCTGGCGCCGCTCGGAACGGCGCCGGCACGAGCCGAACTTAATGCTCTGGCCGACGTACTCGCCCGGGAGAGCACGCAGCGGACGCGGTAGTCCCATCGTCTCGGAAAGAGAGGTCGACATGTTCGGAAATCCGATGGAAATAGCGATCCTGGCCGGTGCCGCAGTGTTGCTGTTCGGCGGTAATAAGATTCGCGACGTGGCGCGGGGGCTCGGTGCGGCGAAGAAAGAGTTCGCCGTCGGGCAAGCGGAGGCCGACGTTCAGATCGAGCGCACTCGCGCGGAAGCCCGTGCCGCAGCCGAGGCTCATGCGAACTCGGCGACGACGGCGCACGAAGCGCCGGCCGCAAATGGATTGACGATCGGATCGCCGTCGGTTCCCTCGGAGCCTCCGGTGCCGCGGCTTTAGCCGGTCGACGCAGTGCTCGCGGAGCGTCCCCCGGTCGTCGATCCCGAGTGGGATCAAAAAGAGATGCCTTTCACGGAGCACTTGCGGGAGCTCCGTGGGCGCTTGATCATTTCGCTCGTCACCGTCGGCGTTCTCGCGCTCGCGCTGTTCTGGCCGTCGCAATTCGTGATCGTCTGGCTCAAGAACGAGTATCTCGGACGCAACATCGTTCTCAACGCATTCGCGCCAACCGACGTAATCGTGACCGAGTTCAAATTTTCGTTGTACGGAGCGCTCGTGCTCGGTCTGCCCGTCGTCGTATACCAGATCTGGATGTTCATCGTGCCGGCGTTTCACCCGCACACGCGCAAGATCGTGTACGCCTACACGGCACCGTCGCTACTGCTCGCGGCCGCAGGCATTGCGTTCTGTCATTTTTTTATCATTCATCGCGTGTTGACGGCGCTGCTCGGTATTACGAATGCGATTGCAAAAGAAACGTTCGGCGTCGAGTCGACGCTCAACCTCATCTTGCTCACGTTCTTAGCCTTTGCGCTCGTTTTTCAAACGCCGATGGTGATGGTCGCCCTAGCGCGCATCGGCCTCATCAACGTCCGCATGCTCCGTACGTATCGTCGCTATGCGGCCATGGGCATTCTCCTATTCGGCGGCGTCGCCGCTCCGGACGCTTCACCAGTGACGATGTTGCTGATCGCCGTACCGATGTACATACTGTACGAGGCCGGCATTTGGATCATCGTCGCCTTGCAACGCACCTGGCGCCATGAGGCGGCGACGCGTTGAACGCTTCCGTAACGGCAGCGCGAAGGAGCGTTCACGAAGCCTTCGACGAGATGCTCGCGCAACTCTCGAATTTTTGGTTTGGCATGTCGCTACTAGCCGTTTGGGGCGTCATGACGTTGATCGGCGTCGTCGTTGACCAAGGAAAAGACGCCTCGTTCTACGTCGCGAATTACGCGCCGCCGCTCGCCAGGCTCGTGTTGCGCCTCCAACTCGACAACATCTACCATTCGCCGGCCTATCTCGGCATCGTCGGGCTCATCCTCGCATGCATGACGCTCGCGACGTTCTGGCGCGTGATCCCCACGAGATTACCGCCGCTACGCCCCATTAAGATCGACGCCGTGCCGCTCAACGCGAGCGTCGTGGTCGATGGCGACGAGCCCGGCGTCCGCGATCGCATCGAGTCGTTCTTCGCCGAGCGCGGGTGGCTCGTGCGCAAACGGGAGCTCGGTGGTACCGAATGGACGTTCGCGGACAAGCACAATTGGGCCCGCCGCGGTGTGCTCGTGGCACACGTAGGCTTCGTCATTATCGCGGCCGGCACGACGCTTTACTGGGCTTTCGGATACAGCGGACAGACGACCATCGTTTCCGGCGACTCCGTGCGCATCCCCGAGAACGGGACGCGCTTCAAATTGGACCGGTTCGCCTACCGCATCGATCCGATACGCACGCGCAGCGGCATCGTGTATCAGCCCATCGATTACGTTTCGACGGTCGACGTCTTGCCGAACCGGGGATCCAAACGCACGGAGGTCTTGCGCGTCAACCATCCGCTCGACGTCGACGGCACATCCTACTATCAGGCGTCTTATGGCTTTGCCGTAGCGTTCGACGTGAGCCGAGGCGGCCGCCCCGTCGCAGGCGGCCCGACGGCTCCCCTGAAGGAGGGAGAAGGCATAGCGATCGGCGATGGCGGCCGGTCGATACGGTACACGAAGTTCGTCGGCACGATCGGACCGGGGAACACGATCGGCTCCGACCCGCGGCCGAACGCTCCCGGCGCACTGCTCGACATTTTTGACGGCGATCAGAATATCGGTAGCATCCTCGTACCGCTCGGCCGGTCCATCGACTTAGGATCGCGGTATCGCCTCGCCGTCGGCCGTTACACGCTTTATAGCGGCATCCAATATCGCCACGACCCCGGTATACCACTGGTCGGCACCGGCGCTTTCGTCTTGCTCGCCGGTCTGTGCATGTCGTTCTACTTTTTGCCGGCTCGGCTGTACGTTCGCATCGACGCTGCCGGCCGACGTTGTAGGGTCGGCATCGCGGCGACGACCGTCAAAGGATACGACATCTACGAGGAGCAGTTTGCTGCACTCGTGACCGATCTCGCAAAGCTGGGCCTCAAGGTCCAGCGACCACTCACCCCAGCATTCCCATTCGTCACGTCCGAGGTACGGCAGCCCTCATGAACACAGACCAGTTGCTTATCGTCGTCGCCATCTCGGCGTATATCACGAGCACGATCGCGTTGTTTACGTTTTTTCTATCGCGCGACCGCTTACCGAAAGCCATCGGCATACCGTTCGCATTCTTAGGTTGCAGCGTGCAGTTATTCGAGCTCGCGTACCGGTATCAAACGAGCCATATTTGGCCGTTGACCAATCTGTACGGGTCGCTCTCGCTGTTCTCTGCGATGAGCGTCGCCATCTTTATCGGTTTCGCCCTGAAGTACGATCTGTGGTACATCGGCGGCTTCGTGCAAGCGCTTGCGGCTAGTTTTCTCGCCTACGCGCTGACGTGGAATGAGGGCTATCTTCCGGCCGTTCCCGCGCTACAGTCGTACTGGATCAAGATTCACGTGCCGCTCGTCGTCACGTCTTATGCAGCGTTCATGGTGGCGGCCGTCACGTCGGTGTTATACTTGATCCGGTACTACGGTGCGAAGGCGGTCGAACGGCGGTCGAACCGGCAGGTCGGCGTCGTCGCCGCGGTGCCCGCCGCAGTGTCCGCGGGCGCTCTGCGGATGCAGCGCCTAGGGCCGCAATTCGGGCGAGGGACGGCCGTTACGACGTCCGTCCCGATGAGCGAAGCGGCAGCGTCCGATCGTCTAGCGCTATGGCTCGAAACGTTGCCGGCACTTGCAAAACTCGACGTCTTAACGTACCGGATCGTTGCCGTTGGCCTGCCACTGTTGACTGTCGGCATCATTACAGGGGCCTGGTGGGCAAAAGAGGCGTGGGGTGCTTACTGGCAGTGGGATCCCAAAGAAACGGCCGCGCTCGCCTCGTGGACCATCTACGCGCTCTACATGCACCTTCACACGCGCAATTCGTGGCGCGGTGTCCGCTCGGCGTGGATGTCGGTGCTCGGCTTTATTTCGATCATGTTTTGCTATCTCGGCGTCAACATCTGGATCTCGGGCCTGCATAGCTACCGAATGTAGCCGTCAGGCGGCGGGCGACGTTCTATAGCTGAACGCTAGGGACGCACGTGCCGACACCTCTGCAATGGGGTCTTCCGCTACGGCGTCGCTACGGCTTCTTTTCATCTTGGACACGTACGCGCCGCATATCGGGGGCGTCGAGACCATGTTCGCTCGCATCTGCGCGGAAATGGTCGAACGCGGCCACGCGGTCCGTGTACTCACGCGCGGCGTCGCAGGTGCCCCAGCCCGCGAATCGATCGACGGCGTCGACGTCATTCGCGTACCCGCGGCGTCGCGCTTCGTCTTTGCCGTACTCGCGTTGCCGTGGGCGGTGTGGTTGTCCCGCCGTGCGGATGTGGTCCACGCGACGACCTTCGCGTCGTCTGTACCGGCGGCGCTGGCCGCAGCGGCGACGGGGCGTCCGTCGCTTTTGACCATCTTGGAAGTATGGACGGGGAAGTGGCGCGAGCGGACCACGTTCGGACCGTTCGCAGCGATGCTGCACGACGTGCTCGAACGAGCGGCACTGTGCATGCCCTTCGAACGGGTCGTGGCAATTTCACACGCAACGGGGCGCGATTTCGTCGCGGCCTTTCCACGTAAGGCTGCGCGACTTCGCGTCGTACGCAACGGTTTCGACATGCACGCCGCGATGTGTTCGGCAGACGCAGCGTCGGCGCGCCGTAGTCGCGGCATCGTTTCAGAGGAATTTCTCGTCTGCGGCTTCGGACGTCCCGGGCGGAGTAAAGGTTTTATTTATTTGGCGAAGGCCTTCCATGAAGTGCGAGCTCGCCTGCCCCGCGCGCGGCTCGTGCTCGTATTAGACGATGCAGCGGAGTACCGCAAACTCAGGGACGAAATCGTCGCCGCCGCCCCGCAAGGATCGCTCGTCGAACCCGCACTCTCGCGAGCCGCGCTCGGAGCATTGCTGCGGGGCGCCGATTGCATTGCGGTACCGAGTCTTTGCGAAGGCTTCGGCTACGCAGCGCTCGAGGCGTCGGCGAGCGGAGCGGTCGTCGTGGCGAGCGACGCCGGAAGCCTGCCGGAAGTGCTCGGTGGGAAGCGCATTCTCGTCCCTCCGGCCGACACGCACGAACTGGCAGCGGGCATCGTTGCCGCAGCAGAGGGCAGATTCGAGACGCTACCGCTTCGATCGTTCCCCTGGGGCGAGACGATCGATGGCTACGAAGCGTGTTACCGCGAGCTGCTGGAGCGTAGAACGGGACGCTCGTCATAGTAAAGAGCGTCTTCAGCTTCGCGCAGCGACAAAGCGCGCGCGAGTTCGATCAACTGCGCTTCGAGCGATTTGGTACGAAAGTAGAAATGGGCGGTGACGAACAGTCCAGCGATGACGCTGAAATACAACAGGAGGTCGGTTCCGCGACCGACACCCAGCATCGCGGCAATATTCGACGCAACGCCGGGCACGACGACCATCGAGATGCCGACCATTGCGATTCCGAGGATCGTAACCGTCGTTAGTCCGCTGAGCCGATGACTTCCGACGTACACGGTCAGCACCACGATGAACGTAAGTAAGACCGATACGATCACGTTAGTGCGACCACGCCGCGTAGAAGAGGTCGAGAACGATTTTTACCGAGTTGAATAACGACTGACCTTTGCGCCGCGAGTAGGCGGTGTAGGCGATCGTGGTGGGAACTTCGACATACGGCATGCCTGCTCGCGCGATCTCATGTAAAATCTCCGAGCCGTGCGCCATGCGGGCCTGGCGCAATTCGAGCCGCTCTGCGGCGCGGCGGCTGAACATCCGTAAGCCGTTATGCGTATCGCTGAGCGCCAACCCTGTGTGTAGCCGCGTGACGAGCACCGCTAGGCGTAAGAAAAGGCGGCGCAGGCGCGACATGCCGATCGTCGAGCCAAGAAACCGCGAGCCAAGCGCCACGTCGGCGCCCCCCTCGACGAGCCGCGCGTACATAAAATCGATCGTCGCCGGATCATGCTGCCCATCGGCGTCAAACGTACACACGTAGTCGGCACCGCGTCGCAGCGCGTACTCGATCCCGGTGGCGAGCGCGGCGCCCTGGCCGAGGTTGACGGCGTGACGTACTACGTCGACTCCGGCACGGCGAGCTATCTTCGCAGTGGCGTCTGAGGATCCGTCATCGACGACCACGACGTTCGGCAAATAGGCGAATAAGCCACGTAGCGTCGCTTCGATCGCGCCGGCCTCTTGGTACGCGGGAACGACGATCCAAACGTCGGCCATAATGGTTGTATCGGCACGCCGTGCACCACGTTTACGGCCGCGCGATACAGGAACGGTGCTGCAGAAGCCGGTAGTCCATGGTGCCCGCGTCCAGGAAGCCGGTGTAAATCCGGCACGGTCGCGCCACTGTCAGCGGGGAGCCGCACGTCACCACTGTCCGCACCGGACGGGAAGGGACGTGCGAACGGCTACGATCCGCGGAGTCAGGATATTGGAGCGGGCGTTAATCAGCACGTCACCTCGCACGAAGGTAGCTGCCAATGCTCGTCATACTCGCCGCGACGATGGTCGCGGCGCTCCCATCGCTTTCCCCTGCGCCGTCGCCCTCACCGTCACCGTCCTTGCGCACGATCGGCGTGACCGTCACGACGGCAGAACGGCGGGAAACGCCGCTGTCGCGCACGGTGCAGCCGACGTACGTCGTCGACCGGGCGACGATCGAACGCAACGGTTTCGACACGATCGCCGAGGCGATTCGTAACGTGCCGGGGGTCACGCTCTTTCGTTACGGCGGCTTCGGCTCGCAAACGTCGTTCGGCATTCTCGGCGGTAGAACGGCGCAGACGATCGTGCTGCTCGACGGCGAACCGCTCGCCAGCGGCCTTACCGGCGGCGTCGACCTCGGGCGGCTGTCGTCGAGCGACGTCGAGCGGATCGAGGTCGTCGAAAGCGGCGGCTCGACGCTTTACGGGTCCGGCGGCGCGGGCGGCGTCGTCAACATCATCACGGCCGTTCCGCGCGAGCCGTATGCATATCTCGACGAAGGCTCGTTCGGAGAACGCCAGATCCGCGTATCGGACGGAAACGGAACGCTTGGCGGATCGTTCGAGCGCCACGTCGTCGCGAACGATTACCAGTACGCGACGCCGGGCTATGCGCCCGGCATTCGTACGAACGGCGGCGCACGGCAGACCGTCGGCACGCTCGACTTCGGGCGGGAGCTGGGCAGCTTCGACGTTCGCGCCACCGCCAGGTTCGCGCAACTCGACGCCGGCATTCCAGGCCCGGTCGGGTCGCCGACGCCGCGCGAACGGGAGCCCTCCAACCGCAACGATCTCTTCGCGGAGGCATCGAGAACCAGCGGCCGTTTTACGACGTCGCTCGCCGTCTCGAGCTACCGCGACGCGCTCTTCGACAACGGCTCGGACGGCCTCGGCCCCGAGAACGCGCTCGTCGACGCGCGCACCAACGTCTCGCTCAAAGAAGTCGTAAGCGGCGCACGCGATTCGGCGCTCGTTGCCGGCATCGATCTGTCGCGCGAAAGCGCGCTAGACATCCTGGGATCGTTTGGGCCGCCGCCCGCCTTTACGGCCGCACAGTCGCAGAGCGCGGTCTACGCCCAACAAAACATCGGCTTTTGGAAGGGCGCCAGAGCCTACGCCGGGCTGCGCGCGGAGCACGATACGCCGGGCGGAGGCGTCGTCGAGCCGGCGGGAGGGTTCCTCGTGCCGCTGGGCGGCATCCGCGTCGCCGGCCACGCTGCGTCGTCGTTCCTCGTGCCGACGGCGCAGGATCTCTATTATCCGAATTATTCGAATCCGGCGCTGCGGCCGGAACGCGATCGCAATCTCGATGTATCGTTTGCCAGCCCGGCCCTATCGACCAACCCAACACTGACGTTGTTCGATCGCACCGCGACCGATCTCATTACGTCGGATGCAAACTATCGGCCGATCAATGCCGGACGAGCGCACTTCCAAGGCGCGACCGTCAGCTTTTCGCCCCCAACGCTCCATCATCTGACGACGACGCTCGGGTTGACCGACCTCTGGACCGCGACGCAAGCGGCGGGCGGCGTCGCGCGCCGAGCGGACTACGAGCCGGTCCTCCAAGCGACGCTCGCGCTCGAACGTGCGATGGGCACTGGTCACGCGGCATTTGGCCTGGTCGCGAAGGTCGTCGGAGCGCATACCGAATCGACCGGCCCGGGAAGCTACGGCGATTACACGCTCGTCGATGTATACGGCCGCTTCCGGCTCTCGCCGCACGTCGTATTGACGGCCCGCGCCAAGAACGTCGGCAACGAAAATGTCGCCTCGTTCGCAAATTATCCCGAGCCCGGCCGAAGCTACCGGCTCGAACTCACCACACGTTAGCGGTCCGGCTGGTGCACGGGCTCCGGCGGAACGAGGGGGGAGCCGACCCCGCCCACGTCGCCGCCGGGCTCGTCCTCGGCCGCGGGCGGTCGTCTCAGCGAGAAGTTCGGCGGCGGCCGAAACAGGGCCGCGAGAAAGCGACGAATCGGCGAGATGCCCGCGAGTTCGCGATCGCGACGAGCCTTGTGCTTCCGGATCCAACGCGGACCGTTCGGGGAAACGAGCGACATGGACGCTTAGCGTACCACAGTGCTACGGCCGGTCAAGGTGCAACGCACGGCGCGTGGCTCCCGTTGATGAGAGCGATGAACGCGATCGCGATGCCCGCAGGGACGCTCGAGACGCTACACGTTACCGATGGCTATGCGGCGCTCGGCGACGGGTTCGTCGAGCGCCGCGATCCGGCGCCGCTTCCCGACCCGTACCTCATCGCCTTTAATCCGGACGTCGCCGACCTCGTCGGTCTCGCGCCGTCGGAAGCGGAGCGGCCCGAATTCCTCCGGCTCGCCGCCGGATGCGCACGCTTCTCGCGGGTGGCGCCCTTCGCCGCAGTCTACGCGGGCCATCAGTTCGGATCGTTCGTGCCACAGCTCGGCGACGGTCGTGCGATCTCGCTCGGCGAAGTGTTTACACCCTCCGGCACGGCTTATGATTGGCAAGTAAAAGGCGCCGGTCAGACGGCGTTCTCGCGCTTTGGCGACGGCCGTGCCGTGCTGCGCTCGACGATTCGCGAGTATCTCTGCAGCGAAGCGATGGCCGCGCTCGGCATCCCGACGACGCGTGCGCTCGCGATCGCCGGCAGCAAGGAGGCCGTTTTTCGCGAGACGCCCGAAACGGCGGCGGTCCTCACGCGCATCGCTCCATCGCTCGTGCGCTTCGGAACGTTCGAATATTTTGCGAGCCGGGGCGATACGACGGCGGTGAAGCAACTCGCCGACTACACGATCGAGCGCTTTTCGCCTGAAATCGCCGCGGTCGAAGAAGACAGCGAACGCTACACGGCCTTTCTCGAAGACGTCGTCGCACATACCGCCGCGCTCATCGCTCGCTGGCAGGCGGTCGGCTTCGCCCACGGCGTGATGAACACGGATAATATGTCGATCCTGGGCCTGACGCTCGATTACGGGCCGTTCGGGTTTCTGGACGCGTACGACCCGCACTTCATCTGCAACCACACGGACGCGGGCGGTCGCTACGCATTCGATCAGCAACCCGGCGTCGGTCTGTGGAACTGCCGCAGACTCGCCGCCGCGCTCGCATCGCTCGTCGATGAAGCGGGGCGCGAACGCGCGCTCGCGCGCTATGCGGAGTCTTTTCGCAAAGAGTTCACCCGCCTGACGTACGCGAAATTCGGTTTCGCGAGGGGCCACGACGACGACGTCGCCTTCTTCACGTTCGCCTTCGAACGGTTGATGCGCGGCGGCGCCGACTACACGAATGCCATGCGCGCGCTATGTGCGGTGCGCCGGGAGCCGGGTGCTGCAAGCGACGGCGTTTTCAAAGCGGCGTTCACCCGCGAAGGCGACGCGGACGTACTGCTCGCACGCTATCGCGCTCGGCTCACGCACGAACTCCGTGGCGATGACGAACGTTCTGCCGCGATGCGCGCCGCCAATCCGGCGATCGTGTTACGCAACTACCTGGCGGAGAACGCCATCCGCGCCGCGCGAGCGGGCGACTTCTCTGAAATCGAACGCTTACATGAGGCACTACGCACGCCGTTCGCCGATCTGCCCGCCGGCTCGCAGTACGGCGACCCGCCGCCGGGGTGGGCGCGCGAGCTCGAGGTGAGCTGCTCGTCGTAGCGCGTCAGTCCGCGGGTTGAGCCCGCTAACTGACAGACGAGCCTACCGATGCGGCCTCCGACCAGTGCATCGCGGGCAGGCAACCGAGTCTTGCTCCGGCAAGCCGCCGCCCGAGCCAAAGCGCTCCGTCTACAGGCACTGCCGGCGGCATCCGTCCCGAACGGCAGACTGAGCGATATCGAACACCAGCCCGGGAAACGGTACCGCTGCGGCCGTTGGAGATGAACCCGGCGGTCGCTTGAGAAGAGGCGTCCAAAGTGGTTGCCCTCGCAGGGCGCCTCTGCTACCGTGCATTTCGGTCGGCTCCGCGCTTGTCGCGGACGTCGTCTAAACGGCATGGGAGCCGAACTCGCGCACGCGCGTATAGGCGCGTAGGATGAAAGGGTCTGTGGCAGTACACGAAGCGCAAGCCTACAAGGACGACGGGACACCCGAAGAGCAGTCGCGCCGGACGTTTCTCGCGAATGCGACGCTCGGCATCGGCGGTGTCATCGGCCTCGTCCTTACTGTCCCGCTGCTCACCTCGCTCGTTCCCGAATCGCTCGTCAATCCGGGCAAAGGTGCGGGCACCTGGGCCGACGTTCCGGCCGACGAGTTTTCGAAGCTGACGGCGGGCGGCCAACCCGTCAAAATCTCGTTTGACTTCAAATATGCCGACGGCTATTTACCGCCGGCGGAAGACACGCAGTTCGTATGGGGCGTCAAATTGACGCCAGAACAAGAAGCGTCGTTTAAACAGAAGCGGCCCGACCTGTATACGGCAGCGGGGAAGATCGGGTATCCGGCGATCACCGCGAGCTACGTCATGTTCAGCTCGATCTGCCCTCACCTCGGATGCCGCCACGAATGGAAGTCGGCCGTCAACCGCTTCGTCTGCCCGTGCCACGGTTCGCAATTCGGCACCATGGGCGACAAGCTCGCCGGGCCGGCCCCGCGCGGACTCGATCCGCTACCCTTTCGCGATGCGAACGGTAAAGCGCAGATCACCTGGATTCAATACAAATCCGGCGCACCCGACCGGGTCATCGTCGCGTACAGCTAAGCCGAAGGATCAATCTTGAGCGTATTGACGTGGATCGAGCAACGCACGGGGCTCGTCAGCCAGACGAATCAGTTTCTTACCGAAGACGTTCCCGGCGGCGCAAGTTATTGGTATGCCTTCGGCAGCGCGACGATGTTCGCGATGATCTTACAGATCGTCACGGGCATCTTCTTGACGTTCTACTACGCGCCATCGACGGCGTCGGCGTGGGAGTCGACGAATTACATCTACCACAACGTTCCGCTCGGTCAATTCGTCATTAGCCTCCACTTCTGGGGCGCGACGGCGATGATCGCCCTGCTCCTCATGCACATGCTGCAAGTGTTGCTGTGGGGGGCTTACAAGGCACCGCGCGAGCTGTCGTGGGTCGTCGGCGTGCTATTACTCGTCATTACGCTCGTTCTCGGACTTACCGGGTACCTGTTGCCGTGGGATATGAATGCCTACTTCGCGTCGCAGGTCGCGATCAATATCGCTTCTTCGGTACCGATCGTCGGCGGCGTGACGCAACAGTTCCTCAGCGGCGGCGCCGGCATGGGCACGCTTACGATCAACCGCTTCTTCGGATTGCACGTCTGGCTGATGCCGGCGGCGCTCGTGGCCCTGGTCGGCGCTCATCTCGCAATCTTCCGCCATAACGGTTCGGCGGGTCCGCCGGTCGATCACGACCTCAAGAAGCTGCCACAGGGACGCTTCTGGCCGAACCAGATGTTCATGGACGCGATCGCGTCGTTTGCGGTGTTCGCGATCATAGTCGCGCTTGCGATTTTTTCGCCCGCGCCGCTCGATCAGAAAGCCGATCCGACCCAGAAATTCATCGCATATCCGGCCTGGTATTTTCTGGCACTCTACGGCCTGCTACGCATCGCCGGACAGACGCCCGAAGCGATCACGCCCTTCGCCAACCTACTCGCGACCGTCGTCATCCCGGGCTTGGTCGTAACCGTCCTCATTCTCTTGCCATTCTTGGATCGCAACCCAAGCCGGCAGATCAGCCGCCGTCCCTGGATCGTCGGCATCACCGCACTGTCGCTGATACTCGCGATCGGACTGTCGCTCTTCAGCCAGTTGGCCATCCAAAAAGAACAGGCCGAAGCAGGCGAAGGCGGTGCCGCGGCGTCTGCGGCGACGGCTTCGAACTCGCTTGGCGCCGGTACGTCGGCCGGCGCGTCGTCGACCGTCGCGCAATCCTCGTCGGGCGGTCCTGCCGGCGCGGCAAGTGTAAAAGGCGGCCAGATTTTCGCGCAAAATTGTGCGAGTTGCCATCAGGCGAACGGCCAAGGTCAAGCGGGCGTTTTCCCAGCGCTCGCCGGCAATAAGGACGTTACGGGCGACACCAAGGGCGTCGTCCACACGCTGCTCTACGGATTACAGGGCAAGGCGATCGACGGCAAGTCGTATGGGGCGCAGATGCCGGCATGGAAGGGCCAGCTCTCGAACGCCGATATCGCCGCCGTGATCACCTACATCCGTTCGAGCTGGGGCAACAAATCCTCGGCCATCACCGAAGCAGACGTCGCAAAAGTACCGAAATAGCGGAGGCCGTCCCCGAGAGCGCAGCCGGTGGGCTCCTACTTCATCGCTAACGGAAACCGAAGCAAGAAGTCCACCGGCCAGTTTCGCACGTAACGGTTATCAGACGCCGGGTTGATCGACGCGATTGTGCTTGGTGAAATAGATGTCGCGCGAATTCCGGTTCAGCCGAGCGTTGAGATTAGCGCGTTCGACGCTAGTCAAGTGACCGTGGTTACTGCGCAGATCGCGGCGATAGAGCGCTTCGTCGCGATTCAGACGCACTTGGTCGCGGTTGTATTCGGCACTCGTGAGCTGACCGCTCGCGACGCCTTGGTCGATGCGTTGCTGTTGGCGCGCGAAACGGTCGCGGACGGGACGCGCATCCGCTGCGACCGGGAAGATGACGGCGACGGCCGCGGCGAACGCGCCGGCGCGTACGATCAGGTTTTGCAAGTTCATGCAGTAGCTTTCCTCGTAAAACGTCTCGAGCGAGATGAGTGATGACGCGGTCATCCTAACCGCTCTCGAGGTTTATCGGCAAACGTTCGGGCGGCTTTCTAAGACGGCGCTAAGCGCCGTCTCACGTGCATCTCATCTCGCCATGCCGGCGACGTGGACGTCGCTGCAGCGTGGGCCGTCGTACAGGAATAACACGTCGTTATTCGAGATGGCGATCACGCGGCGTGCGCGGCCATACGTCGGATCGGGTGACGGCCGTTTCTTCGAGGTCACGACGAGCGCTCGCGACGCGTCGCAGATCGCACGCTTGGGATCGATCGGCGCATCGGCTTCGGAATCGGGTGCGGCGAGCGATTCGACGCGCGGACGCGTATAGAACACGAGGCCATTGCCGCCCGAGACGCTCTGGATCGCGATCAGATCTCCCGGTCGCCGCTCGCGTTCGACGGCCGCAGCGAGTGCCGGTATCGGCTTGAAGCGTTCTACGATCGGCTCGCCTGCCAGCGCGATGACGAGCATCGTCGCGACGCTTGCCGCACCGAGCCCAAAGGGGGCGAATGCTGCCGTACGCGATGAGAGCAACATCCCGAAGCAGGCGGCCGATCCGAGCAGAATAACGCAGCCGAGCGCGATGAAATCGAGGCGGATCGCCTGAAAGTCGGCCGTCAAGCGATTGTCGTGCGAGAACGCCGCAAGCGCGAACGCGATGCCGGCGATCGTTAGCGGAACGACGGCCGTCCACGCGAGCATGCTGCGCCGGTCGCGCTCGGCGCTCGCGCGATCGAACCACACGGCGACCAGGATCGCGAATGCGGGCAACTCGAGCGCGATGTAGTTAGGCAATTTCGTCTTTGCGAGACTGAAGAAAACGAATGGGACGACCGTCCACGCGAGCGAGAGACGGGCGAGACTTGCCGGGCCCGTCCAATTGCGGACCCGCGCATCGCGCGCACCTGCCGCAAGCGCCGGCACGAGAAATGCAAACCAGGGAAAAAATCCGAGCACCACGACCGGCACGTAATACCAAACCGGACCGCTCTGATTCTCGATCGTGCCGACGTAGCGTCCAAACGTGTAATGGCCGATCATTTCAGCGAACGCGACCGCTCCGGCCGCATGGATGAGCGCGAGGCACCACGGGGTTACGATCGCCGCGCATAACGCGATGCCGGCAACGATGCGGCGCAAGCGTGGGACGCGAATCGTTCCGCCGAGGGCCCGCTCCCACAGAGCCCATGGCACGATGACCAGCAGCACGGCCACGGGCGCCACCAACCCTTTCGCCAGCACGCCCGCCGCAACGGCGGCGCAACCGACGTACCACGACGCAGCATGGCCCGAACGCAGCGTCGCGAACCAAGCCAAGATCGCGAGCATCACTGCGAGATCGAGCAGTGCGTCCATGATTGCCAAACGCCCGACCACCGCTTGCATGAGCGACGTCGCTAGAACGGTCGCCGCGAGCAATGCCGCCCGCGACGATGCATAGCGAGCGACAACGAAGCCCGCCGCGCCCGACATCGCGACCGTCGCGATCGCCGAGGGCAACCGCAGCGCGAATTCCGAGACGCCGAACGCCTTGGCAAACGCGGCCGCAATCCAAAAAAAGAGCGGCGGCTGCACGAACCAGGGCACGCCGTTGAGGTGCATGACGACCCAGTCGTGCGTCAAAAGAATCTCGCGGGCCACTTCTCCGTACGCCGTCTCGCTATTGTCCCACAGCGTTCCGACGCCGAGCCCCGGCAAGGTTGCGAGTCCGGCGACGAGCGCCCCGATCAGCGCGGCTCGCCACGACGCAATCACGACCTCGGTGGTTGGCACGAGGCTGCCAAAATCCCGCGAAGCGCGGCGCGCGCGCACGTCGAAACGCCCGGTATGTATCCGATCTCCCTCGACGTGCGCGGCCGGCGTACCGTCGTCGTCGGCGGCGGCGCCGTGGCCGAGCGCAAAGTGCGCGGACTCCTCGCCGCCGGTGCATGCGTAACGCTGGTCGCTCCGGCCGCAACCGAAGCGCTCGGCGAGTTAGCGCGTCGCGGGGATCTCACGTGGGACGTACGGACGTACGCGAAAGACGATTGCGGTGGCGCTCTGCTCGTCTACGCTGCGACCGACCGGCCCGAAATCAATGCGGTCGTCTGCAGCGACGCCCGTGCAGCCGGAGCGCTCGTCGACGACGCAACGGGCGCGAGCGCGAGCGACTTCTCAACCCCGCTCGTGCATCGCGCGGGCGACGTTACGATCGCCATCGATACGGGCGGCAGTTCGCCGTCGTTTGCACGGCGCGTCCACGACGAAGTCGCCGAACGTTTTGGCGAAGATTACGGTCGCGCGGCGCGCACGCTGCGGCTGGCGCGCGACTACGTCAAGGCGGTGGTGCCGAGCGAGGAACGTTCGGCCGTCATGCGCGCTCTCGCGGCGCGGGAGATCGCCGAACTTGCGGCGATGAATCCGAGCACGGTGGAAAACGAAGTAGAGTCGGCTTACGAAGCGTTGCACGCGGGCCGGCACGTGCGCGCGACGCAGCCTGCGCCGCTAACGTGCGCGACGCGCGCGAGCGCGCTCGCCATGTGGCAGACGCGACACGTCGGCGCGCTGCTCGCTCGCGGCGGTCTCGTTTCGACGGTGCTGCAGATATCGACCAAGGGCGATCGCGTGCAAGATCGCTCGCTCGCGGCGCTCGGCACCGACAGCATCTTCGTCAAAGAGCTCGAACAGGCGCTACGCGACGGGCGCGCCGATTACGCCGTGCATTCGTGCAAAGACCTGCCCAGTACGCTTCCGGGCGATATGCGCATTGCCGCAATCGGCGAGCGCGACGATCCGCGCGACGCGTTTTGCTCGCAGCGGTATCCGTCGTTCGAAGCGCTGCCGGCGGGAAGCCGCGTCGGCACGTCTAGTCCTCGCCGGCGCGCCCAACTCGCGGCACTGCGCCCGGACCTCATCTTCGAAACGATTCGCGGAAACGTCGACACGCGTCTGCGCAAGTTACGCGACGGTGGATTCGATGCGATCGTGTTGGCCCTGGCGGGCTTGCGTCGCCTGGGCTTGAGCGCGACGTACACTGTGCCGCTGGACCCGTCGCTCGTCATTCCCGCCGTCGGACAAGGCGCGCTCGCCGTCGAGACGCGCGCGAGCGACGGCGATCTCGCAGGCCGGATCTCGGCGCTATTCGCCGACCGCGACGTCGAAGTTGCGGTGCGGGCGGAACGCGCGTTCTTGCGGACGCTACGCGGCGGCTGTCAGGCGCCGGTTGGAGCGCACGCGACGTTCGCCGGCGATGTCCTAACGATGCGCGCGGCGATCGCTGCGCCGGACGGCTCGCGCATCGTGCGCGGCGAGGCGAGCGAACACGTATCCGATGTATTTGGCGCCGAGCGCACGGGCGAAGCACTTGCCAAGCGGCTGCTGGGCGAAGGCGGCGCGGAACTGCTCGACGCGGCGCTGGCCACGGATCCCGTTCGCGGCGAGCCGGCGGCGGCCGAGCCGCTGCTCGGGCGGCTATGTCTCTTACCGCGCACGCAAGAGCGCGCGAGTGCGATCGCGCCGGCCCTGCGCGGTGCGGGCGCGGAGGTGATCGAAGCACCGGACAGCGCGGCCGTGGAGGCCGCGTTCGGACGCCGCCGACCGCACGTGCTGCTCTTTCCCTCCAGCGGCTCCGTGCGCGCCGTCGCACCCTACCTGGCAGCCTTACGCGCTGCGGGCGAACGGCCGGTCGTCGCCGCGATGGGCGAGGCGTCGGCGCGCGCCGCAAGCGATGCCGGCTTTCCGCCCGACGTCGTCGCGACCGAACCGACCGTGCCCGCCTTCATCCAAGACGTCACCCACTTTCTCGTAGGACGGCAACCGTCATGACTGCTCTCGAGCGACGGCCGCGGCTCGCGGTCGACCTGCGCAAACGTCCGCGGCGCTTGCGTTCGAGCCCCGCGATGCGTTCGCTCGTGCGCGAGCACGACGTGCGGCTCTCGGCCCTCGTGCAACCGCTGTTCGTCGTGGATCCCGGTCAAGCGACGGGCGAGATCGCGAGCATGCCCGGTATCGAACGCTACGCGGTCGACGACGCCGTGCGCGAATGCCGCGACCTCGCAGCGCTCGGCATCCGTGCCGTGTTACTGTTCGGCATTCCCGATCACAAAGATGCGTACGCGTCGTCGGCACACGACCCGGCCGGCGTCGTGCAGCGCGCGATTATTGCGATCAAGGCCGGCGTACCGGACATGCTCGTGATCGCGGATCTGTGCAATTGCGAATACACCGATCACGGGCATTGCGGTATCCTCGACGAGCGGGGGGACGTCGACAACGATGCGACGCTCGACCTGCTCGGACGGACCGCGCTCTCGTATGCGATGGCCGGCGTCGACGTCGTGGCGCCATCCGACATGATGGACGGCCGCGTCGCCTACTTGCGCGAAACGCTCGACGCATCGGACTTTACGTCGATCCCGATCATGTCGTACGCCGTCAAGTTTGCCTCGGCGTTCTACGGACCGTTCCGCGATGCGGCCGATTCGACGCCGCAATTCGGCGACCGGCGCAGCTATCAGATGGATCCGCCCAACGAGCGCGAGGCACTGCGCGAAGCGATGCTCGATCTCGACGAAGGAGCGGACTTCCTCATCGTGAAGCCGGCGCTCGCCTATATGGATCTCATCCGCGCCGTCCGCGAGGTCTCGGACGTACCGGTCGCCTGTTACAACGTTAGCGGCGAGTATGCGATGGTAAAGGCAGCGGCGCAGAACGGCTGGATCGACGAAGCGCGCATCGTCGACGAGATGTTGACGGGTTTCGTGCGCGCCGGGGCCGATATCGTCATCACGTACTTTGCCAAGTCGTATGCGCGACGGCTTCGCGCGCGAGGCTGAGAGCGCCGAAGCGTTACGGTACGGCGTCGTCATCCTCGCCGGCGGCGAAGCGACGCGACTCCCCGGAAAGCTCGTGTTGCCGCTCGACGGCGTGCCGCTCGTCGTACGCGTGTATCGTCACTTTTGTTCGCACGGCGTCGCCATACGCGGCCGGGTGTCGCCGCGCGAAATCGTCGTTTCGGCAAAGGCGACGTTCGCAGCGGAGATCGACGCGCTGCTTCCTGTGCCGTTCGTTATCGACCGCACGCCGCGACTAGGGCCGCTTGGCGGACTGCTAACGGCCTTCGCGTCGATGCACGCGCGATTCGTTTTCGTGGTCGCGGGCGACGCACCGCACGTCGACGCCGCATTGGCCGATACGCTGGCGCGCGCGTGGCGGCCCGGTGACGAAGCCGTGGTGCCGGACCATGCCGAGTGCGGCGACGTCGTACTCGAACCGCTCGCGGCGCTCTACGATCGCGCCGCTTTTTCGCACGCCGGCAGAGAGGCGCTACGCGCCGGAAGGCACTCGGTTCGAGGCGTACTGCCGGCGTTGCGGACGAGAGTCGTACGGCACGGCGACGCGCGCATCTTCGCTAGCGTCAACACGCCCGCGGAGTACGCGCGTCGATCCGGCGTGATAAGGTCGTGTGACATGGCGCTGCCAGAAATCGTCTTGCCGGAAACGAAGCCGGAAACCGAATGGGTTAGCGGTAGGGCGCTGCAGAAAATGAGCCCAACGAGGACGCACGGCCGTCTCCAACTTCTGTTGCGTGCCGCCCTCGACGCTTGGGCCGCCGGACGTGGCGACGTCGCGACCGAATGGCGCTTTCGCGTCGCGCCTCTGCCGCCCCTGGCACCGACCGTGGCGGTCGAGATCCGCTCCACCGGCGACCGGGAGGCCGACATCTCGGAAAAGATTCGCGGATATCTGCTGTCCGGAACGTCGCTCGTCATCGTCGTCGATCCGGACACGCGTAGTGCGCGATTGTGCGATCGGACCGGAACGCGCACGTTGTCGCATGCCGACGTGCTCCAGCACGAGGCGCTTCCCGGCTTCGCGATCGCTCTGGACCGTTTGTTCGCGAACGCCCTCGGCTGAGCGCTCGACAGAAGGCCAACCCGGAAAGCTCTCGCGCACGGTGAAATCCTAGGGTATGCAACGCGATCGCAGTCTCGCCGCCTTCGAACGGGCCCGGCGGGTCATTCCCGGGGGCGTCAACTCGACGGTTCGCGCGTTCAAGGGCGTCGGGGGAACGCCCGTATTTTTTGCGTCCGGCAAGGGCTGCGAAATCACCGACGTCGACGGCAACGTCTACGTCGATTACGTCCTCTCGTGGGGGCCGCTGATACTGGGTCACGCCTACCCGGCGGTCGTCGAAGCGGTGCAGGCGGCTGCCGCACGCGGCACCTCGTTCGGTGCGCCGACCGACGCGGAGAGCGAGCTCGCAGAACTCGTGGTCGCGATGGTGCCGAGCGCCGAGAAGGTGCGCTTCTGTTCGAGCGGGGGCGAGGCGACGATGTTCGCGCTGCGCCTCGCGCGCGGCGTGAGCGGACATAGCGGCGTCATCAAATTTGCCGGCTGCTATCACGGCAGCGTCGATGCGTTCCTGGTCTCGGCCGGGTCGAGCGCTCTGACTATCGGCGTTCCAGATTCGGCAGGCGTTCCGGCGAAGACGGTTGCGGACACGATCGTCGCGCCGTACAACGACCTAGCCGCCGTCGAAGCGGCGTTCGTTGAACGTCCGCACGACATCGCCGCCGTCATCGTCGAGCCCTACGTCGGCAACATGGGCTTCGTCTTGCCGCAACCCGGATTTCTGGCCGGCTTGCGCGAGCTTTGCACGAAGCACGGCGCGCTGCTGATCTTCGACGAGGTGATGACCGGCTTTCGCGTCGCACCGGGCGGGGTGCAAGAGCGCGAAGACATTCGGCCCGACATCACGACGCTCGGCAAGGTCGTCGGCGGCGGCCTGCCCGTGGGAGCCGTGGCCGGGCCCGCGGCAATTCTCGATCACTTTACGCCCGACGGACGCGTCTTCCAAGCCGGCACGCTGTCGGGTAATCCGCTCGCCATGGCGGCTGGCGCCGCGACCCTGCAGGCATTGTGCGAGCCCGGCGTCTACGAGCGCCTCGAACGCGCAGGAGGCCGCTTCGCCGAGGGTCTCGCCGCCGTCTTTTCCAAGCACGGCATCGCGCACCAGATCGCTCAGCGCGGCTCGATGATGGGGTTCTTCTTTACCGACCGGCCCGTCGTCGATCTGACCACCGCCAAGATGTCCGACGCGACGCTCTACGGCCGGTTTTTCCACGCCATGCTCGACCGTGGCGTGTACCTCGCGCCGTCGCAGTTCGAAGCCGGCTTCCTCAGCCTCGCCCACGACGACGCCGCGATCGATCGCTCGCTTGGCGCCGCCGACGATGCGCTGGCCGGGCTTTTCGCGTCGTCAGACGGGTATCGTCGCTAAGCTGCGCTCCCCGTGGTACAAGAGAAACGATGTCCCGTGACCCGGCGCACGTCGCCGCCCCGCCTTCTATGGCACCGTCGTATGTAACGGACGCGCTCCCACGAGCCGTCCGCCTCGCCGTCGGTTCTTACCGGGAGGCTCTATGCCGCTAGTCTGCCTCGGACTTTCGCACCATACCGCACCTGTCGACGTGCGGGAACGGCACGCGTTCCCGGCGTCCCGTATGGCGGAATCGCTGGTCGCGCTGCGCGATTACGAAATGGTCCGCGAGGCCGTGATGCTCTCCACCTGTAACCGGCTGGAGATCTACGCGGAGCTGGAAGACTACGAGTCGGGCGTCGATCAACTCCGCTCGTTCTTGAAGTTGTTCCGCCACGGCGACGTGCAGCACGATATGACGTCGTACATGTATACGCTGCTCGGCTCGCAAGCGACGGACCACCTCTTCCGCGTGGCGACGGGTCTCGATTCGATGCTCATCGGCGAAGCGGAGATTCTCGGGCAGGTCAAAGATGCGTACATTCAAGCGCAGAAAGCCCGTTCGCTCGGTAAGACGCTGCACGCGCTCTTTCGCGAGGCCTTAGCGGCCGGTAAAGAAGCGCGGACGCACACCCGCATCGGCGGCGAATCGATCAGCGTGGCGACCGCCGCGATCGACATTGCAAAACATCATCTCGGACCGCTCGCCGGCAAGACGGTCCTGGTCGTCGGCGCGGGCAAGATGGGTGCGACCGCCGCCAAGCGGTTACGCTTGGAAGGCTGCGCGGAGTTACTCGTCGCCAACCGGTCGCACGCGCGGGCAACCGAAATCGTCGAACAACTGGGCGTCGGCACGGTCGTCGAACTGCCGGGCCTCGTCGATGCGCTCAAGCGTACCGATATCGTCGTCACCTCGACGGGCGCATCGCACTTCGTGCTCACGCCCGGCAACGTCGCCGAAGCGATGCTCGCCCGTCCGGATCGCAAGCTTTTCATCGTCGACATCGCCGTGCCGCGCGATGCGGATCCGGACGTCATACGCATTCCCGGCGTGGAACTCGTTGATATCGATCGGCTGCGCGACGCAATCGACGTCACGCTCGAGAAACGTCGCGAGGCGGTGCCGCATGTCGAAGAAATCGTCTCCGAGCATGCCGAGCGCTTTGCGCTGTGGTATCAATCGCGCGTCGCCATTCCGGTCGTGAGTTCGCTCGTGCAAAAAGCCGAAGCGATCCGCGACGGTGAAGTCGAGCGGCTCTTCTCGCGTTGTCCCGAACTCTCCGAACGCGAGCGCATGCTCGTTACCGGTACGTCGCTGACGATCGTCTCGAAGCTGTTGCACGGCGCGGTCACGCGGCTGCGGGAGCGCGCCTCGACGAATCACGCCGAGGCGATGACGTATGCGACGCTGCTCGACGAGCTGTTCGATCTTCGCGTGCGTCACGACGAATCGACGGCACTGCGCACGTCGGTACCCACGGCGGCGACGCTCGAGGCCGATCTCGCGGAGTGAGCCGTCCGGGTAAGGTCTGGCTCGTCGGCGCCGGACCGGGTGACCCGGGGCTCTTGACGCTCAAGGCCGCGCGCGCGATCGCCGGTTGCGAGGTCCTCGTCTACGATTACTTAGCCTCCGAAGCGATCGTCGCGCTCGCGCCGCCCGATTGCGAAAAGATCTACGTCGGCAAAAAAGCCGGCAGCCACACGCTCTCGCAAGACGAAATCACCGCGCTCATCGTGCGGCTCGGGCGCGAAGGACGGCGCGTCGTGCGGCTCAAGGGCGGCGACGTTTTCGTCTTTGCTCGCGGCGGCGAAGAAGCCGCGGAATTGCACGCGGCGGGCGTCGCCTTCGAGATCGTTCCGGGAATCACGTCGGCAATCGCCGCGCCGGCGTATGCCGGCATTCCGGTAACGCACCGCGATCACAACACGTCCTTTACGATTGCGACGGGACACGAGGACCCGACCAAGGGTTACTCGTCGCTCGATTATGCCAAGCTCGCTAATCCGGCGCAGACGCTCGTGCTGCTCATGGCGATGGGAAACCTGGCAGGCATCGTCGCCAAGTTGCGCGAGCACGGCATGCCCGGCGACATCCCAGTCGGCATCGTGCGGGAAGGTACGCGCCCCGCGCAAGAGACGCTCGTCGCGACGCTCGACACCGTCGTCTCGGAGGTCGCGCGCAGCGGCATCAGCGCTCCGGCTATCGTCGTTATTGGCAACGTCGTGCGCGAACGGGAGCGCATTCGCTGGTTCGACCGTAATCCGCTGTTCGGTAAGCGGGTGCTCGTCACGCGCGCCCGCGAAGACGCCGCCGACTTCTCCGACCGGCTCTGGGAGATCGGCGCCGAACCCGTCGTTGCCCCGACGATCGCGATCGGTCCTCCGCCCGACCTGGCGCCGGCGCGCAACGCCGTGGCAACGCTCGGCCGCCGCGCGTGGATCGTCTTTACGAGCCGCAACGGCGTGCGCGCCTGGTTCGATCTCATTACGCCCGACGGCGGCGACGCGCGCCGCTTCGCCGGCACGCGCGTCGCGGCCATCGGGCCGAAAACGGCCGAGACGCTACTCGGCTACGGCATCCGCGCCGACTTCGTTCCGGTGAACTTCGACGGCGAGCACGTCGCGGTCGGACTTAGCGAGCGAAGCGAGCCGGGCGACGACGTGTTGATCGTCGGCGCCCGCACGATGCGCGACGCCGTTGCGACCGCGCTTACTCGCCAAGGGCGGCGCGTCGAATCGGTCGCGGTCTACGAGACCCGAGAGGCGACGGACCCGGCAATCGCCGAAGCCGCGCGGACGACCGACGTGTGGACGTTCACGAGCGGAAGCACCGTGCGCGGTCTGCTGCTCAATCTGCCGGACGCACTCGAAGTCGGGAGAACGAAAACGATTGCGTGCATCGGCCCCGTGACGGCCGGCGTAGCGCGCGACTTGGGTTTCGACGTCGCGGTCACCGCCGACGACTACACGGTCGATGGCTTGATCGACGCGCTCGAACGGACACCGGCCACCGCCGGTTAAGCCATGTACGCGCTCGGTGCGATCGTCGCCACCGCGATTGCCGTTTTCGCGCGCCGCGTCCGTGCGCTCAATAACGACGGCGCCACTGCCGCCGTCGCGGTCGGCACCGTAACCTTCGGTGCGCTCGGGCCCAGCGGTGCGGCGGTGCTGCTGGCGTTTTTCGTGCCGTCGGTAGCTTTCTCGCGGCTCGGGCGCGCTCGGAAACGCACGCTGCTCGTCGACGTCGAAAAATCGAGCGCTCGCGATGCGCGCCAAGTCGTTGCGAACGGCGGCGTTGCCGCAGTCTGCGCCCTGGCGGCCCGGCGCGGCGACGGCCGCTACGCGACCGCCTTCGCCGGAGCGCTCGCCGCAGCGAACGCGGATACGTGGGGAACCGAAATCGGGACGCTCGCCCGCGGCCGCCCGCGTTCCATTCTCACCTGGCGCCTGCGGCCGGCCGGACTCTCCGGCGGCGTAACGTTTGCCGGAACGTTGGCCGAACTAGGCGGCGCTGCGCTCGTCGCCTTCGTAGCAGCGCGGACGCTTCCTATTGCGCGACGATCGTTTGCGATAATCACTACGGCCGGTTTTGCAGGCGCGATCGTCGACTCGCTACTCGGCGCGTCGCTTCAGCGGCTGTTCTGGTGCGACGCGTGCCATCGGGCGACCGAGCGCAGACGGCACGTCTGCGGTGCGAACACGCGTCGCATTCGCGGCCTCGCTTGCATCGACAACGACGCCGTCAACATAGCAGCGACGCTAACCGGAGCGCTCGTCGCTTACGCTGCTGCGAATCAGGATGGGCGATCGCCATAACGAATTTGCCGAGCCGCATTTGCGGCCGTGCGCGAAAGCACGACGGCAACGCGATTCTCGTCGATCGGCACGTGCAACCGAAGCTCCGCTTATGCGGAAAAGCCGGGACCGAGTATGCCGCGGTAAAGGTCGGCGAGCGTAAACGTCAAGCCTATCGACCGCACTTCGACCGTCGCATCGGGCGACGCGACGCCTTCTGCTTCGGCCGACAATCGACCGGCATCGTCGCGACGATAAACGCACGCCCACATAGCGCGCGAATCGACGACCAGATACCCTTCGATCGACGGCACCGCCTCGTAGATGCGCGGCTTTCGATAGAGGTCGTTAATCACGGACGTGGGCGAGATCACTTCGACCACGACTTTGGGAGCGGTCACGAACACCTGACCGGGCGGCGTTTGCTCGCACGTTACCAGAATGTCCGGAACGACTGACGAAGGACGTTCGGGATGGCGCCGGACCGCAAGTAAGCCGATGAACGTTTCACACGGCGGTTGACTTAACGCAGAAAGCCATCCGCCGAGCCGCATGCAGAGGCGGGCGTGGCCGGCAGTCCGGGTCGCGAACGAATGGATGACTCCATCGTGCAGCTCGAACACGAACCCCTCGTCCGCCGTCCGCACCCAAGCGTCGAACTCGACGATGGACATCCGTTGCGTCTCGATCAAACGTCTCCCCCGCAGATCGTCAGATTATTATGCGCCCGGCGGCGCCGTGCCCGCTGGGGGGAAGCTCGTACGGAGCGTCCCGGAGTTCGTCTTCGTCTGCGCGAAATGCGCTGGCGATGTGCGGACGACCGGTCGTCGCCCCGATTGCGAATGCGGCGTCGCTCGATATAGCGACCGCGGTCGTGTTCGTGCTCGCGTTCGGGCTGGCCGCGCTCGCGACGTCGCGACGGCCCGCGTACGGCGTCGCCGCTCTCATAACGTGTGAGCCTTTCGCGCTCTACCGGAGTCTCGGCCCCACGCTCGTCACGCTGCCGAAGATCGTACTGATCGCCGTCGCGGCGACGATCATCGTGACGCTTCGCGAGCGTATGCTCGACGCATTACGAGGAACCGCGGCGCGGACGCTATGCATCGCAGCGGCCGCCGTCGTCGTCGCCACGGCGTTATCTGTAAGGCAGGCGGAGTTCCACGTGGTGGCGTGGCGCGAGACACTTAAAAGCGTCGAATATCTCGCATTATTGGCGACGGTCGTCGTCGCAGCACGCGCCGATTACGACGAGCGGGTGATACGACTAGCCGTCGCCGTTACGCTCGTCGCCGTGAGCGCGCTTGCGCTGGAAGACGAAGTACGCGGCGCCGCATCCGTGCTGTGCTTCGCCGGCCAACCGGTTCCACGCATCGCCGGACCACTGGAGGGACCGAACCAACTCGGAGCCTATCTGGGCATTGCGTCGTGCGCCGTCGCCGCCTTCGCCGCGCGGCGCGACGGCGCAACGCTCGAACTCATCGCACTCGCGGCCGCCGGCACGGCGCTCGTCCTAACGTTTTCCCGCATGGGATTGCTCGCGGGCTGCGTCGGCCTCGCCATCGTCGTCGCGACCGCTTCGCGCCAAGGGCGTCGTCGCGTCGTACTCAGCGCAGGAACCGGCGTCGCGGTCGGGGTTGCCGCGATCGCGATGCGCGGAGCGCTCGTTAGCGGCTCGTTCGGCGGCTTGAGCCTTCTGATGCACTTCGCGACGCTCGCACAAGCGCAGGACACTGGGACGGTCGGCTCGCGGTCGCAACTCTATCGCGCCGCCTACACGCTGTGGCGCGTTCATCCGTTCTTCGGGATCGGCGCGGGGAATTTCGAGTTCGAGCTTGCCCGCGCCGGCTATCCGCACGTGCGCACGCACGCGAACAGCCTGTACCTTCAAGCACTCGTGGAAGGCGGCATTCCCCTCGCCGTAGCGACCGTCGCAGCGGCGTTCGCGCCGATCGGACGCTTTTGGCGCGGACCGTTCGACGAGCCGCTCGTCGTCGCCGCGCTAGCCGCAAGCGCCGGCTTTGCGATTCACCAACTGTTCGACCTCCTCGTCTTCTTTCCGAAAGTCGGCGAACTGTGGTGGATCGTCGTCGCGCTCGGCGCGGCGCGCTTCGACGCGGCGGATGGAGCGGTCAGACGGCGGACTTCGCCTGCGCGCCGTACGTCTTCTCGAGGTACGGTATGATGTCGTCGTCGTCGTCGAGCGTCACGTCGCCGTCGACCATCACCGGAATTCCGGTCTGCCCGGATACCTGTTTGACGACGTCGCGTTCGCCGTGTGCGCGAGGGACGTTGACGACCTTATAATCGATCAACAGGTCCGTGAGCTTGGCGCGCACGCGCGCGCAGTACGGACACCATTCGGCTTGGTAGAGGACGATATCGGTCGGTTGGCCCATGAACGATCCTTTCCCAAAGGGACGACCGATTCCGCGCAGGACGCCGAGGGAAGCGCCTCGGCGCACCACAATGAAGCTCCATGCATCGCAGCCACCACGTATGGACGAGTCCGCATTTGGGCCGTCCGATGGAATTCTTGTGGTTCGGCTGGTCGGGTTACCCCGTGATCGCGTTTCCGGCCGAGATGGGCCGCTTCTACGATCACGAAAATGCCGGACTTCTTACACGGCTCGAGCGTAAGCTCGACGACGGCTTTCTGCAAATCGTCTGCGTCGACAGTAACGATGCGCACAGTTGGTTCAACGATTCGATCGCACCGAGCGAACGCGGCCGGCACCACGAAGCCTACGTGTCCTACGTGCGCGACGAAATCGTGCCTTACGTTCGCGAACGCGCTCGACGCGAAGCACTCGGAACGTTTGGTTGCGGTTTCGGCGCCTATCATGCCGCCAATATTGCGGTCCGGCACCCGGACGTCGTTACGCGCGCCGTTTGCTTCGACGGCCGCTACGATCCACGCCGATTCGTCGATGGTTATTGGAGCGAAACGGAACGACGCAATGCGCCGCTCGATCGCATCGCCGCGTTCGATGCGGACGAAGCGGCGCACTCGCGCAACGTTGCTTGGGCAATCCTTGCCGAAAATAACGGCCACGCCGACGACGGCCGCGCTCTCGCTCGAACGCTCGCCGAGAAACGCATCCCGGCGCACCTCGAAATCCATGCGCCTGTAGCGGGTGGCGACCGCATGCGCTGGAACGAGGCCGCCGTCCGGCTTATATAAGGCGCAACGTTATGCCGCTTACGCCTCGGCGTCGCGTAGCCGGCGGGCGCTAGAGAATCGTTTTACCGAGCGCGGAGAGAATGAGCTCGACGGCAAGGGTTGCCGTACGATTGTGCTCGTCGAGGATCGGATTCGTTTCGGTAACTTCGAGCGATCCGAGAACGCCGGCTTGCGCGACCATCTCCATCGCGAGATGAGCTTCGCGATAAGTCAGGCCTCCGGGAACCGCAGTACCGGTGCCGGGCGCCTCGCGCGGGTCGATACCGTCCATGTCGAAACTTACGTGCACCGAACGCGCGCCGTTCTTTCCGGCGATCGCCAGCGCTTCGTTCATGACGCGCTCCATGCCGAGCCGGTCGATTTCGCTCATCGAAAAGGCACGCACGCCGAGATCCCGGATGCGCCGGCGCTCACCGTCGTCGATGTCGCGCAGACCAACGAGAACCGTGCGCTCGAGGTCGATGTGATGCTCTTCCAAGGCGATCGACACCGGCATGCCGTGCACGTTGCCCGACGGTGACGTAAGCGGCGTATTGATGTCGCCGTGCGCGTCGATCCAAATCAAACCAGGCTGCGTCGCACGGGCGCGATAGACGCCCGCGAGGGTGCCGATCGCGATCGAGTGATCGCCCCCCAAAACGAGCGGAAAGCCGCCCTCGCGGATGATGGTCTCAACGACCTGAGCGAGCTCTTCGCAAACTTGCAAGATAATCGGAAGATACTTTGCGTTTTTCACCGACTGCGCGGCGGGCGACTCGGGGACCGGCACGTTGAGGTTGCCGTGGTCGACGATTTTGGCGATGCCGAGTTCCGCAAGTCCGTCGCGCAAACGCGCGTAGCGGATCGCCGACGGACCCATGTCGACCCCGCGGCGGTCGGCGCCCAAATCCATCGGCACGCCGACGACGTCGACGCGCTCGGGACGTACGATCTCCGCTATCATGACGGTACCTCCGCGCGGCGCGGCTTCGGGACCTGCTCGCCCAGAATGCCGGCGGTATCGCGCACCGGTTCGACGGGCGACGCGACGAGCGCGTTCCGTCGCGGCGGAAACGCGTGCAAAAAGAATACGCGAACCGCCGCCGCTACGGGCACGGCTAAGAACATGCCGCCGATCCCGAGCAGTTCGCCGCCGACCAAAATCGCGACGATGACCATTAACGGCGATAGGCCGACCGATTCGCTGACGATGCGCGGCGCGATGAAGTGTCCTTCGGCTTGAAAGATTGCGACGAACACGACCGCCACTACCAGCGCGTGTTGCCACCCGTCGTCGACGAGTGCGAGCGTGACCGCAGGAACGAAGCCGACCGCCGCCCCCACGAACGGAATTACGTCGAACAGTCCGGCGACGACCCCGATCAAGACGGCGTAGCGCACGTGCAAGATCAGTAACGCGATGATGATGCACACGCCGATCGTCGCGCCGACCACTAACTGTCCGCGAATGAAGCCGCCGAGCGCTTTGTCGAGGTCGCGCACGATGAGTGCCGCGCGCTGCTGCACGCGCGGCGGCAAGCGCAGCAGCAGCCCCTCCAGAAGTACCGGTGCTTCGATCATCAAGTAAATCGAAACGACCGGGATGACGACGATCGTCGCGATCAGCGACACGAAGGAGAGCACGAAGGCGAGCGCGCTCGTCGCTCCCTCGGACGCATATCGGCGGGCGAAGGACTCGATTTGCGGCGGCAGCGATGCGAGGTAACTGCGAATCGGCGCCGGCAGATGGGCCAGCACCGGGTTGTGCGTGTTGGTGAGGTAGTCTTGAGCAACGCGCACGAAGCGCGGCATCGCCGCCACGACGGACTGCAGGTCGCCGATAAGCGCCGGAACGATCGTCGCTACGGCCACCGCGAGGACCGCGCCGATCGTCAAATACACGACGACGATCGCCCACAACAGCGGCATTTGGGCGTTGAGCCGCCGAACTACGGGATAGATTGCGTAGGTAAAGAAGGTCGCGCCGACCGCCACGATCACCACGCCCGGAATGCGCGCTAGAAAACTCAAGACGCCGCCGACGCACACGACACCGAGCGCGACGACCGCGAGCGTTTTGAGCACGAAGGTCACGCGGCGTTCCATCCGCGAACGCCGAACGACCCGCGGGCTTCGGAGGCTTTCCATGCATCAACCCTACCACATTCGGGCGACCTCCCCGGAACCGGTCCCCGATCTGCCGTCCCCGTCGCCGTACCGGCCTCCCGACCCGAGCGCGCCGCCGGAACCTCCGCCGACGAGCCCCGGCGGACCCGTCGAGGAGCCGCCGCTCGTGCCGCCCATGGGCGACCCCGTCGAGACGCCGATTCCCGCGCCGGTCAGCTTTTAGCGCGCGGCGGCCGGTGCACGGGCGACACGCGCGCGCGGCGCTCGCACTCGGGGTTGCGGTATTGTGCGCTTGGGCACTCCCCGGGTGCGCGCGCAAGAACGCCACGGCCGGCGCTGCAGGTCATGACGGCTCGGTACGGCTGGGCCTCGTCACCGACGTTGCCGGGCTCGGCGACGGTTCATTCAACGATGCGGCGTATTCCGGCTTGCGCGCGGCCGGCGACAAACTCGGCGTACAGATTGCGGTCGAGCGATCGGCGACGGCGAGCGATTACCATGCCAATCTCACGCTGCTCGCGAATGAAGAATACGATGCGATCGTCGGCGTCGGAGCGTTGATGCGCGACGACGTCGAGGGCGTGGCGCGCGCATTTCCGCGCCGCCGCTTCGCGCTGGTCGACGCCGTTTCGCGGGAACCGAACGTCGCGTCCATCGTCTTTCGCGAGGAAGACGGATCGTTTCTGGCGGGAGCGCTCGCCGCGCTCATGTCGCGCACCCACGACGTCGCGTTCATCGGCGCGGTCGACACGCCGCGTTTCCGAGCGCTCGAAGCGGGCTTCACCGCAGGCGCGCACGAGATCGATTCTAGGGTTCGCGTAACGACGCGTTACCTCGGTTCGTTCGAAGACGAGACGACGGCGAACCGGACGGCCGCTGCGCTCTTGGAACGGCACGCCGACGTGCTCTACGTCGCGGCCGGACAAGCCGGCCTCGGTGCGTTTGCGGCGACGCGCGGGCGCCCCGGCACCTACGCGATCGCGATCGACGCAAATCGCAGCGCCCTCGTCGCCGCACGGGTGCTGACGAGCGTCGTCAAACGCGTCGACGTCGCACTGTTTCGCCTCGCGGAAGAAACCCGCAACCAGAAGTATCCGTCGGGCGTCGTGCGCTACGGCTATAGCGACGGCGGCATCGAACTCGCGAATTTGCCGTACACCCGTGCAACGGTCGGTGCGGCGCGGATGGCGCGGCTCGAACGCGTCGCCCGCGCGCTCGCGAGCGGGCGCATCGTCGCACCGGCCACGCGCGAAGCGCTGGCGGCCTTCACCCCGGTTGCGCTCTAGTGTGCCGACGGCCCCGCACGAGCCGGGTGCGCGACACGCGGTCGTGCGGATGAACGCGCACGAGAAAGCCGATGGCTGCGAGCATCGTGATGGTCGTTATGAAGGCAGCGGTGTAGCGCCAGAACGATTGCACGAACGTCGGGTGGCGGTACGACGTCGTCACCACGCGCAGCTCCATGACGAGCATGCCGAGCGTCTGGCCGCTCAGGGCGACGAGTACGGCACTGTAGACGAACAGCGCGAAGAGCGTTACGACGGTTCCGCCGCCGAGCGAAATCGCGGGGAGATGCATGAGAAGCGGTAGCAACGGCCTCGGCACGTCCTTGAGGTCGGTAGCCTTAATTGCCGTCTTCGACGCCTCAACGGCGAACGGCGTGCGTAGGATCGCGATGACCGTTGCGAGATCGATCGCCATCGCGGCCAGACGCCGAAGGAGCGGTGCGCAATCGCGCTTCTCAATTACCGACGGCGGAGCTACCGGCTCCGCCGCAGGCAACGCCATCTCTGCGCCGGCGAAGCGTTCGCGCCAGCGAGCGCAGAGCGGGCTCTGCGCGAACGAACGGAGCGCGTCGAGACGGCTGGTGGCGTAAGGAGCAGCCGACACCCATTCGCCCATGCGCAGCGACGACTGGGCATCCAGATCGCGGCGCTGTTCGGCGAGCACCTGCATGTCGACGCGCCTTCCAATGGAGTGAAACGTCGCGATGGCGATGCCGCCGAGTGCGTCGTCGAGGCCGCTGCAAAACAGATACGCCGCACGGTCGGCCGTATATTCCGTCTTGCGAAGCCAGGCTCCGAAGACGATCGCGACGAGCGGGTTCTCACGGCCCGACGTCGACAGAAGCGACGTAATGCGCGTGTGTCCGGCGGCGACCTGCGCGAGTTCTCGCGCGATCAGAAACGCGAGTTCGCCCGGTTCGAGATGCGCGTAGTATTGGCTCGAAATGACGAGCGCGTACGGTTCGCCGACGCCCATCGAAGCGATCGGTACGAATGGATCGTCGCGTACGAACACGACGGGGCGGCAACGCCCATGCGCGCGGCGACGCGCGCGGCCACGTCCGCGATTTCGGGGAGCTGACGCCCTTCGATACGCACGCTCGACCCGAGCAGCCGCCCGCGTGAGAGCGAGACGAATACGAGCCCCACGACGACGAGCAGCACGAACTCGGAAATCGAGACGCTCGGAAAGATGAGGCTCGCGGCCGCAACGGTTAGCGGCGCGAATAACAAGCACGTCCACAGCGAACGAGTTTCGCCGCGCACCCGCAAGCCGTCGGGGCCCTCGAACAAATCCGTCGCCGTGGCAAACGGAGCGGCGGACGTTAGTGTCGTGAGTCAGGAGTCCGTTGATTAACTGACTGCGACGTGCTATCGTGACTCATGGCTGGCCGTCCTCTGCATGAACTAAAGGCAACCGAAGCGGAGGCCGTCGAGCTTAAACGCTTGGCAC